>Ga0210386_10000093_pt1 | contig 65705 bp, 62 predicted proteins | sample IncBWH32OmetaG_FD_160091 | JGI IMG/M metagenome (GOLD analysis project Ga0210386, IMG submission 160091) | Forest soil microbial communities from Barre Woods Harvard Forest LTER site, Petersham, Massachusetts, United States - Inc-BW-H-32-O ...
GGCCCGGCGAGCCTCGTCAACAGTGGATTGGCTTTGGATGGCGGCAGCCACCTGGGTGACCTTTACCGCCGTAGCCGTCACCGCTAGCAGTAGCGCGATGGCAACAATCCATTTCATGATAGATTTGGCAGGCGACCGAGACCGGTCTTCACACTCTACTTTATGCCAACACTAACGAGTCCGCGAAACCCGCTACTGAAGGAGGTCCGGAAAGCGATCCTGCGGGGCGGCACCACCGACGACGGATTCTCTATAGCTGAAAGCTTCCATTTGCTGGAAGAAGCGCTGCGCAGCGATTGCGAGATTTCAACGATCTTCGCGGCTGAATCGGTCCGCACCGCGGTCGAAAGCCACGTGCGCGGCTTGAAGAAGATCCGCGTGGTCGTTCTGCCGGATGACCTTTTTCAAAGCGTGTCGTCCACCGAGGCGAGCCAGGGCGTGATGGCGCTGGTACGTCCGCCGCGCTGGACGGTCGAACAATTGTTCCGGGGCGAATCGTTGGCGGTGATCCTGGACGGCTTGCAGGATCCGGGCAATGCCGGCGCTATCCTACGTGCCGCCGAGGCATTCGGCGCTACCGGCGTGGCGTTTCTCAAGGGCACTGTTAGCCCGTACAATCCAAAATGTCTGCGGGCTTCGGCCGGTTCTGTCTTTCGCGTGCCGCTGGTCGCCGCCATGGACTCGCAGTTGCTGCTGGCCGCTATAGAACAACGTAAGTTGGACATGTTCGCTCTGATGCCGACGGGAACACTCGAACTGGGCGAGTGCAACCTCGGCCGGAAGTGCGCGGTCATAATCGGCAGCGAAGGGCGCGGCGTGAGCGAACGGTTGCGCGCCAAAGCGATCGATGTTCGCATTCCAACCGTCGGCGTGGAATCGCTCAATGCAGCTTTAGCCGCCGGGATCGCCCTCTACGCCGCGAGAAAACAACGGATGTCTGCATCGTGAGCCTCTTTGAACCAGACCCGTTGTCGAGCGCCCCGGAGGATGCCAAGCGGCCCCTGGCCGAGCGCATGCGTCCCGCCACGCTCGAAGATTTCGTCGGGCAGCAGCACATTCTCGCGCCGGGCAAACCGCTGCGCAGGCAGATCGAGCGCGATCAGCTCACGTCCATCATTCTCTGGGGACCGCCGGGCGTCGGCAAAACCACCCTGGCGAGAATTATCGCGCGCCTCACTCATTGCGATTTCATTCCCTTCAGCGCCGTGCTCAGCGGCATCAAGGAGATCAAGGCCGTGATGGCCGACGCCGAGCGCAACCGCCGGCTGGGACGCCGCACGCTGATCTTCATCGACGAGATCCACCGCTTCAACAAAGCCCAGCAGGATGCTTTTCTTCCCTACGTGGAGCGCGGCGACATTATCCTGATCGGCGCGACCACCGAAAATCCATCCTTCGAGGTGATCTCGGCGCTGCTCTCGCGGACCAAGGTCTACATGCTGAAGCCGCTCGCCGAGGACGAGATCGTCGGGCTGCTGGGCCGCGCGTTACCGGCGGTCGGAGTGGAGGCGCCGGCCGATTTGCTTCGCCAGATTGCGATCTATGCCAATGGGGACGCGCGTACCGCTTACAACATCCTGGAGCTTTCAGCCGCCGCGTCCAAAGATGGCAAGCTAACCCCCGAGGCTGTGGAGGACTCCATCCAACGGAAGATGCTGCTGTACGACAAAGCCGGCGAAGAGCATTACAACGTCATCTCGGCGCTGCATAAATCCGTGCGGTCGAGCGATGTCGACGCCGCGCTTTACTGGCTCGGCAGGATGCTCGAAGCGGGCGAGGATCGCATGTATATCGCGCGCCGCCTGGTCCGTATGGCCATCGAAGATATCGGGCTGGCAGATCCGCGGGCCCTGGAGCAGACCATTGCGGCTCAGCAAGCGGTCCATTTCCTGGGAATTCCGGAAGGCGACCTGGCCCTGGGGCAGGCGACCATCTATCTGGCCTCGGCGCCCAAATCCGACGCCTCCTACCAGGCCCTTAACCGCGTCATGGAGGCAGTAGAGAATCATCGCGCCGAACCGGTCCCGTTCCATCTGCGAAACGCTCCGACCGGGTTCATGAAAAGCTGGGGTTACGGCGCCGGCTACCAGCATGCACATCAGTTCCAGGATGCCTTGACCGATATGGAATGCCTGCCCGAATCCCTGGCCGGTACGCGATTCTACGAGCCCACCAATCGGGGCGCGGAGCAGAAGATAGCCGAGCGCCTGGAAGCCATCCGGGCCCGCAAGAAACCAGCGAAGTAACCCCCCTCGCCTGGCAACAACGTACTACCCGTTCGGTCACCTGGTACCACCCCAAATTAGGAAGACTCTGCTATTGTCGCCTTCCGGCCGCTACGGCAATCTGGGTGTGCAAGCGAGACTAAGTGAAACTAAACACCTACGGGAGCACGTTGTGAGACTCGAAAAAGACGAAAACGATCGGCGCGGCGCGGACCGGTTCCCCATCGAGCGGGAAGTCCGCTTTAAGATTTTTAACCGCAAGAGTACGGACGACGTGGGTGTCGGCAAGACGCTCAACATGAGCAGCAACGGGGTCCTGTTTACCACCGATCGGCACCTATTGCCGGGAAAACGGCTGGAAATTTCTATCAATTGGCCGGCACAACTCAACGCTACTGTCGCTCTGAAGCTGGTTGCCCGGGGCCGTATTGTCCGCAGCGAAGAAGGAGTGGCCGCGATCGAGATCCATCAATACGAATTCCGGACGTCGTCCACCGCCACCAGCAACGGACCCACGTTGGTCCAGTAGCTCGTCGGTGCGCAGGGCGTGGGAGCGGGACGGGGCGTCCCGCGCTGACCAGGGGTCCGCCCCACCGGTTCTTTAGACAGTCTGCCCTTTGTACAGTTCTTCGGGAGCTGCCCGGCGCCGGCGTCCACTTAACAAATAGATGGCGGCGCGCAACTCAAGCAGAGGATCGGCTGAAGGATCGATCCCGTCGACCCGCGGAATGGGATCAAAGATGATCTGCTTCTGTTCATGGGCGTTGTCGGCCACCGGCTCGGTTAGATTAATTATTCCGAGATCCAACTGAGTCCGTTCCTCGGGCCAGTGAACAGTGGCGTCGTCCACAGTATCTCCGTCATTGGCCAGCTGAGCCAAAATGCGAAACGCAATCGGCCCCTTGGCAATTCTTTCCGCCAGTTCATCGAACAGGAAGTTTGGACTCTTGGCAGCGGCAACGGCATCGGGCAGATGATCGCTGCCGGCCACCGGAACAATCCGGTAGCGTCCATAGCGGCTGACGCCGGCCTGGTTGGTGAAGCGCATGGCTGTGATGCCGAAGTACGATTCCCGGGCAAAGCTGGACGGCGCTGGCTTCGGCGTCTGCACGAAAGCGAGCGCCTTGGGATGACTACCGAGGAATGCCTCAATCGGAGAAGGCGAGGGCTTGGATGGATCGCTGGCAGCGAGTGCGCGTAAGAATTCCAAAAACTCCTGGCCTGTTCTGGTGGGAAATCCATCGGTCGAATGACTGACAATATCGGTGTGAACGCGCTCGGCGAGGTGGAAGCGAATCGCCAGTCCGCGCGGACTTGCATTGGGGTCGTTATCGGGTATCAGGGGAACGCCGGTAGTGTTTGAGAAACGCACGGTTACCGGTGTAGATGCTCGATTCATGTGAGGCGCACGAGTGAGGGAAGCTGCGCCCGGCGAAGGTATAAACTGTCCCGACAGCATCGTCCCTTTGGCATGTGCCGGGCGGAAGCCGGGGTGCAGCCCGAAAATAGTGTCCAACTGTTGAAGTAAATCCTGGCTTAACGCGAGGAGTTTCTGGTCGGTGGGAAGTGGCAAGGTCGAGTACCTCCTGAAAGTTAGTCTACTCCTCAAGAATGTGGCTCAAAGGCATAATTGTAATGTGCGTTCCTTCCCCATCCTTCTTGCCTTCAGTTTCTGGACCTGCCACGCCGCCGATTCTCAAAAACCGCCTACGCTGGCCGAAGCTCGGGCCTTTATGGATCGAGCCGAAGCCAGGCTGCTCGATCTGACGATCCAGGATTCGCGTGCCGATTGGGTAAAGTCCACCGATATCACCTACGACACCGAGATTCTCGCGGCCAAGGCTGACGAACAGGAGATCTCGGCCACCATGCAGCTCGCCAAGGAGTCGACACGCTTCAGCAATCTGAAGATGCCCGACGCCCTGGCCCGCGAGTTCAAGCTGCTACGGCTTTCGCTTACGCTGGCCGCCCCATCCGATCCGAAGGAGTCGCAGCAGCTCACCGAAACGGCTTCGCAAATGGAGGGCATGTACGGCCGGGGCAAATATTGTCCGACGCCCAACAAGTGCATGGACCTGGAAGACCTGAGCCGGATTCTGCGCACCAGCACCGATCCCAAGGAACTACTCGACGCCTGGCGGGGCTGGCACTCCATCGCGCCGCCCATCCGTCCACTGTTTCAAAAATACGTCGAGCTGGGTAACAAGGGGGCCCGGGAACTGGGATTCGCCGACATGGGGGCGATGTGGCGCTCCAAATATGACATGCCGCCCGACGCCTTCACCGCCGAGGTGGATCGTCTGTGGGATCAGGTGCGGCCGCTGTACCTTTCGCTGCATGCCTACGTTCGCGCCAAGCTCCGGGAAAAGTATGGCAATATCGTTCCAGCCAATGGTCCCATTCCGGCGCATCTACTGGGGAACATGTGGGCGCAGGAGTGGGAAGACATTTATCCTTTGGTGGCTCCTAAGAATGCCGATCCGGGCTACGATCTGACGGCTATTCTGAAATCCAAGAATACGCAGCCACTCGACATGGTTCGATACGGGGAGCGGTTCTTCACGTCGCTCGGTTTCGCTCCGTTGCCAAAGACCTTCTGGGAGCGGTCGCTATTTGTGAAGCCGCGCGATCGCGACGTGGTCTGCCACGCCAGCGCCTGGGATATCGACACCGTGGATGATCTCCGCATCAAGTTGTGCATCGAGATCAATGCGGATGACTTCAGCACCATCCATCACGAGCTGGGCCACAATTTTTATCAGCGCGCCTATGACCGCCAGCCGCTCCTGTTCCGCGACGGCGCCAATGACGGTTTCCATGAAGCTATCGGCGATACCATCGCGCTGTCGGTCACGCCCGAGTATCTGAAAAAGATCGGGTTGCTTTCCACGGTGCCCGATAGCTCCAAGGACCTCGGGCTACTCATGTACAAAGCTCTGGAGAAGATCGCGTTTCTACCCTTCGGTCTGCTGATCGACAAATGGCGCTGGCAGGTGTTCTCGGGCGAAATCCCGCCCGATAAATACAACCAAACCTGGTGGGAGCTCCGGTTGAAGTACCAGGGCATCGCGCCGCCGGTGCCACGCACCGAAGCTGACTTCGATCCCGGTGCGAAATACCATGTTCCCGCCAATTTTCCATACGCGCGCTATTTTCTGGCCGACATCCTGCAATTCCAGTTTCATCGGTCGCTGGCGAAGATCGCGGGCTGCGGCGGTCCGCTGAATCGCTGCTCCATCTACGACAGCAAACCCGCCGGCGCCAAGTTAAACGGCATGCTCTCAATGGGCGTAAGCCAGCCTTGGCCCAACGCGCTGGCCGCCTTAACGGGACAGAACCAGATGGACGCCACGGCGATCCTCGATTATTTCGCGCCGCTGAAAAAGTGGCTGGATGAACAGAACAAGGGAAAACCGGTCGGCTGGTAGTTACACGAGCGAGCGATATAGCAGGCTCTTCCAGCGCTGGATGTCGATTTCCCAGCAGATGGTCGCGTTCGGGCCGCGATCGAGCAACGGCTGCCACACCGCTCGATTTCGTTCGTCGCCGGCGACCCCCAGCCGATCCACTACCGTCATCCCGCGTGTCAGTTCGCTGTCCGTTTCGATATCTACGAAATGCCGGCTGGCGTTGGTGCAGATCGATGGGTCGAGCGCAATGGCCATGGCGGTAGGGTCGGGCAGCGCGATCCCGACTTCGCCGGTCTGCCTACGGTTCGCCTCCATAGCGATCCGGTTGCAGTCGATGGTGAACCGCGCGAGTTCCGTTCCCAAGCCAAGTACATGTTCGATGTCGGGAGCGAGAAGATTCGCTTCGCCGCGGCACAAGTGCCAACCCACCAGCTCGATCGGCAGGCCTGAACGGAGCACCATTCGAGCGGCCTCAGGATCTACCCAGATGTTGAACTCGGCCGCGGGCGTGACGTTGCCTTCGGTGCAGGGATTGCCGCCCATGACGACGCAGCGGCTCACATTACGGACGATTTCGGGCGACCGCGCCAAGGCCAGCGCCAGGTTCGTCAACGGACCGAGCGTGATTACAACGATCCCTGGATGGGCGGCGATCACGTCAATGGTCGCGTCCACGGCGTGCTTGCTTTCGGCGGCGCGCTTCGGCGGCGGGTATCCTCGATCGCCCAGCCCATCGACGCCGTGGAACCATTGGGCATTGCGAGGCTCGCGCAGCAACGGCCGGGCGGCGCCGGCGAATACAGGAACGGACGAGCCGCACAATTCCGCCGTATACAACGCGTTGCGAGTCGCTTGATTGAGCGGGACATTGCCGGCGACTATGGTGATCGCAGCCACCTTCACATCGGGCGCGCGGAGGGCCATGATGAGCGCCACGGCGTCGTCAGAAGCGGTGTCGGTATCGATCAAGAACGTACGCGGCATTACTTCCATGGTAGGGCCTCAAGGCCAATTGGTCGGCGCTACGATAGAGTGGTGACTACTACCACCACTAATCCTCTCAGCTACCTAACCGAGCAGCTCGAGGCCTGGCAAAAAACAGGTACCTACCAGCGCCTGCGGGTGCTCGAATCCGCTTGCGAACCTGTCTCCCGCTTCGACGGCCGCGAGGTAATCAATCTAGCCAGCAACAACTATCTCGGCCTCGCCAATCACCCCAAACTTGTCGAGGCTACGGTGGAGGCTACCAAGAAGTTCGGCGCGGGCTCCGGCGCGGTTCGGACCATCTCCGGCACCATGAGCATTCATATGGAACTGGAGCAGCACATAGCGAAGTTCAAGCACACCGAGGCCTGTGTTGTCTTCCAATCCGGATTCGCGGCCAATGCCGGAACCGTGGCCGCTGTTCTCACGCCGGAAGATCACATTATCTCCGATGCCTTGAATCATGCCAGCATCATCGACGGGTGCAGATTATCGAAAGCCAAGATCCACGTTTTTCCGCACAAGGACAGCGTCGCTGCTTCCAAGATTCTCGAGGATTTGGCGGGCGCGCCCGGACGTAAGCTGCTGATCACCGATGGCGTCTTTTCGATGGACGGCGACATCGCTCCTCTGCCGGCCCTGGTGGCTACCGCCGAAAAGAACGGCGCCATCATGATGATCGACGACGCCCATTCCTCCGGCGTGCTCGGACGCAAAGGACGCGGAACAGTGGATCATTTCAGCCTGCAAGGCCACGTCGATATCCAGGTCGGCACGCTATCGAAAGCCATCGGCGTTCTGGGCGGCTATGTTTGCGGCACCAAGGATCTGATCGAGTTCCTATATCACCGCGCCCGGCCGTTTCTTTTTTCCACTGCGCATCCTCCGGGAGTCGCCGCCGCCTGTCTCGCTGCGTTCAAGATTCTGGACGAGGAGCCCCAGCGGATCGAAAGGCTTTGGGACAACACGCTGTACTTCAAGGCCAACCTGAAGACTGCGGGCTTCGACACAGGCGCGAGCGAAACGCCCATCACGCCCATCATGGTCGGTGAAGCGAAAATGGCCCACGCGTTCTCGGCGGAGCTCTTCAAACATGGCCTCTATGCCACCGGGATCGGCTATCCGACCGTGCCCGAAGGCAAGGCACGCATTCGCACCATCGTTACCGCGACCCACACTCGCGAAATGCTCGACCGCGCGGCCGAGATTCTGGCGCGAGTTGCCAAGAAGATGGGCATTCTCAAGGTTTGAGGGCTTTCACATCCCGACGGTGGTAGTCTCTTCTTTATGACCCCTTCAGCCGAAAAGACCTCCGTCCGCCCAGTCCAGATCGCCAACCGGCGGGAGCGATTCCGCAGTGGCCGGACCGCTCAGTTCACCGAATCGGTGATCCGTGAGATGACTCGTCTGGCCATGGAATCGAATGCCGTGAATCTGGCACAAGGCTTCCCCGACTTCAGCGCCAACGAAGACCTCAAGCGAGCTGCGATGGCGGCCATCGACGCCGATTTTAACCAATACCCAATCACCTGGGGCGCCAAACCCCTTCGGGATGCCATCGCGGCGAAATACCGGAGGACGTACGGCCTGGATTACGATCCAGAGAGAGAAATTACGGTTTGCTGCGGGGCCACCGAAGGCATGATCGCTTCCATGCTGGCGGTTACGAATCCGGGCGACGAGATCATCGTATTCGAGCCATACTACGAAAATTACAGTCCAGATATACTTTTGGCGGGCGCCACCCGGAAATTGGTCACGCTCCGGCCTCCGAACTGGACTTTCGATCCCGACGAGCTACGGCGCGCCTTCTCGTCAAAGACGAAAGCAATCGTACTCAACTCTCCCAACAACCCGACTGGAAAAGTTTTCGCCAGGGAAGAATTGCAGGTAATCGCCGACCTTTGCCAGGAATTCGACGCTCTTGCAATTACCGACGAAATCTATGAACACATTTTGTACGATTCTGCATCTCACATCCCGATAGCGACATTAGAGGGAATGCGGGAACGCAGCGTTCTTGTAAACAGCATGAGCAAAACCTACTCAGTGACCGGATGGCGGGTAGGATGGGTGCTGGCGGCGCCGGATTTGACGGATTCAATCCGAAAAGTCCACGATTTCTTGACGGTCGGCGCGGCCACCCCACTCCAGCAAGCCGGCGTCATGGCACTGAATATGCCCGAAACCTATTACACTAAACTGGCCTCCGATTATAAGAGCCGGCGCGATCTTCTTTTAGGGCTGTTAGACCAGGCTGGATTCCAATGCTTCCGGCCCGATGGGGCGTATTACATCATGACCGATATCCGAAAGTTCGGTTTTCCGGACGACTACACGTTCGTCCGGCACATGATCGAACATTGCGGAGTGGCGGCCGTCCCCGGGTCAAGTTTTTTTGCGGATTCTAACCAAGGTGCAACATTAATTCGCTTTTGTTTTTGCAAGAAGTATGAGACGCTAAAAGAGGCGGGTAACCGCCTTCGCGCACTCTAGTTACCCTGTAGGTAACACCTGCCAGGTAGCAAAAGAGCAGTTTTCCGGCATGTCCCCCGGCTGGAGGAACACTAATGCTGCGTAACTTTCTGTTGCCTGAGAGCATCGCCCGAGCCGATGGCACGGGACCGGAGTTCGACCTCGGTCCGAATCGGGGTAAGTTACTCGTACTTACTCTCGGAATCACACGCATCATCGAACAAGAGAGCCTGGATGTGTCCATTTGGGGCTCTACCGATGGTGAAACCTGGAGTTTAAGACCTTTGGCGAAGTTCCCGCCGAAATTCTATTGCGGGATCTATTCGGTCTTGCTCAACCTCGCCGCTCAGCCCGATGTTCGGTTTGTGCGGATCGATTGGAAAATGAGCCGATGGAGCCGCGGCGAAGCTACGCCGATGTTCGGCTTCTATGTTTATGCGGAGGAGTCCGGCGCGCGGATCAGCACTGCAGTTGCATAACTAGGAGGTTGCTGAAAAAGTCTTTCAAGAGCTCATATTGGCAGGTCGGGGACCTGCTCCACAACTTCAGGTCAATGACTTAGCTCTACGCGTGGCGCAGGTCTCCGACCTGCGAGAGACTTTTTCAGCAACCTCCCAGGGACTTGCCGAGGTTATTAAGCGAGTTACAGCCGATTGATCAAGCTGGCCACGTAACCCGCTCCAAATCCGTTATCGATATTTACGACCGTGACGTTGCTGGCGCAACTGTTCAGCATGCCGAGCAGCGCCGCTAAGCCGTGGAAACTTGCGCCATAACCCACGCTGGTTGGGACCGCAATCACCGGCACCGAAACCATTCCGCCGACCACGCTCGGGAGCGCCCCTTCCATACCCGCAGCCACCACCACTACGCGGGCTTGACTGAGCCGCTCGCTGCTGGCAATCAGTCGATGGATGCCGGCCACGCCGACGTCATAAATCGCTTCCACTTCGTTGCCCATTACCTCGGCAGTAACTTGGGCTTCCTCGGCGACGGGGATGTCGCTGGTGCCGGCGCAAACCACGGCTAACTTTCCCTTCCCTCGAATCGCGCGGTCGCGCCAGACTCGCACGGCGCCCGACAACGCAAAATACTCGGCGTCGGGAAAGCTGTGTTTCAACCGCGCGGCGATCGATTCATCGGCGCGAGTGATCAGCAGGTTCGGCGATTTTTCAAGCAGCCGCGCGGCAATGATCGCTATTTGCTCCGGCGTCTTGCCCTTGCCAAAAATTACTTCTGTGAGGCCGTGCCTCAGAGCGCGATGATGATCCAGCTTGGCCCAGCCCAGGTCTTCGAATGGCAGGTGACGCATCCGCTCGACTGCGGCATCGACGTTGACGGCGCCCGTTCGCACTTCTTCCAGCAGCAGGCGCAGTTGGTCTTGATCCATTCAACTTGAGCGTAGCAGAGCGCTACCAATTAATCGTGTCGCCCGGCTTCAAACCGTACTTCTTCGCCATCCCTCCGCCTAACTGAAGAACATACTGCGCCACCTCATTGCCGCCGTAGTGCGGACACTGGCTGGCCTGCGTCTTGCAGGGCGGAGCATTCTCGACGATCTCGACCACGTTGTGCTTCGGGTCCATCCAAATCATGTCCAGCGGGATGAGAGTCTGATACATCCAATAGCCGTACTTGCCGGGGATGCGATGCCCGTACAGCATCCCGTGATCGGGCGCGATGGAGCTGCGAAACTGCATGCCGCGCAGTGCCAGCGCCGTGTCGAAAATGAACTCGGTTTTGATGACTTGGCCGCCTGGAAGGGTGATGTCGGTGGTATAGAAATCCGCCTCGGTTGTCGGCTTGTCGCAGCTTGCCAGCAGAATCAAGATCAGTGGAGCAATCGCACGCATGAATTAGAATGGTAGCGAAAATGAGATTCTGGAACCGGCTGCGGCTGACGCTCGAAATGATCAAGTTCGAGCATTCGGTGTTTGCACTGCCGTTCGCGCTCACCGGGGCGTTGCTGGCATTCCGTGAAAAGCACTTGACGGGCCGCGTATTCGCGGGCAAGCTGTTGTGGATCGTGGTCGCGATGGTGGGTGCGCGGTCGGCCGCCATGGCTTTCAACCGCATTCTAGATGCCGACATTGATGCCCGGAATCCAAGGACCCGCGCGCGACACCTCCCGGCCGGAATCCTCAGCACCGGGTTTGCCTGGGGATTCGTGACTGTTGCGGTGCTCGTATTTTTGCTGGCAGCGCGGGCGCTGAACCCGCTTTGTCTCAAGCTGGCGCCCCTGGCGCTCGCCGTGCTCTTCTTTTACTCCTTCACCAAGCGATTCACCACTTTCTCCCATTTGATTCTGGGTTTTTCGTTGGGGATTGCACCTGCGGCGGCCTGGATCGCGGTGGCCGGGTCGCTCGATCCGAGGATTCTGTGGCTCACAGCGGCGGTGACATTCTGGACCGCGGGCTTCGACATCATTTACTCGTGCCAGGATTATGAATTCGACCAGGAGGAGGGCCTGTTCAGCCTGCCGCGACGGTTCGGTATCAGCGGTGCTTTGTGGATCGCCCGCCTGTTTCATGTGACTATGATCGGGTGCCTGATCGCGCTGGCCGTTACCTTCCAGTTGGGCTGGTTGAGCTTGGCGGGCATAGCCGCGATCATCCTGCTGTTGGCTTACGAGCATAGCCTGGTAAAAGCCGATGATCTGTCCCGGGTGAACGCGGCCTTCTTCACGGTGAACGGCTACGTCAGCGTGCTATTCTTTCTTTTTTGGGCAGCCGATATCTACTTTTTCGGCATGAGGGCCTGAGCTAGCATGCGGATCATTATCGAAGACCGGCGTTTGCAGCCAATTCTGGAGAAGGTGGAAGCCGGATGCCGCCTGGATTATCAGGACGGGCTGGCGCTTTACCGCACTACCGATATTCTGGCCTTGGGCTACATGGCCAACCTGGTCAGGGAACGCAAGCACGGCAACGTGACCTGGTTCAATGTGAATCGCCACATTAACCCGACCGATGTTTGCGTGGCCAGTTGCAAGCTATGCGCTTTCGGCAAGCGCGCCAAGGATCCGAAGGCGTACACCTGGTCGCTCGAAGAAGTCTGGCATCGCGCCGGTGAAGGCTGGACCGAGGCAGTCACCGAATTCCATATCGTCGGAGGCCTGCATCCGGAGCTCACGCTGGATTGGTATTGCGAGATGTTGCGCGGCCTAAAGCAGCGCTTTCCGGATGTGCACCTGAAGGCCTTCACCATGGTGGAGGTCGCGTATCTCGCGCAGCGCACCAAGATCCCGATCCGCGAGACCTTGCAGCGCTTGATGGATGCCGGTGTGGATTCCCTTCCCGGCGGTGGCGCGGAGATTTTCCATGACCGCGTGCGGCGCATTATCTGCGATCACAAAATCGATGGCTCGCAATGGCTGGAGGTGGCGCGCGCCGCGCATAAGCTGGGGTTGAAATCCAACTGCACCATGCTTTACGGCCACATCGAGACTGAGGAAGATCGAGTCGACCATCTCATCAAGCTGCGCGATCTGCAGGATGATACGGGCGGGTTCCAGACTTTCATCCCGCTGGCGTTTCATCCCGCCAATACCGCGCTCGAGCATATCCAGACCACCACGGGATTTCTGGATTTGAAAATGATTGCGGTATCGCGCTTGATCCTCGATAACATCGATCACATCAAGGCCTACTGGATTATGATGACGCCCAGGATCGCGCAGATCGCCCAGCGATTTGGAGCCGACGACCTGGATGGCACAGTGGTGGAAGAGAAGATCTACCACGATGCCGGTGCGACCACCAGCCAGGGACTCCGGCGCAATGAACTATTGCGGCTGATTCGCGAAGCAGGCCGCGAACCGATGGAACGGGATACCCTGTACCGGCCGGTGACCAGGACCGAGACCGCGTTCACGGTGCTGGTTTAGACGAAAACCGCAGGCCGGAGACCTGCGCCACGGCCGGAGGCCAGCGCCACCCTAAATCCCGAGGATCTTTCGGACAGCGACGTAGAGATTCGACAACCGGTCCGCCGACGCCGGATCGCTACGCGCCAGTAGCGTAATCAACTCATCGCGTGGCGCGAGTAGCGGCCCGAGCGCGTCGCGCTGTTCACGGGTCAGCGCCGACTTATCGCCTTGGTCGATCTCTACACGCGCTTCCGTAAAGAACGCGCTCGCTTCTAACCGCGCGGGCTCATAGGCCGCGCGCCGTGCATCGATGGCAGCCGAGCCCAGGTCTTTGACGATTCGCGTCACGGTCAGCGCTTGTTCAGCTTTCTCACGCTGCGCGGTCTGGTCGCGAAGCTTCAGCCAGGTAGGAACAAATCCAACCAGATAAACTACAACCAGCGCAGCTAGAAATAGGATGCGGCGAGTGCCCGGAGCCATGCTCCATTGTAGGCGTTGCTAGTTGGAAGAATCCGGCCGGCGCTTCAGCGTGGGCCGCTCGTCTTCGTCGCTCTTGGGCGTCTTGCCGTTTTCATCCGCATCCACCGGACCGGTGCCCGATCCGGGAGTCCGGCGTAACTGCGGTTTGTTGACATCCTTGTCGTCGAGCTTGCGGCGGTTGTGCATCAAGGCCAAGCGGTTCTTCACGTCGTTGAATTCCGAAGTCGTGACCACGTACTCCGGCTTGGCAACCAGATAATTCTGGATGTTCTTCTGTGCCGCACGAATGCGGTCGTCCGTCATCGGATGCGTCGAAAATACCTTGGCCATCGTTCCCGGCTTGCGCTTCTCCAGCGTTTCGATCTTTTCAAAGAAGTCCACAAACGAAGTCGGATCGTAGCCGGCCTTGTACATATATTCCAGGCCGAGCATATCGGCTTCCGATTCGAAGCCGCGCGAGAATTTCAGGAACCCAACCGGAATCAGAATGCTGGCCGCCTCATAAATACCGTATCCGGTCCAGGTGCCGCCGGTCATGATCATCAGTGGAATCATGCTCAGTTGCGCGATCTCACCGCGGGTCGCCTGCCGGGTGCCATGCCGCGCGGCCACGTGCGCTATTTCATGGGCCATCACACCGGCTAATTCCGCCTCGTTGTCCGCCTTCAGGATCAGACCGGAGTTGACAAAAAAGAATCCGCCCGGCAAGGCGAAGGCATTCACGTCTTCGCTATCGATCACCTTGATGGTGAAAGGAACCTTGGCGTCGGAATTCCGCACCAGGTTCTGCCCGATCCGGTTCACGTACTCAGCGATCACCGGGTCATTGATGATCTTGGCCTGCCGTTCCACTTGCTGCGCCAGGCCTTTGCCCAGCGCGATCTCCTTTTCGAGAGAATAGAAGTTTACTTTCCCACTGACGTTCCGGTTCCCGATCGCGTCAGGATCCTTTTCGGGGTCTGTGGCAAAGAGAGTGTTAGGGGAGGCAAGGACCAGAATCCCCAGCAGACAGAAACTGGCGGACAACAGACGGCTCATGCAGAAACTCCTACAAACTATTATAATCCTTCATTTGTTAAACACTCGCGGCGCTTCATGAGTTTCGGACAACTTGATAGGAAATCCGCACAGCCGGCCGAGCCGCTGTGGCGGCAGTACCGGGACCAATTTCCCGTAACCCAGCGGCTGATCTATCTGAACCACGCGGCTGTCGCGCCATTACCCAGGCGTTGTGCGGACGCAATGAAGGATTTCGCCGACGACGCCTTGGATAACGGGTCGCTGAACTATGACAAATGGATGGATACCTATGAAGGGCTTCGGGTTGCGGCCGCGCGGCTCATCGGCGCCGACCGCGGCGAAATCGCCCTAGCCAAGAACACCTCGGAGGGAATCGCCACTATCGCCATGGGCATGGATTGGCGGCCGGGCGACCGCATCGTGGCCTTCAAAGAGGAATTTCCGGCTAATTATTTTCCCTGGCGGCGCCTGGAAGCACAGCGCTGCAGCGTCGAATGGCTGTCCATCCGCGATTCGCTGGATTCCATCGCGCGCGCGACTTATGGCGCCAGACTCCTGGCCATCAGCTTCGTACAATACCTGAGTGGCCAGCGTGTGGATCTGAATGCTATCGGCGAAATCTGTCACCAGAACCGCTGCTTTTTCTTTGTGGATGCCATCCAAGGTTTGGGCGCTTTTCCTCTGGATGTTCGCACCGCGCATATCGATGCTCTGGCAGCCGACGGGCACAAATGGCTGCTGGGTCCGGAAGGTTGTGGGATTCTGTACGTGCAAAAGGATCGCCAGGACTCGGTGTTTCCCAAGGAGTTTGGCTGGACGAACGTTGCGGGCTATAACGACTACGCCTCGCGCGACATGACGCTCCGGCCCGACGCCGGCCGCTATGAATGCGGAACGCTGAACACCATCGGCTGTTACGGTTTGCGGGCGTCCATCGAGCTCATACTGGAAGTGGGGGTGGAGCGGATTGGTCCGGTAGTCCAAGGCTTGGCTGATCGGCTGACCGACGGCGCGCGGCAAAAAGGCTACCAGATATTGGGCGAGCGGACGCCTGAAAACGGCTCCGGAATAGTCGCGCTTCACAAACCCGGGACGGACAGTCGTAAAGTGGTTCGCGACCTCAGAGAGCGAGGGATAATGGCCGCGCCGCGGCAGGGTTGGGTGCGATTCTCGCCACACTTCTATATCAGCCCGGAAGAAATTGATAGGGTGGTGGAAGAGCTGCCTTAGCGGTTCAACTGGGGTGGAAGCAAAGTCAATATCTTGGTCCCTCGCATGCGGCGGTGTCCCAAATCCAATCCCAGCACTTGCCAGGAACTTCGGCGCCTCGCCTCAGATCGGAAGATCGTCCGCGTCGGCCTCGAAGGAAATGGGCTCGAAATGGGCGGTGAGGTAAGGATGCGCCGGGAAACGGTGACTCATGTCAGTTACGCGTAATACTCCGACGGGCTCGTCCGGTGCGCGCTCTAAGGCCTCCTTTCTAGCCCGCTAAGGCCTCCCGTCTAGGGACCAGGGGTACGCCGGGGGAATAAAATCGTAGTAGATGAGACATAAGATGCGGGGATACCTTGTTCTGGTGACCTTGGCCGGCGGCTCGTGCTTCGCGCAGTCATGGTCGATTGGCGCCGCGGGTGGCTTTGGTTTTTACCACGACGCTACCATTAGCAACGCGGCCGGTTCGGCTACGGCTGGATTCGGCCCGCGCTTTGCAGTCGGTGGGGTACTAGGCGAGGACGTATGGGAACATTTTGGAGGCGAACTGCGCTACACCTACCGCGATGGCGACACGGAGCTAAAGTTCAATGGGCGCGAAGCCAACCTCGACGCGGCGTCGCACGCGCTGCATTTCGACTTCTTGGCTTACGCCACCAAACGGCACGCCCGGCTGCGGCCGTTCCTGGCGGGTGGGGCCGGTATCAAACGCTACACGGCTACGGGCACGGTAGATCCTAATCAGCCCCTCACCAGTTTCGCTCTTCTCGCCCATGCGGACGAAGTCAAGGCGCTGGTGAGTTTCGGCGGCGGCGTAAAGGCCGTGCTGAGCGATCATTGGCTGGTTCGAGTGGACTTCCGGGACTATGCGACGCCGTTTCCCGAGAACGTAATCGTGCCCGCGACGGGCGCGAAGATTCACGGATGGTTGCACGATTTCGTTCCGCTGCTGGGGGTGGATTGGACTTTCGGAAAATAGGTCAGGTCCTGAATTTGGGGGATCGGGGACCTGCCCACAGACGTTCACGCATTGCCAGCCGAGTGGCGTTGCAGCGCCGGCCTCAAATTCAGATTGCGGACCAAGCGATGCAGGTAATTGGGATGCAGGCCCAGCAGACGCGCCGCTTCGGTGTAATTGCCATGGGCCTGCTCAACCGCATTGATGATGAGCTGCTTCTTAGTCTCGCGGACGGCATCGTGGAAGGCATCCACCGCTGAAATAGCCGGCTCGGCTTTTTCGAGGATCGATTCGGGAAGATCCTCGGGCAGAATCAGCTCGCTCGACCCCAGTACCACCGCCCTTTCGATGGCGTTCTCCAGTTCGCGCACGTTGCCGGGCCAGTCGTAATTCATCAGGCAGGCCCGTGCTTGCGGGGAAATACCGAGAACCGTGCGGTTGGATCGCTTGGCGGATTTGGCGGCGAAATAACTCGCCAGCAGCGAAATATCGGAACGGCGGTCGCGCAGGGAGGGCATGCGCAGCGAGACTACGTTCAAACGATAATAGAGGTCCTCGCGAAATCTTCCGGCCTTCACCTCGGCTTCCAGATCCCGATTGGTGGCCGTGATCAGCCGGACATCCAGCTTGATAGTGCGTGTTCCTCCCACCCTTTCAAATTCGCGCTCCTGCAAAACGCGCAGCAATTTGGCCTGCAGGAGAGGCGCCAACTCGCCGATTTCGTCCAAGAAAACCGTACCGCCCTCGGCGATCTCGAGTTTTCCTTTCTTCTGGACGATGGCGCCCGTGAATGCGCCTTTTTCGTGGCCGAACAACTCGCTCTCCAGCAGCGACTCGGCCAGCGTGGCGCAGTTGATGGCGACGCATGGTTTATTGGCGCGAATGCTGTTGCGATGCATGGCCCGAGCCACCAGTTCCTTGCCGGTGCCGCTCTCGCCCGAGATCAGAACCGTGGAGTCCATTTTCGCCACGCGGCTGATGAATTGATACACGTCGCGCATGCGCGGGCTCTCACCCACCATGTTGAACTCCACATTCATCTCGGCCTGCAAGCGGCGGTTTTCTTCCTCCAGCCACTCCATGCGGCGCGCGTTGTCGAGCGCGAAGGCGGCGATACTGCCGATAGCGGTAAGCAGTTGCAGGTGGTCGGCGTCGAACCGTACTTCCGGATCGCTGGCATCCAGGTAGACGACGCCGAGTATGCGATCGAAAACTTCCAGCGGCACCGCGAGGACGCTGCGGATATGACGCATGGTCACGCTCTCGGTGTCCGCGAACCCTTCGGTGGCCGGCAGATCGTTGCACAGCATCGCAACGCCGTCCTTGAGCACCTGCGCCACGATGGTGCGGCTCACCTGCAACGTCGGGTTCGCCCCGGTTCGCCGGTCCCATCCGAATACGGTGCTATCGTCCAAGCTCTCCAAGCCGCGGTCGCAAAGAAGAATGGCGGCGCGGTCGGCGGGCGCGATTTCGAGGATCGATTCCAGTACCTGTTTTTCCAATGCCTCCAAGCCGCGCACTGAGTTGACCGCCTTGCTGATTCGAACCAGCACATTCAGGTCGCGGACCATTCGCTCGGAAGGCGTGACCCGGTCCAGATCGCGTAAGTAGAGCGCATCCTGTTTACGCAGGATAATAGTGGACCCCGCGCTCGCTTCCTGTTGGTCGAATTCGACCGAGGTTGACAGGACGCCCCCGGTTTCCTCGGCCGGCACGACGAACAGGAACAGCGAGTTTCCAATCTTGATCTCGTCTCCGGAAACCAGCGCCCGCTCCGTGACGGGCACACCATTCACGAAAGTGCTGTTGCGGCTGTTCAGGTCTTGGATCTTGAACTCTCCACCTTCCTGCAAAATGGTGCAATGTTTTCGGGAGACGCCGGCGTCAACGACCGAGATTACGTTGGATGGTTCGCGCCCGATAGAGATTTCGCCGCCCGACAAAGGAATGCTGGTTCCTTTTAACGGTCCAGCAAGGGCCTCGAGTTCGGCGCGCGGTTCGGGCATATGTACTATCTCAGGCGTTAGCCCATAATATCTGAAAAGATAGGGTCGCACGAAATCTCGAACCGGCCCGGGAGCTGTTTTTTCTGCCTTAAACCATGATTTTACAGAGAGATGTAGAAATTTGTATCGATTTGAGTACCAGTGGCGCTGGAATTGCTGTGACCCTAGGGCAATCCATGGGGTAGTGCACTACTACTACGTAGATGTGCGGAGGGTTATCGAAATATTTTTTGCAGGCCAGAGCTGACAACCAGCGGTCCTCAATGGCTGTCAGCTTTGGGGCAACCTTGCGGAAGCAGTACGGAGGAGTGCGCGCTTCCGTTTGCACGGCCGGCGGGCGGTCCGGCGACCGTTCGCCGTAACCGTGGGCGTTCGCTTCTCCTCCCCAAAAATTTGGTGCCTAAGACGAACACCCTATCTGAGCGGATAGGGTATCTATCTCATCAGATAGGCTCGACTATTGATCGCAGCCACGTACTTTCGCTGGTGAGTTTCGGAGTTTACCCCCCATTGCTTCTGTTTTCTGTATCTTACATTGCGTAGTACTAAACCGTTCTCAGTCGTGGTACCCTTGGCATCTGAGTTGCACTCCTTACAGGCGTTCCAAGACATTTAAAAGCAAAATAAAGAAAGCAAGGAGACATCGCCCAATGAGGACCAAGACGAAGGTCAAAGCTGGCGCTGCTGTTTGGGGCACCTAGCATGAGTGAGTTGCGTGCCCGACGCCCATGATCGCGCGGCGCACAGCAACGCAGAGAAAAGCAGAAATTGGACTTTAAATCTTTAAGGAGAAACGCAATGAGGACTAAGACCAGAGTAAGAGCTGGTGGCGCCATTTGGGGCGGCTAAGAGAAACAACGAAGTATCCTTCCTACCACAAACCCAAGTCGTGAATCGGACTGTGACGGTCCCTCACTGTCACGGTCCGATTCGTTTTTAGAGCTTGCTATTCTATATAGTTCGAAATGAACACCCTTCTGAAAGATCTGCAATACGGCTTGCGGATGCTCGCCAGTAATCCCGGATCAACCGTCGTCGCGATGATCGCACTGGCCTTGGGCATCGGCGCCAACAGCGCCATCTTCAGTGTCGTCAACGCAGTGCTGTTGCGCCCACTTCCTTACAAGGACCCCAGCCGCTTGATCGTGATTTGGGAAACAAAACTTAGCAAGGGGATTGCGCAGGAGCAGGTCTCGCCGCCCGACTATCGGGATTGGGTAGAGCAGCAGCAAGTGTTCGAGCAAATCGCCGCTCTGCGGGAACAGCCCGCGGTTCTGACGGGCGGTCAATTGCCCGAGCGGGTGGAAACAGCACTAATATCGCCCGGCGCGTTCGAGTTGTTGGGTGTGAAGGCCGGCCTCGGACGAACATTTTTGAGCGAAGAAGCTGAGCCGGGGCGCAATCGTGTCGCGTTGCTGAGCTACGGCTTCTGGGAGCGCCGTTTCGGCGGTGATCCTGGCATCCTGGGCAAGCAGGCGGTCGTGGACGGCAACAGCCTCACGATTGTAGGCGTCATGCCGCGCGGCTTCCGGTTGCTCGACACGCCTTCCGAGTTGTGGATGCCGTATACGTTGGATGCGAAGGAACTCAGCCAGCGCGGATTCCGAACGCTACGGGTGATCGGGCGCCTGAAGGCAGGCGTGAGCGTGGACCAAGCTTCGGGCGAGATGCGTTCCATTGCCGGCCGCATTGAGCGGCAGTACGCGGACACCAATTCCGGCTACAGCACGAAGGTCGTAGCGCTGCGCGATCAGTTGGTGGGCGATATAGGGCCTACACTCTGGACGCTGCTGGGCGCGGTGGTGTTTGTGCTGCTGATTGCATGCGCCAACGTCGCGAGTCTGTTGCTGGCGCGTGCCGGAAGCCGCGACAAGGAGATCGTGCTACGAATGGCCCTGGGAGCAAATCCAGCGCGGGTGTTGCGCCAGCTTCTGACCGAGAGCGTGCTTCTGGCGCTGGCGGGCGGCCTGCTCGGCCTGGCGCTGGCAGCATGGGGTGTTGCAATGTTGGCGCAGTTCGGTCCCGCCAGTCTGCCGCGGCTGGCGGAGATCAATATCGACTGGCGGGTGATGGCGTTCACCCTCACGGTGTCACTGGCCACCGGCATCGTTTTCGGATTAGCGCCCGCGCTCCTTACCGTGCGGACGGACTTGAACTCGGTTCTGAAGACCAGCGGGCGTGGCAACACCGGAAGCCGCACCCGCGCCCTGTGGCGAAATGCGCTGGTAACCTCCGAGATCGCCTCCTGCGTCGTGCTCTTGACGGGCGCCGGGTTGCTGATTCGAAGTTTTCTGCAATTGGAGAGCGTCAATCCCGGCTTCCGGCCCGATCATGTGCTGACCATGCAGATCGCGCTGCCGGAGACCCGCTACTCGGGCCAGAAGGTCGCGCTGTTCTACCATCAACTGGTAGACCGGCTGCACGCTCTGGCGGGCGTGCAATACGCGGGCATCGCGCGCAATCTTCCGCTGAGTGGAGCCGACGCCAGCTTGAACTTCGTGGTTGAAAACCGGCCGGTGGAATCGGCGGCCGAGCAGTCGCGCGCCAAATACCGGGCGGCCAGCGCCGATTACTTCGCGGCCCTGGGCATTCCGCTGGTTCGGGGGCGCTTCTTCGACCGAACCGACGGAGAGCGGACTCCCGGGGTGGTAATTATCAACAACACCATGGCTCGGCGCTTCTGGCCGAACGAAGATCCAATCGGAAAGCGGATGAAGGCCGGCTTCGATGGCAGCCAGTGGTGCACCGTCGTCGGAATTGTCGGCGACGTTAAACATACCGGCCTGGACGCAGCCACCAACGCGGAGATGTACTACCACTATCTCCAGATTCCATCGGAGCTGATGGGCTTTGTCGAAGGAACCATGACGCTGGTGCTGCGAACGCAATCCGAGCCGAATTCGATGGTGGCCGCGGCGCGAGGCGAGGTTCAGAAACTGGATCCAGACCTGGCCGTTTTCAATGTCAAGACCATGCAAGACCTGGTAGGGGGCTCGCTGGCCGGTGCGCGCTTCCGAACGCTGCTGCTGGGAGTCTTCGCCGGCATAGCCTTGATCCTGGCGGCCACCGGGTTATACGGCGTCATCGCCTATGCGGTGACCCAGCGGACCAACGAACTCGGAGTGCGCATGGCTCTGGGCGCCCAGAAAAGCGACGTGCTGAAAATGGTGGTGGGCGAGGGAGCTCAACTGGCGGCCATTGGGATCGGCGTCGGATTGGTAGTTGCGTTCCCGCTGATGCGGATCATCTCCCGGCTATTATTCGGCGTGAACGCGTCCGATCCGCTGACCTTCGCGGCGACCTCTTCTCTGATTCTGCTGGTGGCGCTAACGGCCAGCTATCTTCCGGCCTTGAAGGCAATTAAAGTGGACCCGCTGGTGGCGCTGAGGCACGAATAGTGCAGGATTAAGCGTGGACTCCGGTGTTCAGCGTGAAGCCGGCGGCCCGCGCGTCTTCGAAGAACATTTTCACGGTGTCGAGCGAGTATTCGGTAAGGTCTCGGCCAATCACCGGTAGTTTCTTCAACAGATCGTGCGTCACGGTAATGATATGACAGCCGATGGCGTCCGCCTGGACGATATTGAAAAGCTCGCGCGGGCTGGCCCAGATCAGCTCCATCTGGGGATAGGCGCGCATGCGGGTCAGCGCGCCGCATAGTATGGGCAGCGGATCGCACCCGGCGTCGGCGATGCGGCCGGCGAAAATGGAGACGCAGCTGGGCGGGCCATAGCGCAGGCTCTTCAAAACCCCATCCACCTGATCGAGCGTCATCACCGCGGTGACGTTGATCTTGACTCCCCGCTGAGCCAGCCGGTAAACCAGCGGCGCCGCGCTTTCGCCGTGCGTGTTGGTGATTGGGATTTTCACGTAAACGTTGTCGCCCCAGGAGGCGATCTGGAGAGCCTGCTGCTCCATCTCGTCGAAATCGTCCGAGAGAACCTCGAATGAAAACGGACGATCCGGGATGGCGCGGGTCAGATCCCGGCCGAAGGACTGGTAATCGGTGATGCCCGCTTTGCGCATCAGGCTGGGATTGGTGGTGAAGCCACTGATCCAGGAATTGCGCGCCAGGTCGAGTATCGACTGCTTGTCGGCGCCGTCGGCGAAAATCTTGACTTGCATGGTAGAGATCCGGTCAGGCATATTGCAACCCCATTTGAGCCACGCGTACGATCCAGTTGGCGGCTTCGCGCAGCGAGTGGACTCTTAGATAAGGCCCGATGGGCCGTTGTTCGTGATACCCGTAATCGACGAAGATGGGCCGGCAGCCGGCACGCTGGCCGGCTTCGACGTCGCGCCATCGATCCCCGACGACGAAGCTGTGGGCGAGATCGATATCCCATTTTCGCGCCGCTTCCAGCAGCAGCCCCGGCTTGGGCTTGCGGCAATCGCACTGCGCTGAATCGTCATGCGGGCAGACCTGAATGTCGTCCAGTTGAAGATAGCGCTGCAAGCGGGTGTGAATATCGGCCACTTGCTGGGCGGAGGTAACGCCGCGCGCGATATCCGGCTGATTGGTGATAAGGATCAGGGCGAACCCAGCTTCGCGCAGCTTTCTACAGGCTTCGCGCACGCCCGGAAGCAGGCGGAGTTCGGAGAGCGTCGCGGGCGGATAAGGCTTGCCTTCGCGGAGGATGGCGCGATTTACCACACCATCGCGATCGAGGAACACGGCGCGGCGCATGCGGTTAGAGCCTCCCGATGCGTACGTCTTCGATCAGGGCGTGCATGGCTACGCAAAGAGCCTGGCGCGAAGTCCGGCGGCAGGTCCAGCCTAAGCTACGAATGCGATCGGTGTTCAGGCGCACGATGGGCACATCGCCTTTCCAGCCCCGGTCGCCGCCCGCATATTCCAGGCGGACGTCTTCGTCCGAAAGTCCGGAAACTTCCATGGCCAGTCGCGCGATCTCGGTCACCGTGATGTAGTCGCCGGTGGCGACATTATAGACCTGGAAGTTTGTCTCGGTCTTGTGATGCGCCGTGAAAACCGCCTCAAGGATGTCTTCAACGTGAATGTAGGACTTGCTCTGCTGGCCGTCACCCAGAATCCGCAACCGATCGGGCTGAGAGCGCAGGCTCCGGATGAAGTCGAAACCGACGCCATGGGTCTGGCGCGCGCCGACGACATTTCCGAACCGGAAGGCGCAGGCCGTGATGCCGAACATAGCGCAGTAGGACGCGATCAGAGCTTCGCCGGCGAGCTTGCTGGCGCCATACGTGGAAACCGGAACGAGCGGGCCGAAATCTTCCTGGGCCTCGCGCTCTCCCAGATCGCCATAAACTCCGCTGCCGGACGCATAGAGCAGCCTGGGCGTGTGGGTGCGGCGCATGGCCTCGACGATCTGCTGCGTGAGGTATGTGCCCTCGCGAAAATCGATGTCGGGCTCGACGGCCGCGCGCGCGATATCCGGGTTCGATGCCAGGTGGATTACGACGTCGTGACCGGCCATGGCGCGTTCGAGCGCAGCCATATCCTTGACGTCGGCGCACAGCACATGCAGCCGGCGGTCCCGCTCATGCTGGGCGTAATGCCATTGCCGGCCGGAGGAAAAATTGTCGTAGAGCGTCACCGCTTCGACGCCTGATTCAGCCAGCAGCCGGTCTGTGAAATGGCTGCCGATGAAGCCGGCGCCTCCAGCGATAAAGAACCTGGCGCCGTTCACTTTACCGACTCCCACTTGGTAGCGGTGCGCTGCAGCAGCGGATGGCTCACCAAAAGGTGCCAGAGGACGGCGCACAACCCCTCAGTGTGGGGCGTAATGCGGTCGGCGGCGATGACTGGAACCAAAATGCAGAATCCAGCGGCCTCGCGAGTGAATCCGCCGTCGCGGCCCACGATGCCGAAGATGTGTGCGCCCGCGCCGGCCGCGGTCTCAAGCGCCCGTACGATGTTCACTGAAACGTTCTTTTCGCGATTGCCCCCGCCCACGGAAAAGACCAGCACCGCGTCGCGAGAGCTGAGGCGCGATCCTTCGAGCCAGGCCGAGAAGCAGGTCTCCCAGCCTTCGTCGTTAGCGCGCGCGGTGAGTTCCGCAACGTTGTCGGTGGGCGCGTAAGCTTCAAAGCCGCACAGCTTCCGAAAGTCGTTGACGGCGTGACTGGCGTGTCCGGCCGAGCCGCCGACGCCCAAAATGAACAGCCGCCCGCCCAATTCCCGGACATGGGCCAAGCCCGCGGCCATGCGCTCCACCTCGGCGATGTCGATCTGCTGGAGGATGGCGATGGACTCGGCAATGAACGTTGCCGCGAATCCGGCGCCGGTTTCTTCCACTGGCGCAGGAACACGACGCTCGTGGACGGCCTGCAAAAGCTCGGTAAGACTGGTCAAGAGGTTGGACTAACTCCTGATCTAGAAATCGACAGCTAACAGGGTTTTAAATAGGCTTGGCTGCTAGTTTCTGGTTTCCAGTTTCTGGTTTGGTACCAGAGTCATACGGGTTATAGCCAGGCGGAAAATGCGGCGGAAAGTCCATATTGTGGAGGACCAACGGTGCAGAGTGGTCTCGCCGATCCGTTCTCCATAGGGGATAAAGATTTCGCGGATCCCGAACCCCATCAATGCGGGCTTGAGCAGCAGCTCGACCGGTAGTGCCGGGCCGTTGGGGTCCACGTCCACGCTCTCAATGAGTTTGCGGCTGTAAGCGCGCATCCCGGAGTGCAGGTCGGTGGACCTTACGCCTACTAAGATCCGGCCGGTTATCGCGAATAGCCAGTTCGCGAAGTAATTGGCCCATGGCATCGCGCTGGGTCTTCGTTCGAGGCGCGAGGCGTTCACTAGATCGCATTCTCCATCGAGTACCATGTCGGCTATGCTGGCGATTTGTCCTGCGGGATATGTCCCGTCGCAATCCATGGTGACGACGACATCGCCCCGCGATTCCTTCAAGACGCGAGCCATGGCGCGGCCGTAGCCTTGGGGCGGGAACTGCCGGAGCACGCGGGCGCCCAGGCGTTCTGCAATCTCGGGCGTGGCGTCGCGGCTGCTGTCGACGATGACGATCTCATGATTGCGCCCACCGAGTGCGGAGCGGATGTCTGAGATCACGCCCGCGACGGCCTTTTCTTCGTTCATCGAAATCATCGCAACGGAGATCATGGGGTTCGCGATTTCGAAGTGGGGCCGATTGGAGGTCTTCATACAGCGATTTCCGCAGGCTGTGCGACTTGAGACAATTCCCTGTTCAAACGCTCCGCTAGTTTGCGGCCCCGGTCGATGCAGACATCCATGTTGATGTATTCGAACTCGGCCACGCGGCCGCACAACGGAATGCCGATGCCTTCGAAATATTCCTTGGCTTTTTTGAGGTGCGTGCGATGGTTGTCGTCCTGGACGACGTAGCCGTATTTGGTCCGGAGCACGCGGCCGTAGCAGACTTCGCTGTGCCGTATCAGTTCCATGCCTTCGAGATCGCCGATCACGTCGGCCAGAATCTCGTCGTCCGACATTTCATGCGTTCCATCACCCGGATTGGTTGTGATTTCGGCTTCGATGATCGACTTGCCGGGCGGGGCGTTGTGCGGGCTGAACGTGGCCGGAAACGACAGACGGTGGAAGCGGATCTCCGGGTCGGGAACATAAATCGCGGTGTAGTCCGGCAGGCGCGCCGAATCGAGCCCGACGGCGATGGTCACGAGTGAGTTGTAGCGTAAAGAGTCAACGGCCGCCCTGATTTCCCGAGGCGTGTCGACCAGCGCGTAGGACAGTTCTTGGATGGGAATGGTGGAGACTAACCGATCGTATCTGCGCGTGATCCAGTCGTTACTGACGCACCACTGGCCGCCCTCCTTCCAGATGCTTTCCACGGTAAAATCCGGAACTATCTTGCGGACGCGTTGTTCGAGAGCGCGTGGAAGCGACTCGATTCCGCCTTGGGCCGGGTAGTTGTAATAAAGCTGATGGGTGTAGCCTTCCGATTCCACGCCGACCGCGGCCTTGATCACGTCCTCCAGCGGCGGCTTGGGAACGCGGCCTTCCACCCACTCGAGGCCAAGTTGCTCGGCCGGAACGTTCCAGATCTTCTCGTTGTAGGGGATCAGATACTTTTCGGCTAGACCTTTGCCGAAGTGATGATAGATCCACTCCTTGAAGTTGGTCTGGGGAGGCGGGTAATCGTTCTTGATGTAGTGGTAGAGACACTCGAAACGGTCCTGTGGTTCGAGATCGTACAGGCCATTTTCAAAGGGATATTTGACGTAGCGGCCTTGGTAGAAGATCTTGTTGTTGCGGCGCGCGCGGTGGACGTTGTCGCCCAGCAGCGACACCATGTAGTCCACCATCTCCTGGTTGCGCGAGAAGATGATGTGCGGACCCCCGGCGTCGTAGGTGAAACCCTGCTCCTGGACGGTTTGGCAGTGCCCGCCGCCGCGGCTGTCTTTTTCCAGTACTTCGCAATCCTGCTCAAGGTGGGCTGCGACGGTGATCCCCGCCAGCCCGCCGCCTAATATTCCAATTTTCACTCGCGTCCGCCTCCGCCCCCACCGGCATTTTCTTCCCATCTTGCAACGGCGATGGTCTGCCAACCTAACCTGGTCCCGATCACATTGAGGGCGAATAGCCGATGAAAAATCGCCATTGCCGCGCGCGCCAGGGAAGACGTCCCGCCCGGCGACGCGGTGCTGACGTCATTGATGAGCCGGCGGCCTCGCAGGATAACGAGTAGGCGATAGAGATTAAAGAAAGGAAAACCGGCAGTAGTTGCGAACACCACCCGGTATCCTCTGCTCTCAAGTAAGTCGGAAAGCATCCGCGGTGCGTAGTGCCTGCGATGACCGATGTACCGATCGAATTCCGATTGCGGCCCGCCTGGCACAGTCACTACCAGAGTGCAACCTGCGGCGAGATAGGCGGCAGTGTTGTCCAGGAACCGGCCGGGGTCGTCCAGGTGCTCCAATACCTCAGCACACACCGCGTATTGCGCCCACCTGGACAGAGGGCCAGGGTGGCCCAAATTCTGAAGCAGATCACGCTGGAAGAATCGCGCTGTAGGGGCTTTTACGGTGGAGATTCGCACTCCGGTGTCGCTGAGTTCGAGTCCCGCGATTTCTGCTTGCGGGAAGGCGTGCTGAAGATCGAGAGCGAGGTCGCCTTGCCCGCTTCCAATATCAAGAATACGAGCGCTACCGGAACAACCAAAGCGCTCCAGGAATTCGCGGACGATCCGCCGGCGGTACCGCTGGCCAGGGTTGTGTTCTGTAGCTTCGGTGTAAACTTCCCAGTGGTGATTCCAATCGTGTTGCACGGGAGAGGTCTTTTCGTTTTCGAGAATCACACGGGTCCCCTAGAAGAATCGGCCGGGCAGAGCCAAAGCTTGAGGGGCGTCAGAGGAAGCGGTCCGTGCCGCGGCATTATAAGGCGTTAGCTTGGGAGGCGATTGATCGGCCTCCAGCAGCCAGATGTGGCGGTCTCGAAAGTATTGAGTGAAAGGACGATCCTGTTCCGGCCCCATCTCCCGCGCCCAGATGATGGGCTGAGCGTCGATGTCGGCCCGGTTGTAGACCCACTCTTCGAGGATGTTGTGGCGGGGCGCATAACGGACAAGAACCACGTGTTGGCCTGGCTGGCTCTCGAGCATCTGGACCACGTGCTGGCGGGCCACAGCTAAACGGGGAGGATGTTCGCCGCCAGTCCACAGAAACCAGAGGTCTCTCCCAAACTGGAAAGGAATCACGAGCACGAAGAGAACACCCAGCGCAAGGCCCAGTCGCTTCCCCGTTGGTTGCCAGCCGCGTAACCGGTCGAGCGATTGCAAGAATCGCAGGACCAGTAATCCGACAATGGCCGAAGCGTAATGCGGCTCAAAGCCGGTGATGGGGGCCAATGCCAGCAGATAGCAGCCCAGCAGCGCGACCGTGAGGCGTTCTTCGGCGGTCCCGATCGCATAGGGCCAGATGAGCAGTGGAACAAGAAGCGGGTAAAGTCCAAACACGAAGTCATAGATCCTTGAGAGCTTGATCAGGAATGCCGTCAGCAAATTGGCCTTGGCCGCCGTGGCCTCTTCAACGTGCGCTACCGCCCAGAACTCCCTCATCACTGCGTGATGATAGACCGGCTCGGGTCGCATCGAGTTCCAGGCCAACATGGAGGCTACCGCATATTGGCGTTCATGCGCCTGATAGGGCAACTCCAGTGCGTTGCCGGCGACTCGATAGTTGTAATACGCCATGAAACCGGCGGCTATTGCCAAGACTGCTCCAGCCGGCAAGGCCACGCGCAACGCGGTGCTCCGGAACGGCATTCCGTTCTTCCGCAGCGCTCCAGCAAGAGCCGCCGCTGTAATCAATCCAAGAACGAACCCATCGTAAGGGCGCGAATTCAGGAGAACCACCAAACCAACAGCCCACGTGACCGCATGACCGAAATTCTCACGAAACGCGATCCTGGGGAGCGCACCCAGCATGAGCGCGCCGCCAATCGAGGGCACGGCGCCTCCCCAATATGAATTCATCCAATAGCTGAGAATCCCGATGTGCAGCGCGACCAGCAAGGCACCCAACAGCGCCAGTCGCGGCGAGATCCAGCCTTGCAGCATCCAGCAAATGGCTGCGCACATTAGCCCCATGCTCATCCAAACACCTATCCAGGGCTGGCCAAATAGCTTTTCGCCAAAAGCCAGGACCAGACCTTGCAAAGGCTGATATTTAGATGCATACGTAGGCTGTTGCAGAATGTGAAACGATTCGAAGTGTTCCCAGAACGGATGGGGCGGATTCGCCAGGCGGCCAGAGGCAAAAGTGTCGGCGGCTAGCAGATAGCTGAATTCATCGTGCACCCCTGGCATCGGGACGTGCAGCCAGGGCAGCAAGGCGGCTCGGGCCGTGAGAACAAGTAGGCAAACCGCCGAGCAGGCGAGCAATGGCCGGGAAGCAAGCCACTGGTACATTCCCATCATGCTTGCGGCCGTCGCAGTTTTTTGGTGGAAAGATTGGCCGCGTGAAGCACCAATGTAAAAGTGAAGTTGCTGAAGGCGGCGATGAGCCAAAGTAGGCCCAGGATAGCCAGGTGGTTCCGGATGCCGATTTCTCCGGAAAGGCTAAAGCCGTAGCTGAGATACTCGGCGATCAATGGAACCAGGCAAGCGATTCCCAGGAGAGCCAGAAGCACGCTGGCAAGGACCGAGCGGTTGTAGCTGAAGACGCGAAGCCAGCGGGTGCGGGCTCGGCCACTGTAATCATGGAACAGCTGCGACAGGCACCCCAGGTAGAAGCTTTGTAGCCCAACAAAGCTCAACGTGACACCCACCAACATCCAATGGAGCGAGAAAACGTAGCGTCCTAGCGAGACCGGCCCCAAGCTCAGCGGCAACGTGAGCAATAGCCCGACGGCCACCAAGAACAGTCCGGGCCTCAGAACGAACGATTCGGCGCCGTTCACCAGCATGCTGCGCAGATTGATCCAGCCGGCGATCCAAGGCGATAGCCATCCGGATCGTTTGTGGTGACTCACTCGTCCCCTCTGATCCTTAAGGAAGTGTACCGGCACTTCGGCGGTCTGCAGTTCCATCTGGACCGACTTCAGCACCATCTCGGAGGCGTATTCCCAGGATTCCGACTGGATATCCATGGCGACCAGGGAATCCCGAGTGATCCCACGCATGCCGCAATTGATGTCCGAAAAAGCGCTGGAGTAGATACGATTGAGGATCCAGGTGGTGAGCGGCGTTCCAAAATAGCGGTGCAGTGCGGGCATCGCACCTTCTTCGATCTTGCCCTTGAAGCGCGACCCCATGATGAACGAGTAACCCTGGCGGAATTTTTCCAGGAAGGGGAGGATTTCGCGGAAATCATAAGTCAGATCGGCATCGCCTAGCAATACGTACTTGCCCCGTATGAACGGGACTGCGTCGATGTAGGCGCGGCCCAGTCCTCGCCGAGGCGTCTTCAAAACGCGGGCGCCCGCGGACCACGCTTTCTCGGGAGTAGCATCATTGGAACTATCGACTATCAGAATTTCTCCGCGCAGGCCGGTTTTCTCGATCCCTTGCCTGCACCAAGCGACGAATTCGGAAATCGTGCTCTCTTCGTTGAGCGCAGGAATGACGATGGAAATCTCCGGGTCCGCGACGTCGCCTTCAGGCACCCACAATTCGACCTCGTTTGCAACCGACGAGCCGAGCAGGGGAAGGACCGATTCCGGGCTGGGCTTGACTTGGGCAGTTGACACGTCAAGTAAGGGCGGAAGGGGGGTCCCCATACACTTAAGTCGTCATTTCGATTGCTAACTTTAGCGAGAAGGTGCGGGCGTTTCGCGGCGCTCTAAGTACTGTTCGAGGTCCCGCAGGCCGTCGGGCGATCCAATCTCGTAAAAACGCTGCTTGACTTCGAAGCCGGCCAGCTCGCCTTGAAGACTCAAATCGTGCAACAGCACAGCCAGGTCGAAGACCTCGGGACGGTGGGTGAACAGCTCGCGGTGGAAGGCGGACAGGCCGTAGTCGATATGCTGCATCCGTGGATCAGTCTGCTTGTCGTAGAGGAGCAGGCGGCCGTTTTCGAAGATGACATTGCTGCGGTCCCAGCGGCCCTGGTTGCGAAGAACGGTCATCAAGGCGGGCATCCGGCTGTCGTGAAAAGCTTGCCAGACGGGAGCGAACTCGACCGGCAGGAAGGAATCGCCATAAATAACCAGGAACGACTCATCGAGAACCCCTTGCTGGTGCGCCAGGCGAAGTGCGCCGCCCGTGCCGCGAAGCTTTTCGCCTTCGTCCACGTAGCGGATGGAACGTACCGGCTTCGGCTCCGACTCCCAATAGCGGCGGATCATCTGGCCCTGGTGTCCGATGCAATAGATCACATCGTCGATGCCTTGCGCGGCCAGCCAATGCAACTGATGATAGGCGAAAGGACGGCCGCATACCGGTAACAAGGTCTTGGGACAAGTATCGGTGAGGGGGCGCATGCGAGTGCCGAGACCGCCGGCCAGGATCACGCATTGCATGGCAAAATCACCGGGCGTTCACATGAGTGTGAACGCGGCACGCAAGAGTGCGTGCGCCACGAGTGGCAACTAGTCCCGGGCGAGTAGTTTGGAGCCTTCATGGTCGAAAGCGAAGCGGACTTCGCGCAGCCCTTCGCGCTGCATGGCGCGCCGAAGCAGATCGCGATCCTCGGCATAGAACAGCAGAAAACCGCCGCCGCCCGCGCCTACCAGCTTGCCGCCGATCGCGCCGTTTTCGCGGCCGACCTCGTACCAGCGGTTGATACCGTCGTTGGAAGTGCCGGGAGAACGCTTTTTCTTCCGTAGCCAGTGTTCGTGCATCAGCTCGCCGAAGCGGCGCGTGTCGCCTTGCTCCAGCGCCAGCTTGATGCATAGGCCCAGTTGCTTTATGAAATGGAGATTATCTAGCATGGCCTGATCGCCCATTTCGGACCGGACTTTCTGGTCGTCCAAAACGACTGAGGCGTTACGCGAATAGCCGGTGAAAAACATCACCAGGTGCTCCTCCAGATCATAGAGCGTGCCGTTGCTGATGTTGAGCGGATTGACTCGCACCTCGCCATTCTGGAGAAACTCGAAACAGGCCAAACCGCCATAAGCGGCGATGTACTGATCCTGCTTTCCGACCGCTTGCTGCAAGGTCTCGATCTCGATCTTGCAAGCTTCTTCGGCGACCACCGCGGGGTCTACATATTTGCGCTTCATGGCGTGCACGGCGCGCAGCAAACCTACCGTGAAAGCGCCCGACGATCCCAAACCTGTTCCAGCCGGAATGTCGGCCATGCTGACGATCTCGACGGGCGCCGGCACATCGTGCAAGCGCAGCACTTCGCGAATCAAGGAGTGCCGGATTTCATCGATGGTGGGGGCGTTCTCGAGAGAGGAATATTTCAGGAAATATCCTCCGCTGAAGGTCTCGTTGACTCCCACGTAGATGTGCTTGTTGATGGCAGCCGCGATCACGAATCCACCGAACTGCTGGTAATAAGACGGGAGATCGGTGCCGCCGCCGCCGATCGAGATCCGGAGTGGAGTGCGGGTGATAATCATGCGGGCACAATACTTCTAAGCCATTGATCGGCCACGGATCGATAAGTCTGTAGTGCTAAGAAACCAACGCTGGTTCGGCGACTTCACTCGCGGTGAAATAGGCGCAATCCGGATGGTGGAAGATCAGGGCGCTGACGCTGGCTTCGGGCTCCATCATCATTCCCTCGGTTAGTTGGACGCCGATATCGTCGGGGCGCAGCAATTTCCAGATACCCTGCTGGTCGTCCAAATTCGGGCAGGCCGGGTAGCCGAAGCTGTAGCGCTTCCCGCGATAGCGCGAGGTGAAGCGCTCCTGCATGGTTAAGGTCGGAGGATCGGGGAAGCCCCAATCTTCTCGGATGCGGCGATGCAGCCACTCGGCACAACCTTCGGCGGTCTCGATAGCCAGTGCCTGCAATGCGTGTGCCTTGAAAAACTCGCCGGCCTGCTTGGCACGCTCGGACTCTTCACGGATTTGCGCGCCGGCGGTAACTACGAACAGCGCCAGATGATCGCGCCGGGCTTCCTCGGCATCCAGGATGTAGTCGCTAAGCGATAGCCCATCGGGTCGCGGCTGGCGGCCGAAGTTGAATTTGTGTATCGGACTGGCCGCGCCGGGCTCAAACAACTGAATGGCGTTGCCGTCGCGCTCGGCTTCGAAGAACTGCCAGACGGCTTTCACCTTCATGAAGTGAGCGGCTTCCGTTTTCACTTGCTCGACGTCGTGGAACAACTTCAGCGCCTTGGGGTCGCGCTCGGCCAGCAGCTTTTCGAAATTGCCCTTGAATCCGAGATGCCGGCCGTAGAGCATGAAGGGATTGATGTAACTCCAGACCTCGGCCAGATTGGGGACATCGCGCACCCGGCGGTCGAGATAAGGCGCAGCCGGAATTGGAATATCGGTTCGAACTTTCGAGCTGCGGGTTTGTTGAGTTGCGGGTTGTGGCTCGCTAGGGGCGAAGGCGGTCGCGTCGCCTTCAGAGAAGATATGCGAAGCAAGCACCTGCTCGCGCGTGGCCGGGTCCATGATTTCGTTCAGAAGGCGCAGGCCGGTCATGGCGTCCTTGGCGTAAAACGTCGGAGACGCATAGCTCGGCGCAATCTTGGTCTTCGTGAACTTTTCCGACAACGCAGCGCCGCCGACCAGCAGCGGAACATTCACGCCCCTATCGCGCAGATCGTTGCCGGTGACCACCATTTGATGGGCGCTTTTTACCAGCAGCCCCGAGAGTCCGATGGCGTCGGGATGATGCTGTTCATAGGCCGCAATCAGATCTTCGGGGGGGACCTTGATACCCAGGTTGATCACCTTATAACCGTTATTGCTGAGGATAATCTCGACTAGGTTTTTGCCGATATCGTGCACATCGCCTTTGACGGTGGCCAGGATGATCTTGCCGCGCGTGGACGTTTCGGCCTTCTCCATAAACTGCTCCAGGTGATTGACACCGGTCTTCATGGCTTCAGCCGACTGCAACACTTCGGCGACGATCAGCTCATTGTTGTTGAACAGGCGTCCGACTTCCGACATCCCGGCCATCAATGGGCCATTGATGATTTCGAGCGGGCCCGCGCCTTCGGCTCGCTTGCGGTCGAGATCGGAAACGAGCCCGTCCTTGGTGCCTTCGATGATGTAGTTAGCCAGGCGCTCGTCGAGCGGCAGATCGGCGGCCTTCTTCTTTTCCCGCTTGCCGGTCTTGCGGAAATGGTCGGTGATGGCCGCGATGTGGAACTGATTGATCGCGATCTTCTGCTCGCGCGTCTGACGCCGCCAGTCTTCGGGCGCGGTCTTTAGGTCGTCCGCGTTCGGGTGATCCGGCGGAACCTCGGCGGGCGGCGTGTTGAATAACAGGCTCTCAGCCAGACGCCGCTCTTCAGTCGGGATGGACGCGAAACGCTCCAACTTTTCGGCGTTGACGATGGCGAGGTCAAGGCCGGCCTTGGTCGAGTAATAAAGGAAGACGGAATTGACCACCTCGCGCGCCGAGGCCGGCAGGCCGAAGGAGATGTTCGAGACACCGAGAATGGTCTTGACGAATGGAATTTTTTCCTTGATCAGCCGGATGGCTTCGATGGTTTCGACCGCGCCGCCCACGTAGTTTTCATCGCCGGTGGCGCAGGGGAAAACCAATGGATCGATGATGACGTCTTCCACCGCGAGACCATATTTTTCCGTGAGCAACTGAACCGATCGCTCGGCGACCGCCAGTTTCCGCTCGCGCGTGAAAGCCTGAGCTTGGAGCTTATCCTCATCGATGGTCCCGCAAATAACCGCCGCACCGTAGGATTTGGCGAGTGGGCAGACACGTTCGAATTTTTCCTCGCCATCCTCGAGGTTGATGGAATTTATGATCGACTTGCCTTGGCAGTAGGTGAGCGCTAGCTCGATGCCCTTTGGATCGGTGGTATCGATCATGATCGGCGCCTTGATTTTGCGGATCAGCTTCTCGTAGAAGTGCGGGATGTCCTTGATTTCGTCGCGATCACTCGATTGCAGGCAGACATCCACCACGTGCGCGCCGTTCCGGATCTGCCAGCGGGCGATCTCGCTGGCCTCTTCCCACTTTTCTTCGGCGACCATGTTCTTAAACAGCCGCGAGCCGATGACGTTGGTCCGCTCGCCCACGATCAACGGACGATTGCTCTCCTCGGCTTCCACCAGTTCTTTATTCGAGTAATACGCACGGTGCGAAGAAGGCTTGACGGGGCGGGGCTTCTTGGTAGCGGCCATCTGTGCGATCGATCGGATGTGAGCGGGAGTGGTGCCGCAACAGCCGCCCACGATGTTCAACCATCCGTGATCGATGAATTTTTCAAGCTGCGAGGCTAAGGACTTGGGAGTCTCGCCAAACTTTCCGTCGGCATTCGGCAGCCCGGCATTCGGGAAGCAGGAGATGGGGAAGGCTGAAATCTCGTGGAGGCTGCGGACGTGATCGGTCATCAGGTCGGGGCCCGTGGCGCAGTTCATGCCCACCGCCAGCAGGTCGTTGTTGGCAATCGACGCGTACAACGCATCAATAGGCTGGCCGCCGAGCATGGTTCCGTTGCGCTCAATCGTCACCGAGGCGATCACCGGGATAGGAATACCCAACTCGCGTTGGAGCTTTTGGACAGCGACCAAGCCGGCTTTGAGATTCCCGGTATCGAAACAGGTCTCGATCAGCAATAAATCCGCGCCGCCTTCCACCAGCGCCTTGGCCTGCGAGTAATAGGCGTCGTGCAACTGCGCGAAGGTCGTCGTAACGGTGATGTTCAGGTCCTTGGTAGTGGGGCCCATCGAGCCGGCGACGAAGCGGGGCTTGTCGGGCGTGGAGAATTCATCGGCCACCTGGCGGGCGAGTTTCGCCGCTGCGTAATTCAGTTCGGAAGCCCGGTCCTGGAGTTGGAATTCGGCCAGAACGATGGAGGTCCCTCCGAAGGTGTCGGTCTCGATGATATCCGCGCCGGCCTCGAGATACGCGCGATGGATTCCGCCGATAACATCGGGCCGCGTAACAACCAGAATCTCGGGGCAGTTTTCTTTGCCGAGATAATCCTTCTCGAGCGACAGCGGCGCCTGATGGATCATGGTGCCCATCGCGCCGTCAAGAACGAGGATACGAGTCGCGAGGGCGTCGTGGAGCGCCTGTGTTCTGGAAACCATAGTGTCCGATGGCTCGGGCTGGTTACTAATGCCTTATTTTTAGTTTAACCGGAGGGGTCAGTGTGCTGCAGAAACGTTAGAAATGGGCTGCATAGTACTTTCGTTAAAGCTGTACCCGAAGCCTCGAACGGCGCGAATGAAGGACGGATTTGCGGGATCGGGCTCGATCTTCTGGCGAAGACGCAAGATATAGACGTCAACCGTACGGTCCGTAACGGCGCGGTCGTGGCCCCAGACGGCGTCGAGCAGCTGTTCTCGGCTGTAAACGACGCCAGGGCGGCTCATCAGGAAATCGAGCAAGCGAAACTCGGTAGCGGTCAGCGCAATTTCGTTGCCATGGAGCAGCACGCGGCAACTGGCCCGATCAAGCTCGAGAGCGCCCGCGCGGACCGAGCGCGCCGGTACGGTTTGGGTCCGGAGCTGGTTCTTAACGCGGGCAACCAACTCCCGGATGAAGAATGGCTTCACGATATAGTCGTTGGCGCCGAGTTCGAGGCCCAGGATCCGGTCGGTTTCTGAAACGCGCGCTGTCAGGAAGATGATCGGCGTACCCGCGAGATCAGAATGATTACGAAGACCCTTGCATATCTCCAGGCCGTCCGAGTCCGGCAGCATGATGTCGAGAATGACCAGGTCGGGCCGCTCGCGGCGGCAGAGCTCAATAGCGCCTTTGCCGGTTTGAGAGCCGGCGATCGCGAAGCCCTCTTTTTCGAGATTGTATTTCAGCAGTGCGAAGAGATCGGTATCGTCTTCGATCAGAACTATTTTCCTCATGCCAGAATGCTCATTCTCAAGTTAACGCGATTCACATTACAACTGGATTACAAACAGATTACGACCTGCTGACGGGTTGGGCTTCGCCCTGCGCAAAACGATAAAGGCCTTTGTCCGCAATGTACACCGCAACGGCGGACGAGAGCTGCGGCGGGATTTGTCCAGCCGCCAGCCGCCTGCGAATATCGGAGGAAGATACGGGAAGTGCAACGGTATCCAACCGATGGACCCGTGCGCCCGCTGGCGCCGTGTAGTTATGCCCGGGGCGCGTAACAACGATGAAGTCGGTCAGGCGTAGCAAATCCTGCCAGCGATGCCAGGAGGTGATTTCAGCAAAAGCGTCCGCCCCGATGATGAAATAAGGCTCTTCACCTCCGGCGCGCACCTTCTCGATGGTGTCGATCGTGTAACTTTTCTGCTCGCCCTCTTCCAAACGGGATGCGACGAAGCGCGGATCGGCCTGGCAGGCGAGCTCGGTCATCCGGTAGCGGTCTTCGTAGCTGGCGCTGCTCTGGTCGGATTTATGGGGCGGATGGGCGGCCGGAATGAACCAGACTTGATCGAGCTGAAACTGGTCGGCCGCTTCACGCGCCACGGTGAGGTGGGCGTTGTGAATCGGATCGAATGTCCCTCCAAATAGCGCGAGTCGCATCTATTCCGAGCCGCGCGCGTTAGCAAGCGGTGGGCGGGACAAGCTCATGCCTTGGCTGGCTTCGCGGATGCCTTCCAGGTTTTGTCGTCCCAGAACAGAACCCGGCCTTCGCGGTAGCTCTGGACCGCCAGATTGATGACCGCCTGGGCGCGGGCGCCGGTCTCAACATCCAGATGTGGTTTTTCGCGCGAGCGAATACAGGAAAGGAAGTTTTCGACGTGGGCCGTCATCATATCGGTTTGATCCACGGGAATCTTCACAGGATCGCTGCCGAATTTGGCTTTGTACTCCGGCTTGAGCGTCGTCCTTTCGTTCGTCTGGCGGTTGCGAATCAACTCGGGAATCACGGTGATGTATTCGGCACGGCTCTCGAATTGCCCGTTCTCCACCATGACGATGGTGCCCTCGTGGCCGCGGATCAATCCGGGAATGTGGTGCGAATTGGCCATCGAGGAGCTGAGCACCAGCGAGTGACCAGCCGGATAATCGGCCACCAGCATGAAGGTATCGGGAACTTCGCGCTCGTCTTTGAAGACGAAAATTCCGCCGCTGCCCGTAACGCGGGATGGGAACTGTGCCTCGCCCCAGCAGATCTGCAGCGGCGCGACGACATGATAGAACAGATCGGTGGCGATACCGCCAGAGTAATCCCAATATTTCCGGAAGCGGAAGAAGCGATCGCCGTCGTAGGGACGCTTGGGCGCCGGGCCAAGCCAGGTCTTCCAGTCGATATAGTTTTCGCCCTTGCCGTCGGGACCGGCTTCGGCGTCGATGGGCCAGCCGTCATTCCACTCGCCGCCGATCGAGTTGCGATGGTAGGAGCCCTGGCTCATGATCATCTGGCCGATCATGCCGTCGGCGATGGCTTTGCGCGCCTTCCACCACTGGTCGCCCGACGTGGTCTGCGATCCGACCTGGAGAACGCGCTTGGTCTCTTTTACCGTGTTGACCAGTTGCTTGATCTCCTCGTTGGTGTGGCACATGGGCTTCTCGAGGTAGACGTCCTTGCCGTGGTCCATCGCATCCAGGGCGACTTTGGCATGCCAGTGGTCCGGCGTGGCGACGATAACGGCGTCGACGTCCGAGCGTCCCACCACTTCGCGGTAATCGAGGTAACCTTCGCATTTGTACTTCGCCGCCTGCTCGCGCTTGCGCTTTTCGTACACGTCGCAGACCGCGACAATCTGGCAGGAGTTGTTCTTTTCGCCGACTTTTTGGAACATCGACGCCACGTAGCTGCCGCGGCCGCCAACTCCGATGACACCAATATTGATGCGATCGTTCGAGCCGACCACGCGACCGCTGGCCTTTGCTCCTCGGGCAGACAGTGCGGACTTGGCCAGTCCGATCGACAATCCGGCTGCGCTCGCCTTCCTCAGGAAATCTCTCCGGCCGACGGGGCCTTCTTTTTCGGGCATGACTTCCTCCCTTTGCGATCGATACTAAACTTCAGTCTAGCGGAACTGCGCGTGGACGGCAGAGAGGCAAGCGGCGCGTAACGAAGGCCTGAAATTGGGCGTCTTTCCAGCAGGTATGCTGCTCCGGCTGCTCAGTGTTGTTCTCTTAACTGCATTTCTGATTAGCGCCCAGACGGCCCACGTGCCCCCGGCGACCTTCAGCGGCACGGTGCACGGGGTGTCGAACAAGCAAATTACGATCGAGACTTCCGAGGGCAACCTCCTGGACTTCGACATTAACCGGAAGACGAAAATCATGCGGGGTAAAAAGCAGATCGCCGCGTCGGATCTCGATACCGGCGACACGGTGACCATCGACGCCCGTGAGGAGATGGGCAAGTTTCTGATCGCTTTGATCATTACCGCGCAACCCAAAAACTAATCGTCGTATTTTTCGAACTCCAACTGATCCCCCGCCACGGTCTGCATGGCCCTGGCCGTGCCGCTCGGCAGCTCCAGCACGGAATGCGCGCGCAGGCAAATAGCCATTCGCGAGCGGACCATGTCACTCTTGATTTTGAGTATTTTTCGCTTCTTGTCCAGAAACAAAACGTCAATGGCAAACTTCATTCCGAAGGTATGAACCGCCTCTGAGGGCGCGATCCAGAGCCCTTCGCCCGGTTCGAGCCGGGTGTGTTTCAAAAGTCCAGTCCTCCGCGTTCCGCTGGTATCGGCAATACCGATTCGATCGCCGAGGACAGTATTCTTGGATTGGTTGCGAACGCGCAGTTTCGGCACTCTAGACTACTCTAGTAGGAATGAACCGAAGCGCGCTGATTCGTTGTCGTTGGGCGGCCAACGAGCTTTCTATTGTTTATCACGACGGAGAATGGGGCGTTCCGCTGCACGACGATCGCAAGCTCTTTGAACTCCTGATTCTCGAGGGCGCGCAAGCCGGGCTGAGTTGGAACACGATCCTGCAGAAGCGCGAGAACTACCGTAAAGCCTTCGACGGATTCGACGCCGCCAAGATCGCGCGCTACACGCCGCGAAAAATCGTCCAGCTTCTCAAGGATCCCGGCCTGGTCCGCAACCGGCTGAAGATCGCCTCCACGGTCGGGAATGCTAAGGCGTTTCTCCAGGTCCAGGAAGAATTCGGCGACTTCGATTCGTATATCTGGCGCTTTATCGGCGGCAAGCCGAGGCGAAACGACTGGGGCAAGCGTGGACATCCGCCCGCACGGACTGAGGAGTCGGACGCGATGAGCAAAGACCTGCTGCGCCGCGATTTCAAATTCGTCGGATCGACCATCTGCTATGCGTACATGCAAGCGGTTGGAATGGTGAACGATCATGAGCGGGATTGTTTCCGGCGTGATCAAATCGGGTGAAGAGGTTCGAGGTTGCCAAGCCGCCGGGAATTCCTGAAGTTCGCGAGTGTCCTCGCCGGCGCTAGGATGGCCGGTTCGGCGGCGCCGGCCCGGAAACCAAACATTGTTTTTGTCCTGGCGGGTGGATGGCGCAGCCAGTCGCTCGATGATGTGCGCGCGCCCAACCTCGCAGCGCTGGCCAAGCAGAGCATGAATTTCCAGCGGCTCTACACTTGCTACCCGCTGGCGGCCCCGTCGCGCGCGGCTTTGATTACCGGGCGTTTTCCACATGCCTGCGGCGTTCCGCGCGATGGTATCCGATTGCCGCTCGAACAGCCCTCCATCGCGGAGCAGCTGAAGCTCGCCGGATACCGCACCGGCTACATCGGCGAGTGGCGCTTGGATGGCGCCGACGATCCCGGCTTTGTTCCTCCCGGACCTCGGCGGCACGGATTCGATTACTGGGCGGCCTTCAACAGGGGCCACCGCTATTTCGATTCGATTTATTTCCGTGACGCGGCGGAGCCGATTCATCGCGCGGGATTTGAGCCGGATTATCAGACCGATCTGGCCATCGATTTCATCAAACAGGGCGATGCGAGACCGTTTTATCTGGTTCTGGCCTGGGGACCTCCGCATCCGCCGCTCGCACCGTTGCCCGATCGTGTGGCGGCAATGTACGATCCAACCAGGATTCGGCTGCGCGCCAATGTGCCCTCCGAACAGCAGGCGGCTGCCCAGGATAGTCATGCGCGCTACTACGCTCTTTGTTCGATGCTGGACGAAAATCTCGGCCGGCTGGCTGAGGCGCTGGGTCAGCAGCATTTGGCCGGCGACACGATCGTGGTGTTCACCTCGGATGCGGGCGTCATGCTCGGCTCGCAAGGACTGGAGGATGACAACCAGCCCTTCGAGGAGGCGGTGCGAGTGCCATTGCTTGTCCGTTATCCAGGAGTGCTCGCGGCCGGCGGCACGAACGATGCTTTGGTCTCAAACGTCGACTTGATGCCCACGCTACTGAAACTGTGCGGTGTAGATATTCCAGAGAACGTGCAGGGACAGGACTTGTCCGTCCACAGTGAGTCGATTTATTGCTCAGGAAAACTCGGAGACCCGGACGAGTGGCGGATGGTGGTGCGCGGCCTCGACAAACTGGTCGTGAACCGCGACCTCAATGTCACGCATCTCTACAATCTCGGGCAGGACCCCTTCGAGCTGGAGAATCTGGCGCGCGAAGTCTCGCAAGATTTGAAACGCGACGAGCTGAAAGCTTTGCTCAAAGACTGGATGCGCCGGTCGGGCGACGGAATGGATCCCTCGGGTTTGAAGAAGCGAGTGTGATTCGCCGTGTTCAGACCCGCGGCGTCATCGGCAGCGGAGGCGGCTGGTTGAATAGCTGCTCGGTTTCGGGCTTGAGCAGAACCCAAAAACCGTAGATTCCCAACGCGGTGCCAAGCGGAACGCTGAATAGCTCCAGCGCCGACATCACGAGCGCCAAGATCCGCGCCCAGGGCTTAAAATGCAGCAGGCCAAAACCGACGATAATGCCGGGCAGCGAAATGCATAACAGGACGACGAAGACCAGCGCGCCAATGCCGCCCAGGATCGGTACCGCAAGCGCGCTATCCGCCGAGTGATCGCTAACGCCAACAACGCTTGCGATCCCACCCATGACCACAAGTGCTAGCAATCCGACAAAGACGCCGAGCGCGCCGTAGATGATGTGCAGAATTCCGAGGATCTTCACGTGTTGCGCCATATTCACCTTTCCCTTCGGCCAATCCCTCCGACATTACTATACGAAAACGGCGTCCGCAAGTTCCGGAAAAGGCTTTTCCTAGACCACGCGGAAATCGGTATTTGAGTGCACTGTCCCTAATTTTGGAAGGTGATTTTCGAGTCGGCGCCGAATTTCTTGTAATCGCTGTAACGGATCACCAGGCGCATGCGCTGCGGGCCGGTACGGAAATACAGCGTGTCGTCGGCATAAGTAGTGACCGGAAACCAAAAATCGCCGTCGACTTTTTGCCGCAGCGTGGTGAAGTGCGGGAACAGATTCTCGTTCTTCAGCGTTCGGATCTGCGGCACGGCTTCGCCTTCGCTGCGGATGATGGAGTAATCGAGTTTCGAAACCCACAGCATGCCGTCAAAGAGCCGCTGGCCCTGCAGGATCTGGCGAGGACGAATCTGGATCACATAACAATCGACGCCGTCCATCGCCTCTTCGCCCCGGAAATGTGCCTCGTAGAGGAAAACCTGATCCGTCGTAAGCAGGAACGGCTGCACTTCACGGATGTCGCGAAAATCCTCTTCGGTTAGCTTAAGCCGGCTCAAGCTGTCGAAGGGCTTGCCCACCATTTGCTCTGTCCGCTCCTGCCGGGGCGAGAAGATGATGTCGCGGACTTCGTTGTAGCCGCCGGATTTCGCCCCGTGCCCATCGAATTCGTCGATGGTCACGCTCTGTCGATAAGTGAAGTTGCTTTGAGCTTGCGACGTTTCGGTTTCGCGCACTGCTACGCGTCGCACCAGATCCGCCGGCGGATCTTCGGCGCGCAAGCCGGGCAAACAAACCACCGATGTTAAGATGAAGCAGATGCGCCAGTTCCTGACGACGCTCGTCGTAGTTTGGACTGCGGCTTGCATCGCGACCTACATTTACTCCCTTCAACAGAATATACCTTCGTGGATCGCGCTAGCGGTGCTGCCGGCCTTTCTGGTCGAGTTCGCCTTCTATCTCGCACCCGGATTCCCGGGTGTCCGGCGGGCCTTTGAGCAGCTCGGTTCCAAGCCCTTGCGAGCCGGATTATTGGCGGCCAGCGCTGTGATCCCGTATCTCATCGAGAGCTTTGGAACCGGCATGTTTCAGATTTCGTCGTTGCTGCCGCTTCTGGCCGTCGCGCTGGTAGCCTCTTTCTGGTACGCCTGGATTCGCCCCAGCATTCCGGCAGACCTGTTGTTCCTCGCATTCATGGCGGCGGTATATCTGAGCAAGCTGTTCGATCAGACCTACGGGCGTCCGGCGCCGCATGTGGCTTTGGACATCCTGGGCCGTCTGATGTGGATCCGAGTCGGTCTCATGGCCGTTCTCTCGCTGCGATCGATGGAGGATGCGCAATTCGGTTTTGTGCCGACGCCGAGAGAGTGGGGCATCGGCGTGCGACAATATCTGTTTTTCCTTCCGGTGGGCGCGGCCATCGCCTATCTGATGCACTTCGCGCATTTCAAACCGCCGGCGCTCGAATGGTGGAAGTTCGTCCTGCTGGTGATCGGAACATTCCTCGCTTTTCTGTGGGTGGTGGCGCTGGCTGAAGAGTTCTTCTTTCGCGCATTTCTGCAACGACTGCTGGCGCGTGGCCTGCGGAGCGAAATCATCGGCTTGATATTCGCATCCGTGCTGTTCGGACTTGCGCATCTTGCGTTTCGGCCCTTCCCCAACTGGCGATTCGCGATCATCGGCGGTATCGCGGGCGTCTTTTACGGGATCGCATTCCTGCAGGCGGGCAGCATGCGAGCGAGCATGGTGACGCACGCGCTGGTGGTCACCACCTGGCGCGTTTTCTTCATCGCCGGCTGAGAACGAACCATGCTCGAGTCTCTGAAAGAGGCGGCGGCGATCCAGAAGAGAAGGCTGGGCCAAAGACTCCTGCACTCGCCATTGCATCCTCTTTACCTGAAGCTGGCGGGTTCTCCGCAGGTGCGCGAGTATCGGCGGTTTGTCGTCGAACTTGCTAAGAACGCTCCCCCGCCGGAATGGTTTTCCGGACAGATGGCCGCTTGGACATATCGGCCGCGCATCAGCATCCTGATGGCCGTCCGAAACTCGAGACCGGAGTGGTTTCAGCAGGCTGTGGAATCGGTTGTCGCGCAAATCTATCCGGACTGGCAACTGTGCATTGTCGACGACGCGTCCGACCAACCAGTGAAGCCGCCGAACGACGCACGCATCTCGTTTGCATCGCTCCCATCGCGCGTGGGTATCTCGGGAGCACTGAATCGCGCGTTGGCGATGGCGAATGGCGATTATATAGGCGTACTGGATCACGACGATTTTCTCTCGGCCGACGCGCTGTACCGCGTCGTGGAGGCGCTGCAGCGGCAAAAAGACGAAGTGTTGTACTCGGACGAAGACTACGTGGACGAAAAAGGCGATCCGGTTCGCCCTAACTTCAAGCCGGATTGGTCGCCGGAGCTGCTTTCCAACTGCATGTACATGGGCCATCTGGTGATCGCTTCCCGCGGGCTCATGGACAACGTGGGTGGTTTCCGCAGCGAATTCGATGGCGCGCAAGATTACGATCTGGCACTGCGTCTCACCGACCAGCCTGGCGGCGTCGCGCATATCCCGCACATCTTGTATCACTGGCGACAGCACGGCGAATCCATCGCGCAACGTCCGGATGCGAAACCTTGGGCGAACGATTCGGGCCGGCGCGCCGCCGAGGACATGATCCGCCGGCGCCGATGGGACGCGAAGGTGATGGAGGCGGAAATACCGACGCGCTATCACATCGTTCGCAATTTGGCGCGCCGCGAACTGGCCAGCATTATTGTCGCGTCTGGATCGGGAAATTCTCTGGAGCAGCGCACCGGCTATAAGAATTTGGAGATCGTGCAGGACGCCGGCAAGGCTACAGGTTTTTATCTTGTTTTTCTCCACGACGACGTTCGGCCCGCGAAACCGGACTGGCTGGCAAGCCTGCTGGCCGTCGCGCAGAGGCCCGAGGTCGGCGTGGTAGGAGCGAAGCTGGTTTATCCCAATGGAGCGATTCAGCATTCCGGAATCGTGGCCGGCATGCCGGGCGGCGCTGGTTATCCCGGCCGCGGGCTGTATCAAAGCGACTATTGGCGCTGGCTGAACTACACGCGCAATGTCACCGCCGTATCGAGCGCCTGCCTGGTGACGCGCATGCAGGTTTTCGAAGCGGTGGGCGGATTCGACCAAGCCTTCCGCTCTGATTTGGCTGCGGTGGATTTCTGCCTGCGCGTGCGGCAGGCGGGATTCGAAGTGGTTCTGGAACCGCGCGCGTGCCTCGTCCTTGAGGAACACGAGCGGGTGCAGCCTTCCACCGAAGAACAGGAATTTTTCCAGAAGCGATGGCATCAGATCCTTTCGAAGCCCGATCCTTACTACAGCCGATATCTTCGGCTGGATCGCGAGGACACATCGTTGCGCATACCTACGGAAACCTCTTCGGCCGGATAGTCACCCGAACGATGAGGTCCGGCGCGCCGGGACGTTCAAAGACGAGTTGATACTCGCCTAGAAATCCTGGCCCGGCCTGCCAATAGAATACGCCGCGCTTGATGCTCGATCCGGCCGGCAACATCCTGCGCTCACCCTGCACCAGCAAGTAGCCGCGAGTAGCGCCGATTTTCAGCTCGATGCGGCCCAGTTCTTCGATCTCGACATCGGTCGCATCGCCGGGTTCTCTGGATGGCACAACCACTGGTTCTTCGTTGGACACCGCTATATTTCCGGTGTTCAGCACTGTGAAATACCGGCTGCCGATCCCGGCGCCTCGGCCCTGGTTGTCATAGACATTCCAGGAAATCGCGTGCACGCCATTCGCGAGCGTAGTGGTATCGATGTAGAAGAAGCCGATCGCCCCGTTGGTGTTGTTCAAACCCGGAAAAAAATTTGCGATATCGGAGCGGTACTGGTTGTAGAATGGATGTCCGATCGCTTGGCCATCGAGGATTACCGTGATGGTGGATCCGTCGAAAGGAATTGTGGAAGGATTCTGCGTCAGCGCCCAGCCAAAGTTCACGAAAGCGTTGCTCGAGGCCGTGCCTCCCTGTCCGGGCGTGTCAATGGTGCCGAATGGCGTGGAGGCATGTGCATTGTCCACGGTAATGGTACGCGTGCCCAGGTCGAGTGAATTGCCGGCAGCGTTGTGAGCGATCGCATGCAGGGCGTACGTCCCGTTGCCGGGGCCCGCAGATCCTCCGTTGTTGGGCAGGAAGTTGGTCAGCAACATATAGCCCCAGCCGGCACGATATTGGTATGGGGATGTTGGAAACCTGGCTTCGACATCGGTGCGCGCATCGGCCACGAACACCGCATCGCCGATGAGAACCAGTCCGGCCGGTTCGCTGGCCAATGGTCCCCGCCAGATATCGACCTTAGTGACTTCGATATTGTCCAAGGCCCAGCCGGTGACCGCGATGGCGCCGGCGATTCCGGTGGTCCCGCTGATGGGCGTATCGAAGCTACCTGTTGGAGAGCCCGGGGTGACGGCGCTCACGTTCACCTGCAGCTGGAGAGGGGAATGCGCGGCTCCCGGCGCGGTCACGTTCACCGTACCGCTTGCGCCAGCGGCGACGGTGACAGTAAAGCTTCCATTCCCCGTTCCGCTGCCCGCCACAGTGATATTCGGCTGGCTGGAAGAAACTGTCCAGGCCACTCCACTGCCGCCCGTAAAGCCCACCGTTACAGTTTGAGTACTGGTCACCAGCACGCCCGATATTCCGTAATTCAGTGCGGTGCGGCTCAAAGTGAGCGTCCCGGGAGTCGCGTTGGCGGCCTGGTTAATCGTGACGGTCTGACCGGCGACATTGAAGCTCCCATTGCGGGTTTGAGTACCAGCGTTGGAGCTTACCGTCCAGGGAGCGGCGCTGCCCGAGATGGATATCGATGCCCAGCTCACGCCAGACGTAGCCGTCGCCGGCGGACAATCGACCGGAAGGGGTGTAATGGCGATGCTACCCGAGGCTCCCGCCGATCCGGCGTTGATGCTGGTGGTGCTCAGCCCATAGGAGCAAGCGGCGCCCGATTGCGAAACGCTGATGGCGTCGCCTCCGATGGTGAAACTTCCGGCGCGGCCGAGCGAACTCGGATCGGCGGTCACGGACCAGGATGCAGTGTTGCCGGAGATCGAGACCGAGGCCCAACTCACGCCGGAAATCGCGCCGGCCGCCGGGCAGTCACCCGGTGTCGGAGTTACTCCGATGGTGCCCGCTCCGCCGCCTGATCCGACGCTCACACTCGACGGATTCACCACGTAGGAACAGGGCAGGCCGGGTTCGTTGATAGTGACCGTCTGGCCGCCGATGGTCAGCGTTCCGCTGCGGGCAAGCGAGCTCGGGTTACCCGCGATCGTCCAGTTCACCGCGTTTCCAACTACCGAGACCAAGGCCCATGACACGCTCGAATTTGCGGCGGGTGCGCTACAGCCAACCGTCGCCGAGGCCGTGATCGTGCCGGAACCTCCGGTATCGGCGACATTCAAGGCATTGGTGCTTAAGCTGTACGGGCAGACTCCGGCCAGCAGTTTGAAAACGAAGCCGTCATAGCTTCCACCAAATAGCGGCTGGATAACCCCGAGTGTGGACGGAAAGTTGGACGACTCTGTGATCCCGCCCACCACTTCCGAGCCTCGGTTGTCGATTCCAATCGCAAGGCCGGAATCGTCCAACGCGCCGCCCAGGTAACTGGAGTACAAGAGATGATCCCCGGTGGCGTTCAGCGTAGCGACGAAGACGTCCTTGCCTCCAGCCAGCGCGGCTTGGTATGCATTCACGAGCGGGAAGTTTAGGGAAGAAGTCGAGCCAGCGAGCCAGACGTTACCGGCCGAGTCCACGGCCAGTGCGCTGGCTTGGTCGGAACCGGAGCCACCCAAGTAAGTGGAAAACGCTAGAGTGCCTCCACTCGAAGTGAGCTTGGCTACGAAGGCATTGAACGTACCGCCGATGGAGTTCTGGAATGCCGTTGGAGAAACCGGAAAGTCAAAGGAGGACGTAACTCCGGCAACGTAGACGTTCTGGGACGAGTCAATGGCGATGCTGTTGGCCTGGTCGTTGAATGAGCCGCCCAGATAGGTAGAGAAGGTCAGCGCGGAGGCCGTTGCGTTCAGCTTCGCCACAAAAGCATCCTGGCCGCCCGCATTGGTGGATTGAAGCGCGCTCGAAACGGGAAAGTTCGGTGAATTGGTTTGGCCGCAGATGTAAGCATTGCCGGCCGGGTCGACGGCAATCGAGGAAGCGATATCGTCGCTTATGCCGCCGAGAAACGTAGAGTACACCAGGCCGGCGCCGGCCGGATTCAGCTTCGTTACGAAGGCGTCGTTAAAGCCGCCGCCGTAGGCCGCCTGGAAAGCTCCGCTTACGATTGGAAAGTTGGTGGAGGAAGTGTATCCGGTCACGTAAGCATTTCCGGAACCGTCGATGGCGATAGCACTGGCGAAGTCTCTGCCGGAGCCGCCCAAATAGGTGGAATAGACCAATGCGCCAGAGGAATTGAGCTTGGCGACGAATGCGCTTTCGCTGCCTCTGAAAATAGTCTGGTAGGCTCCGGTCGTGGTGGGGAAGTTGGCGGAGAGAGTGAAGCCGGTCACGTAGGCGTTGCCGGAAGTGTCCACCGCGATGCCCCCTGGCGTGTCGGTTTGCTGCCCGCCTAAGATCGTCAGATAAGTGATCTGGGTGGCGGCCGGATTCAGCTTCGCGACGAAAACGTCCCGGTTGCCATCGACGCCTCCGACGCGGGATGGAAAGTTCGCAGACGCAGTTTGGCCGGCTACATAGATATTTCCGGCCGCGTCAATGGCGAGCGCATAGACTTGATCGAAATTACTGCCGCCGAGGAAGGTCGAGAAAGTAAGCCTGGACGTGGAAGCGGCGGGAACATTCGCCAGCCAGCGGACCGGGTCGTTTCCGAGATAGAAACGATGCCGGCCCGCCTGCGCATCCAGACGGCCAAGCTCAGTGCCGAGCGACTGCGAAAACTGGCCGCCTGATGGCCCCGGCGCCTGATACGCGGAGCAGAGCAGGGCGGCCAATAGGAGCCCTGCCCCGCACGCCCAGGGATGACGAATCATGCTCACGCATAGTCATAGTGCACGCCGGTTTGGGAAATTCTTCAATTAAAACCAGCACCAGACACCGAAACGATCGTAATAACCGTAGCGCGGATCACCGTAGCCGTAGCGATCGCCGTACCTGACTGGGGCGCGAAAGTCCCGGCGATCGTGATCGTCACGACGGTCATAGTTCCTGGCGTAGTGATCACGGTCCCGGTTGTCCCGATGATCGTCACGATCCCGCGCGGCCGCCGGCTGCGCAAAGGCAATCGTTGAACTCAGTAACAACGTAGAAACTGCCAAAGTTTTCAACATCGATCTACCTCCTGGAGGCTTTTTCTGTCTCCTGGCTATGAGACGATGCGAGCTTGCTCTACAACTGAAAGAGTTTGTAAAAGAAAGATTGAGAAAGATTAAAGACCCAGCAGACGGGCGGCGTTTCCTCCGAAAATCGCGGCTCTATCCTGATCGGAGATCTTCAGCGCGTTGATGCTATCCAGCATTTTCGGGATGCTTCCGATTTGATGCGGGTAATCGCTGCCGGCCAGGATGTGATCCACGCCGGCGAATGCGATGGCCAGTTCGAGCGCGCGGGGATTGAAGTTCACCGTGTCGTAGTAAAAGCTTTTGAGGTAGTCGCTGGGCGGGCGCCGGATATGCGCGCGGCAATCTTCGAAGGCCTCGAAGCCGCGATCGAGGCGCTCTACGAGGTAAGGAATCGCGCCACCGAGGTGACACAATACCCAGCGAATTTTGGGGTACCGCTCGGGGACGCCCGCGAAAACCAGGTTCGCGGCCGCGAGCGTCGTATCGAACAAAAATCCGACCAGCGGCATGAGCCAGTATTCCTGCATCGCCTCGACGTTCACTGGATTGGTGGGATGAATGTACAGCACCGCCTCCTGCTGGTTGGCTGCCTCATACAACGGCCAGAAGCGCTGATCAGCCAGGGCAACGCCATTCACGTTGCTGAACAGCATCGCTCCGCGGAGGCCGAGCTGGCGGGTGGCTCGCTCGAATTCGGCGACGGAAGCGCGGGGATCGTTCAACGGCAGAGTCGCCAGCGCCGTGAAGCGGCCTTTCTTAGACGCGATCACTTCCGCAAAGGCGTCGTTCACCAGGCGCGCGAGGCGCACAGACGCATCCGGCGTCTCGACATGCGTGCCCGGAGTGGTGAGCGTGATCACTTGCGTGTCGACGTGATGGTCGATCAAAACGCGCTCGCGATAATCGATATCGCGGTGCCCCGGGACGGCGACATTGTAATCGCCGGGATAGTGCAAGCAGGGATTGCCGTCGGCGTCGATGGTCACCTTGACGGTGCTCGATCCGGATCGCAAAGCGTCGAGATAGGCCGGCGGATAGTAGTGGTTATGAAAATCAATGACGCGCATAAATGTTTATTCGGGCGAGGCGGCGGTTCTGCGCACCCAGAAATAGTAGAGAGGCAAGCCTAGCACAACCAGCAGCAGCCCCACGGCCGTCTTCTTCGGATCGGCGGCCACTTGATAGAAGACCACGCCGATTGAAGCGATGATGAAGATCAGCGGGACCAAGGCGGCGCCCCAGGCCCGGTAAGCGGGCCGATAATCCGGCCGCCGGCGGGCTCGGAGCAGGCCGATGCCCATCAGCGCGAAGAAAATCCATTCGGTGTAAATGACGCGGGTGAACAGCTCGCGATAAGTTCCGGTCGCGACCAATATGCACGACCATACGGCCTGGATCAGAATGGCCACGTGCGGCGTGCGATAGCGCGGATGAACCGAGCCCATCCACGCCAGGGCCTGGTAGCGGCCGGCCATCGCCAGATAAACGCGCGGCCCGGCCAGGATCACGCCGTTGAGCACTCCGAAGGCCGAGATCAATACCAATCCGGAAATGGCGGCGGCTCCTTTTTCACCCACCAGGACGCTGGCTGCGTCGGCCGCCACGCGCGTGGAACGGATCACCTGATCCAGAGGCAGCAGATACAGGCAGGCGGCGTTCAGCGCGACGTAGCAGGCAGTGACGATCAGGGTTCCCACCCAGAGCGCGCGCGGGACGGTTTTCTCGGGCGACCGCGTCTCGCCCGCCGAGTAAGTGACCATGTGCCAGCCGCCGAAAGCGTAGAGCCCCGCGCCCACGGCCAGTGCGAAGTTGCCGATTGATATCGCGGAGGCGAGCGAGGTCGCGGGCGATTGGGCCGGCTTTCCGAACGCGACCACCAAAACCAGAATGAGTCCGACGCCGATCAGCTTGCAGGCGGTGACGATGGCCTGGAGTCCGCTGCCCTGCCGAACGCCCAGGTAGTTCACGCCCGAGAGCAGCAAGATGGACGCGATCGCGACCAGGCGGATGCCGGTGTCACCGATTGGCGCGAAATACGCCACGTACCGGCCGAATACGACCGAGCTGGCGGCGATGATACCGGAGTGCGCGCTCCAGAACATGGCCCAGCCCCACAGAAATCCGGCCGCGGGCGAAATAGTTTCGTTAAGAAAGACGTAGACACCGCCGGTTTGGGGAAAGGCCGAGGAGAGTTCGGCGCAGACCAGCGTCCCGCACAGAGTGAGTAGCCCGGCGGCAAGCCAGGCGCCGAAGATGCCGGGAATGTTGGGCACATAGCGGCTGACCTCAGTAGGTTGGACGAAGATGGAGACACCGATGATGATGCCTACCACCATCGCGATGGCTTGGGGCAGGCCGAGGGCGCGGTGTAGCGTGGGGCGGGCTGGAGCGGTTGCGGACAAGGGTGCAGTCTATCACAGGGCCGGCGGAGGGTGACGCTGGTGACGCTGATTTCGAGAGTGGAGGTAGTGTGTCTGATTAGCTATTCCGTTGTCAAAGAGCCGGGCAAGTACACGAATACCTGCAGCTTATTTCTAACATGCCGGGCGGAAGGTGATGACGGTGGCGGCGCGGATGTTGTTGAGGGCGAGGAGAGAATTGTCGTCAGAGAATGGTCAATGGGTCAAATGGAGATGGAGTAAGTGGGTCGTTTCCGAGTTGTGTGTTCCAGTTGACGGGACGGGGTATGGACCGCCGTGGATCATGGATAGCACAAGTCCGTGATGCCGAAAAACCGTCGAGTGGATCAGATCCTATTTGCCGACGGCGAAGATTACTTTGTTGTAGTTTTCCAGACGACAGTTCCACGCCGGTCAATGTACCCGTAGCCGCCTCTCCAAGCAACTCTCGCAAGGCCACGCCAAAAATCTCCACCGCCGCTGAATTGGGGTGCGATGATCCATCCGCCCCCCGTATCAACATATCCCCACTTACCATTGAGGCACGCCACCGCGAGGTCTTCATGAAACTCGCCCGTTTGTTCGTACTCAGGTTCGTGGACGATATTCCCCAGCTTATCGATCATTCCTAAGCGACGTGATCCCGGCAACATCACGAAGGCACGATCCTGCTGGAAGTTCGTAGCAGACTCGAATTGTGGGTGAATGACTTCCTTGCCGTTGCTATCGACGAAACCCAATTGATGTCGATAAACCGATCGTGGTCCTTCCATCGTCGCGTGTTTTTCGCCGGTGGCAATATCAATCTGAACTCGGCCGAGTCCGTCGCTGAACGGCCAAGCCAAATCATACTTCGGAGGAACGATCTCGTCGCCCGCCTTATCGATGTATCCCCATTTTCCGTCGATCTGCACTGGCGCGAGACCGTCCGAGAACTCCTCAGCAACTTCGTATTTTGGGGGTATGACCCAATGGAAGCTCTGGTCAACGAAGCCCCATCTCCGTGTATCGGATAACGGCATCAGACCTTCAGCAAAGTACGCTTGAACTACGCCAGAGAGGACGATTCTACCGGTCCGATCAATGAATGCTGGTGTATTCGGCGCGCCGCCTTCACCCCAAACAACCACACTCGCAATTCCCTCGTGGAATTGTGTCGGTTGTCCCCACCCCCGGTTTGGGCCTATGACGAAGCGACCGGTTGCGTCGATGTAACCAGCACCATCTAGAGCCACGACAGGCGCCAGGTCGTCACGGAAATGGGCCATGTCTGCCAGCGGAAAGAATTGCGGAGCAATCACCTCATTTCCTCGGAAGTCGATAAACCCAACCTTGCCGTTTCGCACAACCGGGTATCGATCATCGCTGCTTTGCGCCATCATGCAAATCGCGGTGCTGAGCAAAAAAAACAGGTCCCATCGACGGCGAAGCAGCGTTTCAGAACTCGATCTCCGGCCGACGTTGACTACGGGCACGGACCACCTCCCGTATTCACAATACCGCCGCTCGCCGGTCGCTGTGCCCTCAGCGTCGACGTACATTTCGGTGTGGCCTGGAACATCGCTGTACTGGAATGTCGCAAGAAGCTCGGAGTTTTAGGCCTGGATCACGGGTTAACCGGACAGTACTTTCGACGATCCCAATTTACGCGACGCACCTATTAGTGTGGATTGATCCTAGGCGTTCCAAGACCACTTCCGTCGACAGCGCCAGGCGGAGTTCGGCCGCCGACGCACTGTGGTCCCCCCCTCCGACAGAACGTTGAAAGCGTTACTTCGAGGCGATGGTGGGGTTCACCCAGCCGTTCTTCATCACGCCATGCGACGGACGGAAGCTGAGATAGTCCACATGATCGGGAATATCGGCCCAACCATGTATTACGCCCGGCGGAACGATCAGCACGTCACCGACCTTCAACTCGACTTTGCGTGATCCAACCGCCAAGCCGCCGCAGCCCGGACCGTTCGGTCCGCCGTCGGGGTTGGCCGTGCTGTGCCGGCCATTGACCACATGGCCATCAATGAACGCCGTGCCGCCGCCGGAGACGATGTAATAGCCTTCGGTCTGATTATCATGCGTAATGGCGCCCGGAATTGCATCCGCCGGCGGATTTGCCATTTGTTCTCCACACGGGATGGGTTGGGCCGCTACTTTGCCCGCCCCGGCGGCAGGCGCGGGCGGCGGGTTCCGAGTGGAGGCGCGATGAACGATGCCCAACTCCATGCTCCAGCCGTCGCCGATATCGACAACCTTGGCATTCTCGTCGCGGACGCGCTGAGATTGTTCCGTGGAGCTGATCTTGTCGATCTCAGCCTTGGTAATGATGGTAGCGGTCGTCGGGTTTCCTGGCCTGGGCTGGGCGTAGACCGCCACAGGAATCAGAACCGCCGCCGTAAGCAAGACTTTCAGTGCAGTGTTTTTCATAGTGTTCCTCCTGAACCTAAGAACCTAGGCAGATCGGATGAAGGAGAGATTTGCCCATAACATGGCCTATCCGGATGGACCATGCGATTATCCGTCCTTCGCACTCGCTTGTCAAAGGCGGTGGTCCCGCAGCGCACGCGGCTTTCTTGGAACCTGGCGGCGCTTCGTCGATTCCGCCGGTGACAAAGCAGAACCGTCTTCAGCATCCAGTGTTCTGGCTACGCCGCTGCTCGCTTGCCTTCATGATTTCGCTCATGTCCCCGGCTGGCCGAATCTCGAAAATGTTGCCGTATTTCACGGCCGGATGCTGAGCCATGAGCTGTACAGCATGATTCATGTCCCGCGCCTCAAGGACGAGAATGCCGCCGAGTTGTTCCTTGGTTTCCGCGTAGGGACCGTCGGTGGTTGACACTTTGCCGTTCTTCCAAGACAGGGTCAGGGCGGTTTCCGGACCCTGAAGCGCTTCGCCGCCGCGCCAGTGCCCGTTGGCGCGAAGATGGTCGTCGTATTCAAAGCATCTGTCGAACAGGGCGTTTCGCTCGCTCTCAGTCATGGCATCGAATTTGCCTTTGTCGTAGTACCCCAAACAGATGTATTTCATGGTTCTTCTCCTCATATCGGATTGGTGGAACCGGCAGCCCCAGAGCGTTGCGCCGGCTCGTTCCTCTGGTTCCTATGGCGCGTGTTCCGGGGCCGCAATGGCCATGTCGTCTACTTGTTTCCGCCGGATCCTTGTTCCGGAGCCGGGAAGAAAAGAAGCTCGCGCACCTCGCCCGCCGCATCGCAGGAGATGGCACCCCTGCGCGCCCATGCCAGCGCCTCTTCCATGTCTGCGCATTCCAGTATCCAGAAACCGCCCATGTGCTCCTTGGTCTCGGTGTATGGCCCATCGGTGACGAGCACCGTACCATCAGACTGCTTCCGCACCGTCTTTGCGTTGCCGACCGGGGAAATTCCGCAGGCGAACTTCCTCACGCCGGCAGCAATCAATTCGCGGTTGAGCGTGTGGATCTCCTCGATCATCGCTTCGGTTACGGTGGACGGATCGAAGTCGTCGGGGAGGTAGTTAGCGACCAGATATTGTGGCATGACTTTTTCTCCTTGTTTTCTGTAGTTTTGTTCCCGATGACTCGTTTCCTGTTCACTCAGGAATCGTGGCTCATCGTTCTTTTGCCCTATAGTCGTTGGCGAAACCGAAAATCGACAGCCACTCCAATTTTTATTTCAACTGCCGAATCCGTTCCTGCAGGAATTGGCGCTCCGGTTCCTGTTGGGTCAGCGCCAGCGCCCTCTCATAAGAAGCCCGAGCCTCAGCGGTCCTGCCCAGCCTGCGGTACAACTCTGCACGAGCTGAATGCGCCAGGTAGTAATTCGCCAATTCACCATGTTCTAACAACGCGTCGATATGCGTCAGACCGGCCGCTGGACCATCGCGTTCGGCAATTGCCACGGCGCGATTGAGATGGACTACCGGCGAAGGCTGAATTCGCACCAAGTGGTTGTAAAGCGCGACAATCTGCCGCCAGTCGGTCGCCGCGGCCGATTCCGCCTCCGCATGGACAGCCGCAATCGCAGCCTGCAGTGTGTAAGGGCCGAAGCGACGCGAACTCAGGGCTTTCTCCACCAATCCCACTCCCTCCGCAATCTGTTCGCGGTTCCAGAGCGCGCGGTCTTGGTTTTCCAGCAAAATCAGCTCTCCGGTGGGGGAGGTTCGCGCGGCGCGGCGGGATTCCTGCAGCAACATCAGAGCAAGCAGGCCAATAACTTCCGGCTCTGGCCGGAGTTCGGTCAGCAGCCGGCCTAATCGAATGGCCTCGCCAGTCAGCTCGGCCCGCGTTACCTCCGCCCCCGCCGCCGCCGAGTAACCCTCGTTAAAGACGAGATAGACGACCTGAAGCACCGCGTCCAGCCGCTCCGGCAATTCCTGCGGCGTCGGCACCTCGTATGGAATCGGCGTCTCTCGAATCTTTGCCTTGGCGCGTACGATGCGTTGGGCGAGCGCCGCTGGCGTCACGAGAAATGCGCGGGCGATCTCTTCCGTGGTCAGGCCGCAGATTTCGCGAAGCGTAAGCGCAACCTGTCCTTCGGGAGGCAGCGCGGGATGGCAGCAGGTGAAGATCAGACGGAGGCGATCGTCCTCGATCTCTTCGTCTCCGGTCTCTTCATTTCCGCCGGGAGCGTCGTTGACGCGCGATTCCATTTGGGCAACAAGATCTCTCTGTGCCCTGTCAAAGCGCGCGCGTCGACGGATCACGTCGATGGCCTTGAAGCGTGCCGTTGAAATCAGCCAGGGGCGTGGCTTGTCCGGAATACCAGTCTGAGACCAGAATTCCAGAGCGGCGGCGAATGCCTCATGCATGGCCTCTTCGGCGAGATCCAGATCTCCGAGGAGGCGCACCAGCGTCGCCAGAACCCGGCCCGATTCCGACCGGTAAAGGGTCTCAATGGTCCTGCTGAGTTGTTCAGGCATTGGCGCCGACATCTACGCCAAGCTAGCAAACGGAAATGGCTCGATACAACCGCGCTCGGGCTTCCCTACCCGCAATTCATCGGTTTTGCGATTTCTTGCGCGTCGTCAACAAGCATAGTATGGCCAAGTCGTTCATCGACAGGGTTCTGGCGGATGACCCCTACCCGAGCCGGCGCCAATCACCGTCTTCAAAACGGCGCCGGCCACCGTCGGCCCTCAACGGTACAATGAAGAGCGAACATGGTGAGCCCTGTAATTGTGATCGACCAGGATGTTATGAAAGGAACGCCTTGTTTTCGTGGTACGCGAGTCCCGTTCAAGAATATGATCGATTACCTCGAGGGAGGCCATTCCTTGGGTGAGTTCCTCCAGCAGTTCCCCACCGTCACGCGTGAGATGGCGGTGCAAGCGCTCGAGGAGGCCAAGGATTCGCTGCTCGCCAGAATCGGATGAAGATTCTGCTGGTGAATCACGGACGGTACGCGGGCGGCAGCGGATTGCGATTCTGGAACTGTCGCTGGTGCCAATAAGGATAGGGAACCTGCGGTTCACTCGCCTCGTCCAGCTTCGCAACCTGTTCGGGTGTTAGGGTGAAGCTCGCCGCGGCCAGGTTGTCGCGCAACTGCTGTTCGTTGCGTGCGCCCATAACCACGGTGGAGACGGTGGGTTTCCGAAGCAGCCAGTTCAAAGCCAACTGCGGCACGCTCTTACCCGTTTCGGCAGAAAGTTTGTCCAGTGCGTCCACGACTCGATAAAGATACTCATCCGGCACCCGGGGGCCGAGGTCGGCGGTCTTGTGCAGACGGCTCACCTCAGGCAGAGGTTTGCCGCGGCGGATTTTGCCGGTGAGGCGGCCCCAACCCAGCGGGCTCCACACCAGGGCGCCTACACCTTCGGCATGCGCTTGCGGCATCAGCTCCCACTCGTAGTCGCGGCCCACGAGTGAATAATAAACCTGATGCCCCACGTAGCGCGCCCAGCCATAGCGGTCACTTATGCCAAGAGACTTCTGAAGATGCCAACCCGAAAAATTCGAGGCCGCGATATAACGCAACTTGCCTTCGCGGATGGCGTTGTCCAAGGTAGAAAGCGTCTCTTCAGGCGGAGTAAGCGCGTCGAAGCCGTGCATATGATAGACGTCGATATAGCCGGTCTTCAGGCGCTTCAAGCTTCCGTCGATCTGACGAGTCAGGTGCCTCCTGGATGAACCCGTGTTGTTGGCGCCATCCCCGAAGGGAAATGTGGCTTTGGTGGAAATGAGCACAGTCTCTCTGGGCAGGTGCTGGATCGCCTGACCGAGGATCTCCTCCGAAAGCCCTTGAGAATATATATCGGCGGTATCGAAAAAATTGACTCCGGCTTCCATGCAGATGTCGATGAGGTGGGTGGCCTCCGCGACATCAGTGGCGCCCCAGGCTCGAAAAAACTCGTTTCCACCACCGAATGTGCCGGTGCCATAGCACAGGACTGGAACCTGCAGGCCGCTCTTTCCAAGTTGTCGAAAGTCCATGTAGCTTTGATAACTGAAAGTGCCGATTGGTTGCAACAACGACGTCGGAAATCGCTACGCAGCATTACTCAACGCTCCTGTTGTTCAATTGATGGAGGACCGAATGGCTGCCTCCGCTGATAACCCGACCGCGATCGAAGTGCGCGAACTAGTGAAGCGCTATCAGAAGGCGAAGACCAATGCCGTAGATGGCGTGTCGTTTCAAGTTCGGCGCGGCGAGATCTTCGGGCTGCTAGGACCGAACGGCGCGGGCAAGACCACCACTATCGGCGTGTTGATCACCAGTGTGGTTCCGACCAGCGGGTCCTGCTCGGTGATGGGCATCGACGTGGCACGCGATCCGATCGCCGTCAAGCAGCGTATCGCCGTAGTGCCGCAGCAAAGCAATCTCGACCGCAGCCTGAGGGTTCGGGAGATTCTGACCTTCCATGCCGCTTACCATAGCGTCCCACGGAGAGAGCGCGAAGAGCGCGCCGACAAGCTGCTGGCTGAACTGGGGCTGGCCGATCGCAAGAACGACAAAGTCAGCCGGTTTTCAGGCGGCATGTCGCAACGGCTGATGATCGCGCGAGCGTTGATGCATTCGCCCGACGTGCTTTTCCTGGACGAGCCGACCAACAATCTCGATCCGCAATCACGGCTGTTCTTGTGGGACCGGATTCGCGAGCTGAATCAGCAAGGCCTGACGATCCTGCTGACGACTCACGACATGGACGAAGCCGACAAGCTGTGCGAGCGGATCGCGATCATGGACTACGGGAAGATCCTGGTGAACAACACTTCGGCGGAGTTGAAGAAGATGATCCCCGGCGGCAATGCGCTAGAGGTCCGGGTCCGCATTTCGGATTCGGCGGTGGATTCAGCGCTGCGCGCGCGCTTACAGCAGTCGCTGGCGGGCTTGCCCGGTGTGGCGAAAGCGGAAGAGGTAGAAGCAGGTCCCGCGCCCGAAGGCCCGCCTGCGGTGACGTATCGTCTATATGCGGAAGAGGCGCGAACGCTGGTCGGGTCGGCGGCGCAGGCCGTGCTTGCAACCGGCGCCGATGTCCACGACCTGCATTTGAAAGAGGCCTCGCTCGAAGAAGTGTTCATCTATCTCACCGGGAGGCACCTGCGCTGATGCAAGCTCGATCCCGCTTTTCACTCGGTACTACGGCGTTCCTGGCGATGCTGCGACGCGACCTGGTGGTGACCGGCCGCGAGTTCATCGCTTTTCTTCTGCAAGCTCTCATGCAGCCGCTATTCTTTTTGTTCATTTTCGGCAAAGTGCTGCCCGGCATGGGGCTCGCCGCGGAAGGGTTCGTGGCCTTCATGCTGCCCGGCATCGTGGCGCTGACGACGATGGTTGCCTCCATGCAGGGCGTCACGCTGCCGCTGGTGCTGGATCTGGGCTTTGCGCGCGAGATCGACGACCGGCTGCTGGCGCCGCTCCCGATTGGATTCGTGGCCATCGAGAAAGTGCTGTTCGCCGCTGTCCGAGGCGTGATCGCCGGGGCCGTGATCTTTCCGCTGGCGTGGTGGATACTGGGCGCGCGCTACGCTGTCCGGTCGGATCACATCGCGCTGTTGGCGGGCGTGATCGTCCTCACCGCCTGCATGGGCGCGAGCTTTGGGCTGGTGATGGGCACGGTGATCAAGCCGGAACAGATCAGCATGATGTTCACGCTCATCTTCACTCCACTGCTGTTTACGGGCTGCACTTATTATCCTTGGGGACAGCTCAACAACATCCGTTGGTTCCAGATTTTCACGCTTTTTAACCCGCTGACTTATGCGGCGGAAGGTTTGCGGTACGCCATGGTGCCGCCGATCAACGGGCGGAGCATCGCGACATTGCCGATCGTATGGGTGTTGGTAGCCCTGGCTGCGAGTGTGGTGGGCGCGGTGATTTTGGGGAGCCGGACGTTTCGGGGGAGAGTGGTGAGCTAGTATCTAACGCGCGCGGTTCGGAAGCGGTTTCGGATTCCAGAATTCGGGATCACTCGAGGCGAAGTCGTCGGAGACGTAGCTCAGGCCAGGCTCGATTCGGAGCAGCATGCGTTCCTGACTGATGTCCGCCTGAGCCAGGCCTTTCTTGCCCGCGTCCTGAGCGCCTTCGGCGTAGGCGGGCGTTTTGGCGAGCCCATCATCCAAAATCTTGAGTGTGGGAAACGGCGTAACAAATATGTAAGTACCGGACATTGCGCCCGCGACCACCTCGTAGGCGATTTCCGGCCGATCCAGATTGATGCTATCGCTGCGCACTCTTCGCAGCTTGATGATTTCTGAGAAAACGTCCTCATTGCCCGGCCGGATCCGGTAGATCGACATCAGCAGGTAGTGTGCTTTGGATAAGTTCTTTGCCGCTTCATCGGGGCGGTAACTGAGACCGGGCCGATATAAGGCAATTAATGATCGAGCCAATGGAATTACGTCGTCGGACGCCAGATTGGCGCGTGGCTTCGAGTTTCTTGCTGGACAAGCCGAGGCCAGACCCTGGTCGACTTCTTCAATGCTGGCAAATGTATCGTGCGTCTCCATCAGCCAGGTTTCATCGAGGCCGGAGACAGCTCTCATCCCGAGAACGTTGACTGCGATTCTTGCGTCTGCGTAGCACCGGCTCGGTTCTGAGTCCTGAACGTTGCGAACGACTCGCAGCAACTCAGGCGGATCTGCCCAAAGCTGGCCAAGCGGCCAACAACCGAAAATGAGTACGATCAGCTTTGTGGTCATAGGTTACGGGTCGCAATTACCTACAGACTACGACGGCGATGAAGGCGTGAACGTTCAGATTTTATTCATGGCTTTGGCCGCGCCCTTGATCGACTGCCGGCTGGCGAAAAAATCTTTCCAAGGATCGGGTCCGGCCAGCCGCTTCTCGTAGTTGCCCAGGTTGAAATTCGAAGGGACCAGCGACGGTTTCATTTCTTTCCATGCCAGCGGGGCCGAAAACGGGGCTTTTTCGCGACGGCGGACCGAATAAGGCGCCACTACGGTGGCTCCGAACCCATTGCGAAAAGCATCCAGGTAGACGCGCCCTTTGCGTGCTTCGATGCGCTGCTCGACGGTCAGATCTTGGGGATGCGCCGCTGCCAGCCGTTCGCAAAGCGCCGCCGCAAAAGAACGCACTTCATCGAAATCCGGGCCAGTGCGCAGCGGCACAAACACGTGGAGTCCACGGCTGCCAGAAGTTTTGGGAAACGAGACCAGCTTGAGCGTGTCCAACGCTTCTTTAACGATGAGGCCTGCCTTGGCGGCGTCCGAGAATTCCCCCGAACCGGGATCTAAATCGAAAACCATCCAATCCAGCTTATGCGGATTCTTCGCGCGGCTGCCCCACGCGTGCACCGGAATGCAGCCCAGGTTGACCAACGCGACTTGAGTCGCGAGCGCTCCCCCGACGACATAACGGACATTTCGATTCTGATGCTCGATCACTTGGGTGGGCGTGGAGGGCGGCAGACCTTTGGGCGCTTCCTTTTGATAGAAGCATCCGCCGCGCATTCCATCCGGGCAGCGCTCCATGGTCAGCAGGCGATCGGCAACATAGGGCTTCAGGTTGGGGAAGACGCTCTCATAGAAGCGCGCGAGGTCGAGCTTGGTGTAGCCTTCCTCCGGCCAAAACACTTTCTCGGGATGGCCGATCAGCTTTTCCAGATTCATCGGGCCTCCGGGAGTGTGACGTCCTCAGGCTTCTTGTCGTCGCGCAGGCCCAGGAAGACCGGCTGACGGAGCTTTTGATCGTTGGTCCACTCGCCATAGGCAATTTGCGCGACCAAGCGCGGCGCCAGATAGGTGACGTCTTTCTCGCGTGGTGGATTGTCGACCACTGGCTTGGCGCGAACGTGCGGCTGAAATTTCCGGAAGAGACTGGCCAGCACGTCGTGCGAAAATCCGGTGCCGACCTTGCCGACGTAACGGAGCTTGCCGCCCGCGTACGCTCCCAGCAGCAGTGCGCCAAAATACTGGCGGGAACCGGCCGGCGCGGTGTAACCCACGATGACGAATTCGTCTTCCTGGTGCACCTTGAACTTGAGCCATTTTCCGGAGCGTCCCTGGATGTAAGGCGCGGATTCTTCTTTCGCCACTACGCCCTCGAAGCCTTTGCGCTTCGCCGCTTGGTAAGCCTTGAGGCCGTTGTCCGCCAACCGGGCCGAAAGGAAGATGGTGGTGTTTCTACCAGTCGACTTCCCGATGATCTGCTCAAGCTCACCGCGGCGGACTGACAACGGTTCCTTCCGCAGATCGCGCCCGTCGCGATAAAGACAGTCGAACACGGCGTATTTCGGCGGCGAGTTCAGATTCTGCAGAAGTTGAAACCGGGAAACTTTGTGGCGATCGAACAATACCACTTCGCCATCGAGCGCCAAGGTACGCGCGGCGAGCGAGGCTACGGCTTGGGCGACAACCGAGAACGTCGCGGTCCGGTCCTTGGCATTGCGCGACAGAAGGGTGACGCGATCGCCTTCTTTGTACGCGACGATGCGGTAGCCGTCGTATTTTTCCTCATAGACCCAGCCCGGACGATCGAATGGCTCGCGAACCAGCGTGGCTAGCATAGGCTGAACGCGAAAGGGAACACGATCGCTCAACTCGCCCTCGCCCGGCTACCGGCCCTAGTCCGGCTACCGGCCGTCTCGCGGCTACCGAGAGGGTCGGCTCTTGCGGCTTTGGCAACATCACCGTCGCCATCGCGCGCGATTTCGGCCATCCGGCGATTGGAGAGCACTGAGCGCGGCTTGGTGGCCAACACGTCTTCGGTGGACGCGTACTGGTCGCGATGCTTGATCAACAGCCACTGCGGCTTGCGCGATCCGCCGAAGCCGCCTTTGGTTCGAATCAAAACCCAGGAGCCTTTCAGCTTCTTTCCGTTCAGGTTGAACTTCAGCTCGCCCTTGCCAAGCGCGGCGTCGACGTCGGGAATTTCAGGAGTCCAGGTTCCCTTATCCCACAACATTACCGTCCCGCCGCCGTACTCGCCTTCCGGGATCACTCCTTCGAATCCGCCATACTCGAGCGGATGATCCTCCACCTGGGCAGCCAGCCGTTTCACGGAAGGATCGAGCGATGGCCCCTTCGGGATTGCCCAGGAGAGCAGCACACCGTTCCACTCCAGACGGAAATCGTAGTGCAGGTGCGAGGCTTGATGTTTCTGGATCACGTATGCGAGCGCTTTTTTCGTGGACCCACGGGTCGGAGACGAACGTTTTCTCTCGCCACCGCTTGGCTCCGATGTTACGTCGAAATTCCGCTTACTTCGGTATTTCTTGAGACTATCGCCTGCTTTGGACATTGCGTTTCTCTCTAGGAGTTTTTGGGGGCGTCGACCTCATCCGCAGGCCGCCGTTGCTCCAGTTCCTCCACGAACTCGAGGATGTCATAGTGCTGGACTGCGCGGTCGGGAAAAAAGCTATTCACGGCAGCGACCTGGTCCGGATAGATCTCGAAGGTTGTATTGAGCTTCATCACATTGGATAAATCTGAGTGGGAAGGCGACAGATTGAAAAGCACCAGCCGCCCCCCTGCCTCCTGAAATTTCGTCGCGCAGAAAACCAGGGTGCCTAGGGCGGTGGTGTCTATCCCCGACACTTCCTTCAGATTCAGGGCCACATTCGTATGTCCCGCTTCGCACAGCTCCTGAACCCGCTGACGGAGCGCAACATCCTCAGGACCCAGGACCAATCGGCCTTTTAGGTCAAGGATGACGATCCCTTCGCTTTCCCGTTGCTCGATTTGAAGATGCAAACATTGCTCCGATCGATATATTAGACGCAGAAAACCACCCCTGGCTCTTAGATGATGGTGCAGGGGGGTGAGTTTCTTAAGAAAGAAGCAGCGACGGAGGGTTCAGCGAGCGTTCGAATTCTCGTTGAAGCACCAGCGGACTAGCGGCTCGGGCTGCTTTCCCTGATTGGCAGCCAGCAAATCCTGCAAGTTCAGTGACTGGTACGCGAAGGAAATGGACCCGTCGCGCATGGCAGTTCCCTGCAGGAAGCCGTAGACATTCGTCACTCCCTTCTGGTCAGGCCCGGCTTCGGTGGGCAACTGGTAACGAACAGCACCGGCAGTCCCCACTATCCAACCAGGCAGTTCCTTGCCCTTCCAATCCTGGGTCCGGAAGACATTTTCCATGAAGAAATGGGAATGACTGGCGAGGACGTAGACCTGTTTATTGGCTGCACTGCGCGCGTGCCACAGCGCTTCATAGACTTCGCGGCCGGTCTTGATGCCCTGAGGCCAGTCGTCCATGGTGTGGCTGTGGCCGATGGCGCCGGGCAGGGCGATGTGGGAGCCAACCACGATAGTGCGGATATCAGGCGATGCTTCGTCGCGATTGATGACTTTGTGGAACCAGGCGAGCTGAGCCAGATCGAACTGGTCCAGCGTCACGTTATCGAGCGTGATGAAGTCGATGTTGCCCTGGATCCAGTGGTAATAAGCGTGCAGCTTGCGATCCGTGGGATCGTCCTTCAAGCGCTGCGCGCGGATGGCCGGATTCTCGAGCCAATCGGCGAACTGGATGAGCCATGCCTCGCGCGTGGAGGGCGCGATGGTTTCGTGATTCCCGATCGCGAGAAAGACGGTGAGGTCGCCGAAGGGCGCCATTTGGCGAGCGATGAAATCCGGCCAGGCTGAAGAAAGGTAGGTGCTCACATTGAGGGGCACGCCGCGCGGCGGCAACGCCAGCTTGGCGGGAGGCACGAGGTCTTCATCGAAGGTGTAGATCGCGCGCATATCGCCCAGGTGCCAGTAGAAATCCGCTCCATTTCGGCGCGCACCGGCCGCGATGGCCGGCATCACCACGTCGCCGCAATTGCGGGAATCGCCCGAGACAGCGAACTTGAACGCCGGGGTCGACGAATCTTGTGCAAGCGCGAAACCGGTGAATATCAGGAGCAGGTATGAAAACTTTTTCATTTGGAGTTTCGGAAACATTCCGCTAGAGATTGAGTCTACTGAACGAAGACACGAGGAGCAACACCTCGGAGAAGAGCGCCCGCGGTTGGTGGAGGAGCCAACGGCGGGCGCTGTAGTTTTAGGGGTACCAGGTAAGACTCCTAGGGGCCGAGCGTGGCCGCTTTCGCCGATCCGAAGTAGATCGAGTTAAACAACAGTTTGTAGGTGCCATGCGGCTGCCCGCGGAAAGCGGCTTCGGAGCCCAGGAGGAACAATCTGCCTTCTCCCATCGGAGCCTCAGCAGCCGCTACCGTACCTTCGAGATAGCCCTGCCCCCAGGCCCAGCCGCTGCGTAACGGCGTTGCATTGGGGAACCAAAGCACGGGTTTGATGCCTTTCAATTCCGCCTCCGGGCTCAGGCGAAATACCGGACTGTTTTCAAAGAAGACATCCACCACCGAGCCCATGCCATA
>Ga0210386_10000095_pt1 | contig 65470 bp, 55 predicted proteins | sample IncBWH32OmetaG_FD_160091 | JGI IMG/M metagenome (GOLD analysis project Ga0210386, IMG submission 160091) | Forest soil microbial communities from Barre Woods Harvard Forest LTER site, Petersham, Massachusetts, United States - Inc-BW-H-32-O ...
CCGCCCTACTCGCCCGATCTGAATCCCATCGAAACGCTCTTTTCAAAACTCAAGTCACTGCTCCGCAAAGCCGCCACGCCATGCACCGAAGAACTGTGGAAGGAAATGGCAGCACTGCTCGACACCGCCTCCACTAGCGAATGCGCAAACTACTTCGCTTCCTCCGGTTATGTAAGCACTTAATTTAGAACCGCTCTAGAGGGCAAGAACCGCCTCGCGGTCAGCTTCGCGGCGAATATCCTCTTTCATCGAATCAGCCGGAGCTAGATCAACCTTGATACCGAGAATGTCGGTGAGACGATTTTCGAGATGTGCCATCGTGACGAGAGAAAAGCGTTTTGACGAATCAAAATCGGCTATCAGCTCGATGTCGGATTGGCTGGAAGCGTTGCCCCGCGCTACAGAGCCAAACAGGCGCAGATGCACGATGCCGGCAGCCCGGAGTTCCGGCTCGTACGCACAGCGTCTGAATGACATAACCCTTGTCCATACAGGAACTTTGACACAGAAGACCTCGAAGTTCAATTGTGTCTGCTTTGATCTTTACCGTTTGAGAGCGTATCGTCAGAAATTGGGTTCGGGTGGCATTCCTACATGGGAAGCTGCACTGGAGACAATATGAGTATTACGAATTTTCGCAGTGCCGACGCTGTTTCGGATAGATCGGCGGGCGCGCAGGCAGTTACGCCGAAAAAGACTTTCCAGACATTACAAGAGAAGAAGCAGGCGGGCAGGCCGATCACGGCACTGACAGCTTACGACTATTCGACCGCTCGACTTGTAGACGAGGCGGGCGTGGACATGATCCTGGTGGGCGACTCGCTCGCCATGGTGGTGATGGGCTACGACAGCACGCTGCCGGTCACTATGGACGAGATGCTGCATCATACGCGCGCGGTGCGGCGGGCGGTGAGGCACGGCATTGTGGTCGCGGATATGCCCTACGGCTCCTATCACGTCAGCGTGGCCGGTGGAGTGGCCAACGCGGCGCGCTTCATTAAAGAAGCAGGCGCGGAGGCGGTAAAGGTCGAGGGCGGCGCGGCGCGGTGCGAGCTAGTCGAGCGGCTGAGGGATGCGGAGATTCCGGTCGTGTGTCACCTGGGACTTACGCCGCAAGCGGTGCATCGCATGGGCGGGTACAAGGTGCAGGGCAAGACTCTGGCTGCAGCCGAAGAACTGGCGCGCGATGCGCGGATGCTGGAGGCGGCAGGCGCAGTGGCCATCGTGCTCGAAGGCATGCCGCGCGAGGTTGCCGCCATCATCACGTCACAGCTGCAAATTCCTACCATTGGCATTGGCGCGGGGCCGGATTGCGACGGGCAGATTCTGGTCTTTCACGACCTGGTGAACCTGAGCTTCTCGCGGCCGGCGAAGTTCGTTCGCCAGTACGGCGATGCGGCAGCGCTGTTCCGGACGGCGATTGAAGGCTACGTCCACGACGTCGAAGAGCGGTCGTTTCCCGATGAGTCGGAAAGCTATCACTTGTCGAAAGAAGTAACGGACGTGCTGAAAGCTCAAGAAGTCACCGACGCGCTGAGGGCTCCAGTTACAGCGTCGAAGACGCACCTGATTCGCAAGGCCTGATGCGAATTGTCTCAAACATTGCTGAGACGCGAGCGGCGGGGCGTGAGCTGCGCGCGGAAGGCCGCAGCATCGGCCTTGTTCCGACGATGGGCGCGCTGCATGCCGGACACATTTCGCTGGTGCGCGCGGCGCGCGAGCAGTGCGATGCGGTGGTCGTTTCCATCTTTGTGAACCCGGCACAGTTCGGTCCGAATGAGGACTTTGCGAAGTATCCGCGGACGTGGGATGCGGATTGCGCGCTGCTCGAGAGCGAGGGAGTGGACCTGATCTTTGCGCCCGATGCTGCGGAGATGTATCCGGAAGGGGCGAGCACCTTTGTCGATGTCGAAGGGGTAAGCGATCGACTCGACGGCGTGTCGCGGCCAGGACATTTTCGCGGCGTGTCGACGGTGGTCGCGAAGCTCTTTCATATCGTCGATCCGGACAGGGCTTTCTTCGGCCAGAAGGACGCGGCGCAGGTGGCGGTGCTGCGCAGGATGGTCCGCGATCTGCATTTCGGGCTGGGGCTTGTGGTATGTCCGACGGTACGCGAAGTTGACGGGCTGGCGTTAAGTTCGCGGAACCGGTATTTGTCTCCCGAAGAGCGCAGGCAGGCGCTGGTTTTGAATCGGGCACTGCGGCGGGTAGAGGAGCGGGTCGCGCAAGGTGTCCTCGATGCTCCGACTCTGATCGACGATGCGCTCAGCATTCTTGGCGACGAACCGAATGTCCAAGTGGATTATTACAGGATCGTCGATCCCGCGACGCTGGAAGACGTGGCCGATGTTCGCAAGGGCGCGTTGGCGGCGATTGCCGCAATTGTGGGTACGACCCGGCTTATCGACAACCTGGTGATTGCGCCGCAGCGCTGACCTCCTTACTGCGGCTTCTGAGCTGGCTCCGGGGCGGGAGGATGATCGTGGCGCTCTCCCATGCCTACAGCTGAGGTAAAGGGCATCGGCATGGAATTGCCGCGGTGGCAGGTGCCGCAGGTCACGGTTTTCTCAGCTGGCGTGGCGTCGGGGTCTTTCACCTGCGAGAGGTATTTGGCGTTGATCTCCTTCGTCATGACGATCATGGTGCGAGCGGTACCCTTGTCGGGATTGGCGTCGGAGGCGAAGTTGGGTTTGTTCGTCTTCGGGTCGCGGGTGTGGCAGAACTGGCACTCGACACCCAGAGCCTTCGTGAAGCCTCGCATGGTCGCCATCAGGTCGGGGATGGGAATGTTTTTAGGGAGCACTTGCAGATTGGTGGGCTTCGGCATGGGCTGGCGCTGAGCGGACTGCCCCGTTTTCGGCGCGGTCTGCTGTGCGTCCTGGCGGGCAAATGCGGTGCTGACAAGTGGCAACGCAACGAAAAGAAGAGCTGCGGCAGCGAGATTGCGCGGCATGAATTCGATCCTCGGGCTTTAGAGATTTCGGGGACTTAGGCTTCGCTGGCATTGTTACACAGTGGATTGAATTCTCAGGACAGAGCTTTTCAGCGGAATGAAATAGGCTCAAAGTGAGCGAACATGTTCTGGAACTCGGGCAGGTTCGCGGGCGTTTCGTACCAGCATATCGCTTCGAAGCGTTTCCACAGATCGAGGACGACCGGATTGGAGTGGGGCCCCGGCGATGGCTTCCTTTGAGACCCATTCGAATATCTCAATGATGGTTCCGGACTCGGTGCGCATGACGATCGGGATCCGGTCGGTGACGAGACCCTCGGCACGCAGCGGCGGGAGATGGTTGCGAACCAGTTCGAGCAGCGCTTCTTCTTTTCCAGTCCGTGGCTTGTAGCAGGCGACCGAGATCGATCCCATAAAGCTGCCTCAGTAACAACATGCCGCGTCCCAGCGGGGACACGACTCAGGAAGTGTACGGTGGCTTTAGACGAGGGTCAAATCGGAGATGCCGGCATGGCTAGACCCGCGCGAGCGGGCCCTGAGCCCTGGATCTGTAGACGTCTTTCTTAGACCGGCATCGCTTCGAATTCCTGCTCTTCATCGAGGCCATGGCGGCGCAGGAGGTTGGGCAGGTTTTGCGAGAAGGCAGAGCGCGGCATGACCATGTCGCATCCCGCCTCGATGGCTTTGGCTTTGAGGTCGCCCTGCAGATGCGAGAGGAAGCCGATGATCGAGGTGCCCTTCTTTAGCTTAGTGCGGAGCTTGGGGATCAGCGTGAGCGGCTTGGCATTCGCATTGTTGAGGTCGAAGACAATCAGCGAGGGTCGCTCCTGCTCGGCATCGGTCAGCCTGGCGAGCACTTCCTTATCCGCTTTGACGAATCCCACCTTGATGCCCAGCTTGCGGGCAGTCTCCTGAATTTTAGCCAGGAAGAAAAGGTCTTCAATGAAGCAGTAGATGCGCGTGGGCGCGTCTTCGCGAACGGGAATGACCGGCTCGGGAGGAGCGTACAACTCGTTGGCATACCCGTAGCCGTAACCGTTGCCCTGGCCATTGCCGTTGGCGTTTACATTGCCATTGCGGAGCTCGATGGTGGAAGGAGGAGAATCGGCGATGTTGCCATTCGCAATGCGGTAACTGTGATCCATGGGGCCGACAAAGACCTGCTGCTTGCGCTGTTTGCCCTTGCGCCGGCCCCCGCCGCCCTGCTGCCCATTGCCATTTTTCTGAAAAAAGCGGTTCTGGCTGGAGGGCTTGGCCTTTTGTCCCTGGTTCGGTTGATTCTGCTGGCCTGACTGATTTTGCGGGGATGACTGGCCATTCGCCTGGCCTGCGGGCTTGTTGCCCTTTCTTCTGCGGCGCCGTCTGCGGTGTCCCTGATTCTGTCCCTGTGGTCCTTGCCCATCAGGCGGTTGGGCCTGTGGCTGAGGCAGGTTCTGCTCTGTTGTCATGCGTGCACTTCCTGGTGCTTTCTACGTTTTGTGAATGGCAGCGGATTCCGGCGGAGGCGCTGCCCCATTCGCGGTCAAACTATGCCGGAAAAGCGTGAACTTTCATCGTGAAGCCGGAGGTCGGCACAACTATCATGTGCTTCCGGGGAAAGACCCGACGGCAAGACGGACGGATTTTCGGATCGCAATGGAGACAAATGCTTTGAAACCTTCAACCAAAACAACGGAATGTTGTCATTCAACCGCGGTTCAAGCCTGCGACTGCATTCCTGCCGGCGTGGGCTACGGTGAGGCGCGTCAGTTGAAATCCTGCTTGACTCTCGAGAATCGCGGCGAGCCCCTCATCCTGAGGTTGGCTACAGCCGCTCGATAGACAAAGATGATGCTACTCCTAATACGGTTGTCTGGCAAGGGGCTGCACTACCTCCAGAGTACCCGATTAACTCAAAAGTACCAGAGGTATCCAAAAGTAGAACGTGGTGGGGGGACCGATTTGGGTACCGAGGGTGAAACTTTCCAAATGGGTCGGCAACGGACCATAGGTTCTTCCCGCTCTGCCTTGAGTGAGGATCAGGAGCATCCTGGAAACAACCGGCCGCCTCTAACGCGAAAAAGCCACCGGAAACCGGCGGCTTTTTCGACTCACCTTTAATGGCCGTCACTGGCCTCCCTGAAAATGCCCGTTGCCTTTGAGCTTCGGGACTTCTTGCGCTCCGGCCCGGGCTAAACCTCGTGGGGTTCTTGCTCTCGACGGCCGGAACTGATTCGCATGGCTCCTCTATTTTGTGGAGAGCCTGTGCGTCGCTGGCTGCCTATTTATAAGCAATCGTTATGCCGTTCGAATTTCTATTTGAATTGTTTGACTTACGGGATTAAGGCCGGCGGGAAAATTCAGAATCTGGAAGGACGGGCGAGTTATGGCTTCGTAAAACCATACTACTGAACCGTTTCTGGAGATAAAGGGACTTTTCGGAGGCCGCTGTCGTCAGTGCTGGCAATGGGGGCAGTAGTGGGTGCCCCGTCCGGCGAGGAGGATGCGGCGGATGGGGGTTCTGCAGACCAGGCAGGGCTGGCCGGTTCGCATGTAGACGCGGTGCTCGAGCTGGAAGAAGCCGGCGACACCGTCGGCGTCGACGTAGTCGGAGACGGAGGAGCCGCCAAGCTCGATGGCTTTCCGCAGGATGGACTGCAGGGCTGCCTGAAGGCGGTCGAGCCGCTCGCGGGTGAGGCGTCCGGCCATGCGGGTCGGACGGATTCCGGCATGGAAGAGGCCTTCGTCGGCATAAATGTTGCCCACGCCGTGGAGCAGCTTCTGGTTGAGCAGGGCGGCCTTGATCGGGAGCTTGCGGTTGCGGAAGAGGGCGCGGAAGTCGGTGGGAGAGATGGTGAGGGGCTCCTGTCCGGGTCCGCGGAAGGGCTTCGCGTCGGAGATCGGGTGCAGAGCGAGGCGGCCGAAGCGGCGCGGGTCGACGAAGCGAAGCTCGCGGCCGGAGGAGAGCGAGAGGATGGCGTGAGTGTGCGGAGGAACGGGCACGGCGGCGGCGGAGACGAGCAAGCGTCCGGTCATGCCGAGGTGGACGACCCATTGAACGGGAGCGTGAGCAGGAGCGGGGTAAGCGGTGCTTCCGCGGAGGTCGAAGACGATGTGCTTGCCGACGCGGTGGACGCGCTCGATGTGCTGGCCGGTGAGGGCTTCGGCCATCTCGGTTGGCGAGGTCTTGAAGGGCTCCTTGTAGCGGCTGAGCCATACGGATTGAATGCGGTCTCCGCCGATGCGTTCGTTCACGCCGGTGGCGACGGTTTCGACTTCGGGGAGTTCGGGCATGCTGCCCTATTTTCTCAGAGGTCGCGAATGCGTTCGGCCGCATCCTAATTTTGCATGATCCGCAAACTCAAATCCGGCGAATATCGGCTGTACTCCCGCAAGAAGGACGAGGGGACGGGCAAGCGGCGCAACCTGGGCACGTTTTCGAGCCTGGATAAGGCGAAGCAGCACGAACGCGAGGTGCAGTACTTCAAGAAGCATTGAGACGGAAGGTTGGTCTTCTGCGTTCAGCCGGGAGAACAGACCCCCTCCCCCCTGTGTTCTGTTAGTTACTCATATCATTGGGCTTAGCGAATAGGTTGCCGCATCTTTCCCGGAATCAATGGGTTGCAGGTAAATACTCGGAAACAAAGGATTTGATTGACGGCAAGCAACTTGTCTGCAAAGGTATTTCCCGATTTAGGACTAGCGGGAGAAAGGCCCCGGCTGGGAATGGCAGCCGGGCCTTTTTGTCTCTCTTTCTCTTATAGCGGGTTGGGGGAAATTCTCGGCCAAGGATTCGGCGTTCAGAAAAAGTAAGGGGACTAAGTAGGGTTGCTGGGCGGAGCGATTGCCCGTAGGGCTAGTAGTTGATGGGGAACAAAAACAGAATCTGTCATTTTGCCTGAAGAAGAATCGAGATCACGACCTTGAGGTCTTCTGGGGGTAATTTTGTGGCTAGAGCGTAAGCAGCTTCAGAGTGAGCTTTTTCGCGCCACAGGCTCACCATCTGCTTCAGAAGGGCTGCGAAGGAAACACCAGTCACGCCGAAAATCGCTGTGATGACCTCGGGGCTTTTAAGGTTAGCAAGTACGAGCAGAACGGCACCTATAAAGAGGAGCAATACCATCAGGACGCAAATATTGAAATACTTAGTATCGCTCTTGATGATTCGGCGCAGTTCTTCACGCAGTGCCTCTTCGCGCTGCACGACGCCACTAGCAGTATCGCCAAAATCCGTTTTGACGAATTCACTCAATGCACTGCGATAGCGCCTCATCTAAACTTCCTCCTCAGTTCTCGTTTCAGCGTCTCGACAGCGTCCTCATATGGAACAGGACGCCTGGATAGTAGACGAATGGTGGCCAAATAGAAAGGTAGTCGAAAGTCGGGGAAAGTAAGGTCGCTCGTAGCGATCACAAGACAGTGAGGGCAGCGATGATGCAAGGACTCGGCAAGTAGAAGGGAATTGCATATCGTAAGGTCAAATACACCCATGAAAGACCTGGGCACCTGCTCTGTAATTGCCGTGATTTCCCTGAATCCGCATGAGAATTCAACGGCTGCCCCGCCACAAAAAGCCCCAGGTATTCGGGAGGTAATCGATGCACGCTTCTCAATCAGTGCAGATTGGAGACGGATGGCCGCTCCTAAGGATTCGCCATTTTCGGGTAGAAATGACAGGAAGTGAGTGTTGAGCCACTTGGCCAGACAGTCTGACTCAGAGGATATTGGTTGGCAGCAATCAGCAACGTGAAATTCACGCGCAATCTGAGCAGGGTCAACGATGTCCGCCGGTTTGAATTGCGCGCTTCTCCAGTGACTGATGATCGTGACAGCTTCATATTGGCAAGCCTCTGCGATATCAGAGAGGGTCATCTCCCGAAATACCCGAACGCCGAGAGCTTCCGCCTCCTGAGCGGTCGCAGACAGGCGTCGCGCAAGTGCCTCGTACCCCATCCATGACAGGTCTGTTCGCGTCGCACGAAAGCCCTCGGCGAAGTTTCCGTCCCGCGGACCCTTGAGCTTTCGCCGAAAGCTTTCCTGTGTGAGAGGAACGCCAAAAAGGAGCGCACACTCACGCGGCGAAATCGCTCGTTTGGATCGACACAAAGGGTTTTTCGTCATGGACATAGAAGAGGGTCTTGTTGTCATGCTTGACTTCGGCACGCACCTGAGCGAAGGTCTTGTCCCTGCGAAGCTCTTCAACCAGGTTTTTCGCGATAAAGCCTACATCCTCGGTCTGGCGTGCCATCTCTGGTTGGCTTGCCATATTTTGCAGAGCCACAAGGAGTTTGGCTTTGAATTGGGCCAGCGCCTGTTGCGACATCCCCAAGATATTCTCAATCGTGGCGCGGATTCTCAGAATGACAGCGCGGACACCGGGCTCCTTCGCCGGGATCTTGATCTCGGCGACAATTTCCTGGGGATGTCCGTCGGCGCCGATGACGACTTCGGGGTCTGACACGATTTCCGCCTTGCTGATGTCGTACTTGTTCTTGAGTATTGCGGCAAGTTCCTCAGGGGTTACACATTCGTCGGTGCTCACGATGGTTGCGTCGAGGTCCGTATGATCTTCCAAGTTACGCATAAATCCTTCGGCTTGCCGGTAATCAAAACCGCGGAGGTGTACGTGAACTCCCTCTCCCGAAGTATCACGTGTGAGAGCACGGACGGCATCGAAGCTGCTCGCGAGATCGGACGCCTGCACCGGGGCAGCAGGGGGCGCCGCGATCACGTATGTTCCATTCGAGTCGCGTGCAACCAAGACCACGTGGTTCTTTTTACCACCGAGCCGATGGAGGAACTTTGCGTCTGAGTCGGCCAGAGTCTTCTCACTTCTGCGCCAACCTATGTCCGAAAGAGGGCCAGGCGCCTGGTCTGTTTGAAACCCGCGGAGCGTTTCAGGATGAATTTCGGCATCAAAGCCCAGGCCATCATTCATCGATACCGGAGCAGTATCCTCCGAGCCGAGGGCATGTTCAACGTTAGCTTGAATCTCGTCTGCGCTCTTGGTGTCATCGCGTGCGGCAACACGTACCGTTTGGCCAACCTTTGAATCATCTGCCGGGTTGTAGTGGATGACTCGCTTTCCATCAGCGTCTTCGACAAGAACCTTACCCGTATCGATTTGGCTATCTGCCCGAAATTCAGTGACGGTTGAAGACAGGTTATGTCCCCCCACCATCTGAGGTTTTCCTTGCGACTCGACTATCGATGGAGTGTGTATCCAGCGACTCTCGCGGCGACCAACAACATATGCGTACCTGATGCGTATCTGGCTCCGATCATAGTCAGAAAGAAATGCTGGGCCAAACCGTTGTATTTGTGTAAAGAGGAATAACATTTGTTTTTGTGTATATTCGTCCTGTATCGCTTGGATATTGTGCATTCCATCTCGGCTCGCGAGAGCGGAAACCAGAGCGCCCTGCAGAGAGCCGTTAGTGTCTGACTTGCGCAGCGCTCGGAGCACGTCACGCATGTCCCGAATTTGTGGCACGTAATCATCCTTGAATACCCGAAGATCGGGATCACTCGTCTGTGCAATCACGTCAAGAAGAGCACGAATGGGTACTTCAAGTGGGGAATGGGGAGGGGTAGGGACGGTATTCGATGTATTGCTAGCGACAACGCCAAAGTGATGAAAGATCTGATAGATAGCCGCGTACTGCACCACCCGGACCAGATTTGGATCGCTCATCTCCGAGTAGTATTTATATGCTGTATCTTCAGCACTTTCTACGTCTGGCTTACCTTCAGCCAGATAGTCGATCGGCAGGGAACCTGTTTTGTTCAGAGCGTAGATTTCATATCGGTTGAAATTGGTGACATATCCGACTCCCTTAGTGTTCCAATTGAAGGTTAATTCCTTTGTTCCCAAGAAATCGGGAAGATTCGTTACAAAAGGATAGGCAGGAGGCTCTGGATACTTGAAATTGACATAGCGCATTTCGTTATGCATGCTCCAGCCCTTCAGGAGCTGATCGGTGATATTAAGTAAGCTCCCGTACTCAGTGTCTATCAACCGAGGGCTGAGATAGATTGGAGCCCAATCCATGTGATTGTTTTCGTCATATCGACCCGCAAGAGGATTCTTTCGCTCATAGCTCTGTGCAAGCTCATCTTCGCGCGCAGACGCAAGCTGAAGCATGGTTTCAGCGCGAAGCGGGGGTAACTGAGCGACAGGCGTTGTCCGCTCTCGCCCGATGATCGCAAGTTGATCAGAAGAAGAGGCAGCTCCGAGAATGAGATCGGAGTCGAGGGCAAATTCCCGGGCTTCGATGGGAAACTTTTCGAGAGGCATGTTTCTTGGGAACGACCACAGCACTAGCCCTGGCTCAGTACTAAGGAAAACTCCACTCTTGTGTTTGTCGAGAATCGATGCACAGGAGAACTGGCCACTGCCGAAGAGCGGCGAGAAACGAGTGGCGGGCGCCCGGTGCTGGGCACGACAAGTGGCAATAGAGCCGACCAGAATCGTGACCGCGATCAGTGCAAGTATCCCCCCCGGCACAGGGTGCGAGTTCTTGAAACACTGGAAGCCGAAGATAGCGGACAGAAGTCCTGTAAGCGCGAGAGTGACGAGACCGGAAGTATGAATCATGATTCCGACTGCGATGGCGAAAAAGATGAGTCCAAGTATGAATCTCTTATTGCCGAAGCACGTGACCGCAGCAAATAGCAGCACAAGCGCAACAACGAACTTGACGAGGATAGAACTCCACTGCTCCTGCTTTGTTTGGCCGAAAACCCACGCGCGAAGGTCTCCAGAGGTGACGTGAAGATTGAGCTTAGTGGGCCGCAGTTGCGCAGCGCTCGTTGGTATAGGCGTGATATACGCCTTGTACGAGGTGCCAAAGAGAAGCTGCTGAAGATGATCTACTAGTTCGCGCAGGTGTTGTGGGTCCATTGGTGGCAGGTCGATCACTACATCTTCAACCCATCCGTCAACTCCGATGCGCTCTGCTTTTACAGTCGCGTAGTGCAAGGCCGGATCAAGGTCCTTAATTTGGCGAAGCGTTACCGTAGGTGGCGGCTCGGAGATGATCAGGGTGCGGTGATGCTGAGAATCCTCGTCAGACAAGGCAATCGTTTGAATATGGTATGGATATGCAGCGCGGAAGTGCTCCCAGTCCTGAGCATGCAGCGATGGCACGCCGATCGCGAAGAGTCCTACGACAACAGATACGAATTGACGTAAAGACCTCATGACCCCTCCTCAGACTCCTGGATTCTGGCTAAATTGGCCTATCCCATTGGCCGCTGACAGCTACCGGCTTGCGTAAGGTTTGCCTTGGGTAGCTGCCTAGCTATATTCGCTGGTAGTGCAAACTCGATGCCAAGGCTGTGCAGGGGCACGAAAAGTCCCCGTCTCGTCTTCACCCCCGTGTTTACAAGGAGATACGACGCCAGGCTCGTGCCCCGCAAAATGCCCATGTTGCACTGCGCCCCGCGTCTGGTATCCGAAAGGATACCCGCGAGTAACCGTTTGGATCCATGCGGCAAATACAGTCCCGCGCTCCTGGGGTGCTCTTATGAAACTAAGGACCTAGTGGGTGTTTCCGAGGAAGCCCTGAAGGTGAGAACGGAAGCTGCCCGCTTGTCGGACGCCGAATTCGAGCCGAATGCGGCTCTGCCGTCGGCTCGCGCTGAGGCCCATGCGAAAGTGATCTCGGCCAAGGCGTCTTCGCTCGAAGCGAGCCTTGGCTTGTCACTGGCACAGGGCGAGCTGATCAGAACGATCGGCGAGATGCCGCGGTAGGGGCCGAAGCTCTTTTCCATGATGCCTCCGTCGGCGAAGATGGTGGCGGCGGTGATGTAACTCGCGCCGTCTCCGGCGAGGAAGGCGACAGCGATGACGACCTCTTCGGGCTTCGCCGAACAGCCCAGCCGGAACGAGACGTGCTGCCTCTTATCGCGACGCCATTAGATCCAATATTGTCCCCTCGTGTACCTTCTCTCCCTGCGCCACGTCCACCTTCCCCCGTGATGCTTGTACGCGCGCAATCTTCGCTTTCACCTCCGCTGCCTCAGTGTTGCGCCCAGTTTGCTTCAAGAACGCCTCATACTGCGTCATCGCCGCAATGTATGTTGGATGTCCCCATCCAACCTGGGCCTCCAGGCCTGCCGTACCACTCTTCATCAGCTCCGCGGCCGACCGGGTTTCCCCGCTCTTCCAATACGCGTAGCCGAGCAGAAAATCTGTAAAGGCAACCGGAAGACCTCCCGCTCCGTAGCTCGCCTGAGCGATGCCGCTGGCCGCCCTCAACTCAGGAATAGCCTGAGCGCAATCGCGCTGAGCGCAGCGTACCAGCGAAAGATATATCAGCGCCGTCATCTTCTCTTCCGGAGTTGCTGCCTTTTCGGCCGCATGTCCCGTGCGCTCCGGCACAAGCCGGTCCGCCGCCAACTCCGCATAGTTGGCCGCGTTGGCAAGGTTATGCCTGCCCAACGAAAGCATCGTCAGGTGCATCCAACTCCGCCCCACGCCGACGGAATCATTCCCGGCCTCGCGCATGGCAAGCGCTTCCCGCTCCAGCGGTTCAGCCTTCGCATACCTGCCTGTCTCCACATACATCGTGCCCATCTCGTCCATCGCGTTCGCAAGCGTTGCGCGATCTCCGGTCTTTAACAACTCCAGAGCCTTGGCATAAGCGTGCTCCGCTTCCCCATATCGCGCCGCATCCTGACAGAGCATTGCCAAGTGCCACCACACCGCGCCATTCTGCTGCACCACTTGATCCTGAACCAACAGTTGATATTTGTGGATCTCGCGATCGAGTGCGGTTGCCGTGGTGTTTTGCGCCCAAACGGGACCGTTCGCCAATGTCAGACCCAAGACCAGCGCTACAAGGATTCTCCATCCATTCCGCATATCTCAACGCCTCCCTGCGTGGCATGAGATTACGCAGATTAGCGGCTCCGGCGGCATTCCAAAATGTCCAATCGGTATTTGTTGGGGCGAATCGTCCAACGGACAGGGCGAATCGTAAAGCCGTTCTCACGCGCTACAATTCCGCACGCCGATCCTCACCGAAGGGTCTATAAAGAAGCAATCGGGGAAGAAGAAACAGGAAAAACGGTGCATCCATCTCCATACATCGCGAACGGCAAGGAGTGGCGTTTCAGAACGCTGGGCATTGACGCCTACTTGGCGCAGCTGCCCATCTCCATCGGTTGCTGGACGGGCGTTGTCGTCCTTGAGAGCGGATTGGTTTTCATCGCGGATGCGATGCAAGGCTACATTCTGCCTCTCTCTCACTACCTGACCTGGGCTGCGTTCAACTGGTATTCGTGGGCGTTCCTCACGCCTGCCGTTCTCGCTTTGGCGCGCCATTACCCAATCAATAGAACGAACTGGGCGAGACGCATTTTCGTTCCGCATGCATTCGCATGCCTTGCCTGCGTGTTGATTCAAGTTGTGTTTCGTGGCGTAGCCGGATGGATCTACACGCTTGATCACGAAGTGCATTCACCACTGTTGTCTCTGATCTTCGGCTCTCTTGAGAATCGAGGCCGGCTGGGCATACTTGCCTACTGGATCATCATTGCTATAGCGGCCTTCCTCCATTTGCGGGAGGAGATACGACTGCGGGACCTGCGTCAGGCGCAGCTCGAAACGCGCCTCGCCTCAGCCGAGCTCGAGATGCTGCGCATGCAGCTTCAGCCGCACTTCCTTTTCAACACCCTGCAGGCTGCCATCACGCTCGTGCAGGAAGACCCGCACGCAGCCGAAGATGTGCTACTCCGCCTGAGCGAGTTGCTCCGCATCTCGCTCGACCAAATGGGAACAAACGAAATCCCTCTTTCGCGTGAGCTCGAATTCCTCGATTTATACGTCGGCATTCAGCGCCAGCGCTTCGGCGACCGCCTCACGGTCGAAATCCACGCCGATGCCTCTACGCTCGATCGCCAGGTCCCGCCACTCTTACTGCAGCCGCTCGTAGAAAACGCCATCCGTCACGGGATCGGAAAACACAAGGGCGAGGACCTGATCGAAATCCATGCCCGCATAGAGAAAGGTGGCCTGGAACTTGAAGTGTCCAACGCGAACAGCGTCGTAGAAGACAGCAGTGAACGCCTCTTCCTTCGCGGCGTCGGTCTTCGCAACACCAGGGCCCGCCTCGAGCAACTCTACGGCGGCAGCGCCTTGCTGATCCTCCATTCACGCGGGCCTCGGGGCGCCGTGGCACGCATTTTTATCCCCCTGCCGCGCAGCCAGCCGGCCGTACCCCGCCCCACCGTCCAGACTGCCCCATGAGCCTTCGAGCACTCATTGTCGACGATGAAATCCTGGCCCGCAAGGCATTATCGCGCCTGCTCAAGAGCGAGCCCGGCGTCAGTGTCATCGGCCAGTGCGGCGATGGAGAGTCCGCCGTCGACGCCATTCGCCGCGCCCAGCCTGATCTGGTCTTTCTCGATGTGCAGATGCCCGAAATGGACGGCTTTCGCGTCGTTGAAGCCATCGGTGTCGAGCACATGCCGGTCACCATATTTGTAACTGCATTCGATCGTTATGCGCTCGATGCATTCGATGCCAATGCCGTTGACTATCTGCTTAAGCCCTTTGCCGCCGACCGCCTCTCCCGAGCGCTCGCGCGCGCGCGTGAGCGCTGCCTTGGCCGCCAGGATAAAGAAGCCGCACAGCGCCTCTTCTCTCTGCTCGACCGCACGCGTTCCCAGTCCGATTACGCGCAGCGCCTTACCGTCTCCACGCGCGGCCGTATCATTTTCGTCCCCGTCGCCGATATTGAGTGGATTGAAGCCGAAGACAACTACGCCCGGCTCCACGTCTCGCGCCGCATCTACGACGTACGAGAAACCCTGCAGGCACTGATGGAAAAACTCGATCCGCGCGATTTCGTCCGCATCCACCGCTCCACCATCGTTAACCTGCATCGCATTCGCGAAGTGCAGCCATGGTTTCAAGGCGGCCATATCGTGCTGCTGCACAGCGGAGAAGAACTGCGCATGTCACGCTACCAGCGCGACGCCGTCGAACGCCTGTTGGGCAAACGGACCTAAGCTCTCCGCTGCTAGAGGCCGGGGCTGGTTTGCATGATGCCTCCGTCGGCGAAGATGGTAGTGGCGGTGATGTAGCTGGCGCCGTCTCCGGCGAGGAAGGCGACCACGGAGGCGATCTCTTCGGGCTTCGCCATGCGGCCGACCGGGATGGCGGCGTTCAGCTTTTCAAGCAGCGCCGGGTTCTGCATGGTGGACTGGTTGATCGGAGTGGCAATTGCGCCGGGGCCGACTCCCACGACAAGAATGTTGTGCGCGGCGAGCTCGACGCCCGCGGTTCGAGTGAGCATACGCATGCCACCTTTCGAGAGGCAATAAGGAGTGTTGCCGGGCATGGGCCAGTCTTCGTGCACCGAGGTGATGTTGATGATGCGGCCGCCGCCTCCCTGCTTGATCATCTGCCGGGCGGCGAGTTGCGTGGCGAAGAAGGCGCTTTTCAGGTTGATGTCGAGCACGCTGTCGTACTGCTGCTCGGTGGTGTCGAGGAGCGAGGTGCGGCTCTCGATACCGGCGTTGTTGACTATGATGTCGATCCGGCCAAGGCGGGCGACGGAGGTCTGAATGAGCCGGTCCAACTCTGCGACCTTGCTGACGTCGGCCTGGATGCCGATGGCCTGGCTGCCGATGGCGGTGATCTGGCGTTCGAGCTCGGCCGTGTCCTCAGGCCGAGAGCGGTAGTTGATGACGATGTTTGCGCCCAGGCGGGCCAGTTCGAGCGCGATGGCCTTGCCGATACCGCTGTTTCCTCCGGTCACGACTGCGACTTTGTTCTTTAGGGACATGTGGACTCCGGTGATGATTGCTGGTGACAATTATTGGCCTAAGCCTACATCTACGCCGATCGGGGAAAGACCGATACTGGCGAATTTCATAGTCCTTTGTTGAGATGCGAGGCGGCGTGGGTCTTTGGTGCTTCGTGCTTTCGCGGGGAGGGCGCGCGATATATCATTAGATACCGGGTGGATAGAGTTTCTTCGCCACAAGGTCCCCACCGAAAACAGGGATCAAGGCTCATGGAACGAAGCCCCTGGAGCGGACCGTTCCAGGGATCAGGGGATGTGTGGTCATAGATCGACCTCAGGGGCTAAAGCCCTTGAATTTCGATAGTGGGGACGGCACGGTTAAAGCCGTGCCCGGATACAACGCTGTAAATTCGAAAAGGCTTTTTGTTTTAGAACCTAGAAAAAGAAAATGCGAGCAAAGACAGCGGTAGTGGTGGGCGCCCAGTGGGGCGATGAGGGCAAGGGCAAGATTGTCGATGTCCTCTCGGAGCGGTTCAGTGTGGTCGCGCGGTATGCGGGTGGGCACAATGCCGGGCATACGGTCATCATTCGCGGGCAGAAGTTCATTCTGCAGCTGATTCCGTGCGGGATTCTGCGGCCGGATTGCCAGGCGATGATCGGCAACGGGGTGGTGCTCGATCCGATAGCGTTTTTGAAGGAAGTGGGCAAGCTGAGGGACCTGGGCGTGGCGGTCGACAGGCAGGTCTTTGTGTCGAACCGAGCGCAGGTGATTCTGCCCTATCACCGGATGATTGAGCTGGCGGCAGAGAGCGCTCCGGGGCGGCAGAAGATCGGGACGACGAGCAGGGGCATCGGTCCGGCGTATGAGGACAAGATGGCGCGCAACGGGCTGCGCGTGGTGGACCTGCTGAATACCAATCTGCTGAAGACGCATATTCAGAACGCCTGCCACGAGAAGAATGCGATTGCGCATGCGCTGTTCGGGACGGAGCCGCTCGATCCGGCGCAGATGTATGAGGAGTATGCAAGGGCGGCGGAGCAGGTGGCTCCTTTTGTGACGGATACGGCGGCGCTGCTGAATGGGGCGATTCGCGCGGGCAAGAGCGTGATGTTTGAGGGCGCGCAGGGCACGATGCTGGACATCGATCACGGGACGTATCCCTTTGTGACTTCGTCGTCGGCGACGGCGGGCGGCGCGATCACGGGCACGGGGGTGGGTCCGACGGCGATCGGGACGGTGATTGGCGTGACCAAGGCGTATGTGACGCGGGTGGGCGAGGGTCCGTTCCCGACGGAGTCGCATGATGAGGCGGGCGAGTTGCTGAGGGCGCGGGGGCACGAATTCGGGGCGGTGACGGGTCGCCCACGGCGGTGCGGCTGGCTGGATCTGCCGCTGCTGCGGTATTCGAACATGATCAACGGCACCGAGTGGCTGGTGGTGACGAAACTCGACGTGCTGGATGGGATGGCGGAGATTCCGGTGTGCACGGGCTATGAGATTGATGGCAAGAAGGTGGACACCATGCCGGCGGATGTGCGCGGTCTCGAGTCAATCAGGCCGGTATATACCAAGCTGAAGGGCTGGAGCGAGCCAACGGAGAATGTCGCAGATTGGGACAGTCTGCCGAAGGCAGCGCAGGAGTATCTAGGGTTTCTAGAGCAGGAGTCGGGCGCAAAGATCGGGATGGTTTCGACGGGGCCGGACCGGGAACAGACGATGGCTCTGCCGGAGTTTGCGGGTGCGTTGAAGGAGATTGAGGGCTGATTTCTTGATGTGGAATTCTTCCTTGCTATTCTGTCGATAGAAAGTTCAGGTTCGCTGCAATGATCAGTTATACGGTTCGTCTCAAGTTCAAGGCGGAAGATCGGGAAGAGATTCAGGAGTCGCTGCGCGCCGTCACCCAGGCATCGCGCCTCGAACCGGGCTGCGTCACGTACATTCCACACCTCGTGGACGGCGATTCTGACACAGTCGTCATCTACGAACAATATAAGGACGCAGCAGCGGCGGATGCGCATCGCGCGTCGGCACACTTCAAGAAATACATCGTAGGCAGCCTCTATCAGCGCATGCTGGAGCGGTCGGTCGAGAACCTGCACGCAATCGGCTAAAAAACGAAGCCGGCATCGAATCTCTATAATGGCGGAAACGGCGTGATTCGACGAAAGGCATTGCAGCCGAAACCCCAAAATGGGACGCTCGCCGTAGAAAAATGCGGCTTAGGGCTTTCTTTTTGACTCGCCGCGCGGATGCGGACTACCATCCCGGTACGCACATGCGCAAAAGTGTCTATCCCCAGGGGTCGTTCCAGCAGGCTGGAGTTCCGGTACTGTTGATCGTGGCGATCTGCCTAGTCCTGGCGCATCCCGCATTTTCGATCCCGCACCGCGACAGCCACGCCATTCACAAAGAGATCGAGGCGCTGGAGCAGCAATGGCGCCAGGCGATCATCCTGAACGACGTGAGTCAGATGGACCACCTGCTGGCCGATGATTACATGGGCATCAGCGCGAACGGAACGGTGGAGACGAAGACTCAGGTCCTGGCTCTTCGCAAGGCCGGAACGGTGCGCATCAAGTCGCTGGACCTGAACGACCTGAAGGTGCGCGTCTACGGGGATACGGCCGTCGTGACTTCAAAGGCCGATCTTGAAGGGACGAACGGGCAGAGCGATATCAGCGGGAATTACCGCTATACCCGCGTCTACAACAAACGCTACGGCCAGTGGAAGATCGTGAGCTTCGAGGCCAGCCGCATTCATGACGCGGACGCGCGCAATGCGAAGCACTGAGTGCTGGGATCAGGAACAGAAAAACTGAAATTCAGTCGGCATCGAAAATGCCACTTGTCTGATTTGGCGACTACCCGGCCAAGTGACTATGCAATCCCGATCTCTCCGCCGTCATTCTTCGGACCGAGTCGAGTCTTCCCAGTTTTGTTGTGAGGTTTACATATTCCGGCCAAACGTGACCTTTACACTCTTCGACACCTCGAAGTACCGGAACCAGATGGCGCAGCCCGCGCCAATGAGTAAGCCTACCGCGATCAACACAACACCTTCTTCGACCGAGGCGTGAGAGGAAGCCAGGAATGCTACACCTGCGACCACGAAGATTGTCGCCTGAACAGCTCTCATGGTGAGTTGAAGGAAGATCATGCAGAGCGCGGACCGAGCACGTCGCAGGATGCTAATACCGGTCGCCAGGTTCCATGCAGCTATTCCCAATGCGAAGATTGCTAACGCGAGCATACCGGCACTGCCTGCACCCACCGAAGTGGCCAAACGTATCTGCCAGTAGCTTCCTCCAAATAACCCGAGGCAGTACCAGGCCAACCATCCCCCCCCCACACCATCGAGGGGATCCTTCGCGGAAGCCCGTTCTTCGACCGGAGGCGGTCTACGCGCAATCTCGGCGCGGAGTGCCTCGCATGCTGCGGGAACAAGACTGTCTTCGTAGGCCGCAAGTTGGGCCAGCCGGGAGGCTGACATATCCCGGTTTCGCTGGGCGAAACCCGTCACATAATCCTCTTCCCGTCACCCCAGGTAAGCAATTGTAATCTCGGTTTGCAAATCGCTGTCCTTGATCCCAACAGTCTAACCGCGGGTCTCGTCATATGTCCGACAAACGGGCTTCGCGGACATGTTGCTCTTGACTCTATTCCAACAAACCCGCCACCATCTTTCTTCCACGTATGATCTTGACCATGATGCTGTTCGATGCCGCGGCGAAGGCTGTGTACACGTTGCCTCCCGACAAGCTGGCCAAGGCAATCCATCTTTATCATGCACGCACGCTGGCGCATTTTGGCGATACGGCGTGGATGATTCTGGCGCTGTGGCTACTTGTGCGCTGCGGCGTGGGCGCGCGGATTAAAGGCTGGGCTGAGAGGTGGTCAGGACGGTCTGGAAAGGAAAGGCAATGGGTGCAGGGTTTTCTGATTGCGCCGGCGTGGCTGCTGATTCTGTCGGTACTGGGGCTGCCGGTGTCGTTGATGATGCACCGGGTGTACCTCCAATACGGGATTTCGGTCGAAGGCTGGGGGATGTGGCTGGGGGACTATGCCAAGTCCTTGGGCCTGACGCTGGTGTTTGGGACGCTGACGCTGGGGGTTCTGTATGCGCTGATGCGGCATTCACCAGGACGCTGGTGGCTGTGGTTCTGGCTGCTGGCCTTGCCGGTAGAGGTGATTGGCGTCTATGCGGTGCCGGTGTTCATCGATCCCCTGTTCGATCATTTCTCGCCGCTGGCGCAGGCGGATCCGGCGCTGGTGGGCCAGCTGGAGCGCGTGGCCGAGCGGGGAGACCTGTCGATTCCGCCGTCGCGCATGTATGTGATGGATGCCAGCCAGAAGTTCACAGCTCCGAATGCGTATGTGACGGGGTTTGGGGCGTCGAAGCGGATCGTGGTGTGGGACACGACGATCGAGCATGTGCCGCCGGATGAGATTCTGGCTGTTTACGGCCATGAGCAGGGCCATTACGTGCTCGAGCATATTCAGAAGGGCCTCGAGTTTTCGGCGGTCGTGATGCTGGTGTTCTTCTGGATAGGGTATCGAGCGATCCGCTGGCTGGTGCGGCGTTATGGAGAGGTGTGGCGTATTCGCGCGGTGGAGGATTGGGCGTCTGTCGGGTTGCTGCTGCTGGTGGTGACGGTGCTGACCTTTGTCGCCGAGCCGATCGGGAACGTCTTCAGCCGCTGGGAAGAACATGCCGCCGATGTGTACGGACAGGAGGTGATTCATGGACTTGTCCCGGATGCGCAAGCCACGACGGTGGGGTCGTTTCAGCGGCTGGGCGAGATGTGGCTCGATGATCCCTCACCGAATCGGTTTGTGGTTTTCTGGACTTATAGTCATCCGACGACGGCGGAAAGGGTGGCGTTTGCGGCAAGATACGATCCGTGGCGGGCAGGGCAGTTTCCGAAATATGTGGGGCAGTGAAGAGTTTGTCAGTTCTCAGTCCCCAGTTGTTTGAAGACATTTCACCACAGAGGGCGCAGAGAGCACGGAGAGATCTGGAGGCGTGCACTGCGAAGTCGCCAAGAGCGCAAAGGCTGGAGCGCCAGTCGACGGGACAAGTTTTCTGGCGACGTGAGCAGGCAGCGTGGCATGCTGGAAGTCATGGACTGCCTCTTCTGCAAGATCGTGGCGGGAGCGATTCCCGCAAAGAAGGTATTCGAGGATGAGCTCGCGATTGCCATTCTGGATATCAACCCGCAGGCTCCCGTGCACGCGCTGGTGATACCGAAGAAGCATATTGCGTCGCTGGCGAAGACGGATGCAGGCGACAAGGATCTGCTGGGGCATCTGCTGAATGTGGCCCGGGATCTGGCGAAAGAGCAGAAGCTGGGCAACGGCTACCGCGTGGTGATCAACACCGGAGCCAACGGCGGGCAGACGGTCGACCACTTACATCTACACCTGCTGGGCGGACGGGCCATGCACTGGCCTCCGGGGTAGCCCGCCAGTCCGTGATAGTCACGTCGTGGCGGGCTTCGAGCCTGACCTGGGCTACCGTCCCACCGGCTGTCCGGTATCGGGATCGAGGATCAGTCTCCGCTCCTGGGCACCGATACCGCTGAGCGGGCCGAAGTCGAACAGGTTGAGGATGGACCCGGAGATCGCATCGAAGGATTGATTGCCGATCTGGCCGACCTGCCAGTTGTCTTCGATGAAGCGCAGGATCGAACTCTGATCGGCTACGGTGTGGGCGACAAAGTTTTCCTTCGCGAAGGGCGAAATCACCAGAAACGGTAGACGCGGGCCATAGCCGCAGCGGTCGAGGAAGGCTCCGGCCTGGGCCGTGCCGCAAAGTCCCGATGGTCCGAGCAGTGCGTCGTTATTAGCGTCGCTCGACTTGTTAACGATCGGCGCGAGGACGTGATCGTACCAGCCATCCGAGTCGTCCCAAGCGATGAGGATGGCCATGTCGTTCCAGTCGGGGCTCTGCTGCAGCTTGTTGATGGTTTCGACGAGGAATGTCTGTTCGAGCAGCGGGCTCGAATTGGATGGGTGGCCTGTCTCGTTGGCGGGGGCTTTCAGGAAGCTCACCGCCGGCAGGTTATTGGCCGCTACGGCATTCCAGAAGTCGGTAAGCGCGTACTGATGATTGGCCCGATCGGTGAATCCGATCGCGCCGACCGAGGATGGCGGCGTGTGGTGCGGATTCAGCGTCGTGGCGAAGTACTGGAATGGGGTGTAGTGGGGATCTTCCTGGGTGATGCAGGTGGCCACGCCATTGGTCGTCGATGCGGGGGACCAATCGCCGTAGAACCAGCCCCAGGTGATTTTTTTGGCGTTCAGCAGATCGCCAACGCTCGGACCTGCCATCTGAATCGATGTACCGGTCGAGCAATCGTCTCCCTTGGGATCGATGTTCGCGATCACGCTGCCGTTCGCCACCTTGCCCGAGACAGTGGCGGGTGTGGCTCCATGGGTCTGGCCGGAGACGAGATTCAAATGACCCATGACTGTTGTGCCGAAGGTCGTCCCGAAGAAGTTGTCACTCATCGCGAAATGTTGGGCATAGTTCCACAGGGCGGTCACGGTGTTGCCGTCGTAGTAGCCCATGGACAGATTCGGTGTGCAGCCTACGCCTGTGCCGCTCAGCAGCTCCGAGACCTTATCGATCAGGCCGCCGTCGTATGCTGTCTGCTCATCGGTGTAGTGGTTGTCGTTGTCGCAGGTGACGGCTTCGGAGCGATCCAGACGAAAGGGCGCCGCTGCATTCGGGTTGGCGTTGAGCAAGGTGGAGGTCAGGCCATTTACCGCCGGGGTGAATGGAAGCGCTCTAAAGGCCGGTTCTCCGGGAGGATTTGCGGCCACCGGGTAAGCGCCGAAGTAATGGTCGAAGGAGATGTTCTCGTCGAAGATGATCACGAGATGCTTGACCGGAGTCGTCGTGGCAAATTCATCTGCGCTGGACGGCGGATTGCCAATCTGCGCCCAGGATGCGGATGGGTTCGAAAGCAGGGTGAGGGCAACAACTGCCAGTAGTGCAGGACATTTTTCCATTTTTGAAGGCCTCCGGCGCGCTATCGCATGTCTGAATGCGGAGCCGCCTGTTAAGTAGTGGGCGAGAGAACCGTAGACTACTTTTGTTGCACGGAAATGAAAATCGCCAGAAATATGTTCACTGAAGGAACAGCGACGGTCCGAGTCTGATTCATCGACCGTCAATCATAGCGGTGTATGAATTTTGTTTCTTGGAAATGCGGAATTCGTCGTTGAAAGTTCGGGCGTTTGCGGAGATCGTTGCAGGGCTGGTACTGGCGCTGACATTCGTTTTGACGCACGCATCAGCGGTAGCCCAGGAGAGCTGCCCGCGTCCAGCGCCGGGAAGCGTGGTGACCGAGCCTGAGAATCTGCGGAGTCACAACGGGGCGTTGGAACTCGAGCTGACCTACAGTAATTTCAAGGCGGCGGATGGGCAGGAAGAGTATTGTTACCGGTCGAAGGACGGCAGCCAGGCTCCAACCCTGCGTCTCCAACCGGGCGATCTGCTGGTTCTGCACCTCAGGAACAAACTGACATCATCGTCTTCAGCAGGAAATTTTGCCGGGTCACACCCTATTCCTGGGATGGCCATTTCAGAACCTTGCGCGAGCGGGCAGATGACCGCGCTTTCCACCAACCTGCATTTCCATGGTATGACCGTGCCGCCGGTGTGCCATCAGGACGATGTCCTGCATACAGCGGTGCAGCCCGGCGACGCGGCCTTTGAATACCGCTTCCGGATTCCGGCCGACGAGCCGCCCGGGGTGTACTGGTATCACCCCCATGTTCACGGCTTCACGAATCCGCAGGTGCTCGGAGGAGCTTCGGGGGCGATGATCGTGGAGGGGATCGAGCGCGCCAACCGGCAGCTTGCGGGCCTGCCCGAGCGAGTATTTGTGATTCGCGATCAGGAGCTGCTTCATCCCGAGGCGCAGCCGGCGAAATCGGGTCTTGTGCCGCCGGTGTTTCGCGACGCCGAAGGAGACATTCTCAACACGGGAACCGGAACGGGCAAACCGGCCAAGGACTTATCGATCAATTTCGTTCCCGTGCCCTATCCGGATTATCCTCCGGCGGTGGTTATGGTGAGGCCGTCGGAACGGCAACTATGGAGGGTTCTGAACGCATCGGCGATCACGTATCTCGACCTTCAGATCGTGATCGGGAACCAACCTCAGCCGATCGGCGTGGTATCGCTCGATGGGGTTCCGATGAATGAGAATGGTCTGGCGCGAGACCGGGTGCTATGGACGGATCATCTCTTTTTGCCACCCGCTGGACGGGTTGAATTCATCTTCAAGGGCGTACCGAAAGGGGCCGAGGCGCGCCTCATCACGCGCAGCGTCGATACCGGACCGGCGGGAGAAAACGATCCGGTGCGCCCCCTTGCGACTATCGTGGCCTCGGACAGCGCAGCGGAGCCGGCGTTGCGACTGGCAGGATCTCCTGAGCCGATGCCGGCTTCGCCGTTGGTCTGGCTGGGCGACGTGAAGCCAGTCCGAACAAGAAAGCTTTACTTCTCCGAACGGCCAGCGGACCCCGGTCTCCCCGGCAGCCCGACTGTTTTTATGATCACGGTAGACGGAGAGACTCCAGCGCCCTTCGACCCACACGCTGTGGAACCCGATATCACGGCGCATCAGGGAGATGTCGAAGACTGGGTGATTGAAAACCGGTCGACTGAATCGCACACCTTTCACATCCACCAGATTCATTTCATGTTGACGCAGTGGGACGGGACGCCCGTGGACGAGCCCTTTCTGCGAGACACGATCAATGTCCCTTACTGGAAGGGAAAAGGCAGGCCTTATCCCAGTGTCACTTTGCGAATGGACTTCCGGGATCCGGATGCAGTTGGGATGTTTGTCTATCACTGTCATCTGCTGGAGCATGAGGATGGCGGAATGATGGGCACGATCCGCGTTCTGCCAGGGTCGGCAGGGCTGCGTTAGAGGGGTGGGGCAGATCCCGGCTGTCGTCATCTCTCGCGTCAGGAATGTGCGAGACAGGAGCAACAAAGGGGATAAAGATAGTGATGGTTGTGCCGCTGTTCCCCTTTTCCCTGCTACTGGCAAGGGAAATCTGGCCTCCGCGCCTTTCTACAAGCTGCCTGGCGACCCAGAGCCCTATGCCGGTTCCGAGCTCGCCCTTGGTCGTGAAGAACGGGTCAAAGACTTTCTCCACATGCTCCGGTGCGATGCCCGTCCCGCTATCCTGGACGACCGTCTGAATCCCCACTCCTGCCGAGCTGATGAGGTTTCGGGTAGAGATGCGGAGAACGCCTTCGTGCCGCATCGCATCGATGGCATTGGCGATAATGTTAGAGAAGACCTGGAGCATTTCACCCTTGCTGACGGTGATCTTCTGCAGGTCATCAAATCGGGTGTCGACTGAGATCCTGGCAGCAAGCAGCTTCGAGTTGTATACGGTCAGCACATTCTCGATCAGGTCATGGAGGTACAGGCCGGTGGGCAGATTCGTATCCCGGTAGTACCCGAGCGTCTGCCGGGCAATGTGCGAGACGCGTTCCATCTCCTGCTCAGCGGTGAGCAAGTAGCTATGAGCTTTCCCGCCTACAGCGCTATTCTGTCGCGCCAGGAAGATCAGGTTGATGAGCGATTCGAGAGGATTGTTGATCTCGTGAGCGATAGTAGCCGCCATCCGCCCGGTAGCGGCGAATTTCTCCGACTGAACCAGAAGACGCTCGATGCGTTTGCGGTCGGAGATGTCGCGCGCAACCTTGGAAGCGCCGATAACCCGGCCTGACGCATCCCTGATGGGCGAAATGGTGACGGAGACCTCGAGGGTCTCGCCATTTTTCTTTCTTCGCGTGGTCTCGTAATGATCGATGCGGCCGCCGGATCTTAGCTTGCGCAGGATTTCGTCTTCTTCATAGTGCAGCGCCTGAGGAATGAGGCGCAGTACGGGCTGGCCGACCATTTCATCGGCGGTATAACCAAACATCCGGTGTGCCCCTTCATTCCAACTGGTAACAATGCCATTCAAATCCTTACTGATAATGGCGTCGTCGGCAGAATCAACAATGGCGGCAAGCCGGAAACGGCTCTCATCGGCCTTCCTGCGCTCCGAGATGTCGCGTGCGATCTTCGATGCGCCGATGACGTGGCCAGATGCATCCCTGACTGGAGAGATGGTTACGGACACGGAGAACTTTTCACCGTTCTTTCTTACGCGCACCGTTTCGTGGTGGTCGATTTGTTCGCCGGCTCTCAGCTTGCGAAGAATCTGATCTTCTTCGTGTTGCAGGTCGGGCGGAATGAGCCGAAGGATCGACTGGCCGATAATCTCCTCGGCGGAATAGCCGAATACGCGCTCGGCCGCCTGGTTCCAGCTAATGATCGTTCCGTTCAGATCCTTGCTGATGATGGGATCGTCGGAACTGTCAACGATGGCAGCGAGGTGAAAGCGGGGATCCAGCTTTGCGGGCAGGGTACCGCTGGGTGGATTGTACTCAGGGATGGCGCTTCCATACTTCAAGCTTGTGACTCCTGGAAAGCGGCGGCGTGAACAGGGTAAAACCACCGGTCAGAAAATATGATGCCGTTATCTGCTGATCAGACATGGATTTCCGCGAGAAAGCGGGCCAAGCCCGAATGGGCGGCGGACCATTTATCAAGTTTTCAGGCCGGCGTTCTAGCCCGATCCTTTATCTATACAAGCACGACCAGCGTCCTTGGAGACGCACTGATTCCTCCTTCAGGGTCTCAGGCAGCATGGATCACTGAAGAGGTTACGCCAGTTCCCAGGAACATCTATGGTGTGACGAAGAGCGCGGCGGAGGATCTGTACCAATTGTTCCACCGCAATCAGGGCCTGCCGTGTGTGGTGCTCCGGACGTCCCGATTCTTTCCTGAGGTGGACGACAACCAGGAAGTGCGGGAAGCCTTCTCCGAGGAAAATCTGAAGGCGAATGAGTACCTCTACAGGCGCGTCGATATCGAGGATGTAGTGAGCGCGCACCTGCTGGCTGCGGAACGCGCGCCGGACCTAACTCGGGAGCTGGGCTTCCGCAAATATATCGTCAGCGCAACCACGCCGTTCCGCAGGGAGGATCTTTCGCGTCTGCGAAACGACGCGCCCGCAGTCGTGGGAGAGCGGGTTCCGGGATATGAGGCGGTCTACCGCCAGCGGGGCTGGCGGATGTTTCCCGGCATAGACCGCGTGTACGTGAACGAGCGCGCCCGCGAAGAGCTTGGCTGGCGGCCGCGATACGACTTCCGCTCAGTTGTCGATTGCGTTGGATCCAGTGCTGACTTCAGGAGTCCTCTGGCGCGCGCGATTGGATCCAAAGGCTACCACGACGAGGTCTTCGCGCAGGGGCCGTATCCGGTCGAATAGATGGCGTACTGCTATTTGCTGACGAAGGCGTTGCCTTCGATGAGGAAGCGCAGCGGGTGTTCGACGGCTTTGCGGATGCCGATGCGAGGCGTGGAGCGGATCATGGCGGGCTCGAAGCCGTCATCGAGAATCTGCAGGAGAGACGTGCGGCTGGTGAGGTCGAGGCCGTTATGCGCGGCGCGGGTGATGTCGAGCGCCTGGCAGAGGCGACCGGGACCGGAGGCGAACAGGCGCGGCGAAGCCGACGCAGGCAACTTACGCAGCCGGGCCATCGTTTCAAGGCCTTCGACCGGCTCGAGGGCGCGGATGAGGACGCCTCCGGCGTGGCCATCGGGCTCGCAGGAGACATTGAGGCAGTAGTACATCCCGTAGATGAAGTAGACGTAGGCGAACCCGGGTGGTCCAAAGAGCACAGCGTTGCGGGCAGTCTTTCCGTTATAGGTATGCGCGGCTGGATCTTCGAGGCCGAGGTAAGCCTCGATCTCGACGATGCGTCCGGTGACACGATGTCCGTCAATACGGCGGGTGATGAGCTTTCCGAGCAGCCTGCGAGCGACGACGTCAGGTGAATCGAGGTAGAAGCTGCGGGACAGGAGTCGGGCCATCGGCGTACAAGACTCAGATGCGATATTCACCGCGAAGACGCAAAGCGTGCTGAAGATTCACCACAGAGGACGCAGAGAACACAGAGGCTAAATGGTTACGGTTTTGAGCCGTTGCTTCCCACGTCCGAGAGTCGGACGTGGGAAACCCGGCGATGGAATGTTTTCTGCAAGATCAGTGCCAGTCCGGGCCAACAGCAGGTCCTTCGACTGCCCCTTCGCGCTGCTCAGGTCCGCTCAGGTTGACAGCTCTATTTAAAGAAAGCAATGACCTGACACACCTAGCTCTTTTTCCACTCCTTGATGGCGACGAGGACTTCTTCGGCGTGGCCCTCGGGTTTGACCTTAGGGAAGACTTTGAGGAGCGTCTGATCGGGGCCGATGAGGAAGGTGGTCCGCTCGATGCCGATGACTTTCTTGCCGTACATGTTCTTTTCCTTGAGCACGTCAAACTGTTTGCAGACTTTTTCGTCTACATCTGCAAGGAGCGGATACGGCAGGTCATACTTCTCTTTGAACTTTTTTTGTGCTTTGGGCGTGTCGCGGGAGATGCCGAGGACGATAGCTCCGGCAGCCTGGAGCTTCTTGAAGGTGTCGCGAAAACCGCAGGCTTCGATGGTGCAGCCGGGTGTGTCAGCTCTGGGGTAAAAGAAGAGAACGACGGGCTTGCCGGCAAAGTCTTTGAGGTGCACAACATTTTCCTGGTCGTCCTGAAGCGCGAAGTCGGCAACTTTCTGGTGGAGTTCCATAAATCTTCCTTTGAGCGGAGAGGATTGCGCGTAGGTGGCGCTCCGCGTCTAATACATAGATTGTTGCTTAGACGGCTGGCTATGTCACGAAGTGGAAAGCGCGGGATGACGCTTTGGCGCGGATTGATAGTCGCGGGATGGATGCTGGGCGCGGGAATTGTAATTCCGGCGCATGCTCAGTATCCAGGCAGAGTGAACCCGAACGCCGGCACGACGCCGGCTCCGGTTCTGCGGGCGACGGCGGTGCTCGAGTATACCGGGGACCTAACCAAGCCGACGGCGGCAAGGCTGGTTCCTTTGGCGGTGTGGGACGGCGAGCGGTATCAGCCGGCGGGGCTGTACATGGCGCAGCCAATGCCGCTGGCGGTGGAGTCGGGCACGCAGTACGAGCTGGTGGATGCGGGGTCGTCGAAGGGCCTGTTCGATGTGAAGGCGGCGGCCAACGTCTCGGGCTTGTGGATCGCGATCGGATCGTATCAGAAACCTGCTCCGCCGAAGGTGTCGAGGCTGAAGCCGTCGAAGAATCCTCCGAAAATCGAAGGAGACGTGAAAGGGGACGACGGGAAACCGCACTTCGCGCATCGTCCGGCGGACTCGGGGACGAGCGGGTCTACATCTGGGTCAGGGGCGGGGTCTGGATCAGGTTCGGGTGGTACGGCTTCAGGCAGCGGGTCGGGATCGGGTTCTGGTTCGGGCAGCGGCAGCGGGTCGGGAAGTACTTCGGGGAGCGCTCCGGCGGACGATCCGGATCGGCCGACGCTGCATCGACGGACGGATTCGACGACGAGCGGCCAGAGTGGGTCGGGTTCTGGTTCTGGTTCTGGTTCCGGGTCTGGCTCGAGTTCGGGTACGGCGGCGACTCCGGCTCCGGACGTTGATCCGGATCGGCCTACGCTGCACCGGCACGCGGAAACCGCGACAAACCCCAATGACAATGGCGCTCCAGTTTCGGCGACGACGAATGTCGATCCGGACAGGCCGCGGCTGCAGCATGGTCGGCCGGCAGATCTGGAGTCGCTCGATCAGCCGTCGACTGTGGAGATCGCGAAACTCGCGGCGAATCCGCAAAGTCTGAAGCTGATCGCCGCAGTCTCGGACATCAAGACGCGCGAGCCGCACTCGTATGTGTATGCGTGGAACGATCCGGAAGACGCGAAGAAGATGCAGGCGGCATTGGAGGACGTGGCGAAAAATCTGCTGGCGGGAAATGCTCTGAAGTCCACGCTTTCGGGCCAGGGCCTTGGTCCGGCTAATAAGCCGCAGCAAAAAAACACAACCACAGGTACAAATAGTCATGTGGCGCACAAGACTGTGCCAAAGCCTGTTCTGCCGGATCTGACAGACGAGGTGTTCAAGGCGTACGAACTCTCGTTCGGCGGCGGGGCGACGCTGGTTTTCTCGGCGAAGTCCGCATCGGCCACGACCGGCGAAGCAGCTCAGACGAAATATGTGACGATCATCGCGCAGCCCGACTTCAACGGCGTGCCACAGGTTCTCTTTAAGCAGGTGACGCGCGAGGGCGAACTGGATGTGATTCCGCGCATGCAGCTTGTGGACGCTGTCGATACCGACGCGGACAATCGCGCCGAGCTGATCTTCGAGCTGGCCGGGAAAACGGACCGGCAGTTCGCGATTTATCGCGTCCACGACCGCGAGGTGGAGCAGGTGTTCTCGACGGGCGGCTCGGAGTAGGTCGCCGCATCCCGGTCCGAGAGCGCTTAGTTGTCGTCGTCACCCCTGTTGATGGGTTTGGTCTTTTTCGAGGCGGATGCGACGGCGGGGGCGGCTGTCACTGTGCCAATGGTCTGGCTGGAGTGTGCCGCCTGGAAGCGCTCAATGCCCAGGGCGATCTGCAGAGAATATCCGAGGGAGTGCTGGCGGGAACCGGGATCAAAAGCCTAAGTTGCCTTGATGTCGCGGAACCAGCGCATGACATCCACGTTGCCCCGTAAGACATTCGACTTGGCCTGGCCACTGCGCCGTTGAGTGACAGGACAGGCAAGACGGCTTGGGATTATCGACGGGGCCGTTCAGTCGTCCGGCGCGGCCAAATGCCGCGGAGGACCGACAGCGGGATTGATGAAGATCTGCACAAGATGCGTGGTGCTGGTCTTCACGGCCTCGGTTACGGCGGGGTCGTTGCCCCACATCAGGCCCACCGGCTCCAGGCGATCCCACGGAGTCGCTCCGGCGGCGTTGCCGTCGTAGACGAATGTGCCGAAGACCCAGCCGGTGGTTGAGTTCGCGCGCGAATCCCGGACAGCTACGTCGACCTGCAGGAGCCGCACCGTCTGGATGGATCGCGGGCCGCCGCTACTGGTGGAGACGTTCGCCTGCCATTCAAAGTCGTTCTTCAGGTAGGGAACCTGGTCAACAGGCGCCGTGGTGAAGAGCAGCTTGCACGCCACTGTGCCGTCGGGAAAATTGACGACGGCGGGGTTCGGTGCGTTGGGATCTTTCCACACTTTCCCGATAATGTAGCCTCCGGGCGCGTTGTAGAAGCCCACAGCCAGTTCGCAAAGGAGACGGTCTGGGTGGGCGCCAGTTCGTGCGAGCGGGAGGATCTTTCTCCTGTGAGTCCGTGCACAAACCCGCGGCCGTTCGCAGTGGTGTGCAGCCAGGGCGCCTGGTACCAGTTGCGGACCGCGTTCTTTTCGAGTGCCTGCCAAATATCCCCCCTTGCACTTCTACAGGAGATAGGGTAATACTCCCTGTAGAAGGACAAGGGGAACGTATTGGAACTTCAACGGATCGATCTTCCGCAGGGCACGGTGGACCTCCTTATTCTGAGAACCCTCTCTGCGGGGCCGCAGCATGGCTGGGCCATATCAGAACGTGTGCTGCAAGTGTCGAGCGACGTGCTCAGAATTCAGCAGGGCTCCCTTTATCCGGCGCTGCATCGCCTTGAGCGCCGAGGGTGGATCAAGGCGCGATGGGGCACATCGGACAACAATCGCCGTGCGAAATATTACGAGCTGACGCGAGCCGGAGAGAAGCAGCTCGAAGTGGAAACGGACAGCTGGCGAAAGCTCACGGCGGCGGTCGCCCAGATTTTAGAGAGTGTGTGAGGTCGGGATGCTCAACGATTTGCTGTATCGCCTGCGCGCGCTGTTTCGCCGCAATGCCGTGGAAACGGAGCTGAACGAAGAGATCCGCTTTCATTTCGACAAGGAAGTAGAGAAATACAGGAAGCAGGGCATGACGGATGAGGAAGCCCGGCGATGCGCGCGGCTGGCCTTCGGCGGCCACGAGCAGGTGAAGGAAGATTGCCGCGAAGCGCGCGGCACGGGCCTAATCGAGACCGGCGTGCAAGATCTTCGCTACGCGCTGCGGCAGTTGTGGAGCAATCCCTCGTTCGCCGTGGTCATCATCCTGACACTGGCTTTGAGTATTGGCGCGAATAGCGCCATCTTCAGCGTTATCTCCAGTGTTCTGATCAAGTCGCTTCCTTATCCGCAGCCGGAGAAGATCGTCCGCGTCTTCCTGACCAGCAACGTCTATCCGAAGTTTCCGCTGAATCCCTTCGATTTTCGCGACTATCGGACGCACAGCAAATCTTTCGACTCTCTTGCTGCGTTCAGCCGCGGAGATATGCAGCTCTCGGGCGGCTCCGCTGAGCCGGTGCGGCTGCATGGATTCCGGATCACCTCAGGATTCTTCCGCGTGCTTGGCCTTCATCCGCAGCTGGGACGCGAGTTCGATGTAAAGGCGGAAACTCCCGGCAACGGTCTGCAGGTGATTCTCAGCGACCGGGTCTGGCGCTCGCAGTTCGGTGCCGCACCTGACATCGTGGGACGCAAGATCACTCTGAACGCGGAGCCGTTCACGGTGGTAGGCGTCATGCCTGCGGGCGTCGAGCACCCCGGCAATGAATATCACTCACTCGCGTACGGCGAGGACGTCGACCTCTGGTCGCCTTTCACTTTCGACGGGGATCCAACCCGCCGCGGGGCGCACTACATCGAAGGCATTGGGCGCCTGCAGGATGGCGTCAGCGTCGAGCAGTCACAGTCGGAACTCAACGCCATCATGACCCAGATCGCGCGCGATCTTGGCCAGGGCAAATCCGGCTGGCAGGTGATGGTCATTCCCCTCTACCGCGAGGTTGTCGGCTCCAGCCAGCGAATGCTTCTGGTGCTGCTGGGAGCGGTCGGTATGGTGCTGCTGATTGCCTGCGCCAACGCGGCCAATCTTCTGCTGGCGCGGGCGGCGACCCGGCAACGCGAGATCGCCGTACGGCTGGCATTAGGCGCGTCCCGATCCCGGCTCGTCCGCCAGCTGCTGACTGAGAGCCTTCTCATTGCTCTGATGGGGGGCGCGCTTGGTCTGGGAATGGCGGCAGGCGGCGTGAAGGGTCTGGTGTCGCTGCTCCCCGCCGATTTTCCGCGGGCGCACGAGATTCATGTGAGCGCTCCGGTCTTCGCGTTTACGTTTCTGGTCAGCGCGGCTACCGGCATTTTCTTTGGATTGATCCCCGCAATTCAAGCCTCGCGAATCGATCCGAGGCGAGGGTTGCATGAGGGCGGCAGGAGCTCCACTGGAACTGGACGACTGAGCCGGCTTCGCAATGCGCTTGTGGTGTCGGAAGTGAGCCTGGCTTGCGTGCTGCTGATCGGAGCGGGTCTGATGCTGCGCAGCCTACTGAACCTTGTTCACCTCGATCCCGGTTTTCGAGAGGAGCACGTTTTGACCGCAAGCGTCTCGCTGCCCGGAGCCGAATACAAGACGGAAGGGTCTGTCGGACGCTTCTACGACACGCTGACCACGAATCTCGCGTCGATCCCCGGCGTCGAAGCAACCGGTGCGGGCAGCGACCTTCCCTGGACGGGCTACGACGAGAACATCAGCCTGAATATCGAAGGCAAGCAGGCTCCTCCGCACGACGAGTTTCATGCGCGCTACCACGTAGCCACGCTGGATTATTTTCGGGCGCTCGGCATTCCTCTGCTGCGCGGACGCTTCTTCACCGCTGGCGACAAACCCGATGCGCCGAGAGTGGTGATCATCAACCACGCCATGGCCCAGAAATACTGGCCGGGCGAAGATGTGGTGGGAAAACGAGTGACGTGGGAAGACCAGCCCAAGGAGAAAGACTGGTTCACAGTTGTCGGCGTTGTGGGCGACGTGAAGGACAAGCCCAACAGTCCTGACGCCGAGCCCGCGTTCTGGTGGGCCGATCTTCAACCGCTATTTCCTTTATTGGATATGTCCATCGTAGTTCGTTCCACCTCCGATCAACAGTCGCTGGCGGACGCTGTGCGGAATGAAGTAAGACGTCTGGACCCCGCTCTGGCAGTGGCCGACGTCGAATGGATGGACGTGATCGTATACGGATCGGTCGCTACTCCGCGCTTCGCATTTGTTCTGGTAGGGCTGTTCGCGGGGCTCGCCATTCTTCTCGCTGCAATTGGCACCTATGGAGTGATCTCGTATTCGGTGAGCCAGCGAACTCCTGAATTCGGACTGCGCATGGCCCTGGGCGCGCAACGGCTGGACGTGATCAACCTCGTCCTCGTTCAGGCTGCAAAACTGGTTCTGACGGGCACGGTCCTCGGGCTGCTTCTTGCTCTCACGCTGGCGCGCGTGTTGAAGAGCCTTATCTATGATGTCAGCCCCGCCGATCCGCTTACGTTTGGCTCGGTTGGACTGATGGTGATCGCCATCGCCGTGCTGGCCTGCTATATCCCGGCACGGAAGGCAACGAAAGCGGATCCTATGATCGCTTTGCGGGCAGAGTAACGCCTTCCCTTGTGCTTCGACAGCAACTGCTATATGTTCCTTGTGTAGAAGCAGCAGGGGATATCTCGATAAATGGCTGACGAACGGTTGGAACTTCCTCAAGGTACGTTGGATCTACTGATCCTGAAGGCGCTGGCGTTGGAGTCGCTTCACGGCTGGGCGATTTCGGAGCGGCTGCAGCAGGTGTCGCGCGAAGCGTTGCAGGTGCAGCAGGGCTCGCTCTATCCGGCGTTGCACCGCCTGGAGCGCCGCGGCTGGATCAAGGCCAACTGGGCGATCAGCGAGAACAACCGTCGCGCCAAATATTACAAATTGACCCAGCAGGGTGAGAAGCAGCTAGAGGTTGAAACCGCGGCCTGGCGCAAGCTGGCGGCAGCGGTGGGCCATGTTCTCGATATGGCCTGATGGAGGCGAATATGCTGAGCGATCTGCTCTATAGACTCCGGGCCCTCTTCCAGCGCAAAGCGGTAGAGACCGAACTGGATGAAGAATTGCGTTATCACCTGGATCGCGAGGCTGAGAAATATCGGCAGGCGGGAGCGTCTCCGGAAGAGGCCATGCGGCGCGCAAGGATTGTGCTCGGCGGGCCGGAACAGGTTCGGCAGCAATGCCGCGAGGCGCGCGGCACGAGGCTGCTTGAGGACCTGGCTCAGGATGTGCGCTACGGGCTGCGCATGCTGATGAAGAATCCAGGGCTAACCTTTGTGATCGCGCTGTCGCTGGCCATCGGGATTGGCGCGAATACGGCGATCTTCAGCGTGACGAGCACGCTGCTCCTGAAGCCGCTGCCGTATGCGCATCCGGAGCGGCTGGCGATTCTGTGGCTACGCTCGCCGGGTATCGGCATTCCGCAGGACTGGCCCTCGCCGGGGCAGTATCACGACCTCAAAACGCAAAACCACGTATTCGAAGAGATGGCGATCGCCAATGGGGGCGGCTATACGCTGAGCGGCCTGTCGAAGGCGATGCGGGTGGATGGCATCGAGGCGTCTTCGAGCCTGCTGCCCATGCTTGGTGTGAAGCCGATGCTGGGGCGCATCTTTACCGCGGACGAGGACAGGCCGGGCAAGCCGGATGCTGTGGTGCTGACCTACGGACTGTGGAAACGAGCCTTCGGCGGCGATACGAATCTGTTGGGGCGAAGCATTACGCTCAATGGAAAGCCACGAACGGTTGTCGGCATCCTGCCTCCGGAGTTCCGTCTGAGCCATGAGGTGATACCGGTAATCGACGGCATCGATAAGGCGGAGATCTTTATGCCGCTGCCGATGGATGCGAAGAAGGAACTGGATTACGGCGATGAAAACTACAATCTTCTGGCGCGGCTGAATCCGGGAGTGACGATGCAGGAGGCGCAAGCGGATATCAGCATCATTGCCGCGCGAATACGTGAGGAGAAACACCGCGACCCCACCTTCACGATCAGCGTTGTGCCGCTGATGGAACAAGTGGTGGGCGATATACGCGGCGCAGTGCTGATTCTTCTCGGCGCGGTGGCACTGGTGCTGCTGATCGCCTGCACCAACGTGGCTAACCTGTTGCTGGCGCGCGCGACCGGGCGGCAGAAAGAAATCGCCATGCGCACGGCACTGGGCGCGGGGCGAGGGCGGCTGGTGATGCAGCTGCTCACGGAGAGCGTGCTGCTGAGCCTAATGGGAGGCGTGGCGGGATTGGGGGTCGCGGCCCTGAGCCTGTTCGTGGTGCAGAAGATCCATCCGGGAAATATTCCGCGGCTGGATGAGATCGGGATGGATTTCCGGGTACTGGCGTTCACGCTGGCGATTTCTCTGCTGACGGGCATCGTGTTCGGCTTGGCGCCGGCGCTGCGCGCCTCTCGCGTGGACTTGAATACAACGCTGAAGGCGGGCGGAAGAACTTCGCATACCGGTGGGCTGAATGTGAAGCACGACAAGCTGCGCGGAGCCCTGGTGATTGCAGAACTGGCTCTTTCGCTGACTCTGCTGGCGGGCGCGGGTCTGCTGGTCCGCAGCTTTATGCGCCTGCTGAGTGTGCCGCCGGGCTTCAATCCGGAAGGCGTCATTTCCATGCGGGTTGCCGCCGGCCGTCCGAAGTACACGGATCGTCCGACGAGGGTCCAGTTCTATGACGAGCTTGACGCGCGAGTGCGAAGCCTGCCGGGCGTGACCGGATTTGGCGCTGCCTCTGTGCTTCCGCTCACTTCCGCGATTGGATGGGGGGGCATGGACATCGAGGGATACGTGCCGCCGAAGGATGCTCCCGAACTGCAGGTGGACAAGCGCTCCGCGACACCGGACTACTTCCGGACGATGGGCATTCCGCTGCTTCAGGGCCGCTTCTTCACGCCCGCGGATACGGATAAATCGCAGCTCGTGGTGCTGATCGACCAGAAAATGGCTGACCGCTTCTGGCCCAAAGGAGACGCCGTGGGCAAGCGCATCCGGCAGGGCGACAAGGAACCCTGGTCGACGATTGCGGGCGTGGTGGGAGTGGTGAAGCAATACGGCCTGGATATTGATACAAAGATGGTTACGTATTTTCCTTACGCGACGTGGGGGAATGGCGAGATGTATATCGTGGCCCACACCACCGGCGATCCCGCGGCGCTCGCCAATTCAATTGTCGAGCAGGTCCACGGCATCGATGCTGATGTGCCGGTGTTTGAGATCGCGACGATGCAGCAGCGGGTTCATGATTCGGTCGCGCGGCAGAGGTTTGCAATGACGATGCTGGGCGCTTTCGCCGGCTTCGCAATGATTCTGGCGGCGATCGGCATCTATGGCGTGATGTCGTTCCTGGTGACGCAGGGGACGGCGGACATTGCCATCCGTATGGCGCTGGGCGCGCAGCGTGGGAGGATCCTGGCCCTGGTGTTGCAGCAGGGCATGAGTCTGGCACTGCTCGGAATTGTCGCGGGGCTGGGGGGCGCGCTGAGCCTGACGCACGTGATGAGCGGGCTGCTGTTCGGCGTGAGTGCGACTGATCCGCTGACTTTTTGGGGGGTAGCGATTCTGCTGACGCTGGTGGCCATTGCGGCCTGCTATTTTCCAGCGCGGCGGGCGATGCGCGTGGACCCGATGGTTGCGTTGAGGATCGAGTAGCGGCTTATTTGGGAGCGCCGCGTAGTTTCGCGTTTTCCGCTTCGAGAGCCTCGAGGCGGCGGCGCATGGGCCCGAGCATCTTCGACAGCTCTTCTTCCGTGTAACGCGGGGTTATGTGTTGCGGGCAGTTCCTATCGAATGCCGCGATATGAATGAGCACGGCGCGCTCCGCGGGTGACTTCTCCTCGGGCATTTGTAGGGTTTTGATCAGCTTCCGAGCCTCCGCATCTCCTTCATGGAGCTCTGCGCGGGCAAGAATCTTGAGGCGCTGCTGGGCCGGATAGTCCATGAAGAAGAGGGCGACACGGTCGTCATGCTGAAGATTGCCGACGCTGATGTATTGCTTGTTGCCGCGCAGATCGGCGAAACCGAGCGTGCGGTCGTCGAGCACGTGAAGAAAGCCTTTCATTCCCCCGCGATACTGAATGTAGGGCCAGCCGGTTTCAGTAACGGAGGCCATGTAGAAACCATCGCGCTCACGGATGAAGGCTTGCTCATACTGGCCGAGACGGTCTCCAAGATCGGAGGATTGCTCCACTCGCTCGTACAAATGGCGGCTGCCGTGTTGCTGCTGCTGCCCTTTGACGAGCGGAGTGAATGCAAGTTCTGCGAAGCGCCGGCCCATAGGTTTTCTCGGAGGTAGGCCTATAGGATGATGCGATCACCCGTTTAGCTTCATGAACAGGTGACGCACTGGCTCAAGGCTTGCCCCAGCCGCCTCCGCCGGGGGTTTCGACGCGGAGGATGTCTCCTTTGGAGAGACGCTGGGAGCATTTGCCCCGGATCTCCGTCTCTTCGGTGCTTCCAGCTCTGCGAATCCAGGCGCGACCGGAAGCGCCTTCTTCGCCGCCCTGCAATCCATAGGGGCGGAATTTTCTGCGATCGGCCAGCAGAGTCACCTGCGCGTCGGCCAGCATTTCGATTTCGCGGATAAGTCCATCGCCTCCGCGAAATTGTCCTGCGCCGCCTGATCCATCGCGGTATGCGTAACGGCGCACGCGCAGCGGATAGGCATATTCCAAGGCTTCGATCGGCGTGTTCAGCGAATTGGTCATGTGGGTCTGCACGCCGGAGATGCCGTCGAGGCCGGGGCGCGCGCCCATGCCTCCTGCTGTTGTCTCGTAGTAGGTGAAGGGCTCTCCGGTCTGTGGCTGGGGGCGCGGGTCTACACCTCCGATCGTGAGATTGCTCATGGTGCCGGCGCTGGCCGCCGGGACGCGCGCCGGGACTGCTTTCGCCAGCGCACGAAGCAGCACGTCGACAATGCGCTGCGAGGTTTCGACGTTGCCGCCGGCGACCGGAGCGGGTGGGAGTGCATCGACGATGCTGCCTACAGGAGTCTCGAGTGCGAGCGGACGCAGAATGCCGGCGGTCGCGGGCGCGTCCTCGCTGAGCAGGCAGCGCAGCACATAAAAGCACGCCGAGAGAGTGATGGCGCGGACCGCGTTCACACTGCCGGCCACTTGAGGGGAGGAACCGGTGAAGTCGATGTGCAGCGATGCCGCCTCGGGGTTGAAGCGCAGGCGCACGGTGATCCTACGAGGAACGTCGGTCACTCCATCGTCATCGAGCCAGTCTTCTGCGTCGAAGTCGCCTGCCGGCATGGTACGCAGCTCCGCGCGCACGAGGCGTTCGGAGTAGTCGAGTAACTCCTCGACTAGCGGCTGTAGTTTTTGCTCGCCATATTTCTCGGCGAGTTGCAACATGCGCTGTTCGCCGACGCGGCAGGCGCCGATCTGCGCGACGAGATCCCCTTCGCGTTCCTGCGGCGTGCGCACGTTCAGCAGAATCAGGTCGAGCATCTCTCGGTCAATTTTTCCTCCGCGCACAATGCGCACAGGAGGAATGCGAATGCCCTCCTGAAAGATTTCGCGTGCCGGTCCCATCGATCCGGCGAACGAGCCGCCAACGTCGGCGTGGTGCGCGCGATTTGAAACATAGAACGCAGGTTGATCATGACTTGGGTCAGGGCTGGGGTCGTGGCCGGGGAGAAAGACGGGCAGCACCATGGTGATGTCGGGAAGGTGCGTTCCGCCTGCGTAGGGATCGTTGAGGATGGCGATGTCTCCCGGTGCAAAGGCGATGGCCGCGACGGCGGCCTGCACGGACATGGGTATGGAGCCGAGGTGCACGGGCATGTGGTCGCCCATGGCGATCACTCTTCCCTGGCCGTCGAAGATGGCGCAGGAATAATCGCGCCTCTCCTTGATGTTGGGCGATAGCGCGGTGCGGCGCAAGGCCGCGCCCATCTCCTCGGCAATGGAGTGGACGGCGCTTTGAAAGACGGCGAGATCTACTGGATCGGCTTTGGGGGGGGCGTCTGAGGGATGGGTCATACGGGCACCGTGATGAGGAGATTTCGAAAGCCGTCGACGTGCACGCGACAGCCGGGCGGCAGCAGCGTCGCCGAAGTGTATTCGGTGATCATCGCCGGACCAAGAATAGTGTCGCCGGGCACCAATGCTTCGCGCCGATAGAGGCGCGAGGGCACAAATGCTCCGTCGAAGAACATCGGGCGCTCGGCATAACAGGCAGTCGCGCCATCTCCCGGCACAGGTTCCTGATATGCGCGCGACCAAGGCTCGGCGGCGGCGACCATGCGCAGGCGAAGATTCACGATCTCTACCGGCTTGGTCTGATCGCTGAAGCCGTAGCGCTGCTGGTGCAGGCGATGAAAGGCTTCGACGGCGTGAGCGGGAGATTCATAGGGAACATTGAGTTCGTAGCCCTGGCGGCGATAGCGGATGTCGATTGAGCGCTGTGGTGTACCTTGCAGGCCTTCCGCGGCGAAGTCGGCTGTGGCGAGCTGTTCTATCTCCACGAAAGTATCTTCGATACTTTCTATCGCATTTTCGGCAAGCATCACGGTGCGCGAATAATCGCGCACGACATCGGCAAGCAGAATGCCCACTGCGGAGAGAGCGCCCGGCATTGCCGGAATCAGCACAGTGGGCATGCACAGGGCACGCGCGAGCGAGCAGGCATGCAGCGGTCCGCCGCCACCGAAGGCTATCAGGGTGAACTGGCGCGGGTCGTAACCGCGCTCGACAGAGATAACCCGGATGGCTTTTTCCATCTGCGTATCGACGACGCGGAGAATGCCGGCCGCAAATTCTTCGACGGTCGCGAGCGAGCCCTTTTGCTCGCGCATGATCTGTTCGGTCGATTGCGCGTCCAGTTGCACTCCGCCGCCCAGAAAGCTCTCGGCATCCAGCCGCCCCAGCAGAAGCTGCGCATCGGTGACGGTCGGCATGGTCCCGCGCCCGAAACAGATTGGTCCCGGGTCTGCTCCGGCTGATTCTGGGCCGACGCGCAACATGCCACCGGCATCGAAGCGGGCAATCGATCCACCGCCCGCTCCAGCGGTGTGAATGTCCAGCATGGGCAGGCTGATGGGCACGCCAGCCACGACGGACTCGTTGGTCCGATGTGCGCCGCCAGCGGCGGTGTCGACGAGGAAGACATCGGTCGAGGTGCCGCCCATGTCGAAACCGATGATGCGTTCGAAGCCCGCCAGACGCGCTACGTGGCGGGCGCCGATGACGCCTCCGGCTGGGCCGGACAACACGGTGCGCGCGGGTTCCTGCGCGGCGAGGCGGGCCGGAATGATGCCGCCCGAGGACTGCATCACGTCCACGCGGCTGCCGGGGTACTGCGCGGTCACGCGCTGCTCCAGATGTAAGAGGTAACTCTGCATGCGGGGCGCGAGATAAGCGTTGACGACGGTGGTGGATGCTCGCTCGTATTCCCGGAATTCGGGAAGAATGCGGTGCGAGGTGGAGATGGGTAGGCCGAGGCAACGCAGCGCCGCTTCGACGCGGCGTTCCGTCTCCGGGTTCGCGAAGGAAAAGAGCAGCGAGATGGCGACGGCCTCGGCTCCGCTGCGGCGTACCTGATTCACGAGCGCGTCCAACTCCTCTTCGGTCGGAGAGCGAAGGATTTCTCCTTCGGCTCTTACGCGTTCGGGCACGCTGAAACGCAGGTCGCGAGGCACAAGGCACACCGGCAGGGGTGCGAACCAGTCGTACAGACGGCTGCGTGTCTGGCGGCCGATGGCGATGGTGTCCTCAAAGCCGGCCGTGGTCACAAAGGCGACACGCGCTCCCTTGCGCTCGAGCATGGTGTTGGTTCCGACGGTCGTACCGTGACGGACGTCGAATGTCTGGTCGACCCCAATCCGAGAAAGACAGTCGAGCACGGCCAGCGAGGGATCGGCGGGAGTGGAGAAAACTTTCAGGACGTGAAGTTGTCCGGCTGAGAGATAGACACAGTCCGTAAACGTGCCGCCGGTATCGATCGCTACGCGCAAATGAGTACGCTCTCGTATCGTAGTGTCACGGTGATTTCGAAGAAGCCGCCGCGGTTCAACTCTAAAGCAAGAGGATCACCTTTGAACGGCATCTACGGTTGGCTGGCGGAGGCATCGCGAGATCAGAAGCGCACGCTGCTGGCTGCATCTCTCGGCTGGATGCTCGACAGCATGGACGTGATGCTGTATGCGCTGGTGCTGGGTGAGGTGCAGCGCTCGATGCATCTCTCGGCGGCGATGAGCGGAGCCATGATGTCGGCGACGCTGATTGCGGCGGCCATTGGCGGCATCGGCTTCGGCTGGTTTGCCGACCGTTTTGGCCGCGTGCGCGCGCTCACGTTCAGCATACTGGTCTATTCGTGCGCCACGGCAATGTGCGGCTTTACGCAGACGGCGGCGCAGCTACTGCTCTGCCGCGTATTGCTGGGGCTGGGCATGGGCGGGGAGTGGGCGTCGGGCGCTGCCCTGGTCGCGGAGACGTGGCCGGCGCGCCATCGTGGCAAAGCTCTGGCCCTGGTGCAAAGCTCCTGGGCGGTGGGCTATGCGCTGGGCGCGGCCGTGGTCGCGCTGGTGATGCCGAGGTTCGGATGGCGCGCCGTCTTCTTTGCCGGCATCGTCCCGGCGCTGATTACTCTCTGGCTGCGGCGGAGCTTGCGCGAGCCGGAAGTCTGGCGCGAGCAACGGACATCGCAGCCGCGGATAGGCCAGCTGTTTCGGGGCGCATTCGGTTACAGCATGCTGATTTGCGCCACCATGAATGCCGCGACGCTCTTCGCGTGGTGGGGGCTCTTCACGTGGGTGCCACGTTTTCTTTCCATGTCTACGGCGGAAGGCGGTCGGGGTCTGAGCATTGTTCAGACTTCCGCATGGACGATTGTCATGCAGGTGGGCACATTTCTGGGCTACATCGTCTTTGGATATCTTGCCGACCGCTTCAGCCGCAAGTACACATATATCGGCTATCTGCTTATTGCCGCGCTGCTGGTGCCGCTGTTCGCGTACGTGCGCAATCCGAACGCTCTGCTGCTCATTGGACCACTCGTCGGCTTTTTCGGAACCGGCTACTTCAGCGGCTTCAGCGTGATCGCCAGCGAACTCTTTCCCACGGCGCTGCGCGGCTCGGCGATGGGATTTGTCTACAACGTTGGCCGAATACTGAGTGCTGCCGCTCCATATCTTATTGGCCATGTCTCCGAACATGCCGGACTGAGCTACGCGCTGTGCATTACCTCGGGGGCATTTCTGCTGGCAGCACTGATTGCGACGGGGTTGCGGCTGCCGGATGACCGGTCAGGAGTATTGGTCTCCCACCCTATGCGCAAAGAACACGCATAGGGTGGGAAACCCTCATGCTGGGGCGATTCATCACACCTTAGCTGCGCGAAAGTGGGGCACCCGGATTGCGGCGCTCATGACCGTGACGCAATGGCATCGATGGTCTGGGTGGCGATTGCGGGGTCGTCACCGAATCCTTTGAGCCACAGGACATCGGGCTCGCGACGGAACCAGGTGAGCTGGCGTTTGGCGTAGTTGCGGTGGCCTTGCTGGGCGCTGGCGATGGCTGCGGGCTCGGTTATTTCTTTGCGCAACGCGGCGCGGGCCTGCTTGTATCCGAGAGAGTCGAAAGCGCGGGGAGATTCTCCGTATTTTGATAAGAGCAGGCGGGTTTCTTCGACGAGACCCTCGGTAAACATCGCATCGGCGCGGGCGTCGATCCGGGTGTAGAGAGCCTTGCGGTCGGGGTCGAGGCCGATGCGGAGAATGCGGTAGCCGGTGAGGGGGTTGCGGCCCGTCTTCCATGCTTCCGAGATAGGTTGACGGGCGTCGAGCGAGACTTCGATGGCGCGGATGAGCTTGGGCCTGTCGTTCGCGTGGATGCGGGCGGCGGATGCGGGGTCGAGGCGGGTGAGAACGGCGTGCAGCCAGGCTTGTCCATGCTTCTTGTTGCTGTGCTCGAGGCGCGCGCGGAGATTAGGCGAACTCTGCGGGCCGGGGAAGAGGCCGTCGGTGAGAGCGCGCAAGTAGAGGCCGGTTCCTCCGGTGACAATGGGGAGATGATTGCGGGCGACAATCTCTTTCAGTGCCTGGCGGGCGCGGCGGGCGTAGTCTCCGGCGGTGGAGTGCTCGTCGGGGAAGTAGATGTCGATGAGGTGGTGGGGAGCGCGCTGCCGTTCGGAGATTGAGGGCTTGGCGGTGCCAATTTCCATCTCGCGATAGACGGCGACCGAGTCGCAGCTGACGATTTCTCCGTCGAAGTGTTCGGCCAGGGTGAGGGAGAGGGCGGTTTTTCCGCTGGCGGTGGGGCCGAGGAGGATGACGAGCAGGGGGTCGGGACCTGCGGAGGTCAAACGCGCCACCATCCGTGAGGGAAAAGGGCGTGCAGGTCGGCGCGGCAGAGGGCGATGATCAGAATAACTGCCGCGATGATGAGCAGTCCGGAGATCTGACGGCGGAGGAGTTGGTTGCGCGGGGTCATGTGAAGAGGGATTAGGGATTAGCCATTAGAAGTTCACACGTCCGAAATTCTGGTTCGGCTTCCGATGCCTTCCCCAGAACCCGGGTTTACCTTTGCTCGCCGGGTTTGATGTTGTAGAGGAAGAAGAAGCGCAGCTCGAGGTATTTACCTTTGAATTCTTTGGGGAGCTGGGGATAGGGGGAGGCTCCGGTGATACCTCCCCAGGCGGCGCGGTCGAGCGAGACGTCTCCGGAAGGCGACTCGAGGATCATCTCCTTGACGCTGCCGTCGGGCAGGATTTTGAAGCGAATGCCGACGACGCCCTGTTTTAGCAGCGGCGGCTGGGCTGCTTCGGGGATGATGGGATACCAGGCGCGCTTGGTATCAAAGATAACTCGTTGAATATAGGGGCCGAAGTCGACGCCCATGGTATCGCTAAGGATATCGACAGCGCCGTTCATGCCGGGGTGCTGCGGGCTGACGCCCTGGCCCATGTCGCCACCGGATTGGCCGGCTCCGCGGGCCTGGCGGGCGAGCTGCTGGAGATCCTGGCCGACGGTAGAGTGTCCAGTATCAAAATTGGGCTTGGTAGGCGCGGGCACAGGCGCTTCAATCTGGCTCTTCTGATTTTGCGGCAGAGGCTGCGCGGGGGGCTGTGGCTGCGCTTGTTGCTGGGCCACCTGCGGCGTGGGCGGGAGCGGAGACGGTGGTGCCTCCGGTCGAGGCGTGGGCGGACCGGCGCGGCGCATGGCCTGGAGCTGTTCGAGGGTCTTCTTGTCGAGCGTAGGCTTCCGGGATTCGGCGATGCGGTTCTTGTCGGAGACGGAAGGCGCCTGTTTGGGCTTGAGCTGCTTGAGTGCGTCGGGCGGCAGATCGAGGTAGGTCATCTCCTTTTCGCGCTGCTTGAGCACGGTGGAGGGATCGACCACCTTGACGTTGAAGAGGTATTTGGGGCCGTAGAAGAGATACCAGAAGACCAGCAAATGGATGATAAGCGCGATCCACACTTTTTCGCGCAGACTGGCCCAGTTGCGGCTGCCTTCAAGCTCGTCTATGACGTTGAGCAGGTCGTGGAGTTCGTAATCCTCGTAGCGATTGAGCGGACGAAGGCGAGGCGGCTCGGGTGGCGCGCTCGGAGGACTGGGTGGGACTTCGGTAATGGGCATTCTATGACTGTGTGGACATCGAGCATACGGCTGGAGCGCGCATTCGCGCCGCCGATACGCTGTTGAGGGTCATCATTATTCTCTCATTCTTTACCGGTTTTCCGCAGCCTTGTTTTGCCGCCGAGATAGTTACCGGAGTTCCCCATTCGGATCACCTACAATCGTTGAGGATGATTCAGGCAGCTGTGATTACCGTAAGCGATCGGTGCAGCCGGGGCGAGCGCGAAGACCTCTCTGGGCCGGCGGTAGTGCGGGAACTCGAATTCCAAGGGTTTGACGTACGAGCGCCGATCATAGTAGCAGACGAGCGCGAGGCCATTGAGGACGCACTGCGTGAAGCGGCAAAGCGCGCCCGGCTGGTGGTAACCACGGGCGGGACCGGTATCGCGCGACGCGATGTGACTCCTGAGGCAACGCGCGCGGTGTGCGATCGGCTGCTGGACGGCGTGGCTGAGGTGATGCGGGCGGCAGGGCGCGAGGAGACTCCCCTTGCGGCACTGGGCCGAGGGGTTTGCGGAACATTAGGTGAGAGCGGCGAGCGTACGGCACTGTTGCTGAACCTGCCCGGAAATCCAGCCGGTGCGGTGACGTCGCTGAGGGCTGTGGCTCCACTGCTCGGACATGCTCTGGATCTGCTGGCCGGCAAGGCGAGGCATGGGGGAGACGAGGGTTGAAGCGGCTGGCCGCACTTTCGGTGAAATACAGGGCGCTCCTGCTTGGCTTTCTGAAACCGCTGGGATTCTGGGGTGTGGGCGCGGTGGCGGTGCTCGATTCGAGCTCGATCCCGGTGCCCATGGATTTGATCGTGGCCGGGTATGCGTGGAGCGACGCGCACCGCTTCTATCTGTATGTGCTGATGGCGTCGATCGGGTCGGCGATCGGCGGCCTGGTTCCCTACTGGATCGGGCGCGCGGGCGGAGAGATCTTTCTGATGAAGCGCATCGACCGGGTGCGCTACGAAAAGATGCGCGACAAGTTCGAGCGCCAGGAGTTTCTGGCGCTGCTGATTCCGTCGATGATGCCTCCCCCAACACCGTGGAAGCTGTTCGTGTTTGCGGCGGGCGTCTTCGAGATGCGCGTGGTGAGCTTCATGCTGGCGGTCTTTGCGGGCCGCGCCGTGCGGTTTACGGTGGTGAGCCTGCTGACCATTCGCTATGGTCCGCAGATCGTGCATGAGGTGGCCGAGATGACGCATCGGCACATGCTGGCGATGTTGATCGGACTGGGCGTTGTGCTGGGCGCACTGGCGGTGGTGGCGGTGCGCAAGGGGCTGGGGAAGCGGGCGGCGACGGCCTGAGTTCGCGTCAGAGGACAGGGGCTGCGAGAGATCGCCGCACGACGCGTCCAATCGGGACGGAGCCCGCAAGGTGTCTGCCGCCTCGGTCGAATATCCTGATTCCATGCGGCTTTTCATCGGCATCGGCCTGCCCGCCCCGGTCGCTCAGGCGCTGGCAATGTCTGTCGTCAAGCTGATCGCGCCCGCCAGTGTTGCACGCATACGGTGGACACCTCCGGCGAACATGCACCTCACTCTCAGTTTTCTGGGGCAAGTGCATCCGGCTCGCCTCAATGTGATCGAGCAGACCCTCGCAACGATCCGCGCTCGTCGGCTGCGCGTCGAACTTAGCGGCATCGGCGTTTTCGAACGTGCAGGAGTACTCTTCGCAGACGTGACGCCGTCACCCGCGCTCATCGCCCTCGCAGAACAAGTCATCCTAACTATGGAAACCTGCGGTTTCGCTCGTGAGGAGCGCCCTTATTCTCCGCACGTCACGCTGGCCCGCAGCCGCGAGCGCCTCCGCCTGCGCACCGCCCCTCCGAACGATCCCGCCTTTCACCGAAGCTTCGAGGCCGGCGAGTTTCGGCTTTACCAGAGCCTCACTCTGCCCGGAGGAGCGCAGTATGAAGTTCTTCACGTCTTTGCGCTCGGCTAAGGCGTTTTAGGAAATGTGGCCTCGTTTGGATTGTGCAGGACCGCCGCTCCCCGCTGGTCGCGTCGGTTTGAGGACAGTAGCTCCGACTACACCATTTCCTAAAACGCTCTAATCGCCGCCAGCCCAGCCCGGTTATGCTGGAGATATGTCGCAGGAACTCTGGACTTCCGTTGATCGCTACATCACCGACACGTTGATACCCGCCGACCCTGTGCTCGAAGCGGCGCTCACCGCCAGCACAGAAGCCGGGCTACCTCCCATTGCCGTTGCTCCGAACCAGGGCAAATGGCTGATGATCCTGGCGCAGGCCATGGGTGCGCAATCGATTCTCGAAATCGGCAGCCTGGGCGGATACTCGACCATTTGGCTGGCGCGAGCTTTGCCCGCAAACGGCCGGATGGTCACCCTGGAGGCCGACCCGAAACACGCCGAGGTCGCTCAGGCGAACATCACCCGCGCCGGCCTTGCAGATAAAGTCGAACTCCGTCTGGGCAAAGCCCTGGAGACGCTGCCGGAGCTCGCCGCCGAAGGCAACGTCCCATTCGATCTCATTTTCATCGACGCGGACAAGGGAAACTATCCCGGGTACCTGGAGTGGGCGCTCAGACTTTCCCGTCCCGGCAGCCTGATCATCGGTGACAACGTCGTGCGGGATGGGAAAGTTGTTGACGCGGTCGACCCCGACCCGGCCATCCAGGGAGTGCGCCGCATGAACGAAATCATAGCCTCCGATCCGCACCTCAACGCCACAGCGATCCAGACGGTCGGCAGCAAGGGCTACGATGGTTTCATGATCGCAATCGTTACCGGAAACCAGGAGGGCGGCGATCCTTACTGAATCTCATCTCCGATATCGGGTTTCACATCGGGAGATCTTTTCAGGAACTTGATAAGGTTGATGCCGTCGGATTTCCCGGCGCGGCGAGCAAAAAATGCGTCCGCCGTCTCCACGACTCCCACCTTTTCAGCTACGGCCACGGCGATCCACTGGTTTAGAGAGACGCCGTCTTCTTTTGCCAGCCTTTGCGCGGCTTTCTTCACCGACAGTGGCAGCTTCAATGGGTACGTGCTCTTGCTCATGATCGCAATTTCCTAACTACCTCGCCCGGACGCAAGACCTTGACTCGAAAGCGTTCTTCAGCGGGAGCAAAATGGCGCACATTGTGTGTAACGATCGCACTTGCTCCGCCGTTGACCGCTGTTTCCAGCACCATCTCGTCTGACGGATCCACGAGTTGCGGTCGCCACTGAAAGTGGATCTGCACCGGTTTGATCAACGCTGCTAATTCCGCCAGAAACTCCTCTACCTCGTCCACCGAAAGACCGTGCACCGACCGCTGTTCGTGCCTTAAGAAAACTTCCTCGTATTCGAGAAAAAGCCCGGGACTTGCCAACATCGTGACTCTCTTTGTGGCAACCATACGAAGAAGCGCGTTGGATGCGCCATTTCTGCTTCGAAGTCCCGCTGCGACGACCGATGTGTCCAGCACAACCAGCACTCATCAGGCTATCATGAGCCATAGACATCCCCTGGGATGTTACATTCGCTGCGGGAAGTTGAGGAGACCCCATGAGCCAATATCCACCGCCGACCGTCATTATTGCCTCGACCAAAAGCGTCGCCCTCTCGCTGGTGCTCACCTTCATCTTCGGGCCGCTGGGCATGCTCTACAGCACCATCTGGGGCGCGATAGTGATGATGGTCCTCTCGGTTCCCGCTTTTATCATCACCCTGGGGCACGCAGCTTTTCTCATCTGGCCCGTCTCCATGATCTGGGGAGCCTGGGCCGCGCACAGCTACAACCAGCGCCTGCTACGCAGTGCGGGAATTTAGGGCTTCGTACCTCCGGCCTCAGTTCAGAGCGTCCAGTTCTCAACCTTGAGGTCGTGGACGCGGCCAAATTCGAACGTGTTGTTGGTCACAGGCGTCAATCCGAGACTACGGACATGCGCCGCAATCAACAGATCATTCACGCCGATCATTTCTCCGCGCGCCTTCAGATCGGCTCGTATCTTCGCATAGTGTTCAGCGGCCATGTCCGAGAAGTCCAGCACCTCGACGTGGCGAAGAAATGCCGTGAGAGCAGCTTCATCCTGCTGCCGGCGCGGAGATATCTCAACCCTGAACATGAGCTCAGCCTTCGAGATGACTGAAACGCAGACATCACTGACCGAGACGCTCGCCAGCCGCTTAAGGACGGCACCGTGCGATCGCTTCATGATGTAGGAACAAGTATCCGTGTCGAGCATGTAACGCGGCATTACAACGTTCGCTCCTGCACAGGCAGGTCTTCCACTTCATCCATGAAGTTGTCCGAGGCCACCGGCGCTTCCGCAAGATAGGCGGACCAATCCGTTGGCCGAGGCGACAGGATAATGTCGTCACCCTCCCGGCGGATGAAGACTTCCTTGGAAGCGATCTGAAATTCCTTCGGCAGGCGCACGGCCTGGCTGCGATTATTCATGAAGATCTTTGCTGTTCGTCGCAATCAGCCCTCCTCGATCTGGCATATACAAGAGTATCTGCCAGGCTACTCGGTAATTCTACCGAGCTGCGCCCCTCAGGAGACACAAACGAACTTTCTGCTTCATCGGAGCGTTGATTTTGCGCGAAGGGCCTGCGCTGGACGGCTAGCCTGCATTTCTCACCAGGGAGTTGAGGAATGCGGTGATCCTAGGTTGAAAAAGGTTTGGAAAGGCCGTTCTTTCATGGCATAACTGCGTTATCGAAGCGTAGTTGTAGCCGTGCGGAGACGGCCTTTCTGATGACAGAGTGTAGGTGTCTCGAACGCCGCGAGGATCGTAGCCGAGATACGAGTATTGCGTGAAAAAGAGCGGGCCGGGTGAACCGGGAACATAACCTTGGGTCAGCGGAATGCCAAAATAAGTATGTTTGATTCCGTATTGGCTGGCTGTGCCCTCCCTGTCATATCCTGTCCAACAGAGAGGTAGGAACCGCGTGAGTTGGCGATGCGATCGCCCGCAGGTAGGTAATCATGACCTCATTCCAGCCTTGCAGCCTGTTGGCAATGTGGAAGGCATAGTTTGGGGACCAGTGCCAGTAGAGTGCGTCACGCTTTGGAGTCGCCCAATTCGGGGCCTATCTTCGTAACTCAACCGATCGCACAGTTCGGGAGACAACATCCACTTGGGTACTGCGATCTGCGTTCCTGTCGGAAGTCTGACGACCAGAACCGTCGACTCCATCCTTCGCAAATGGCGAACAACTTCCACCTCAACCCCGTAGAACGGATGACAGGGATAACAGATTTTCGCGGAATGCAATCATGAGTAGTACGGCGATGCCTTAAGCCACAGCTTCGCGACCCACCTGCTCGAAGCTGGCGCTGACCTGCGCACCATCCAGGTATTGCTCGGCCATGCCAAGATTGGCGATACCGCACTCTACCTGCATCTGTCACGCCGCCATCTGCAGGCAGTTGCCAGCCCGCTGGAAGCGATCGACGTCTCCAACCCTGACGGGGTAAAGCGCTCCAGGAGGAAAATCAAGCGATGAGCCGGCCCACCCTGGAGGTGGCCGACATCGTCCGCGCAGCGGGCGACAGGTTCTGGGAAAAGCACAAGTCACACTTTGCATGGGTGCATCGCAAGGTGCTCGATGCCATCGTCCGCTGCCGTACTGCAGCACTGGGCGGTCATCGCGATAAGTGCCTCCGCTGTGGCCATTTGACCGCCTCTTATCACTCATGCCGAAATCGGCACTGTCCGAAGTGCCAGGGCAACGTGCGCGCCAAGCGGCTGGCCGCGCGCTCGGCCGAGTTGTTGCCTGTGCCGTACTTCCACATCGTCTTCACTTTGCCGCACGAACTCTGCGCTCTGGTCCTCCAGAACAAGCGGCTGCCCTACGATCTGCTCTTCTGCACCAGCGCCGCTTCGCTGCTAGAACTGGCTCGCGATCCCAAGCACCTGGAAGCGGACATCGGATGCGTCGGCGTGCTCCATAGGTGGGGACAGAACCTCCAGGTTCATCCCCACGTACACTACATCGTCCCCGCCGGCGGCCTTGCCCCCGATGGTTCCAGATGGATCGACTCGTCACCCCAATTCTTCCTACCCGTCAAGGTACTCAGCCAGGTCTTCTGCGCTAAGTTCTGCACGGAACTCCGTGAACTGTATAACCAAGACAGACTCCAGTTCCACAACTCACTCGAGCAACTTGCCTCCCTGGGCGCATTCAGTCGCTTCCTCTAGCAACTCGGCCAGAAGGACTGGGTCGTTTACGTCAAGCCACCCTTCGGCGGCGCCCAACACGTTCTCAACTACCTGGCGCGCTATACCCATCGCGTCGCCATCTCCAACCATCGACTCGTGGCCTTCCAGAACGATCGCGTGTCATTCCGCTGGCGAGACTATGCCCACGGCGGCAAGAACAAGGTCATGACCGTTTCCGCAGATGAGTTCCTGCGCAGATTCCTTCTTCACGTCCTGCCTAAAGGTCTGGTCCGCATCCGCCACTTCGGCTTCTTCGCCAACCGCAGAAGGGAAACCGCCCTCACACGCTGCCGCGAGTTGCTTGGCACTGCGACCAGCACAGAGCGCTCCGAAACAACGAATCTGCCGCGTGCCCCGCCTGCTCAGCAACCATGCTGGTCATCGAGCGGTTCACGAGTGCTCAACTCTACTTCCGGCCTGACCTGAGCCTCGCCATCCCACAGAGGTGCTGCGTTGACAGCTCATAAAACAGCTATCGCCTACGACGTCTCTACCCCTGTCGCCCGATGGCATGCTCGCACATGCAAGGCTCTCGTGTGCCCACAAACTGCCCAAGCACCTTGTATACGGCACTCGCTCACATCTTGCCGTACTCAGCTCCGCTCACTTAAGGGGCTCTCCCCACTCCGCTGGTTTAGTTCCGTGCTCACAATAGCCACGACTGGCGAGCCGGCGCCATTGAAAATGCATAGGTAGATCACCGCATCCGCCGCAAACGCCAGCGGCTCAGTTCAAACGATCCTATTGAAACTGCCCCGGCCGAAGAAACCGGGCTCAACCCTGCCTCGTCTGCCGGGGCAGTCCCGATAGGAACCTGACGTTTTACGGTACTTATGTGTCCTCAAGCCGTTCGGGTAGTCTTGGGGCTGGAGAAGTCACTTGAGCTTTACAAGAGGACTCAATCATGACGAATAGAGAAGCCGGAATCAATGTAGTCCGCGAAATGATGGGTGACCAGGCAGCCGCAAAACTCAGCGCTTCCGCTGACTCAAACACCTTCGGTGCCCCGATCGCTGCCTACGCGCTCGACCAAGCCTTTGCAGATATCTGGACTCGTCCCGGTCTGGACAGGCGTTCCCGCAGCCTAGTTTCGATGTCCGTCATGATTGCCATGCGTCAGCCCCATGAATTCGCCATCCACATGAGGGCCGGGCTCAATAACGGCCTCACATTGAAAGAAATCGAGGAAGTTCTCATCCAGGCGCTGCCATACGTTGGCTATCCTGCCATCGCAACAGCGCTGGCAGATGCTGCCGAGGTCATCAAGGAGCATGGTCTGGACGGCGACGAAAACTACGCTGGCCACCGCGGCCTGCTTTGACACTAAACGGCGTGCGCACTGACGGTGTGAACGACGCTTGATTGTGCAACCCCGAAGCTATCGTCTCGTGAACCACGATAGGTACCGATAAATGGGATGAGCAGGTCTTCAGGAAGGGAGAGACTGTTTCCCATGAAGAAGACGCAGCACCTCATCGCAGAAGTTCCACTCAGACAGTTCCAGTGCAAGCTGACGGTTGGCATTGATCTTGGTGATGTCTGGAGCCATTACTGCACCCTCAACGAAGACGGCGAAGTAGTAGGTCGAGGCCGTTTTCGAACCACGCCCAAGGCGATTGAGAAGTGGTTCACGGATCTGCCGCCAGCACGTGTGGCGATGGAGGCCGGAACACATTCGATCTGGATCAGCGAGCAGCTGCAGGAACTCGGCCATGAAGTGATCGTGGCCCTTCTGTGTGGGATCAGGTAGGGAATCTGCGCGGTCCCTTCGCGCAGAAGGCGGACGGCTCTCAGTTCGCGCTCACCGTGCTTTTCCAAGCGGGTCGCATCATGTCGAGCCGTCGCTGGGCGCTCCGGACCAGGAGCAACATTTCGGTTTACGCTGCCCCAACGGAGGACAGTGCACACCTGACCTCAGCGGATGACGTCATGGTGTTCATTATTTATCATTGACATTTATCTTTGGTGATGCCCGTATGCGCGCATCGATGCCGCGTCTGTTGAAGTCGATTCGCGGACGCCCGTACAAACACCAACGAGTGTTCCGATGGGGCAGAGACCAGGCATTATGGAGATGTCAGACTATGTGCGGGAATGTCTCCGTGAGGATGAGGAATTCGTCCTGTACAGAGCACGTGCAAGCGCAGCAGAAGTGCCTTCTGTTCTTCTGCTGACCTTTGCTTCAATACACCCCCGACTGGAAAGCCTCAAGAAGATAGAGCACGAATATTCGCTTTGCCATGATTTCGACCCAACATGGGCAGTTCGACCCTTTGCTCTCTCTGAGTGCAACGGACAGAAAGCGCTTGTGCTCGAGGACCCCGGTGGTGAGTTTCTCCATCGTCTCATTCAAGGCCCGATGGAAATAAAGCAGTTTTTGCGCATCGCCATTGGCCTTTCAACTGCACTCGGCCAGTTACACAGTCGGTCAGTGATCCACAAAGATCTGAAACCCTCGAATGTCCTGGTCGACGCCGCGACCGGCCATGCTTGGCTCACGGGTTTCGGAATAGCCACGCGTCTTCCGCGCGAACGACAGTCCCCCGGGCCGCCCGAGTTCATCGCTGGAACCCTGCCCTACATGGCTCCGGAGCAGACCGGACGAATGAATCGTTCCATCGATTTGCGCAGCGACCTTTATGCTTTGGGCGTCACGCTGTACGAGATGCTGACCGGGAGTCTCCCCTTCATCGCTTCTAATCCGATGGACTGGGTGCACTGCCACATTGCTCGCCAACCCGCGCCACCCGACGGGCAGCTGAAGGGCATTCCGCGGATGCTTTCGGCCGTCATCATGAAGCTACTCGCCAAAACTGCCGAGGAGCGGTACCAAACAGCAATCGGCGTGGAGCGTGATCTTCGGCGTTGTCTTGACGAGTGGGAGACGCAGCACCACATCGACGAATTCCCTGTTGGCGAGCAGGACTTTCCAGACCGGCTGCTGATTCCCGAAAAGCTGTATGGTCGAGAGCGCGAGGTTGACGCATTGCTCGCAGCCTTCGACCGGGTCGTGACGCGGGGTCGGCCAGAGCTCGTGCTTGTGTCCGGTTATTCTGGCGTAGGCAAATCCTCTTTGGTGAACGAACTGCACAAGGTGCTTATTCCGCCGCGCGGGCTTTTCGCGGCGGGCAAGTTCGACCAGTACAAGCGCGACATTCCTTACGCGACCCTGGCGCAGGCTTTCGAGATGCTGGTCCGTCAGATCCTCGTCAAGAGCGAAGCAGAGGTGCATCAATGGCGGGACGCGCTAAAGGAAGCTCTGGGGCCAAATGGCCAGCTCATCAGCAAACTCGTCCCAGAAGTGGAATTCCTTATCGGGAAACAGCCGCCCGCTCCAGACTTGCCTCCGCAAGACGCGCAGCGTCGCTTCCAAATGGTGTTCCGGCGATTCCTCAGTGTATTCGCGCAGTCGGAACATCCTCTCGCCTTGTTCCTCGATGACTTGCAATGGCTTGATGCGGCAACGCTTGATTTCATAGAAGACCTTCTGATCGCATCGGACGTCACGCACTTGATATTAATCCTCGCGTACCGAGACAACGAAGTCGATTCTTCTCATCCGCTGATCAGAAAGCTTGACGCGATCCGCAAAGCCGGCGCAACAGTGCAAGAGATTGTACTCGCACCCCTGACTCGTGAAGACCTCGAACACTTGATCGTAGACGCGATTCATTGCGAGCCGGATACTGCTGGCCCACTGGCGCAACTTATTCATGATAAGACCGCCGGTAATACGTTTTTTGCGATTCAATTTATCGCTTCACTCACTGAAGAAGGGTTACTCGTTTTCGATCGCTGCGAAGGGCGATGGTCTTGGGAGCTGGCTCGCATAAATGCCAAGGGCTACACGGAAAATGTAGTGGACCTGATGGTGGAAAAGTTAGGTCGCCTTCCCGGCGAAACCCAGAACGCGTTAAAGCTGCTTGCCTGCCTTGGCAACAGCACAGAGTTCACAGCGTTGCGCATGGTTTTTCAAGAGTCGGAAGAGGACATCCACGGCCAGCTTTGGGAAACCGTCAGAGCGGGCCTTATCTTTCGCTCGGAAGATTCTTACACCTTCCTCCATGATCGCATTCATGAAGCTGCCTACTCTTTGATCACGGTTCGATCGCGTGCCGAGACTCATCTCCGAATAGGGCGGGTCCTCGCAGAACGCACTCCTCCAGAAAGGCTGGAAGAGGCCGTCTTCGAAATCGTAAATCAACTGAACCGCGGCTCAGACCTGATCACGTCAACAGTGGAGCGCGAACGCCTCGCGGAATTAAATCTGATGGCCGGCCGGCGCGCGAAACTATCGACTGCCTACGCTGCGGCGCTTAAGTACTTTACTCTCGGCCGCGAATTGTTGACCGACGACGCATGGCAGCACAATTCCGATCTAAGCTTCTCGATTGAATGCCTTCTAGCGGAATGTGAATTACTGACCGGAAATCTGGTGCGCGCAGACGATCGACTCTCAAAACTTGCGCAACGAGCCAAAGGCAGCCATGAAATGGCCGTTGTCACACGGCTGCGGCTCACTGCTTATACCGCTTTGGATCGAAGCGACCGTGGCGTGGAGGTATGTCTCGAATACCTCAGGCGCGACGGCAGTATATGGCCCCTTCATCCGACCGCAGATGAAGTGCGCCGCGAGTATGATCGAGTCTGGGCAGTGGTTGGAAGCCGTGAAATCGAGGAATTCATTGACCTGCCCTTGATGACCAACCCAGAAGTGCTCGACATTCTCGAAGTTCTGACCGAGGTTGTCACCCCGGCCGTCTTTTTCGATGAAAGGCTGTCATCATTTCTTCTTTGCCGGATGGTAGGTCTTAGCCTCGATCATGGTAATACTTCCGCTGCCTGTTTCGCATATGTGTGGTTTGCGGTAATTGCTAGATCCCACTTCGGGAATTATAAAGACGCTTTTCGGTTCGGTCGTCTTGGTTATGACCTGGTCGAAAAGCGTGGGCTAACGAAGTATCAGGCTCGCACCTACATGTCTTTCGGAAATCTTGTGATTCCGTCGGCGAAACATGCCATGGAAGGTCGCGAACTTCTACGTCGCGCTTTCGAGGCCGCGCATCAAAACGGTGATTTGACGTTTGGAGCCTACAGTCTCGAACAGTTGATCACAAATCTCTTAGCCGTAGGAGATCCCCTCACAGAAGTTCAGCGTGAGGCCGAAAACGGCCTTGCGTTCTCTCAAAAAACGCAATTTGGTCTCGTTGTTGACCTCTTCTCCGCGCAGGTACAACTTGTTCGGATGCTCCGCGGCCTGACCACGAAATTCGGCTGCTTCAACGACGCTCATTTTGATGAGCTTGAATTCGAGCGGCACTTGGCCAGCAATCGAGTGTTGGCGGATGCTGAATTTGGGTATTGGGCCCTAAAGGTACAGGCCCAGTTTCTAGCGGGGAACTATGATTCCGCTGTTCAAGCCTCGCTAAAAGCACAGCAACTTCTTTGGTCAGCACCATCGCTGTTAGAACCCTCGGCGTTCCGATTTTACAGTGCTCTTTCGTATGCTGCTGCGTGGGACTCTTCCTCTCTCGAACAAAGGCAGCAGTTCTTCGATGAAGTGCTGGCTCACCAGCGACAGCTCGAAATTTGGTCAGAGAACTGCCCCGCGAATTTCGAGAACCGCGCCGCACTGGTGGGGGCAGAGGTTGCCCGCATCGAAGGCCGCTTGCTCGATGCCGAAGGCCTTTATGAAAAGGCCATCCGCTCGGCGCGTGCCAACGGATTCATTCACAATGAAGCGGTTGCCTACGAGGTGGCTGCGCGATTCTACGCGGCACGTGGTTTCCAAAGGTTCGCAGACGCATACGTGCTCGAAGCCAGATATTGCTATCAGCGTTGGGGGGCTGATGGCAAAGTAGCGCAGCTGGACCATCTATATCCCCATCTGAAAAAGGAAGGGCTGATATCGACGCCGACGGGCACAATCTTGGCGCCTGCCGAACTCCTGGATCTAGCGACCGTAATCAAAGTCTCGCAGGCAGCCTCGGGCGAGATGGTTGTGGAAAAACTGATCGACAGGGTCATGCGCGCGGCCATCGAGCACGCGGGTGCTGAACGGGGTCTCCTGATCCTTCCACGAGGCGATGAGCTGCAAATAGCGGCAGAGGTCACGACCAGCGGGAACGATTTCTCGGTGCATCAGCGAAATGCCTCCATCGCCGCAGCGTTCTTGCCTGAGTCCGTCGTTCGCTACGTGATGCGCACTCGCGAGAACGTTATTCTCGGCGATGCCACTGCAAGGAACCCGTTTTCAGCTGATCCTTACATAGGTCGGCACCGTGCCCGTTCTATTGTCTGCTTGCCTTTGGTTAACCAGGCCAAACTAAACGGAGTCATTTACCTGGAAAACAACCTGACCGCCCACGTTTTCACTTCCGAGCGGATCACGGTTCTGAAGGTGCTGGCGTCGCAAGCGGCCATCTCGCTCGAGAATACGCGGCTTTACCGCGACCTCGAAAACCGTGAAGCGAAGATCAGGCGTCTGGTCGACGCCAACATCATGGCAGTTGTGATCTGGAGGCTCGACGGTGCCATCGTCGCGTCCAATGAAGCCTTCATTCGCATGGTGCAATACGACCGTGAAGATGTCGCCTCGGGTCGCGTGCGCTGGACGGATCTGACGCCGACTAAATGGCGCGAGCACGACGAACGCGCCCTGGCAGAAATAAGAGCAACCGGGAGTGTCCAGCCGTATGAGAAGGAGTTGTTCCGGAAGGATGGCAGCCGCGTGCCGGTGCTGGTCGCCGGCGCCCTGTTCGAAGAAGGTGGCAACGAGGGAGTTGCTTTCGCACTCGATTTAAGCGAGCAAAAGCGGGTGGAGGAGACTCTTCGTAAGCGCGAGGCGTACTTAGCCGAATCGCAGATGCTGGCCCACACAGGCAGTTGGGCCAGCGATGGCACAACCCGCGAGGCCCGGTACTGGTCTGAGGAAATGTTCCGAATTTTCGGATTTGATCCGCAACAGGGCTTTCCAAAGCGGGACCAATGGCTGCAGCGAATGCACCCAGAAGATCGCGAAAAGATCAGGCGGGAGGCCAGTGATCGGATGTTCCTCCAAAAGGTAAATTCCGACGTCGAGTTCAGAATCGTGCTACCTGATGGAACGGTCAAACACATTCGTGGCCTGGCCCATCCAGTATTGAGTCCCGATGGAGAGCTTGTTGAAGTGGTCGGCACGGTTGTGGATATCACTGAACGCAAAGATGCCGAGCAGGCGCGCGATAGGCTGCGCCAGCTTGAAGCAGATATTGCACACATCAACCGCGTGACCACGATGGGCGAGTTGACGGCCTCGCTGGCGCACGAAATCAAGCAGCCGATTGGCGCTGCAGTGACTAACGCGGAAGCGTGCCTGCGACTGCTTGACCGCAACCAGCCCGATCTTCCGGAGGCGCGGGAAGCTGCGCTGGAAATGGTCAAAGCCTCCAGGCGTGCGGCCGCTATTATCGACCGTGTCCGCTTACTTTACCAGAAGGGCTCTCCGCAACAGGAGGTGATTGACGTAAACGAACTGATTCGAGAGATGGTTATCGTAATGCAGAATGAGGCGAATCGGCGTTCGATCACGATGCGCACCGATCTCGCCGGAGGACTCCGCTCGGCCATGGGGGACCGCGTGCAGTTGCAGCAGGCATTGATGAATCTCATGCTGAACGGCATTGAGGCGATCTGCGACCAGAGCGGTCAGTTGACCATTCAGTCGCAGTTGGCCGGAGGCCATCAACTGCTGATTTCGGTCACCGATACCGGGGTGGGATTACCTGCCGAGGATATCGACAAGATTTTCCATGCATTCTTCACAACGAAGCCCCAAGGCACCGGTCTGGGACTGGCAATTACCCGCTCCATCGTCGAGTCACATGGTGGCCGAGTCTGGGCCACTCCGAACTCTGGACGGGGAGCGACGTTTTACTTCACGCTGCCCATAGAGTCGTCGTAGCGGTATGACTTCGCCTGCGAAATAAGGTCGGCGCTCTGACCCCCTTTTGAGTGTACTGAGGAACGGGCTCTTTTTCGATGAAGACTATTCAATGTTTGCGAGTCTCTCTAACGTGCGTGATTTGCCTGTTTGTGTGCGTCTCCGGTTACGCGCAGCCTTGGAAGCGAACTATTCAGCAGTTTCAGCATACAACGTGGGGTCCGAAAGACGGCGCGCCGAGTCCTATTACAGCGTTGACACAAACCCCGGACGGGTATCTTTGGCTGGGAGGTCCCGACGGTCTGTATCGATTCGACGGAGTAGTCTTCGAGCGCTACCAGCCTCAGTCGGGCGGGCCATTCCCCGCCGGTGCTGTTAGTTCACTTTTGGCCCTTCCCAATGGAGACCTTTGGATCAGCTTTCGATCCGGAGGAATCAGCCCTCTGAGAAACAGACACGCCACGAACTACACCACCCGCGAGGCAGTTGCGCAGGACGGAAGGGCTGCCTATCCGGCGATGGCTCCCCTGGATCAGTATCTGATATCTGACGAGAAATCCGAGATCGCGCTGGCTCGCCGTGCTGCACCCGGTTCTATTTCCGATGGAGCCGAAGTGATGGTGCTGGGACACGAGGGATATAGGTACCGACGGGACGAGATTACTGAGCAGCAGTTGGCTGTGCGAGGTTGGAATCGGACGAGAAGTGCTCACAGTTTCGGCGCGCAGCGCTCCCGGACGGCAATCCGGTCTCGTCAGAACTGGACGCGAAGACCCATCGTAATCACACGGGAACCACCGATCGTGCCGGTGACAGAGCCGAAATTCGCTCCATTATTCGGGCAGCCGTTGCTGATCGTGGCTTTGGTGCAGGATAGCGTTCCAACAGGAAGAGTGGTCGGAATTGTTGTCGATTTACCCGAACCGTTGTGATATGGCAGCTGGTCGAGATCGACCAAGGCCGACTGCTGATCAACCGGATCGTTGCTGGTGACGACCTCACCATACACGTATCCGTGCTCACAGTTATAGGACCTGGCCGCCGTGGCTGAGCACGCATAGGACTGTCGGATCTGGGTCTGATTCTGCGGTACGTCCTGGCTGGTGGTGTTCGTAACGTTAAAGACGTTGAACTGGTATTCGAGATTGAACTTTTCCTTGACCATGAAGTTCTTTCGCAGGGAGACATTCAAACTCTTCTGCGGAGACTGGCGGAAGAGGTTGCGCTGGCCCGGAGCGAAATCTGTCTCGTAGATATCCTGGGGGTCATTGCCGGTTGAAATCGGAATGCCTTTCTCGCCGGGGGAGAGATAGTGGATGTCAAGCTGGCTGGGATCAATTGCGGGGATGAAGCTGCCACCCGAGCCGCGGAATTTTCCCGAGTTCCCAGTCAGAGCAGTGTAAGGATGCTTCGGGTCCTTGATGCCGAGCACAGGGTTCAGCAGCGTGGGGAAGTTGCCGAAGTAGACGCTGCCCACGGCGCCATAAAACTCATAGAGCGAATACGGCTGGCCGCTCTGCAGGATGGCGATTCCGCTCAGATGCCAGTCATTGGCGAGATAGGAGAGGAGCGAATGCGGATCCGCAGGATTCGGGACGTCCACAAGGAAGTTGGCGCTGAAGACGTGCGTGCGGTCGAAGTCCGCGGGTGCATAGGAGGTGCGTAGATCGTTGGGATTGTCGCCAGTGAAGAACAGTCCGATGTCGCTCTGCTCGTCATAGGTGTGGCTGAAGGTGTAGCTGGCGCCGATCTGATAGTTGTGTGAGAGGCGCTTCTCCAGGTGCGACTCCAGCGCATCATAGGCCGACGTGCCGACTGTTTCAAAGACCACCGCGTTGGGACTGAACCCGACGTAGGGAGCGCGGAAGTCGACGTTGCCGCCATCGTAAGTGCTCCAAGGCTCATTGGCGATGGGGGCGAAGTCTTCGCAATATGGGCCGCCACAGACATTCTGATTCAAGACCCCAAAGCCATAACTGTACTGCTCGCCATGGATGGGACTCGAGGTCGTTGCGATTACCGGCTCGTTGAGCGGTATCGGAATCACCGCATGGCGACCGCGGTTGCCAGTGTACCCAATGGTGACCGCAAGATCACTGGCCGGCTGCCATTGCATGTTGAAAGCGAAATTCAGGGTGTACGGCAGCACGTTGTTCTTGCTGTAAGCGCCGAAGTTCAGAGGTGACGGGCAATCTCCGACCTCCTGATTCGCGATGGCGCCGCAGGTCGGCCCAGTGCTTCCGTCAAAAAATGTCGTCTGGCCAGTCATGGTATTCAAGGTCGACTGCAGAGCCTGAGTCATAATTGCAGGGTTTGCACCCGCTGGAGTGTAAGGGTTCACCGTCGCCAGCGGGGCGGCCAGCGAGCCCCTGCCGGCAGTGATATAAGCTGCAAGCGGAGAGGATTCTGTAACGCCAAATGGGCCTCCAATGCCGCTACCCGCGGGCTGCGAAAGATAGTCAAAATACTCACCGCGGTCATAATAGAGGCCAAAACCTCCACGAAAGACCACGGTTCCGTGGTTCTGCTTTGGCGCCCAGGCAAATCCGACGCGCGGAGAGATGCCCCACTGACGGCCAGTGAGCGTCGAGTTACTCACTCCAGGTGTCGGATAGTACTTGTTGTTGCCAGCAACCACAAAGCCGGCATTACTCACTGTGAACCCGCTGGTGGTGTTGCCAGAAACGTTGTAGGCGCTGGGATCGAAGTTGAATATGTTCCCGTATTTTTCCGTCATACCGCCGTGGTCGTCGTATCGGACACCGGCGGTGATGGTCAGGTTCGATAACAGTTGCCATTTGTCCTGGCCATAGGTAGAAATCTCATTTGTGCGGTAATAGCGGTTGGCCAGATTTCTCCCGTTTCCGATCGAGTCGAGCACGTTGGCACTCTTAGTCTGCCCTTCGAGAAAGTTCTCAAAGTTCGAGGCCGTCACCAGTGCGATGCCGGTGCGATTGTTGGTTATGTTCAGCTGCGTGTAGCTGTAGCCACCGCCGAGCGAGAGCGTATGGTTGCCTAGCACAAGAATCAGGTTGGTCCGAGGATTGACGCGGTTCTGGTAGTAGCCCATGTTTGTAAATGCACTGTACGGGCCTACTTTGAGTGAGGGCGATGCGGTTGTGTCCGCGGCAAACTGCTCGAGCAGCAGACCGGGGAGGAAATTGAACGTCTGGCCGGCTAGTGCTCCAGGATAGGCGGCGTCGATGCCACAGGTGGGATCGCTATTACATGCCATTTGCTGCGTGTAATAGGTGTAAGAGCCCATGCGCGAAAAGCCCAGGGTCTGCTCCCAATTGATGTGTGGACCGAAAACGATCGTGTTGTCCAGCGACGCAACCTGCGAGCCGTTGTTTTGTGCCTGCGGGAAACCAGCTGTATCCGAGGTGTTGTACGGCTTGTTCACTGGAATGTTCTGGTAGTAGTACTTAACCGTCATGTGGTCAGTGTTGGTCAAGTTGAAGTCGACCGAGGCGGACGCCTGGTCACCGGTCATCACCGAAGTCCCAGTCAGGGTGACGTTGGGAGCGCCATACTGAAATGGACCGGCCTCCTGAGGCGTCGGAATCAGGAATGCCCCATTGGGCAGCTTGGCACTCATCAGGGCCAGTGCCACCGGGCTGATCGTACCGGTGAACGGCTTCCCAAGCCACGCCGATGCCGCAGCCGTCAAGCCAGTAACGGAGCGGTCGTTGGTAAGGCCCGGCGGCACATTGAACTGTGACAGGCCGGTGGACTGGTCGGAATCGTAAAGATGCTGGTATCCGACAAAGAAGAACGCCTTGTTCTTCTTGATGGGGCCGCCCAACGTTGCTCCGGTTGTCCAGCGGTGCAGCGCAGGATCTACGAGGGATTGCGGGAATGCGCCGACTCCTTCCGTCGAAAGTTGGTATGCCTGTTTGAAGAAGAAGGGAGAAGCGTTCATGGAGTTGTTCGCAAAGGTGCCGTAGACTTGGCCGTGCCACTTATTGCTGCCGGTTGCGGTGTTCACGTCAATCTGGGCGCCGCTGGTTGCGCCTTGCTGCGCGTCATACATCGACGTGTTAACGCGGAGTTCCGTGATAAATTCGGGCGGCGGAGAAGGCAGGTTGTTTCCATTCGAACCATAGACGGAGGTTGCCGTGGGATTTGCACCGCCGATGGTGGCTGCGCCTGCGGACGACGAGCTTGAAGTGCTGCCGGCTCCAATGTTGAAGTTGTATCGCTGTGAGGTGGATCCGCTGGAGCTTTTGCCGTTAAAGATATTGGAGACGTCGACGCCGTTCACCTGGAAGGTATTCGAGGTATCGCGCTGGCCGTTTGCCCAGATGGGTTGGTTACCGAGTCCGGCGTTGGTGTCGAGTCCGCTTAGCAACTCAGCGTTCACACCTGGCGCGAGCACGGCAAGCTGCGTAAAGCTCCCGGTGGCCAGAGGTGTCAGAGCGATCTGCTGCTTGTCGAGGGTATGGCCGTTCGTGGTGTCGGTGGCATTAAGAAGGGGGTTTGCACACACCGTCACAGATTGCGAAACCTGTCCTATCTTGAGCGCGGTATTTAGGGTCGCGGCACGTGCCTCCTGGACGTCGATGGCGGGCAGCCTGGTGGTTTTGAAACCCTCATGAGTTACCGTCACCGTGTAACGGCCGACAGGAAGATTGAGGATTTCGAAATAACCGTTCTTCTGTGTCTTGGCAGTACGCGTCAATCCGGTTGTCTCACCTGAGGCGGTTACCGTGGCGTCGGGCACAGCGGCACCCGAGACGTCGGTAACAGTGCCATTGATTGTGCCAAGAGTCTGTTGCGCCCAGGCGACGCCTGGGGCGAGGTTAGTAACACAAATCAAAAGCAGAACGGACAGGAAGGAAGTGATAGTCCGGGAGATTTTCATTGGGCGGCCCTCAACTGGCTAGAGCTGGAAATTTACGTCCACACAACAATGAACCGGGGTCTGGTAGTGCTTATCAAAGGCTCGATGCCTCGGATAAGGAATACCTGGCTTGTGACATTCTGCGGCTCCGATCGATGGCGACGATTAGGCTGGCCCTCTCCAACTCGCGCAAACACTCTATCAGCTTTCCTCTAGACCCCGGAGGAAGCGTGCTGCGTAGCTGGCTTAACTGAGTTGGGCGATTCTGGAGCTGGGTAAGAATCCTGAATGTCCATTTGCCCTGAATGCGCGTGACCCAACGATCCTCATCTCCCTGAGCGCGAACTGCGGCGTTACGATCAAGCCTGTGATCCTGCAGGGTTCCTAGACTTACCCAGACGGGCTTTGCTGTTTAGTTCGAGCTTTGTTCTCACATTCTCCGGAGCAGATTGTCCTGGTGTGATTTTCTGGGCATTACACCGTTGCTCTTCAAAGCGGCCGAGCGCATCTTGACACCTTGGGGGTTCGGCGATGAACCAGCTCTAGATCCTTTTCAGCGACCGCGGCGACGGCGCGGTTTTTGAAAATGAGTGACGAATGTGTAATGCAAGTTCGAAATTCGGTCAAATGAACACCGGGGGTGTGCTGAGAACAGCAGAAAATAAAAGACTTGCTTAATGCCCAATGGTGTTGCGACAAGCTGTTGCAAAGTGGCGCTAGCTTGCCATTGAGCGCGGATGGGCTGAACATGGCAGATCATTTCCGCGTGAAAACCACTCGGGGTGTAGGCGGTTACTGGAGAAGGAGACTTTTAGCGCTAGCTCTGCATCTTGCCATCAGGTGCGTACCAATCCCGCCATACGCCGGCAAGTTCAAACAGCCAGCCCCCTTGATGGCAAATGGAGCGACCACAGACTGACTAGGGCGTGTTAACACTAATGCCATCTAGCTTCGGTAAAGTGGAAGTAGATGGAAATCACAGAAGAGCAGTACGCAAGAATCAAGGACAGCCTGCCGGTGCAGCGGGTAATGTAAGTCTGTCGAACCTGCAATTTCTGAATGCGCTGCTGTATGTGGCCGATCACGGGTGCAAGTGGCGTGGGCTGCCGAGACGGTTCGGTAACTGGCATACCATCTACACGCGCATGAACCGCTGGTCCAAGAGTGGCGCTCTCGACCGGATATTTGAGAAGCTGCAACTGGAGCAGATTGTGCGCATCCGGATCGAGGCTTTCTCTCTGGACTCGACCTCGGTGAAAGTGCATCCGGACGGCACCGGGGCGTTAAAAAAACGGACCACAGGCCATTGGCAAGTCGCGCGGCGGATGGACAACCAAGATTCATCTGGTTGCCGCGGATGCTCGAACGGCCATAACCTTTGCTCTCTCGCCGG
>Ga0210386_10000097_pt1 | contig 65209 bp, 59 predicted proteins | sample IncBWH32OmetaG_FD_160091 | JGI IMG/M metagenome (GOLD analysis project Ga0210386, IMG submission 160091) | Forest soil microbial communities from Barre Woods Harvard Forest LTER site, Petersham, Massachusetts, United States - Inc-BW-H-32-O ...
GATCCGGCGCACCAATGGTCTTATCGCCAGGTTGAAACCGTCATGCCGGAGGCGCTGACACAGCGACCGTCACGGTATCGCCCGCAACTCAGCATGCTCGGCTACTGGCAGATCGGGCACGAGTTGCTGGAACAGGGCAAACACGCGGAAGCGCTGGCGCAATTCCGTCACGTTTTTGCCACGCTGCGGGGGGAAATTCCCGCCACGGTTTACCACATCCGGCTGCTGGACGACATGGCGGGCTGCTATGGCGCACTGCGCCGGGAGGAGGAAGCTGCGCGCTGCCGCGAGGAAGCGCAACGGCTGGCAAAATTTGCGGAGGCGTCGTTCGCGCGCCTTTCCGAAGGAGGCAAGCCTGCGCCGCACCTTGCCGAAAAGGATCCGCACCTCTCCGTAATCATTCCCGCTTACAACCGTAAGCAGACGCTGCAACTGGCGCTGGCGGCACTCTCGTTTCAAACGCTGCCCGCTTCGCGTTACGAAGTCCTCGTCATTGACGACGGCTCGACGGACGGCACGGAAGCGATGTGCCGGACAAAAGTATTTTCGTTTGGAGAAATTCGCTACCTGCGCCAGGCAAACGGGGGAGCGGGCGCAGCGCGGCGAGCCGGTGTGGAGGCCGCGCGCGGAAAAATTCTGCTGCTGATGAACGACGACACCATTGCCTCGCCCACGTTGCTTGCGGAACACCTGGCGGTTCACCTCCGCAATCCGCGCGAGCGCTGGGCCATCCTTGGTTCGTTTACCCCTACGGAAGAATGCAATCGCCACGCGCTTTCGCTGTGGCTTCAGCGGTCTACATTTCTTTTTCCGCAGAGCGCGCTGCACCCCGGCCAGCTGTGCGACGCGGCTTACTTCATCACCTGCAATCTGAGCGTCCCTCGACGGGCGGTTGTTGACGCCGGCTCGTTCGACCCGGCGTTCCGGGTGGGCGAAGACACGGAACTCGGGATCCGCCTGGCGGCCAAAGGGTATCGCGTGAAATACCATCCTGTGGCCCACGCGTGGCACGAGCACCCGCAAGTGACGACCGAGGATCTTCTGCGCCGCGCCCGGACGTACGGTCCGGTGCACGTCGCGCTTTTCGAGAAGCACCCGCAACTTGTGCAGAGCGGGAACACGCCGTTTGGGAAGCTTACAACCGACGACTATGTGCGGATGGAACTGGAAGTGAGGGACAAGCGAGCCGCGGTCGAATCCGCGCTGTCGGGATTGCGCGCTCTGGACCAACTGGACCTTTTCGAACTCATACGAAAAAAACTTCTGAACGACGAGCAACTGCGGGGGCTCCTCGGGCAAGTTGCCCAGCTTGTGCCCATCGTGTATTGGACCACGCTGTTCGAAAGCTTCCTGGAAGCAGGGGCCGAGCACGCGCACTCCACCGGAGGGAAGCAGACATGACGGCGCTGACTGTCTCCATGATTGTCCGCGACGCCGAAGGATTTCTTCCCGAGTGCCTGCAAAGCGTCCGCTTGCTCTCCCCGGAAATCGTAATCGCCGACACCGGTTCCACAGACCGTAGCGTGGAGATCGCCCGCGAGTTTGGCGCGAAGGTGATTCATATCCCCTGGCAAAACAATTTCGCCGAAGCGCGCAATCGAGCGCTGGCCGAGGCGAGCGGCGACTGGATTCTTTCACTCGATGCCGATGAACAACTCGATCCGAGCACGGCGGCGGGCATTCCGGCGTTGTTCGAAAACAAAACCGTCGCCGCTTATCAGGTTACCATCCGCAATTACGTCAAAGGCGCCAACGAACGCATCTGGGACACACCGCCGAAAGCGAACGATTCCCTGCTTGGTTCGGCGGCGGCCTATCCAGCCTTTGTGGAGCACGAAAATATCCGGCTGTTCCGACGATCCGCGGAGATCTATTTCGTGGGGCGGGTCCATGAGAGCGTGGGGCCGCGCCTTCGCGAATTGAAGAGGACACTGGGCCGGGCGAACTTCTTTATCCACCATTTTGGCTTTGCGGTTGACGCGGCCACGAAAGCCCGGAAAAACGGACTCTACCGGGAGATGGGCCGCCAGAAGCTGTTGGAGTTTCCGAAAGATTGGCAAGCGCATCTCGAACAGGGCCTGCTGGAACTGGAAGAATACAAAAACCTTCCGGAAGCACGAGTGCTTTTCTCCCGCGCGTGCGAGCTCAATCCCTCCAGCGGGGTGTCGTGGTTTTTTCTGAGCCTGACCATCTTTCGCATGGGCCTCTATGAGGACGCTCTGAATTTTCTCCGCCAGGCGGAGCAAGCGGGGCAAAAGACAGCACTCGTGGCGGAAACGCGCGGCGATGCCTACTATAACCTTGCGAAATTCGACGAAGCGCGCGCTTCGTATGAAGCAGCGCTTAAACGCCAGAACGGAAGCATGGGGGTGCTGCCAAAGTTGTGCCTGGCGATGATCCGGTCGGGCAAGGCGGAAAAGGGACTAGCCAGGTTGCGAAGTGCGTTGACGCTTACGCCGCAGGTAGCAGAGATCCATGAGGGGCTGATTCTCGCGTTAGTGTTTCTTAATCGCCTGGAGGACGCAGCCCAGGCGTCGGACGAAAAGCTGCGGCTCGTGCAGGGCCTGCTGCCCACCGACTACCTGCGGTCGGCCAGCCTCTGGGCACAGGTTCGCAACTGGCAACTGTCCTCCCATGCCCTGGAGTTAGGTCTCATCGCCCACTCCGGAAACGCCCATTTGACCCGCGCACTGGATGAGATTTTTCTAGCCTCCGGCGTCCAGGAAAGATAGGCCATCCACTTTCAATCATTTACGGGATGTAAAGCCTTTTGTGGTAGAGCCGATATACAGGGTGAGTACGTTGGCTGATCCGTAGCGACGTGCGAGCCACCCGGACCTGAAGAGATCAGGCCGGGCGCACCAAGGCTCCTCGGACGCCAAGCGGAATACAAAGCAACGAAAGGAGCCTTACCATGGCAATCTCTCTTCTTAATAACATCGCGTCACTAGAGGCACAGAATCAATTGCAGGTCACCCAGAACAAGCTGCAGAACACATTGTTCCAGCTCTCTTCAGGGTCCCGCATCAATTCCGGCGCGGATGACGCGGCAGGCCTCGCAATCGCGAACGGCTTGCAGGCGAACGTGACCGCTCTGAGCCAGTCGGCGGCTAACGCGCAAAACGGCGTTGGCGCGCTGCAGGTATCAGACGGCGGCCTCGCCCAGGTCACCACGCTTCTAAACCGCGCAGTTACGCTGGCTACGGAGTCGGCGACCGGCACGGTGAGCAACAACCAGCGCACGGCTCTGGATGCCGAGTTCACGCAGATCAAGGCGGAAATCGATCGCATCGGCAGCAGCACCACGTTCAACGGCACGTCGGTCTTCACGGCGGCTGCCACGAACATCTTCCTGACGGACGCAAGCTCGGCAGCGGCCAATAACACGATTTCAGTCACGGTCGGCTCGTTGGCGTCCACATCCATCAGCTACAACGGCACGACAATCAGCTTCGCAAACGACAACCTGACTTCATCCGCGAACGCGGTGACGACTCTGGCCGATATCAACACCGCCATCTCCAACGTGGCCGGCATCCGCGGCACGATCGGCGCGGGCATCAACCGGTTGCAATCCGCGGTAAACGTTATCAACTCTCAGGTGCAGAACCTGACGGCGGCCCAGGACCAGATCACTGCTGCGAATATCCCGCAGCAGGTCACCAACCTGTCCGAATTCAGCATCCTGAACCAGTCCGGTATCGCGGCACTGGCCCAGGCGAACTCGGCGCAACAAAGCATCCTCAAGCTGCTGCAATAAATGGCGGCAAGTTAAGAGCGCGGCGGCGGGCGGGATCCTTTCAGGGATCCCGCCCAAACCGCTGTAGGAGGAAGCCATGAAAGTTTCACCAGATCAGGCACCAGGGACCCTAGAACCTCCAAGCGCGGCCAGCATCCAGACAAACAGCCAGCGCGTTTCGACAACGTCCACCACCGTCAGCGCAGTCGAGAAAGCTTCAGTGGCCGCAAAGGCCTCAATCGTGACACCAGCGCAACGACAGACGGATGTGACCTTCCGCCGCGATTCCAATGGGAGGATTTATTACGTTGTTGCTGATGCGCAATCCGGCCAGGAAATCGTGGAAGTGCCGGCTAAGACCGTGCGCGATGTCAGCCAGGGGATCGAGGACTACCTGAAGAAAGAGGAGTCCAAAGGCATACCCCACGTCGAGGTAAAGGCCTGAGGAGCCAGATCCATGTCCACAACTAATTCATTGTCGTCACTGACAGGTTCGCTGGCAAGTTCCGGCTCCACTGGCACGGGAACTTCCGGGTTCGGACAAGGCATTAACGTCCAGCAGTTCGTCCAATATGCCCTCGCTAATCAACAGGCGAATATCACGGCGCTGCAGAACCAGCAGACCAGCCTGAATACGCAATCCGCGGAAATCACAAAAATCAGCACGGATCTCTCCAACCTGGACAACTCGGTATTTGCGTTGAATGACCCGTTGGGAATCCTCAGCTCGCAGGTGGCAACGTCGTCCAACTCCGCGGTGGTGAATGCAACAGCCTCCAGCACAGCGACCGCGGGTTCCCACTCCATCATTGTCAATTCGCTGGCGACAACTTCCTCGTATTACACCGGAGCGCTGACCACCACCACGTCAACGATTACCGCGGGAACGTTTCAGGTCCAGGTGGGATCCAACGCCGCTGCCACGGTTACCGTCAATTCCACCAACAACACCCTCAGCCAGCTCGCCGCCACGATCAATAACCAGAATATCGGCGTCAGCGCCAGCGTGATTCAGGATTCCAACGGATACCGGCTCGCCCTGGTCAGCACGGCTTCCGGCGCGCCAGGAGACATCACCGTCTCCGGGAATACCACCGGGCTGAGTTTTACGAAGGCGATCACCGGCACAAACGCGTCCCTGGTAGTGGACGGCATTCCCATCAGCAGCGCGAGCAACACCGTCAGCAATGTCATCAGCGGCGTCACGCTCAGCCTTGGATCTCCATCGCCTGCCACACCTGTTACCGTGAATGTAAGTCCCGATACCACCCAAGCAACCTCGGCGATTAACAATCTGGTGAGCGCATACAACACCGTGATCACCGAAATCAATTCACAGTTCAATGTCGCCTCCGACGGCAGCGGAGGCGGCCCGCTGGAGACCGACAACTCCCTGCGCGACGTTCAGGCGCAGTTGCTCGGCGCGCTCTCCTACTCCGTCCCCGGCAACAGCGGTATCGTCAATCTCGCCAGCATCGGCGTCAACTTCAACAACGACGGGACACTGTCCGTCGACAGCAGCGCTCTCAACTCAGCCCTTTCGAGTAACTTCTCCGCGGTCCAGAACCTTCTACAGAACTCCACCAACGGATTTTCGCAGAATCTTTCGACCGTGCTCTCCAACATCAATTCTCCCGGCACCGGAATACTGTCGCTTGATTTGCAGAGCGTCACCAGCACATCGCAGGGCATCACATCGCAAGTCGCTGACCTGCAGGCGGCATTGGCGGTGCAACAAACGAATCTCACGAGCGTCTATTCCCAGGTAAACGCCACTTTGCAGGAATTACCCATGCTGGAAAACCAAATTTCCCAGCAGTTAGCGAGCGCATAATGAACACACTTGACACGGCAATTGCGTACCAGCGGTCCACGGCCTCGGCCGCATCCTCGGTCGGGCAGGTGGTCGCGCTGTATGACCGCATCCTGCGCGACCTGCGGTCCGCCATCGCGGCCATCTTGGCGGGGCAAATTGAAAACCGCGTCAACTCCTTGAACCACTCGCTGACAATCATGGGGGAGCTTCAGGGCGTGCTGGATTTCGAGAGAGGCGGTGAAGCCGCGCGCAACCTGAAAAGTTTTTATACGGTGACGCGCGCGATGGTGAATGAGGCCGGCGTCACATCTTCCGTGGAACTGCTGCAGGAGCTTGTATCGATGTTTGCGCGGATTCGCGCCGCGTGGGCGTATGTGGAGCGCACGGTGACCTCGGCGGAACCCACGCAACGGCTCCGCGTCTCCACCAAGCCACAGGCCGCGCAGTCGCCGAACGCGTCCCCTGTGCTGGAGAATTCTTCGATTGCGGAAACCGGCGGATGGAGGGCCTGATGTACGCGGACATTGGCCAGACATTGCTTCGCGTCAATGCTTCTCTCGCGGGGCTCCTGACGGAAGCGCGACGCGCCGTGCACGGCGAATGTGATTTCTGTGTCGAAGACGTTCGCAAGATTCGCGGGCCTGTTGAAGAAATGGCGCCCATTATGACGGAATCGGCTGAGCTTCTCCGCAGGCAACCGGAGCTAGAGGAGGGGCTCGAACTCTACAGATCGCAATTAGGGGACCTGCAGACGACCCTGGGCCAGATTCGCGTGATGCTATTGGCGCGCCAGGCCAGCCTGGAGGCCGGCCGCGCCCAACTCTCCGCCGTCTCTCAGTGGATGGGCGCGTTTCGCCAGACCCGCTGAGCCTCCCTCGCTCATTGAAGGTGATGACTTTTTGCGTGGGCTCTGATGAGCCGGCCGCTCCTATGTTTCCCGCGTGAACTGGCAGACGGCCGCGTGGATGGAGGGCGTCCTTTTTCGACGCACCTCCATTTTTCTGCGGACATTCATGACCCTCTCCCACTATACTTCCCGCACCGAGGTGGAAAATCCTGGCGAAAAGGAGCCGTTCGATGCATTCATCACGGAAAGTCTCTACCCTGATCGTTCTTCTCGCTGCCAGCTCAGTTTGCGCCCGGACCATGGCGCAAACTGTTTCGGAAAAACCCACGGCAAAAAGTTCGACAGGCAAACACTACTCTCTGCCGGCAAACAAAGACACGGTGCAGTGGGGCTGGTTCGACCCAACAGAAAAACCGAAACTGGTTTTGGATTCCGGCGACAGCGTCTCCATCGAAACGTGGAGCCACGGGATGGATGAAGTCAGGCCCGGGGCTTCCATGGACGAGATCGTGAAGCTTCGCCTGGCGAATCCCGGAGGCGGGCCGCACTCCGTTACCGGGCCGATATTCGTGAACGGGGCGGAACCCGGCGACACGCTGGAAATCCGCATCAAGAAAATCGTGATGAAGGACTCCGGGTTCAATTTCAATCTACCCGGGAAGCAGTTCCCTACCGTCGGTTTGCTCGCGTCCGAGTTTCCCGAGGGCCACGTGGAATATTTCAAGCTGGATACGAAGAGCATGACCACCGAATTCAAGCCGGGGATAATTCTGTCCTTAAAACCGTTTCCGGGAACGATCGCCGTCGGCCCGGATCCGAACGAGCCGAAAGAAAGGGCCGGGCCGCCCATCCACGACGCCAAGGGGCGGACCAGCACGCTGCGGCCGTGGAAGAACGGCTCCAACATGGACGTCAACGAATTGCAGGAGGGGTCGACGATTTATTTTCCAGTGTTCCAGAAGGGCGCGCTGATCTGGACCGGAGATTCACACTGCCTGCAGGGAAACGGGGAGGTGAATCTGACGGCGCTGGAATGCTCGTATAAGGAAATCGAAATTGAACCGATCGTGCGGAAGGACCTGCACATTGATTGGCCGCGCGCGGAAACTTCCACGCACTGGGTTTTCATGGGCTTTGACGAAGACTTGAATGAGGCGATGAAAATCGCGGTGCGCGAAACGGTGAATTTCCTGGCGGAACAGAAAATGGTGCCGATGTCACGGGAAGAGGCTTATGCGCTCACATCGATCGTCGGCGATTGCCGGGTCTCTCAAGTGGTGGATATCCGCAAGGGCGTGCACTGCATGATTCCGAAGTCGATCTTCGTGAAGAAATAGCGGGTTCGAGTGAAGCGGTGAGAAAAGAAAGCCGGGCAGCTACCAGTGGAGCCGCCCGGGGGAAAACTTAAGCTCAGCGGAAAATGAAGAGTGGTCAGTAGCCCGGATTCTGTTGCTGGGCCTGGCGGTCGGGCGCGATCGCGTCCGCCATGCGAAAGAGCGCCGCGAGCACCTCAATGAACACACGGCAGTAGAGAAACCAGATGAAATATCCGCCGAGGGCAGCCAAGAGGGCGAGCAATCCCTGAACCGGGGCTTGCTGAAACTGCGTCACCACCCAGGCGACCGCTGCGATCAAACCGACGAGGAGATGCAGGCCGTACAGGAATCTCAGCATCTTTGGGGTCGCATACACGCGGAAGGAAAAATCCATCAATCCTTCCCACATTCCCTTTGCTTCGGGCATTCGTGCCTCCTTAAGATTGGGCTGGAAATTACATTATAAGGAACGCCGGTGCTGCAGGCGAAAAATTAGCGCGAGGTGGGCGTTCTGGTTCATATACGTTCTGGAATTAATGCTATCTGCTTCCGGAGCGGGAATGTGGGCAATCCCCTAATTTCTCCGCGCGGTGCTTTCGCGGACGACTAGTTCTGGTTCGAGAATAATTTCTTTGGGATATTCGGTGGAGGCGGGGCCGGCGATGCGCTTCAAGAGAGTTTCCGCGGCCACAACGCCCATCTGGCGAAGGGGTTGCCGGACCGTTGTAAGGCTCGGATTGTGGAAGGCCGCGCCTTGAATATCGTCCCAGCCGATCACGGAGACATCTTCCGGGACGCGACGGCCCATTTCGCGAAGAGCCTTGATCGCGCCCATGGCGGAGATGTCGTTGAACGCAAATAACGCCGTGAACTGTGGGTCGCCCTCCAGCAGTTTTCGAGTGACCCGGTGGCCCACCTCGGGAGACGGGGAGTCGCTGTCGAGTTGGACGGTGAGTTTTTCGTCGATAATGATTCCGAGTTCCCGGGCCACCGACAGAATCGCCTGCCAGCGAGTTTCCGTGTCCGAACTGAAATCCTGACCTTTGATCAAGGCGATTCGCGTGTGTCCGAGGCGATGCAGGTGTTCGAGAGCGAGGTGCGCGCCGAGATTGTGGTTCAAAACAATGTTTGTGACTCCCTTGACGTGGCGATGGCCGGAAATCGAAACCGCGGGAATGTCGCAATTGCCGGCATAAACCGTATCAACGGCGATGATCCCTTCCGCGGCGCGTTGGCGGAGAAGGTGTGGGTATTCGTCAATCAGATCTTTGCGGTGACGATGGCTGACGACAAAATAAAAATAGCCTTCCTGGAACAGGTGGTCTTCCACGCCTGATAAAACCATCGCCGAGTAACCTTCGCTGATTTCGGGAACCATGACACCGATAGTGAAGCTTCTTTTTTGCCGAAGAGAACGGGCCATGAGATTCGGGCGATATTTGAATTGGCGCGCGGCGGCCCGGATGCGTTCCTGAGTGGCATGGGGAATGGATTTGGCGCCAGGGGAGCGGTTGATGACGAGGGAAATCGTGGCCGTCGAAAGGCCCAGGTGTTCAGCAAGAGCTTTCATGCTGATCGAACCGCCCGCAGGTTCACGAGAAAGATCCGGCGCAAGTTTCGTAGGGCGGGCCATGGAGGTTTACGTGCGGTAGTCTGACATAATGAGGCGGCGCGGACAACACGATCGGGTTCGCAGGCGACCTCGAAGAGGCGGTTTCCCGCGTTAGAAGGTGTGGTAGAATTCATCTGCTAAATCGATTTAGCAGATGAATTCCGGGCCATGAGGTTGTTGCACCCTCCGAAGAAAACAGGAACGGAGGGGGATTTTTAGGACAGTGGAACGATCTGGAATCTCGATCCGCTAAGGACTCTCTCCCATGCTGAGGAACTCAGGAAAACGGCAGCTCAAGTCGTGGTTCGTCGCGGCGTTTCTGGTTGCATTCGGAAGTCTTGGACTATCCGGGACACTCATTGCTCAAACGCCCCAACCAGAAGCGCGACCGAGCGCTCTCCCGGATACTTCGCTGACGGATCCCGCCATTGAGAGGCGTGTCGAGGCGCTGTTGAAACAGATGACGGTCGAGGAGAAGGTTGGGCAACTGGCGCAATATTCCTCCGGCGCGCCGACCGGCCCAAGCACCGGGAACGCCAATTATCCAAATATGATTTCGCGCGGAGAAGTGGGGTCGCTCTTCAATCTGGATAGCGCGCACGCCGCGAATCAGTATCAACACATAGCGGTGGATAAAACCCGGCTGCATATTCCGCTGCTTTTTGGACTCGATGTTATCCACGGATATCGAACTACGTTCCCGGTGCCTTTGGCGCTGGCCTCGACCTGGGATCCTGCGATCGTCGAAAAGGCGGCCCGAATTGCCGCGCAGGAGGCATCGGCAGCGGGGGTGAGGTGGGTGTTTTCGCCGATGGTGGACATCGCGCGAGACCCGCGTTGGGGCCGCATGGTGGAGGGAGCCGGCGAAGACCCGTACCTGGGGAGTTTGATGGCGCGCGCCTACGTTCGCGGCTACCAGGGCAAAAGCCTGAGCGATAAGGAAAGTGTCGCGGCTTGCGTGAAACACTTCGTTGGATACGGCGCAGTGGAAGCCGGGCGCGATTACAACACGGCGGAGATCTCGGAACACACGCTGCGGGAAATTTATCTCCCACCGTTTTACGCCGCCATTCGCGAGGGCAGCGCTTCGCTGATGAGTTCTTTCAATACGCTGAATGGCTTACCAGCCACGGCGAATCCGTTTACCTTGACGCAAATTCTGCGCAAAGAATGGGGATTCCCGGGCGTGGTAGTGAGCGATTGGGGTTCCGTGGGCGAGCTGGTTCCTCACGGAATTGCGCGCGACAAAGGCGGGGCTGCTCAAAAAGCGATGAATGCCGGCGTTGATATGGACATGGTGAGCGACTCCTATCACCAGCATCTGGCCGAACTGGTGAAGAGCGGCAAAGTTTCCGATGTGCGGCTCGACGCGGCTGTGCGGGATGTGCTGCGCGTGAAATTTGCGCTGGGATTGTTCGACAATCCCTACACGGACGAATCGCGGGAGGTTCAGGGCACGCTTCCCAAGGCGAGCGTGGAGGCTGCGCGACTGGCGGCCGAGCGTTCTTTCGTCCTTCTAAAAAATTCGGCGACGGGCTCCCGAGCGATTTTGCCGCTCACCGGCGATTCCAGAATTATTGCGTTGATCGGACCGTTTGGGGATAGTTCCCAGAATATGCTTGGGCCCTGGGCAGGGCGCGGACGCCCGAACGATGTAGTCACGCTTAAGACTGCCCTCGAGCAGAGGGTTGGAGCGGGGAAAATTCGCTATGCCACCGGGGGAGATGTTCAATCGTCGAGCGACGCGGAAATACAAAAGGCAGTTGAGGCGGCGCGGCAAGCGGATGTCGTGATCCTTACCCTGGGCGAGGAGGCCGAGACACAATCCGGGGAGGCGGCTTCGCGCGCGTATCTTAATTTGCCCGGGCGCCAGGAAGAATTGCTGGAAAAAGTTTCCGCTACCGGAAAGCCCGTGGTGCTGCTGCTCTTTAGCGGAAGGCCGCTGACGCTGCCCTGGGCATTCGAGCATGTGCCCGCGATTCTGGCGGCGTGGTTTCCCGGTGTTCAAGCAGGTCCTGCGATCGCGAATGTTCTGTTTGGCGATGCAGCGCCCAGCGGGAAGCTGGTGGTGAGCTGGCCGCGAACCATCGGGCAGATACCGGTCTATTACAATGCTTTGAGCACGGGCCGTCCGCCCCGAAACGTGGACCTGACGCATCCACCCAGGAACTCGGCGGAAAAATATCTTTCGCGGTACATAGACGAGGTAAACAGCCCGCAATTTCCTTTCGGGTATGGGCTTTCCTACTCATCTCTTGAGTATTCGCAGACGAATGTGGATTCTACAAAGGTGAGCGCTTCGGCGATGAACGAAGATTTAAGCCGAGGCGTCTCCGACAAGGGCACTCGCGTGGCCGCGAGCGCGACCGTGAAGAATACTGGAGATCGCGCGGTGGATGAGACGGTACAATTTTATGTGCGGCTGACGGGAACGAGCATGGAAGAACCCGTTCGCAAACTGGTGGGCTTCCAGCGCATTTCGCTGGCTCCCGGTGAGAGCCGGACGGTGAGTTTCCCGCTTGGCGCGGACGCTTTTTCGCTGTGGGATGCGCAAAATAAATTGCGAGTTGAACCCAGCCACGTTCAGCTCTGGATCAGCCCAGATTCTTCCCACGGGCTGCCGGCGGACCTGGAAATCGTCGAATAGCGAGGTGCATCTGTTGAAACTTCACAGACCAAGCCGGAGAGAATGGCTTCGCCTGAGCGGGGCTTATCTTTCGCTGGCGCCGTTCGCTTCTTTATTGGGCTTTAGCAGCGGTTCGCGGAGTCTTCAAAATTCCACGGACACTCCTTTCCAGGGAACCGATGCTCAGTTGCTGGACGAACTGCAACGTGCGTCCTTCCAATTCTTCTGGAACGAGACCAATCCTGCGACCGGGCAGGTGAAAGACCGTGCCTCTCTAAACGGCAACGACACTCGCACCATGGCCAGCATCGCCGCGACGGGATTTGGACTTACCGCGCTGTGCATCGGCGATTCGCGGGGTTACGCCAAGAGTTCCGAGATTGTCGCGCGAGTGCGGAACACGCTGGATTTCCTTTATAACAAACTGCCCAACGTCCACGGTTTTTATTATCACTTCGCGGACATGAACACCGGGCAGCGCTGGGGTCAGAACGAGCTTTCCTCCATCGACACTTCCCTTCTCCTTTGCGGGGTGCTGACCGCGCGGCAATATTTTCAGGACGCCATGATCCAGGACCTGGCGACAAAGATCTATGAACGAGTGGATTGGCCGTGGATGCTGAACGGAGGCCCCACGTTTTCGATGGGCTGGAAGCCGGAGTCCGGATTCCTGGCCGCGCGGTGGGAACACTATTGCGAACTGATGATGATCTACCTGCTGGCCATCAGCTCGCCGACGCATCCCGTTTCCCCGGACACGTGGAAGGCATGGACGCGGCCGACGATTACGTACCAGGGCCTGACTTATATTTCGGGCAACGATCCGCTTTTCACCCACCAGTTTTCCCAGGCGTGGTTCGATTTCCGGAACAAGAAAGACGCGTACGCAAATTATTTTGATAATTCGATTACAGCGACGAAGGCGCACAAGCTGTTCTGCCTGTCTCTGAAATCGCGATTCAGCGATTATTCGGACGATCTCTGGGGAATTTCGGCTTCGGATTACGTGAACGGTTATACGGCGTGGGGCGGCCCGCCGCCGCAAGGCCCGATCGACGGAAGCATTGTGCCGTCCGCAACGGGAGGATCGCTGCCCTTCTTGTACGAGGACTGCATTCGCGTGTTGCGCAACATCCGCGGCGCCTACGGCGCGAAAGCGTGGGGCAAATACAGTTTCGTTGACGCCTTCAATCCGCTGACCGGCTGGTACGACGCCGACGTGCTGGGGATCGATCTCGGCGTCACCATGGTGATGGCTGAAAACCAGCGCACCGGCCTGGTGTGGAACACCTTCATGAAGAATCCCGAAGCGCAATCGGCGATGAAGAAAGTGGGATTCCGGCCAGCCTAGAATCGGGAAAGCTTACTTTTCAATTTCGATCAAAGCCAGCGCATGCGGCGGCAAATTCAGAGTCAAGGAACCGTGGTTGAGTTCCTGGAGCCGCGAAGCCGGGAGGGCAGCGGCTTTGCGCAGCGCTTCAATTTCCTGCGGCGAGGGAAACACCGGATGGCCCATTTTGTCCCAGGCGGGCAAGGGCGAGCCGTGTTCCGGGTCCACGATGGTGATTCGGGCGGAGTGGGCGCCGCTGACACCCTTGAAATGAAACGTGAGAGTTTTCGGGGAGCCGGTTTCTTCCGGCAGGAAAAGATTCCACGCGGCGATCGCGAGAGATCCGTCTTTGCGGCGGGTAACGAGCGCGGAATCTGTATCCGCTTCCAGACGCGCGTCGCCGAGCTGATGGAGAAGCGCGAAGTCATTGAACGCCGCTTTGGGGATGCCGCGTTCGGCGAGCAAGCCAAAGCCGCCATAGAAGGGCGTTTTCACCACGCCCTGTTCCTCAAAAACGTCCGAGAATGTCCAGTAGCTCATCATCTGAGTGAGGCCGTCGCACTGGCGAATCGTGTCGGCGAGCCAGGGACCCATGAACGCGCTGTCGGTGACATTGCGCTGGTTGCTGTAGTCGGCGTTGAACTCGCTCCAGATAAGAGGAATATCCGGGTACGGAGAAGCGGCGATCTGATCGTGGACTTTCCTGACGGCGCGACAGACCATTTGCGTTCGCGGGATTTTCTCGTGAGTGCCAAAGACGTCTTCGGACTTGTCGTTGCCGTAGACGTGGGTTGAGGCAAAGTCCACCGGAACGTTCTGTTCCTTGCAGTGCGCGAGGAAGCGGTCCACCCAGGCAGCCTGGGCGGTGGAAGGGCCGCCGACGCGGAGACGAGGGCTGACGCGCTTAATGGCGCGGGCGGCGTGGTCGTAGAGTTCGTAATAAGTTTGTTCCTTTGGATTGCCGGCCCAGAAATCGAGGTTCGGCTCGTTCCAAACCTCGAAATACCATTGCGCGACTTCGTCGACGCCGTAGCGGTCGACGAGATGGCGGGCGAAATTTTCGACGAGCTGTTCCCACTTGTTCCAATCCTTGGGCGGAGCCACGTTTTGCTTGTACCAGAAGGGGTGGAGCGCGTTCGGATCGGAAGTGAGTTTTTTGGGCATGAAGCTCAGCTCAATGAACGGGCGGACGTGATTTTCCAGCAGGCCGTCGTAGATCTGGTCGACGTAGGAAAAGTTGTAGATGGGCTGGCCGTCTTTGCTTTCGTCGTAGACGCCGACTTCATCGTGGAAGATCGCGTGGAAGCGCACGTAATCGAAATCTGTGATGCGCTTGGTCTCGCGGAGATCGCTGCGATAGCTTCCGCGGAGGGAGAGAATGGCGCGGCCGGAGCCGAACATCCTCTCCCAGAAATGCGGGAACGGATGAGCGGGAGCGTTGGCTTCCACGGTGATCTCCTGCGATGCGGCGGGCGAATCGTCGCGCGGGGAAGATTCCACTGAGATGGAGAGGAAAAGAAGAAGAGTTGGCAGCACCGTGCAAAGACACAGCTTTTTCATGGAAGTTTTTTACCCACCGGAGTTATCGAAGCGTTTTTGTGAAAAGCTGCCAACGAGAAAGCATCCCGGGGTGTGGGGAACTCGTTGGCAGCCTGCTGTACAGCACAAACGGAGGCGCGGGGTGAAACGCCTCCGGAAAGGGTTAGAAGCTGAAGCGGGCTCCGAGTGTGACGACGCGGGCCGCGAGAGCATTCGTAATCGTGCCGAAATTGCCGCTGCCAATGTTGTTCGAGATAGAGTTCGGGTTGAGGTTTAAATTATTGAACAGGTTGTAGACGTCCATCCGCAACTCAATCCTCGCGTTTTCGCCGAGCACCCGCGCCTTGGGGAAGCCAAAGCCCTTGGCCAGTGTCATGTCCACACCCTTATATCCGGGCAGGTTAAGCGAATTGCGATGGACCCCGGGGTTTGGAGGAAGCACCGCGCCGAACATGCCGGTAGGGTAGGTTGTGGGAGTAAAATACGCGGGGCCGCCTTTGGGAAAGTTCGATTGCGCCACAGTCTCGAACGCACTGTTGCTGGTGCTCCCGCCCGCGCCGCCCAGGTAGTTGGCCGGGAAGAGGGAACCGTACCCGCATTGTGTGCAATAGGTGTTTCCGTTGGTAACGTTCACGAACGGCGTCCAGGGGAATCCGGAGTGGATGTTGAAGATGCCGCTGAGCGACCAGCCATCAATGACCTTTGACTTCCAGCCATCGCCGTGGAAAAAGATAGGTTGCCAAACACCAAACAGCTTGAAGGCCTTGCCGACGTTGTAATCGCAGCGCCCATAATCGAGGCTGGAGTTGAACGGATAGGGCTGCTCCGAATATGGCGCGGAACTGGTGTCCATGCACTTCGACCAGGTGAATTGAGCGTCGGCCATTAGCCCGTGGTAAAACTGCTCCTTAAGTTCGGCGAGCATGGCGTTATAGTTGCCTCGACCAGATTGACCCCACAAGTCCCCGCCGCCGATTTGCGGGTTAAAGGCGAAACCCTGGGTTGCAGGGACGGCGAGCGGGTTCTCGTGGAAGTAGGTGTCCCGCGAAATGCTTCCCTGATATCCCAACGACGCAACGAGCTGGTGGCCCAAATCGTAATGCACGTCGGCCGAGTAATGGTGGGTACGCGTGGTGGGGAAATCTCTCGGGAAAATACTGAGGAACGCTGAACCGGTTGTAGGCAGTCCGTTCGCACCGAAGGTAGAAATCGCGTTCGGGTTGGCAGGATAGCCGCCGATGGCGTTCGGGCTGGATGAAAGTGCGTAGACAATACCGCAGTTGTTCGCCAGTGTCTGTGGCGCCGCGCAACTCGTAGGGTTGTTATAGCTGAAGACCGGGGAAACCCCCAACCCGGGGTTTGCCGCGATATTGGACGAAATAGCGATCTCGCTCCCGTTATAGCTGAGACCGTATCCGCCGCGCACCACGAGCTTGTCATGGAAGCGGGAGGGACTCCAGGCAACACCGATCTGCGGCCCAAAGTTATCCTTCTGCGCGTTCCAGGAATGTCCCGGCTTAACGACCAGGCCCGTCAGATAGTTTGCACCAGCGCCAGGGATGGCCACAAAGATGTTGCCCTGCTTGGAGGAAAGTGGCCCAAAATAGGACCAGCGCAAGCCCAGGTTGAGGGTCAGATTTCTGCGAAGCTTGAAGTCATCCTGGATAAACAAGCCCCAGATAGATTGCCGGTCATCTTGGCGAACAGTCGTCGGAAATCCCGTGTTCGGGTTAAAGGTCTGCCCGCTTCCCCCTTCGTTCGCTGGTGCATCGTTAAGGAAGTCCCAGATGTTGAAGAAGTTGTATCTTGGGACGCCACAAGGCGCGCAGTCTTGCAGGTAAAAGAGGCGTGTGTATTCACCGCCAAACTTGATGGTGTGGCGTCCGTAAATCTTGGTGGCCACATCCTTGTATGTGTAAGTCCATTGGTTCAGAACGTTGGGGAAGCCGGGCCCAAAAGAATTCACCGTAACGCCGCCGGTTGGAAGAATACTGTCCGCGGGAAATCCGACCGGAGTTTGCGGGTTGGAGGTGACTTCATTGTAGTTCCAGTTCGCACCATTTACCCGGACCTCGTTCAGGAGCGTGGGCGAGAAGGTGTGGTTCCAGACCGCAGAAAGCGCCTTATTGATCTGGTTATGGTGGAAGATGTCGTAGCCCCGGTTGCCGTTGAGAGTATCTTTAGAAAGGGGAACCCAGTAGATCGCGAAAATAAGTTGGTCTTTGCCGGTAAGATTCGCGTCCAGGCGGCCATTGTACTGGGTAGCCGTAAATTTGGTTGGGTTAATCGTGTTGTAATTCGCAATGTCGGCCACATTGCCCAGAGGGCTGCCAGCAGTTCCGCAGCCTGTGCCGGCCCCTCCGCAGCCGGGATTCGAGGAACTCGTCCAGCCAAGATCCTGCTTACCCAAACCCGCCGTTAGGGGTGTACCGACGTTGATGCCTTGGCCTGGAATCGTTCTGCAATCTACCCCTTCCGTAAGGCCGGCGCTTGCGCAGGTGCCGTTGGGATTGAGGGTTCCGACCACACCATTACCAGGGAACGAGAGGTATTTCGAGGCGATGCTTCCCGCGGGTGCCAAGGCGTCGAAAGCCGGTGTGTCGTACCAACCGTTGCCTTGCACGTTGGAGATGGGTTCGCGAACGGTCTCATAGTTGAAGAACGCGAATATCTTGTTTTTCCAGATCGGGCCACCGACGCTACCGCCGAACTGTTCGAACTTATTAGCGTCTTTGGTCGGTTTGTTGCCCGCGCCGTTGAACGGCTGATAGGCGTTCAGGCCCGGCTGGTGGGTCGTAAGAAAGAGACTGCCATGGATGTCATTCGTGCCTTGCTTGGACGTGACCTGAACCTGCGCGCCGGTGAAACGTCCATCTTCGGCGTCGTAACTATTCGTGACGATTTTTACGCTATCAACAGAGTCTTCCGACGGTGTAATGATCGTTGCACCGCCCCAAACCGCGCTCGTGGTGCTGATGCCGTCAATGGAAATGCCAGTATTCTCGGCCTGGGTTCCACTGGAGTAACCTTGGACAAGGTTTTCGGTCGCAAAGATTCCGGTCGAACCGCCCGACGGTGTCGGCCCACTCTGAGTGCCAGGAAGGTTGTAATTGCCACCTCCGCCGGCTTGCGAACCGTCGGCGAACAGGCCTGGTGCCAGTTGTGCTAGCTTCAGCACATCCCGCCCGAAGGACGGCAGGTGCTGAATCTGGTTCGAATTCACGACCCCATTGATGGACGCAGTCTCCGTATCCATGAGCGGGGTGGAATCACCGCTCACCGTGACCGTTTCGGTGACTTGGCCCAGTTCAAGCTGAATGTTCAGGGCGTTTGCTTGTTCCGGGATGATGCCGACATTCGTGAGCGTCTTCTTCTTGAAGCCCGCCTTCTCGACGACGAGTGAAAATTTGGCGGAAGGAAGGGCGTTGAAGTTGTAAACGCCGTTCTCGTCGCTCGTGGCCGTCAACGCCTGATTGGTGTCCAGGTTCGTTAGAGTCAGAGTCGCACCGGAGACAGCGGCCCCTTGGGGATCGGTCACCACGCCTTGAATGGAAGCCCGGTATTGAGCACGAGCTGAAACGGAACAGAGCAGGATAGCGATCAAGAAAAGCAGCTTACAGCGCATAGTCATTCACCTCGGAATGGATATCGCGGAGACGTCCCATCTCCATGACTTAACCCCACTTCTTACTGCTTGAAGCTCATCCGGGCGCGGCGCTTGCTGGAAAGCAGGCGCGCGCCTGAAATTAAACTTGTTGGCTGGTTATTGTTGATGCGCGGTGGGCAGGTTCGATCCGCAGCACGGTTGAAATCGAGAGGGCCTCGACAGTTTTATTCAGTGGGCCGGGTTCCAGCGGCACATGGAAACCCGGAGACGACTTGCCTTCCCCCACAAAACCTTCGAGAACCGATCCCCTGAAAGCCTCGACGTGGCCTTGAACGCTGTTCTTGAAACGAGCGTTCGCGTTTAAGAATAGAAATGAAATCGATACCGGGATGAAAATCACCCGAAAGCACAGCCTGGATAAGCGCATGCCCACTCACTCGCCTTCCCTAGCTTTCCGGATGTTGCACCACACCCGCTAGTAAATCGGTTGAGCGACGATTGGGAGGAGTATATGTATCTGATTCTTGGATGTCAACAATCGATTCTCGCGCAGCACCCGGGCGCCCCATTCGACGGTGTGGCGACCGCTCTGTCTCCCGGCCGGGCGCCCAAAACCGGAGCGCTACAAGGAATTTCGTTTGAGAAGAATCGGGATGCAAAGGATTTCGGGTCTTCGAGTGCTTCCGATCCATCTAAGAACTTCAGGAGATACCTTTACTTATGGACTGGAGCAAGAACGGAGTCAAAATCGTGCATGCCCACGAACTGGACATGAACACGCCGCAGACGTCGGGCATGACGCGGGCGGCGGCAATCACGCATGCAAGAACCGGAGCAAGCAAACTGTGGGCCGGGACCATGCTCGTCCAACCGGATGCGAAGACCGGACCGCACCACCATGGAGAACTGGAAACCGTGCTGTACGTGGTGAAAGGACGAGTGCGGATGCGCTGGGGTGATCAATTGGAACTCAGCGACGAAGCCGGACCCGGCGATTTCATTTATGTTCCCCCGTATGTGCCGCACCAGGAGATTAATGCCGATCGAAATGAGCCGTGCGAAGCCGTAGTTGTGAGGAGCGGCCAGGAGCCGGTGGTGGTGAATCTTCCGTTGGAGACGCCGGAACCCGCCAGTGCCGGGCACCCGGGTATGCCCTTTCACCCGAATCGGTGACGACCCGTCAAAAGACTCGCGCAGTATCAAGTGAAGAGAGGCCCACCCTTTCAAAAATCGAAAGAGTAGGCCTCCCAGGAATTTAGAGGCGTCAAGTGCGCTGCAATTGCCTACGGCAACGTGTAGCGAACGTCGAGGTATACCATGCTGGCGTGCGCGTTTTTTGGATTCGGAGCGGTTGCGGGTGGAATGGGCAGAGTCGACCATGGAGCGCGAGTCAGGTACGAATACTGTGTGATGATTTGTACCTTGCCATAATTCTCACTCGACCAAAGCGTCGGGATGATGCCGAAGGTGGCTTCCTGAATCGCACGATTTGAGGTGTTCGCGGAGCCCGGGAAGCCAAAGCCCACGCAGGTGAAACTCACGAGGCCCGCGCAAGATGAAGCCGGGGCCGCCGGGAGGAATCCAAAGTTGCGCTCGAAATAGGCAGCGCCATAGTAACTGTAAACCGTGTAATTCGGCAGGGCCTGGTATTCGAAGCCGGCCAAGCCAGAGCCGGAATGAACGGCGGAGAGCGTGCCGTTTGGTTTGACGATCACGTCAGGGCCTAGCCCGATGTTGTAGCGGCCGCCTCCATCGCTGTAGAAAGAATTGGCGATAAGACGCAGATTGTGGATGACTTCGTAATTCAAGTTTATCGAGCCGCCCCCGCCGGTGATGGTGTTGGTGGAAGCCGGTGTCGAGAGATCGTTAAGCACCCTGAAACTCCGAATCAACCCGGCTGCTTCGGCGTGGAAGGCGTGACCCGCGGGATGCGCATCGTATGCCGCTTTCACGATGATGTCGGGATGCAGGTTGGGCACAGCCGTGTTCGTGGAACTGCTTGTGGCGTTGGTGACGCCGCTGCCGTTATCAAACTGCGGGGTGAAAAATGTCGAAGGGTACACGACCGAGCCCGGCGCGAACTGTTGCGGATTTTCAAGCGACAGGCCCACGGCCCACTTCTCACTGGGGTGGTAGACAACGCGGAATTGCGGCTGCCGCGCCCAAATCAGGCCGACCTGGAAGTTGGGGTCTTCGTTCAGCGTGTAGAAAATGTCGGACGTCATCGGAGAGAGCCCCACGCGGTTTGGAGTTAACAGCGACCATGCCTGCCCGCCGAGCACTTCCCACTTCCCGTGCTTCACATCCGCCCAATAGACGCGCAGACGGAGGCTATCGCTGTTCGCGGTGATGTAGGCGTTCGCCGGCTGGAACCCCAGGAAATCGCTTTCCACGTAGGCGGTGAGCTTCGTCGACTTGGGCAGAGGCGCATCAACCTTGAGCGACAAGCGAGAGTATTGCGCAGAAAAATGAGTTTCCGACAAACGCCCCTGCGGCAATTGGTTGTTGTAGGGAATCGTTCCGAACCCCGTGGCAATGCCGGCGCCGTCATTCGTGGTGCGATAATACGCGGCGAAATCCAGAAAACCGCCAGGAGAGAATTCGGCCGAGCCAATTCTGAAGAATAAGGGCGACTTGGGTTCCTTCTGTTCGCTGTCCTCACCTTGCACCTTTGCACCCACCGGTGTGGCAGCCATAGGCGTGGAGCGGTCAGGGGTCGGCGCCGGCGGCGTGGATGGTTGAGAGGCCGCTGCCAGTGGAGGAGGGACCGGGGAGGAAACGGCTCTGGAGCCGGCTCGCTCCGCTTCGACTGCCCCTAAACGGCTTCGCAGATCCCGAAGCTCTTCTGACTGAGCCTCGACGAGATTCCGCAACTCATGCAGTTCTATCTGTACGACATCCTTCTCACTCGCGGTAGCCGCAGTTTTGTCCGAATCGGCCGGCTTCGCAGGTGGAGTGACGCTAGCCTTGGGTGACGGCGTCACCTTATCATCATCATCGCCGTCGTGGGCCGCAACCTTCAAAACACCCATCAAGAAAATAGAAAGCACGACGCAAGAAGCAAATCTGCGCATTTTCTCCTCCTGAACTTTACCCGCCCCAGAGTGTTGGGTCCCGCTATTGAGCAGGGCAATTTCCATTCGCAGTGTTCATTTGCATGCAAAACATAATTCGTTTCGAATGTGCGAGCTAAGGACAGGGCTTGGACTTGGACGCAAGTTTTGGTGCGCGGGAGCCTAAAATTCCGTCATCCGGCTGACATGTCTACCGACATTTCGAGCAGGATGGCGATGATGGAGTGTCAGTCTTCTGGTACCAACTCCGGCCGAGAGCAAGGCAACTTGTTGCGTTTGCTTCGGATTGGGCGACGGTCCTGTTCAGATCCAGTTTTTGTCGAGTGGAATCCGGGATGCATGGATATGCGTGTGACCTCGGTGGTGGCCGTTGGGATTTGGAAGTACCAGCCCAGGAGTTTGAACATGGGATACACAGCAGCCAGCCAGGTACCCGGGATTGAGGCGGTGTTGCCGCCGAAATTTGAAGCGCACTGGGAAACGGACAAGCGCTTTGTGTGGAACGAAATGGAATGCGTGCCTGAAGAACAAGAACTGATCTACGAGGTCACATGGATTCCGGAGATTGGAGCCTGGCGCCAGTTCCTGAAATCAAGGCGGAACGTGCATCGGTGAAATGCAGGTTCCGAAAAGGCGGGCTTGCATGCGCGGCCTGTAACCATGGGCAATCTGGATTTCCAACTCCCGCTTGGAATCGCGTATCCCTACGGAAGCACACTCGACTACAGAGCGCGATTGAAGGTTCTGTGTCATGAACCGCCGGAAATTTCTTGAACTTGCTGGAACCGCCGGAGCGGCACTGATGACTGGGTCCGACCGAATGGCGTCTGTATTGGCGCGTTCATCGGACAACGTCGAACTGGCAAGATTCCCTGAAAAAACGGAGCTGATCCTGCTCACCGACCGGCCCCCCCAGTTGGAAACTCCGCTGCACTATTTTCGGCAGGACCTTACGCCAAACGAAGCGTTCTTCGTCCGGTGGCACCTGGAAGGAATCCCGACTACGGTGGACCTGCGAACATTTCGGCTCAGTGTCAGTGGCCACGTTCGGCAGCCTGTGCAGCTCAGTGTGGACGATCTGCGAACGCAGTTCGAGGCAAACTCTGTCATCGCCGTCAATCAATGTTCCGGAAATTCGCGGAGTTTCTTCGAGCCTCGCGTTCCCGGCGGCCAGTGGAAGCACGGCGCAGTCGGTAACGCAAAATGGACCGGAGTTTCCGTGAAGTCAATTTTGGATCGTGCGCAACTGAAGGCCGGGGCGGTGGATGTGTCGTTCAACGGACTGGACGCGCCGCCACTGGCCTCGGTCGCCGACTTCGTGAAGGCCCTATCGATCGATCACGCGCGGGACGGAGAGGTGATGATCGCCTACGCCATGAATGACGAGGCGTTGCCCATGGTGAACGGCTTTCCTCTGCGCCTGGTGGTGCCCGGTTGGTATGGAACGTATTGGGTGAAAGCGCTCAGCGACATCACCGTGTTGCCCGCGGCATTCAGCAATTTCTGGACAGACAAGGCCTATCGCATCCCCAACGGACCGAATGGCACCGAATCGCCGACGAATATGGCCAAGGAAACAATTCCCATCAATCGGTTCAACGTGCGTTCCCTGATTGTGCGTCCCGAACCGGATGATACCTTGCGCGCGGGAATGCCCGCGGAAATGGAAGGCATTGCGTTCGACGCCGGGTATGGGATTCGACGAGTGGAGGTCTCGATGGATGGCGGGACTACGTGGACGGATGCCCGATTGGACCCGGAACTCGGAAAGTATTCGTGGCGGCGCTGGCGGGCGCCCTGGACACCAAGAAATCGCGGCCCCTATCGGCTGATGGCTCGGGCGACAAATGCAGTGGGTGACACACAAAGCAAAGAACAGTGGAACCGCAGTGGTTTTATGTGGAACGTGATCTCGCAAGTGGACGTAAAGGTGGAGTGAGGGCGCATGGATCCAAGAACGAAGAAAGTGTTCCTGACGCTGGCGATTGCGGCTTTCACCGCGGGTTGCGGAGTTGGGTCTAGCACATCCAAGGAACCAGAGCACGGTGGCGCAGACGGAAAAACGCAATCGATGCCAGATTCAAAGCAAAACGATCCGGTTCACACCATCGTCATGCCGCATGACGAACCAGTGTTTCCGCCGGGCACCGGACGTGAGGAGTTTGTCACCGCGTGCGTCGTATGCCATTCGCCACGATACATCACGATGCAGCCGAAATTTCCCCGATCCACGTGGCTAAGCGAAGTGAAGAAAATGCAAGACACCTATGGCGCGCATATTTCCGATGAGCAGGCGCTGAAAATTACGGACTACCTGGTTTCCATCAACGGGAAGCCTGACTCTGGCCAGGCTCCCAAAGGCACATATGGCGAATAGAGCCGGAAGCGAAGAGTACTCGCCGCCACGGCCGCCGGTGCGCCTGATGGTTTTCCTTGTGCTTCTGGGAACGCTACTCGCCTGGTGGGGCACACGCGGCCATCGCCGCCTCTTTGGGGAATTGGGGCGCAAACCGGGTGTCGCCGCGGGAGTGGTTCTTCCGGATGTCACGCGGGAAGAGAGCGCATTGCTCGATCGCGGCTCGCAGATTTCACAGCGGCAATGCGCGGGTTGTCATGAAATGGCCGGCCGCTCCAACGGGCCGAGCTACCAGGAAATTGTGGGCTTCTATCGCCGGCAATTCCCTGCTGCGCCCGGTAACTCGGATTTGCGCGCTCGATTGGCAGTAGCGGTGACACATCCGCAGCCAGGATGGGGCAATTTTGCACCGGGTCCGGTGGAATCCCAGCTGTCGCTTGATGATCGGATCGGGCTTGCGAGTTGGATTCTGAGCCGTTTCGATCAGGAGAAGCAATCCGGTGAGGCTGCCAGTAAATGACAAATTATTCTGAACATTCCTCCGATCGAAGGGAACGAGGCAATGCCCAGAGTTTGGGTGTACTTCCATCGGTTGAATCCAGCCTGATCCGTGCCCACGTCTTCGCGTCACTCGTAGCAGTGGTGATCTCGGCGCTGTTCGGAATTCTGGTTGCCACCAAGTTTACCTTTCCCGAATTTCTCGGAGGCCATTCCTGGCTTACGTGGGGTCGGCTCCGCTACAACCACACACAGGGCATATTTTTTGGATGGCTGGGCAACGCATTCCTGGCGTTCTTTTATTACGCGGTACCACGCCTGGCGAACCGGCCAGTGTTAAGCCGGAAGCTGGGGTGGCTTCTTTTCTTCATTTGGAATTTTACGGTCGTGGTTCCTGGCTGGGTTCTTGTGCTCGCCGGGTTCAGCCAACCGCTCGAATGGGCGGAGTTTCCGCTGGTCGTGGACGCTTTCGTCGTCCTCGCATTCATTCTGATGGTTTTCGAGTTTGTCCTGCCATTCCTGAAAGCCCGGCTCTCGGACCTCTACGTCAGTGGGTGGTACCTCATCGGCGGAATTATCTTCACGATGCTTGCCTACCCGGTGGGGAATTTTGTGCCGGAGATGGTTCCCGGGGCGCGGGGCGCAGCGTTCAGCGGACTCTGGATTCACGATGCGGTGGGCCTGTTCGTGACGCCATTTGCCCTGGCCATCGCTTATTACGTCATTCCCACCGTTACGCGCCGGCCAATTTATAGTCATTTCCTTTCGATGGTGGGTTTCTGGGTGCTCTTTTTCATTTATCCGTTAAACGGAACTCATCATTACGTCTATTCGGCAATTCCTATGGCCGCGCAGAAAGGCGCCATCGTCGCTTCAGCGTATCTGGGAATGGACGTGATTCTAGTCGTTACGAACCTGCTGCTATCTCTGCGCGGAAGCAGCGGCACTACCTCGAAGGACGTGCCGCTGCGCTTCGTGTGGTTTGGCGTCATCTCCTATCTTGTGGTGAGTTTGCAGGGTTCGGGACAGGCGTTTATGCCTGTGAATCGCTTTATCCACTTTACCGACTGGGTGATCGGGCACTCGCATCTGGCGATGATCGGCTTTGCAAGTTTCACCGCACTTGGCGGCATCGCCCACATGTGGCAACGCATCCCTGGAACGCGCTACCACGAGCGAATGATGAATTGGTCGTTCTGGCTGCTTGCAATGGGCTTGACGCTGATGATCACCGACCTCACGATTGCGGGCTTGGTGGAGGCTCAGGTGTGGGAGACGAGCGCGCCGTGGATCGATTCCGTCCGCGCGGTCGGAAGTTATTGGCTGGTGCGCACACTCTCGGGCCTGCCCATTCTCGCGGGCTTTGTTCTTTTTTGGGTTTCTCTCGTTACCGGCCCGAGGTCGTCAGAGGCCTTCGCGTCCGCGACAATCCGACCGGGTGCAGAAAATGACGCAGCCTATGACAATGCTCCCGAGGTTTCGCGCGAGATCCTGTCGACCAGTTGGCTCAGCTATGCGCATGTGGTAGCCTTCGGCGCAGGTGTGGGTTTCTTCGCCCTTTCGTTTCTTGTGCTGGCGATCCTTCCTGGAAAAGAGCTGGCGGATGAAATCAAGCGGGTGGCTCCGGTTACGATGGCTATGCTGACCGCTCCCGAACAAAGGGGCAGAGTGATTTATGGGCGCGAGGGATGCGCCTACTGTCACACCCAACAGATCCGGTTTCTGGCGGCGGATGTCCGGCGTTTCGGGGCGCCGACCGAGGCCTGGGAGACAAAGTATGATTACCCGCAGCTGTGGGGAACGCGGCGGATCGGGCCGGATTTGTCTCGCGAATACAACATTCGTTCGCGCGACTGGCAACTCACCCATCTCTACAATCCCCGATTTGTCGTGCGCGATTCAGTAATGCCGCCGTATCCCTGGCTTTTCGGTGGCAGCGCGAATCAACCCACACAGGAAGCATTGGATCTGCTGGCCTATCTGCAATCCCTTGGGCGCGCTCGACAGCTTTCCGGCTTTGAGCAACAGGCGTTGGTGCCGAGCCTCCAGCTCGCGAAGTCGGATATGGCGATGCCGAGGGAGGCTTCGGCCCGGGCCACTCCGCCCAGCGTTCCCATTGCCATGACGGGGGGTTACAGCGACAGCGCGCCGGTTCTGCATCCTGCGTCGAATCCGGGTGACTTACAGGAAGAGGTGAGCCGGGGTGAAACCCTTTTCACCGCGAATTGTGCCTCGTGCCATGGTGCAACCGGAGGAGGCGACGGCAAAGCCGCAGCGAGCCTGTTACCGAGACCGGCGAACCTGACTGCGGCCCGCTTCTCCGACCAACGACTGAGTAGTGTGCTGTGGAATGGAATTGTTGGATCTGCGATGCCGCCGTGGCGCCAGCTTCCCACGGAAGATTTGCGCGCGCTGGTTGCCTATGTGGACAGCTTGCACCTTCCGGCGCCCGCGCCTGCAGCGCAGGAAACAGCGAGTCTTGAGGTGGGCAAAGCATTGTTTGCGGCCGCCTGCGCCAGTTGCCACGGAGCCACGGGAGCCGGCGACGGGCCTGCAGCAGCAGCCCTGGCGCCGCCACCGACAAATTTTCACCTTAAGAAGCCAACAGAACAGAGAGCCTGGGAAGTTTTGGAAGATGGCGTGCCAGGCACAGCCATGCCGCCGTGGAAGAGCCAACTCGGCGAAGGGGAGCGGCATGCCCTGGTTGCGTACGTGCGGTCTTTGTATGACACTCCGCAGGAGGGCCCAAAACAATGATCAATCTGATTGTGATCGTAATTTCAGCGATTATGTTCGGGCTGGTTTTGGTCTGGTGGCGTTGGCCGGCATTCCGCTCCTGGATTGAGGCGCCGAAATATTTCATGCTTCGCCAGGAACACCGCTTCGACGTCGCGGCATTCCGCACTCGCCCGGACGCGAATCCCGGGGAACCTCAGTAACATACCCACTGCAATCCGGAGCAAGTCACAGTAAACAGCCTTGCCGCCCAGTGTATTATGCTGCGGCATAAAATGTTGTCCTCGGGGCGTTTCCGGTTATGGGTTCGATGATATTCAGCCGTTTGCCGAACTGCTACTTCTTCCAGTTGTAGCCGTCGTTCAGCACCTGTGGCGAGCGCCGCCAGGCCAGGTGGGGCAATGGGTAGGAAGGATCGACGAGTGAGATTGGCCGGGCTCTTTTTGCTGTGGATTGTCGGAAGCTTCTGCGAAGGAATTGCGTCCAAAAAGAAAAGCGGCTCCGATTGAGGAGCCGCTTTCGCCGGATTTACCGAGTCCGTTAAAGAAGAGCGCTGGTGCCGAATTAGTTGGTGTAATTGGTCTCGAGATCGTATTCCCGTTCCACGTTGGGCCGCCGAATCACGGTAAGTCCGTTATTGCTCAACATAAAAATTGTGCCTGTCTCCGGGCGATCGAGACGCTGCGTCACCCCGTCGACAGTGGCGAGTGGGGTGGGGTTGGAAGGATTGGAAACGTCGAAGATTTCGTACTGCGGATCCTCAGCTTGGGTGATGGGATGGTTCATGGAGGTCAGCAGCAAGCCAGCGTGCCCAACAGTCTCCGCCTGAGCCGGGTGTTCAAATTGGGGCGCGGCGGCAAGCACCGGCTCTTTGGATTTCTTGAAATTAATGACTGCAAATCCGGAATGATCACGGTAGTGAATGAGGGCTGCGGAGTCGCTCAAGGTTTCGACAAAGTCATAGGGCGACTTGGCTGCAAGCGAAACCTTCGCCACGGGCCGAATCGCGGCGAGGTCCGTAACATCGAGGATTGCGAGCGTCTGCCCGTTGTCCTGCTCGATGTAGAGAAGCGTCTGTCCACCACCGGTTTCGCGCAGGTACATGGCGTCGCCTTTGCGCTGCACAATTTCCGGCAGAGCCGAGGCGGATTCCACGATAATCGACTTGGACTGCGTTTTTGCGTTTGCTTGAACTCCTACAGCGGCCGCGAAGATCGCCGCCACCAGAATCTTTCCAATTTTGTAATTCATTTTACTGCTCCTTTAATTTATTACTGCAACTGACGATGTCAGTGTCCTGCTTGTCGAGAAATCCGTCCAAGCAGAAATCCTTATCCGGTATAAGCCGGCGGCGTGCGGCTTTGGCATGAGTTGTTGTCGGCGGTTGGTGCAAGTCATATTCATGTGAAGCCTAGGTGGAATTTCGGGCAGACAAAGCGCGCGCCTGGGAACGGTTGGGCGTATGTGCATTCTTGGAGGCCGGGCTCTCAGCGGTTGATTTCTTCGCGGGCGGAGGCTCCGGGGAATTTTTCGCGGCTTTTCCCGTGACCCTCGGAGCAAGGTCGAGAGCGTGGGCGAGGAGGAAGGATCGAAATGAGCCGGCATTGCCAGTGGGCTCGGGGCCTGCGGGATACGCCATAGAGAACATGCGCGGGAAGGTGACTCCGCGCACTCGGGCGAGCTTGAGGGTCCCCAGAGTGAGTTGGTTTCGCACAGCCCAGCGCGAGATAAAGGTTATTCCCAGGCCAGCTTCGACGGCGCTCAGCAACCCCTCCGTCGAATCGAACTCCATTCGGGCTTTCAAATCTTTTTTCTTGAGGCCGGCCTGGGTTAGAGCGTTCTCCACCACCCGGCGAGAGCCGGAACCGAACTCGCGCACCAGTAATGGCGCATCTTTCAGTGCGTCGGGATCGATTTCCTGGTTTGCCCATTTATGATCCGCGGGAACGACAAGGACTAGAAAATCTTCCATGAAAGGCTCGAGATGGACGTCCTTCCGTAGCGCGGGCCCCTCGATCAATGCAATCTGTGTTTTCTGTTCTGCAAGCGCGTCGAGGACGTGATCCGTGTTTCCGCTCATGACAGTAATCGAAACGCGCGGATTCTCGCGAAGAAACCCGGCGATCAAGCTGGGCAGCAGATACTGGCCGATTGTTTGAGAGGCGCCGAGCGCGAGCTGACCACCGGGTTTTCCGGACACATTGGCCACCACAGATTGCGCTTCATCGCAAAGCGCCTTGAGCTTCTCGGCGTAAGGCAAGAGCGCTTGCCCGGCTGGGGAGAGCGTGATCTGCCCGCCGGTGCGATCGAACAGGGGAACGCCAAGCTGCTCCTCGAGGGCTTTGATTTGTTGGGTCACGGCAGGCTGCGTCAACAGCAGTTCCTCAGCCGCACGGCTGAAGTTGAGGTGAGTGGCCACCGTCCGGAAGACTTTGAGCCGGAAATGTTCCATCTGAATCTTTCGTCGGCGGAATTAGCGAAAAACGTGCGCCGGATGTTTTCTGCTTCGAGTGTAATGGAGGCAACAAATTCGACCGCCTCTCATGCACGATTAATTCTTTGCACTCCTTGGGCCACTCACCGTTAATCCGCTATCCCCGCATTTCCGGAAAGAGAAGAGCCCCAGGTGAGGGCCAACGCAGTGTATTCTCTGCAGCAGATGGGCCTTATGGTGCGCCCGGGGCTGCTCAGGAAAAGTCCGCCAGCAGGAGAAATAGCTCAGGCCGCGGATTGATGTGACCGACTGGCTGACAGTCTGTCGGCATTTCGCCTATGTCACATGCGCGGATCGTTAAGCGGACACCGGGGCGCTCGTTACCGCGGGCGGTGCGTCGCCCCACGTCACCTCGCTGGCCACCGCCCATCGTTCTTTTCCGTGCAGGCTAACCAGGTTTTCCAGCGGTAGATTGCAACCCGAATTCACGGAGCTTAGCCGTTAAGGGTCAAATGAGGCAGGAGGAGTTCTGGAGCGGGCGATGGGAATCGAACCCACGTCCGAAGCTTGGGAAGCTTCTATACTGCCATTGTACGACGCCCGCTCATTTCTCCAGCTTGTTGATTATACATAACCAGGCGACTGTGAGTACAGACCCGCCATTTTCCATATTTTCCAATTCCGTGCTGGAAAACGCAGTCCTCACCTGTTCGGGTTGAATTTCTCCTGTAGATCTTGCCGTGATCACAGCAGAGCTGTGTCCCATCTGTTGGCGAAGCACGGCAGGATTCATCCCGGCTAACGCCCATCTCCGATTGCGGCCGTGACGGAACGCATGGATTCGGGCTTGTGGAAGCCCGAGGGCCTACAAAACTAGATGCAAGAATTCATGCAGCACACTGGTTTCAGGTATTGGAGAAGCTCGTTTCGAGCGGAATACAAGGGCGCTGGGATTTTGGTTCCCTTTCAAGAAGCGCTTCGGCATTGAGAGCGCCTCCTTGCCTTGAGAATCCGCGAGAAGAACGATCCGATAAGCCGCCGCATTCTTGCACGGCCCGATTTTGCAAGTCCGCTGATCTGCTGATTCATCCGCGCAAATTGTTCCAGTCTTAAAATCAACACCATTTAATCTTAAGGCGGACAGCTCCCCGCATCGTAGTCCTGTCGCAGCCGCGAGAACAAAAACCATGGCTTGGAGAATAACTTCCGCGTAGGCCGTAATCCGACCGGAATCGATGACAAGTGCCGAGATCACCCGCTGCAGGCCGACTTTTCTCGGTAACTTTCATGGTGCCGTGCTGGAGTTACCGTCTTCAGTTGTGACCAGCACTTCAGCCCTCCAGGCGCTTCCAGAGCAAGCACTAACAGGTTCTTCATGCTCTTGCGCCATTCAGGAAAAAAAGCATTGTCACCGGCTTCGTGCCATTGTTTCTCCACGCGTGGCGTGTACCGTTTTGGACGACGACGTCGCCGCGCTTGAGATGAATGGTTTTGGCGTCATCAAGCTCCAGCCAAATCTCGCCTTCGTAAACCACGGCGTAGTCGACGGTGTTGGTCTTGTGCATTGCCGGGTCTTCATTTTCAAAGTGGTCGGCTAAGCCTCTGAGGCGAATGAGAGCCTCGCTGTGCGCAGCTTCACCGTCAAACGACGGGTCCGCAAAAACCGAGCCCGGAGGAAACGTCACGAAGTGAAGACTGGTCCCGCCGGGTCCCGGAACGACCGAGTCGGGATAGCGGTCAAACCGTTGCTCCTCGCGAAGGTTGGGGATCTCGGGGTTGACCCAGATGAGCGTGTGCTCGTAGCCCGGGACAGTCTTGAACTCGTAGGCCAGTAACGGTTCGTTGCTCTGAACCACGGATTTCCCGTTTAGGTTTGCCGTCACTACGCGGCGGTAAGTGCTCGGTTTCTCACCACGCTTCGAGAACTCTTTTTTCCTAGAGGCCCTTCCATTCATGGCCGTTCTCCTTTGAACGTCAATGTCGCCGCTCGGGCGCTCCCGAACGATTCCGTCCCCAAAATTCCCCGCCCTTTCGGTTAGATCTGGGCTCTGCCACCGTCAACGAATAGCTCGACACCCGTGACGAAACTGGAATCATCCGACGCAAGAAACAATGCGACCTTGGCAACTTCCTCAGGTTCTCCCATGCGTCCCATCGGGATGGTGGACACGATCCGCGCAATCACGTCGGCGGATTGCCGATCCACCAGCGGAGTATTGATTGGACCCGGACTCACAACGTTTGAGCGGATACGACGGTCTTTCAGATCCGTGGTCCAGGTTCGCACGAAGGAGCGAATGGCAGCTTTACTTGCGGCATAGACACCGAAGGCGCCCGTACCCTTCACACTCGCGACAGAGCCGTTGAGAATAATAGAGCCACCATCATTCAGTAGCGGTAAGGCCTTTTGCACCGTGAACAGGGTTCCTCTTACATTGATGTCGAATAGTTTGTCGAAATGCTCCTCCGTGATAGCCCCGAAGGGAACAAATTCGGCAGCGCCGGCGTTGGCGAAAACAACATCGATTCGCCTCTTTCCTTTGGAGATAGCCTCGTAAAGGCGATCAAGGTCGGCCAGTTTGGCAATGTCGCCTTGAACGCCAGAAACATTGCCACCGATTGCCTTCACGGCCTCGTCGAGTTCCTTCTGCCGGCGGCCCGTGATGAAGACGTAGGCACCCTCTTTGACGAAAAGTTTTGCCGTAGCTAACCCAATTCCTTCTGTGCCGCCGGTGACGACAGCGGTCTTGCCTTCGAGCTTTTTAGACATTGGTTTCCTCTGCCGTTGCCAAGTTTTGACGGACCTTCGCGCTCTTTCTCATTTGTACCTTGGGAAAGTCTTTCCGAACATGGGAGCACCACTTTTCGATTGTTCTTCCGTGGCCTCATCCTGAATGACATCCCAATGCTCCACGAGTATTCCGTCCTCGACGCGCAAGATGTCGGCGGCGATCCAATTCACAGGAGCACCGAACCCCGAAAATCGCCCGTGGACGATGACGAAATTTCCTTCGGCCACAATCGCGCCGGGTTCATATTTGAGAGTCGGCGGAAGGTTCCTGATGAGTTCAAACAGCCCTTCCCGGCCCGGAGCAATGTGAGCGCTGTGCTGAATGTATTTCGGCGACCAGAATGGCTCCGCCGCCGCGAAGTCACGTTTGTTGAAAAGCGCGTCGAAAGCATCAAGAACGATGGCCTTATTCTTTGCTGCGGTTGATTCGCCCATTACGCCTCTCTTCACTGTTCAAGACCGCTACTGCAACATCGAATCGTTGAACTGGGTTACAAGCGCCCCTTCGTTTGGACCCGGATTGTTGCGAAGAGGCTTCGCCCGCTCCACCAAGACTTCCTGTGCATCCGTCCCAAGCACGTCGATGGTCTCCTTGATGAATTCGGCAAGCGACATCGCCCGCGGTTCATTGTTGCTGCCCATCAGGTCGGTCTGGACCCAGGGGGGAGCGATCTCGAGTACGCTGACTGTCGTGTTCTTGAGTTTGTAGCGTTGAGAAAGAACATAGGAATGCAATGCTGCTTTCGTCGCTGAGTACACGGCGGTCATGGCCAATGGAACATATCCGAGCACCGAAGTGTTGTAGATGATCGTAGGCGCCGGTTGCTTTTTCAGGTGTTCGATAAACGCCGAGGTCACGCGGATGGTCCCCAATAAATTGGTATTGACGGTGGAGACCAGCACAGCGTCGTCCACAACGCCCGCGGCATCGTCAATTTGCATGATTCCGGCGTTGTTGATCAGCACGTTGAGCTTCGGGTACAGCGCGATGAGCTTCTTTGCCACTGAGGCGATGCTCTTTGGGTCTTGAATATCCATCTCGACGAAGGCGATTCCAGGATTCGCCTTCGTGGTTGCTTCCAGGTGGGATTTCCTGCGGCCGGAAATAATGACCTGGTTTCCGCGTTTGTGCAGTGCCTCCGCGAGGCCGCGCCCGATCCCCGAACCACCGCCCGTGATGAAAATCGTGTTCCCAGTGAGAATCATTGACTGTTTCCCTTTCGTCAGGCAACGCGCCCGACCGTATCCACTCGACGCTACTGCCGCGGTATTAATGAACCGCTCAGTTCATTATGATGCGCAGAATCTATTTGGGTTACACGAATATTGCACCGAGCAGTTCAATACCTCATAATGATGGCATGGGGCGACCGAAGAACTTCAGCCGGGAAGGCGTTCTGGAGAAGGCACTGCCTGTCTTCTGGAAACACGGCTTTGCGAATACCAGTCTTCAGGACTTGGAAATGGCTACAGGTGTAAACAAGTCCGGCCTCTATGCCGAGTTTGCGGACAAGGGAGATCTGTATTTGGAGAGTTTGCGTCACTACTTGAGAAAGCGGCAAAAGGAGGGCTTGCTGACCACTGAGCCACTCGGCTGGAAAAACATCGAGAGATTTCTGAAAGTCGGGTCATGCAGCGTGGCGGGCCAGAAAGGCTGCTTCTCGGTCAATTCCATGAACCAGTTCTCGGTGCTGCCACGCGCGGCGCAGGAAATCGTTTCGAAGGGCCACGCTTTCCTCAAAGATCTGATCGTCAGAAATATCGAAGCCGAGAAACCCGAGATCAAACCAACGATACTCGCAGAGATGATCTTGACCTTCTTTACTGGCATCAGCATGGAGCAGCACCTGAGAGTCGGCAAGGCGTCCATGAACCGGAAAGTGGACGACTTCATGAAGGTCGTCCGCAAGCTGTGAATCCGCAGTTCCGCGGGACAACTTTCCCACGAACCGGTCTACCCGGAACTGCTCTGGTCGTAAGGCCGGGAGAGAATTGGCTCAAGGACCCGCACCTATCCGACTTGTGTTTAGCGCTTGCTTTCCCGCTCAGCGCGCGAGCTTTCCGCCGTCGGCGGCGAGTGAGGCACCAGTGATGAAGGAAGCCTTATCCGAGGCCAGGAAAAGTATCGCTGCCGCGACCTCTTCCGGTTGGCCAATGCGCTTCATAGGCACGCCCGAGATGAGTGCAGCCTTTTTGTCAGCAGTTCCGGTGAAACGGTTCAACATGCCGGTCTCGATTGGTCCGGGAGCCACGACATTGATCCGGATTCCGGTCTCCGCAAACTCCAGGGCAGTTGCTTTGGTAAGGCCTTCGACGGCGTGCTTGCTGCCAACGTAGAGAGCAGCGCCCGGTGCCCCAGATCTTCCATAGGTTGAGGAAACATTGATGATGCTGCCGTGGCGTTGAGGAAGCATGACCCGCAGCTCATGCTTCATGCTCAACAATGTTCCGAGAACATTCGTGTCGAACGTCGCGGCGTAGCTTTCGGCGGTTTGGTCGGTGAAAGGTCCCGGCTTACCTTCGGTACCAGCGTTGTTGACGGCCGCGTCGAGCCGGCCGAAGCGAGACACAGTATGGTCGACGAGGTTCTGGATATCGCTTTCGCGACGCACATCGGCCTGTACGAACTCTGCGTTTGCCCCTAGGGTTCGTAATTCAGCGGCAAGTTTCTGTCCTTCGTTCGCGTGACGCCCCGAAATCACAACGTCCGCTCTCGCTTCGGCGAAGGCGACCGCAGTCGCTCGCCCAATTCCGGTTAGCGCTCCTGTAATCAGAACAACTTGATTTGACATAAAAAGCTCCTAGTCATTAATGCGATTGCTGTTTGCCAGAGCCGACGCACGGTGTGGGTTCAGGCATTCATTCCGCCGTCCACCGTGATATTCGCGCCGGTGATGTATGAGGACTCCGGTCCCGCGACAAACGCGACCGTATCGGCGATCTCCTCCACGCGTCCGTAACGATCAAGCGCAGTGGCGGCCTTCTGCGGCACCGCCCAATCACCCGAGGCGGGATTCAATTCCGTGTCGATCGGACCGGGCTGTACGTTGTTGACCGTGATGCCCCGGCTCCCGATCTCCCTGGCCAGCGCCTGAGTGAACATCTTGACGGCTCCCTTGGTGCCCGCGTATGGCACAAGTCCGGGCGCCGCGACACGCTCACCCACGGCCGAACCGATCATGATGACTCGACCGCCGCTCTTCATGTGCTTCAGCGCCGCCTGAGTCGCGACGTACACGCCACGAACGTTGATGTCGAGCACGCGATCCATTTCTTCCAACGTCGCCTCCTCGAACGGTTTCGGAATGGCCGTGCCCGCATTGTTCACCAGCACGTCCAGTCGACCGAAGGATGCAAATGTCTTTTCGACCGCCGCTTTAACAGCGTTGGCATCGGCGGCATCCGCCTGAATCGCGATTGCCTTTCCGCCAGCGCGTTCAATCTCCTTGATGACCGACGCGGCCGCATCGGCACCTTTCGTGTAGGTGATGGCCACGTGTGCTCCATCCGCCGCCAGACGCTTCGCGATGGCAGCACCAATGCCGCGCGACCCGCCCGTAACCAGTGCAATCTTTCCTTCCAGTTTCTTAGTCATTGTTTTTCTCCTATTCCTTCAATCTTGCTCTTTCCCTTGCTCCTGACATTGGCTGCCCCGTTGGATGTTGCCGTGCCACGTTTGCAACATACTTTGTTAAGCTGGCACCGATGCTTTGCAGGCATGGGAGCGGAAATGGAATTACGACACCTTCGTTATTTCGTAGCGGTCGCGGAGGCAGGAAGTCTGACGGTGGCAGCACAGCAGAGGCTCCACACTTCACAACCTTCCTTGAGCCGGCAGATTCGAGATCTTGAGAGCGAGCTAGGTGTCGAACTCCTAACGCGGCGCGCTCGCGGAATCGAGTTGACGCCCGCGGGTCGAACTTTTCTCGATCACGCCCGCTTGGTTCTATCGCAGGTAGACGCGGCAAGCGAAGCTGCTCGCCGGGTGGCTCATCCTGCCAAGCCGCGCTTCACGATGGGCTTTTTGACCGGACACGAATTGAAGTGGATGCCCGAAGCCTTGCGGATCTTGCGCGGCGAACTGCCTAACATCGACGTGATGGTCTCGAGTCAATACTCTCCGCTGCTTGCGGACGGCCTATCGAAAGGAAAAATCGATGTGGCCTTTCTCCGGCGGGAAAGAGGTGTGCCAGAGCTGGCGTACCGAGTTCTCGTCAAGGAGTCCCTGATGGTGGTTTTGCCCAGTGATCACCGTCTCGCAGCGCTCAGAGCCATCAGTCCGAAGGATCTGGTGGGCGAGACATTCGTGATTGTGTCGAACACGGCTCCTGTACTGCGGGCGGTCATCGTAAAGTACCTGAAGCTCTCCGGAATTGATATCACGCCGGCTTACGAGGCGGACCACCTCGCTATGGGAATGTCCTTAATAGCGTCGACGGGCAGCGTAGGGCTGTTACCTGCCTACGCGCAGAACTTGCTCCCTTCGCCGGTAACAAGTCGTCCTCTCAAAGGCGATGCGCCAACCGTGGAGCTTGTCCTCGGCTACAAAAAGTCGAACCAGTCTCCCATCCTAAAGCTTCTGCTTTCGAGATTGGACGAGTTGGTTGCGCGCGCGTCAAATCGGGCCTGATAAAAGCCCAGACGGTAGGAGGGGAGCTGTACTCCGGTTGATTATTCCTGGAGCCTTTAGCTGCAGTTAGCTGAAGTGCTGGGCGAACCAATCCGTAGCTCATTGCACAACGGAAGGGACCGACGTCATCAGCTTGGAATGTTCGCGCGGAGACGGGCGCAGACTTTTCAACGCGTGCTAATGAGTGTCAAGCCAGTTGCGGATGCTCGAGACGGTATCCTCGTAAAACGTCTTGTAGAGATCGCGCGTTACGTAACCGATATGCGGCGTTGCCAGCACATTGTCGAGCGTTCGGAAAGGGTGATCCGGAGGCAGCGGCTCACTGTCGAAAACGTCGATGGCCGCCCCGGCGATTCGCTCGTCCTCCAGCGCCCTGATCAGAGCTTGCTCTTCGACGATCGGCCCGCGCGACGTATTTATCAAACGGGCCGTTGGCTTCATTTTCTCCAACTCCGCCGCGCCTACCAGACCGCGCGTACGGCTGCTCAACACCAAATGGATCGTCAGGATGTCAGCCCTCTCGAACAGTTGGTCCTTGGAAACCAGGCTTGCGCCCGCGGCTTTAGCGGCCTCGGGCGTCAGGTTCTGGCTCCAGGCAATCAGATTCATTCCAAAAGCGCTCCCAAGCCGCGCGACCCGTGATCCAATCCGCCCAAGTCCCAGAACGCCAAGGGTCTTTCCACGGAGATCCGTGCCCACTGTTTGCTGCCAGCCCCCGGATCGGACAGAGTTGCTCTCCGTCATGAGATGTCGCGCGGAGGCCAGGATCAGCGCCCAGGTGAGTTCGATCGTGGGGTCCGACCGATACCCCGTATGAACCACAGCGATGCCATGATCGCCCGCGGCGGCGAGATCGATCGACGCATTTCCCGCTCCGGTCGAGGCAATGAGCTTAAGATTGGGAAGGCGCTCAATGACGCTGCGGGGCAGCGGGGTCCGCTCGCGCATGAGACAAACGAGATCAAACGGCAGCAACCGCTCAATCACGGCGGCCAGGTCGGTGAGGTGGTTTTGAAATACGATGATCTCCGCCCGATCGCGGAGAACAGACCAATCGGCGCTTTCCAGCGCCACGTTTTGGTAATCGTCCAGAACAGCGATCTTGTACTTGTTCATTGGAATCCATCCGGCGATGATTCGTTCGAGTGTTTGTCAGGGTTTGACATTAGCCTTCGCGCCCCGTTCGATTGCCAAGAGCAAGTCGGCGGATGGGAATCTTTCCTTCATGGCATTTATGAGGCTATCGGGATCTTTGACTTTTTTGAGTTCTTCTTCAAAAGTGAATAAATAGTTCTCCGTAAAATCTACGGCGGTACTCGCGTCAAGGGGAGCTCCAACCTTGCTATGCCCAGGGACAACAACCGAAGGTTTTAGTTCCCTGATTTTCTGTAATGAGTTCAACCATCTCCCTCGAGCCTTACTGTCCGATTCTGCGGTGTAGACGTGCATGTTATTGAACACAACATCGCCGGCAATGAGAATCCTCTGTCCTGGAATCCAAAGCATCGTGTTTTCATCGGTGTCGCCTTGAATGTTTTTAAGGACCTCTATTTTTGCGCCCTCAAATTCAATAAAGTTGCCGTCAAATTTTTCGATAGCAACAACCTGAGAGGTTGCGCCCGAGCCCAAGATCTTCTTCCATTTATCTATCTTCTCTTGATAGATATTGCTGATTCGGTCCGTTACCGCTGAATTCGCGATAACCCTCACTCCCGGGTATGCCTCTCTAAAAACCTCGAGTCCAAGAAAGTGATCAGCGTGCTCATGGGTAATGTAGATAACGGACAACGGCTTTTTAGTTTCTCTGATTTCCTGTAATACCTTTTCGGCGCTAGTTTTTGTTAACTGCGCATCGACCAACATCACTTCATCTGCTCCCTCGATAATAACGGAGTTAACCCAAAACTGATCGTCGGGCGAGGTGAACACCTTGATTGAAAAACCGGGCTGGTCACCCGCAAATCCAGATGGACACGAAATTAGAAAGAGGCTGATCACCGCTGAACAAACCGCAAGACGCTCCATAAATTTTCCTCTCTTGATCCATACAGGCAATGACTTCGCAGTCAAATTCAGCGGCAAAGTAATCGCCAATAGCCGGGTCCAGCAATTCCGATGGTCCCAATTTAACCCGTCGGCTTGCCACGCCGCATCTCTACTTTTGCGGTGAAGGCGCCTGCTCGTCCCATCGATCGGTAAATACAACCGGCACCCAGCTATACCCGCTCCCCTCCTTGCGCAAGCGCCCCAGGGAAGGAAATACCGACGAATGCGGGACCGCGATCAAAACATCCGCGCCCGCGAGCTTAGGCAGCAATTGATTCCGCGTTGAAGCCGCCGCAGTCTGGTCGATGTCGAAACTCGCGGTGACCTCGGGATACTGCAGCTGGACGCGCTGTGCATGGATGGTGTCGCCCCAAAACAGGATTTTTTGTCCCTTCGAGGAAAATTCATAGCCGGTATGTCCCGGGGTATGACCAGGCAGCGGGACGATTTGCATGCCGTCGACGATTGGCTCGGAGCCACTAAACGTGTGCCACTTACCGGCCTTAATGTAAGGCGCTGCGATGGCTTGCGCACTCTGGAAGAACGGTTGCGCCTCCTTCGGCGCCTTAGCAGCAATTTCCCGTGAGAGCCAAAAGTCGTTTTCTGCCTTCGCAACGTAAACCGTGGCATTTGGAAAGACACGCTTGCCGTCCTGAGTGGTGAGACCCCCCACGTGGTCGGAGTGGAGATGCGTCACCAAGACGACGTCAACTTCTTCCGGCGTGTAGCCTGCGCAGCGGAGGCTGCCCACCAAGCGCCCGAGTGCTGCCCCACCCCACCAGGTGCCGGCGCCCGCATCCACGAGGATTAGTTGTTTGCCCGTGTTGACCAGGAAGCCGTTATCAACAACATCCAGCATGTGTGGATCTTCCTCCAGTGCCTTTGCGACACCATCCATCGTCGCTTTTTTTCCGTTCAGCCAAAGCAGATCGAACACGGCGGTACCATCGTATAGAGCCGTGACTTCGAGGTCGCCAACTTTCAGTCTGTAGAAGCCCGGCACCTGGTCATGATGCTGGGGTGCATCAGCCACAGCTGCGCTGAGACCGGCTACAAGGCTGCCCAGCACTGTCAGGAGAACGGCGACGAAGCGCGTCAAATTTCTCCCGGAGAAGTTTCTCGTCGTCTGCGCGGAGAGTTCCACTGCTTTGCCTATGCTTTTCATTGGGATGTATGCCTCCTCTGAGTTTGAATTCGGCTGTGGTATTCCATTTGGACTTTTGCAAGCGGATCGGTCGATCGACCTGCCTTCTTCCATCCTGGTTGCATTATGCAACCACACATAGGATGCTCGAATCTGGTATAGTGATGCAACTAGATTTTTTTGGGGGGGGTGACTAAGTACGAGGAGCTATGCGACACAAATCCTTCAAAACCAACCTGTGCCCCGTGGCCCGCTCGCTCGATACCATCGGCGAATGGTGGTCTCTGCTGATCGTTCGTGACGCCCTCTCTGGCATACGACGCTTCTCCGATTTTCAGAAGAACTTGGGGTTGGCAAAGAACGTCCTGAGCGCGCGCCTTAAGAAGTTGGTTGCGTGCGGAGTCATGGAACAGGTACCGGCTTCGGACGGCAGTGCCTACCGGGAATATGCCCTAACCCCAAAAGGCCGGGAGCTGTTCCCGGTCATCGTTGCTTTGCGCCAGTGGGGTGAACGTCATCTCTTCTCCAGCGGCGAGAAACGTCTACAGGTTCTGGACAAACGCACCGGAAAACCAGTTCGAGTGCAAGTACACAACGCGGAAGGGGAAATCCTTACGGCGAACGATCTGGAACTGGTTACTGTTACGAATTGAACGAACCTTTACGGCGTCCACCTTCCCTACTCTTGCTCTTGAAATACCTGCCAGTAGGTCTTCGTGCTAGCCCGTCACTCAAGAATAAGAGGAAAGTTAAACACCGGCACCTGGATCACTATTCTGCCTGGAGTACCACGCTTAGAGCGCCAAGCGATCCCACGTGCCGCCATACCTAATTGCACGAACCATTTCTCTGTCGTAAATACTCTGAGGGAATCCGGGTTCGATTCGGCTTGCTCGATCGAGGGACTTCAATTGTTCGGCGGAGAGTTCCAGGTCCAAACTGGCGAGATTGTCCCGGAGTTGAGATACATTCCGCGCTCCAATGATCGCGATTACTGGCACCGTTTGATGGCGCAACCAGGCGAGTGCGACTTGCGCCATGCTGCGACCGGTTTGTTCGGAAACCGAAGTTACAGCCGATATCATCGACGCCGCGCGTTGTTCCCTCTCTGGATAGAAGGCTTTCACTCCCTCATTGGTCATCCGCCCGCCGTCCGGCTTGCCTTCGCCGTGATATTTCCCGGTTAGAAATCCACCCGCCAGGGGAGAGAAAGCCAGAACCCCCAAGTTCAAAGCTTTGGCCATGGGAATCAGTTCGCGCTCGACCGTCCGCTCAATCAGGCTGTATTCGAGCTGCAGCCCGATAAACTGTGTCCAGCCTCGAAGCTTTGCCAGAGTATTTGCCTGGGCGACCCACCAGGCGGGAGCGTCCGAGATGCCGACGTAAAGAACCTTGCCCTGGCGAACCAAGTCGTCCAGACCGCGCATGACTTCTTCCACAGGCGTGATCCCGTCCCAGATGTGCACCCAGTACAGGTCGATGTAGTCGGTTTGCAATCGCTTGAGACTGGCTTCCACTGCCTGCATCATGCTCTTGCGGTGATTGCCCGCCGCATTCGGATCATTGCCTGGCGCGGCGTTGGAGTACTTCGTGGCTAGAACGACGCTCTCGCGATGTCCCTGAATGAACTCACCCAGGAATTTCTCGCTCGTGCCGTTGGTGTAGAAATTTGCAGTGTCAACGAAGTTTCCGCCTGCCTCGCGGTAAGTCTCATAGATTTTCTGCGCTTCAGCCTTAGGTGATCCCCATCCCCATTCGTCGCCGAAAGTCATTGTGCCTAGCGACGCTTCGGAGACCCGAAGTCCGCTCTTGCCGAGTAATCTGTATTTCATAATCGTGTTCCTTTCGGGATTCAGCAACTCAGGAATTGGTTCCGCTTTTTCCCAGATACAATCGGCTGTCGAAGCGCCCATCTTCAAAGACCGTTGAAACAGTAAGATGTCGCCATTTTTCGGCCTCGCTCGCTCGCGCAGCTTCCGCTTGTTGCACGCGCTTTTCCGCATCGACACCGAGGATCAGCCGCACGGGCACCTCGTCGCTGTTCGCCAGTTGCACGATGACATCGGCGATCTTCCGCGGATCGCCTTCCGCACGCCCTTCGAGTCCTCGCAATATCTTGTGCATCGAACCGACCGAGGCCTCGTAGTCCGGCAGCAGGTCCGGCATATTCTCACCCGCGCGCCGTGCCCAGTTGGTCCGAATGCCTCCCGGCTCTAGCGTGCAGATCTTTACACCGAACGGCGCGATTTCCATCGCCAGCGAGTCGCTGAAACCGCCGACAGCCCACTTCGCCGCGTGATACGGAGTATTGCCAGGAACCGCGATGCGACCACCGACCGAAGACACCTGAAAGATGCGACCGCTCTTCTGCGTGCGCATCACCGGCACGGCGGCGCGCGTGGTGTACACCACGCCATAAAAGCACGTGTCCACGACGGCCTGGAAATCCACTGTACTCATTTGCTCGAAAGGCGCAATCTGCCCGTAACCAGCATTGTTGACGAGCACGTCCAGCCGCCCGAATGTATCCACTGCCAACTGCACTGCCGCTTTTGCGGCGGCTTCGTCTCGCACTTCCAGTTTCACGGGTTTCACCCGCTCGCCGTATTGCGCCACCAGAGGTGCCAGTTCTTCCGTCCGGCGCGCCCCAGCGATCACGCTGTCGCCTGCGGCCAGCGCCGCCTCGGCGATGTCCCTCCCCAACCCGTTTCCACTTCCCGTAATCAACCAGGCCTTTGACATGAAAATCCTCCGTTCTCCTTCTTAGATAGACTCCGTGCGCTTAGACTCGGCCAGCTGGATTCGCGAACGAGTCTATTGTGATTACTCACTCATTTATGAGATGCAGCGGCTCGTTACTTGGTTATGCCAGCCCAGAACATTTGAAAGCCGCTATCGCGGTATTGTTTCGCTTTGGATCGGTTCGACACCGTAAGATCTATCGTCGCCTCAACCAAGGCTGATAACGACTTCGAGATCAGTTCCACCGGGACATCATTGCGAAAGACCCGCTGCTCAATCGCGTCACGAATCATGATTTGGAACTCGACGAACGGCGCGCTGCCGGCGTCTCTGGACACTTTGGTGAGTACCTCGGAAACAGTTAGTTGCGCCAGCACCTTGCGCTGCCTGGAGTTCGCGATACCCCAATTCACATAGCGATCCCAAACATGTCGCAGCTTGGTACGAATATTCTTCTTCCGGGGGAAATCCGACATCATGGTGTCTGCGAGTTCCAGCTTGATCTCCCGGTAAAGGGCGTTGATCAGATCATCCTTGGTCTTGAAGTACGTAAACAGGGTTCCTTCGGCGACGCCAGCCTGTTTTGATATCTCTGACGTTGGGGCAGCGGTAAGACCCCGCTCCGCAAACAGGCGGGTGGCGGCGTCGAGGATCGCATTTCGTTTGTCTTCGCTTTTAGGGCGCGCCACAGAGCCTCTCTATTACCGAGTGCATACTCAATTATGCACAAGAACTATGTCGATGGCAAGCGCAGGCGGAGCATCAAGGTACGGGACGCCATAGAGCCTGCGGCGGCGTGCAGGGAGCGGCTTACGTTTACGTTAGGCGAATGATGGGCTTAATCGTGCCGCCATTTTCGCTGTCTTGCGCAGCTTGATTGATTTGATCGAGGCTGTAAAACTTCACCAGTTTCTCGAACGGGAAGCGCCCCTGCGCGTTGAGTTCGATGAGCTGCGGGATAAAAATGTCGGGAACGCTCTCACCCTCAAGAATGCCGCGTATCCCTTTACCGCGTATCATCAGGTCGTTCACGTCAAAGCTCACCTCTGTGCCTAGTGGCTCTGCTCCGACGATGCCGCATGTGCCGAGAGATCCGAGCGCTTCTATCGCCTGATGCAACGCTCTGGGGTCCCCGGAGGCTTCTAGCGAATAATCGACTCCGCCACCAGTGATATCTCGGATCGCCTCAACCGGATTTGTCTGTTTGCTGTTAATAACGTGCGTCGCGCCCAGTTCCTTTGCCATTTCCAGACGCGAGGGCACGATGTCTATGGCGACGATGGTTGTTGCTCCAACAGCCCGTGCCGCCATGATCGCTGAGCATCCAACTGCACCCGCGCCGAAGGAAGCGAAGCTTGTACCGGGTCTCACAGTCAGCGCATTCATTACCGCCCCGGCTCCGGTCTGAATACCGCAGCCGAGCGGACCGAGGCGTTCGAGCGGTACGTCACGGCTGACCTTGACCACGTTGCGTTCATTGGCGAGTGCGTATGTCGCAAACGACGATTGGCCGAAAAAGTGATCGTGAACTTTCTCGCCATGGCCGTCGAGCGTAGCAGTGCTGCCGTCCAAGCGCGCTCCACCGAAGGAAAGCGGGAACGTCTTCTCGCAATGTGCCATCCTTCCCAAGCGACAAGGCTTACAACGCCCGCATGTCAGGAATGTGAGCACGACAGAATCGCCGGGCGCAACTTTGACAATATCCGCTCCTACGCTCTCGACGATTCCTGCGCCTTCGTGGCCAAGCACGATTGGATGCGGCACGGGGTAGCCCTTGTCACGCGCAACCATATCTGTGTGGCACAAGCCGGTGGCCACGACCTTAACCAATACTTCGTCTCGGCGCGGGCCTTCCAAACTTAATGTTTCGATGTTAAAAGGTCCGCCTTTCTCGCGGACAACCGCACCTCTAATCTGTGTTACGTTCTTGCTCATCGAACTTTCCTCCTCAGTTGAGACTCTGTCGCAACGACCTACGCTACTTTTCACGCCACCGAGCACAGTGAGCTCGCTCACTCCGGTCGGGATCAGGCGGGCGCGCCGCCGCTAAGCGGATGCCGCGCAGTTGGCGTGCTAGATGCTGGGGCACTTTCGGATACAGGCGAAATTCGGCGGGTCCAGTCCACTAAATTCTTTAGCAGCTCCCGGATGAATTGTTTCGTCGGCTCATGGATTAGATTGCCGTTCTCATCGAATCGGTGTGCATCCTCGATAACGACCTCACGCATCTTCACGAGCTCAACAAGCGATGGTTCAAGGCTAGACTCCTTTCGAATGAACATCTCCAAATTAGTCATGGCTCTGTAGGCCGCTGGTGATGCCCCCTGAGCGTCAAGCCGCGCTTTCATGGTGTGTTCCTTTCATTCAATGAATGAGGCTACCCGTGTTGTCGAATCGACTTGCTTTCGTTGCTCAGCCGGGACGGCTAGTCGAGGAACGCCATCATCGGCTCTGGGCTCCAATATCCGATCCGCATTAGATCTCGATCTCCTTACCATTCGGATCGCTATGGAACCTCGAACTTCCACCGGACTTAAAGCTGGCCGCCGTCGCGAAGGTGTCCTCCATGAATTGGAAATACACGATCCTGCCATCGCGGACGCGAGCAAGGATTGAGAAGGGAGATTCGACAGTTTTTCCAAGTGTCGTCGACCTGTAAGTGAATCGGCCAAAGACGGCGACATTTTCTCCAGTGCCGAACAACTCCTCGGGAGAAAAGGCCAGAATTTGCCAGAACTGGCTGACCCGCGTGAACGTGTCAATGAACGCCTGGGGACCCTTGCCCGTGCCAGTCCACGGCAAGATCTTTTTTAAATCGGGATTGTCGTAGTTGAGTGACACGTAGGTCGCATCCTCGTCAACGAGACCTTTGACAATCGTTGGATTTGTTGTGTTCGCTAAGAATTGCCTCACGACCTCTGTGGGCGTTTGCGCCATCGATTCGCTCCTCTTCTTGTTCATTGAACTTTCCTTTCTGACCGACGTGTTTTAGTGTGTAGCTTCGTGCTTATGCTGCGAGCAATTCAGCAATGCGCTCGCCGATGATCACGCAGGGTGCCTGAGTGTTCCCCGTAGTAACCGTCGGCATGATCGAACCGTCCGCGATGGGGAGTTTCTTCACTCCATAGCCCCGGAGTTTGGAGTCGACCACCGATTCCGCGTCCTGCCCCATCTTTAATGTGCCGGTCACGTGGTGCATGGACTGAGCGCCGTCACGGATCAAGTTGTCGAGCGCTTCGCCCTTGACGTCGCCGGGCAGGATTTTGCGCTTGACGAACGGTTTCATTGCGGCGGAGTTACCGAGTTCGCGGCCGATTTCCAGGCCCTTGCGCAGAGCGGCTAAATCGCGCGGATCACCGAGCATATTTGCGTGAATCTCGGAAGCGTCGGCGGGATTCGCAGATTTGAGACGCAGGTAGCCGCGGCTGCCCTCCTCATGTTGCTGAGAGGTGGTCAGCAGCAGGACCTGGTCGACCAATGGGTCCGTCACCAACGCGTCCAAACTCTCGGCCACGTGAGGAATGCCATACTCTTTAGCGGCCGCCTTCGCCGCTTCCTTGCGTTGGCTGTAGATAGCTACGATCTCGTACTCCGGTAGGAGCCTCAGCACCCGGACATGTGCGAACAAGGCCCAATTACCAACACCGATCAATCCCAGACGAATTTTCTTTTGATCCTTCATCCCTTCCTCCCTATGCGTGTCACTCGCTACAGAACTAAAGCTGCAGCGCCTACTCTTCTTCAGGCGCCCTGCCAGATGAGTTTTGGGTTGGTAAGTTCCAGTGCGCCGGGAGCGCCAAGTTCGCGCCCATACCCTGAAGCCTTGAAGCCTCCGAACGGTGCGCGAGGATCAGAGCGCGTGAAGTCATTGATAAATACCATTCCAGACTCGATCTCGCCGGCAACGCGACGGGCCCTGACGAGGTCACGGCTCCAGACCGCAGCGCTGAGACCGAAGTCAGTGATATTGGCGAGGCGAATCGCTTCGTCCTCGGTCTTGAAGGGGAAAATCATAGCCACGGGACCAAAGAATTCCTCCTTGGCAATCGCTGCCTCGGGCGGCACCCCCACAAGCACGGTCGGCGGGTAGAAATTCCCGGGGCCGGCGGGGATCTCACCACCAGTCAGAATGCGTGCTCCCGCTTTTACCGCGTCGAGCACCTGGCGATGGAGGTTCTTGCGGGCACCGGAGGAGGCCAGTGGGCCAAGCTTGATGCCTTCCTTCATGGGATCGCCCATGGGAAGCGCCTTGGACTGTTCGACAAACGCCTTGGTGAAGTCGTCGAACAGAGACTCCGCCACCAGGAAACGCTTGGCGCAAATGCAACCCTCACTGTTGTTGAAGAAGCGCGACGTCACGGCGAGCTGCACGGCCTTCGCAATATCCGCGTCCTCCAGAACAATGAATGGATCGGAACCGCCGAGTTCCAGCACCGCTCTCTTGCCGGCTTGGGCGGCTTCCGCCGCAACAGCTCGACCTGCGCGGACACTGCCGGTGACGGTGACGGCCCGCACTCGCGGATCGGCGATGACGGCGGCACACGCCTCAACCGGGATTGCTAGGTTGACATAGAGTCCTTCGGGGCCACCGGCGTCGCGCACCAGGGTCTCCAGCGCCTCAGCGCAGCCTTGGACCGATTCGGCGTGCTTGATGAGCGCGGTATTGCCGACCAAGGCTGTGGTGTTGAAGAAGCGCAGCACCTGCCAGAAGGGTACGTTCCACGGCTGAACGGAAAAGATCGGCCCTATCGATTCATAGAGAATCTGCGCCGGCAAACCTGCGACGGGCTGTGGCTTGAGATAAGCCTCCCCCGATTCGGCGAGGTGACGGGCGTCCCAAGCGCATTTCTTGATCTCGAAAATGGAGTCCGCCAGCGGCTTGCCCATCTCGGCGGTGATTAGGCGGCCGTAGGTCTCGGCTCGTTCTTCCAGCAACTCGGCGAGCCGAGTGAGGAAAGCGATTCGCTCCCGCAATGGAGTGCGGGACCACCGTCGCCAGCCGTCCCAAGCACGCTGCAACCGCGCGTCGGTCTCCGCCTTGTCATGCTCCGGATGGACACCCAGCAGTTCACCCGTCGCCGGATTACGTGATTCGAAGTTCATTGGTACCTCCCTGCCGCTTTCCGTGGCCTATAAATTTGGCCAAAATATATATCTATTAATTACGACCGATTACTCTTCCGTAAAAGATGTAGTCACAAAAAATTAGCGATCGACCTGCCAAGCCTCCCGGTATGGGACGATCAAATCACTTTGAAATAGCCTTCATCGTTCAGGATGTGTCGGGGATAGTCCTGCCGCTGCGAAATAAGCTTTTTGATTTTCTCGATGAATGCGGGGTCTTGGTTGTCACCCCGATAAACGGTCATATCTTCGGCCAGCCAGGCAGGAAGAGCAGCGAAGCGGTGCACCGTTTGTGTCTCTAAATACCAGGTAATATGGACGAGCGCGCCACTCTCCTCGTACCAGACCGTGGTCTCGACTCCCGGAGCTACCCGCTGGTAGTAGAAGTGCTGGATGGCATGCCGTCCGGCGTGTGGCCCCGCTTTCAGGGTGTAGTCGACAATGTCTGGCCCGACGATGGCAGGTTCGAAGATCCAGCCGTTGGCAAAGTGCCAGCTGAGTCGTGCCCCAAGGATGGTATTAAGCATGTTAGTTATCTCCTTTCTGAGATCCGACAGCGAGTGTTGGTCGCCGTCATGTGTGTTTCTACGGCTTTGATGAACCTCGACGCTTGTCAGCAATGACATCTTTCCCTTAAAATCTGCCAACCTCCCCATGCGCGCATCCACCTCTCGTCGGATCGTTTTCACCGCCTACGACGGAGTCTCGCTGCTTGATCTCGCTGGTCCGCTGGAAGCATTCCGCGTGGCGGCTGATTTCGCCCTCAAAGAACAGCGCACAACTTACGAATGCATTGTCTTGTCTGCTCGAGGCGGACGCGTCAAGACCGCCAATGGTATTGAACTGAATACAAAATCGGCGCGCAGCATCTCTGGCAAAGCGATCGATACTTTGGTTGTGCCCGGCGCATTTCGTGTGGAGGATGTCACACGGGACCGCGCTCTTATCCAGTGGCTCAGGAAGACTGCACCCACCAGCAAGCGGATCTGCTCGGTATGTGTTGGCAGTTTCTTGCTGGCCGCCGCAGGAATCCTTAATGGACACCGAGCGGCGACGCACTGGTTGCATGCGCAACTGCTGGCCAGCCGGCACCCTGACGTGATCGTAGAACCCGACGCCATCTACGTTCACGATCGCAAGGTGTGGAGTTCGGCGGGCTCTACTTCCGGCATTGATCTAGCGTTGGCTCTGATTGAGCAGGACGTGGGACGCGAGGTCGCGATCAAGGTAGCAAGGATTCTTGTGGTCTATCTCAAGCGTGCGGGCGGCCAGTCGCAATACAGTGCTTTGCTCGACGGCCAGGCGCTCTCTGAGCCAGACCCCTTCAACGAGCTTGAACAATGGATCGCAGAACACCTGAGAAGCAATCTTCGCGTTAAGGCGCTCGCCGATCGCGTACACATGAGTCCGCGCAACTTCGCACGAGTTTACGTGCAGACGCGTGGCCGAACGCCGGCGAAGGCCGTAGAAGCAATTCGCTTGGATACTGCGCGGCGGCGGCTTGAGGAGACGACGGCCCGTATCGAAACTATTGCCGGAGATTGTGGTTTCAGCGGCGAGGAGCAAATGCGCATGGCTTTCGTTAGAGGCTTAGGCATTCCTCCGCGCGAGTACCGGAAGCGATTCGCATCCACCTCCTGACAAATTGAAGCCGTTCTTCGGTTGTGGTCGATCTGACCGTGCACGGTGATCAGGCGAAGGCCACAGGCGGTGCGAACCGGCCGCCGCCGAAAGATCCGCTCGCACGATCGGTCTCCAAAAAAAACACCATTATGTCGTTCGGGTCGACGCCAGCTTCGCCGAGTTTTTCGACCAGGGCGGCAACAAGAGCTTTTTTCCTATTGGTGTCAGTCCCGGAAGATACCAGCACTTCAATCATTAACATCTGGTCAGTGCGCGGCTTGGGCAGTGCGGGATAGCACAGATCAACCCTGAGGTCACTCGGTCCCAACGAAAGGAAACGTTGGAAAAGGTCATCCTCCGGATATCCAGCAGCAATGCTTGCAGCATGGATGGCTCGGGAAAGGCGGTCCTTCTCGCTGGTAGACCTGTTGGACTTCATCGTTACGGTAAACAAGGGCATAGAACCTCCTGATTGCAGGATATTTCTGCCTCGATACGTGGGGTTCAGTATCACGGCTCCTTGATCGAGATATTCCAAGCTCCGCCTAAAGAGTTCTCGAGTCATTCCGCATGCGAGTGGCAATCTTTACGTTTGGCCATACTTGCGCCAGATGCGGACGGACCGCTTGAAGTACGGAGCAGGTTGAAGCCACATCCAGAAGTCGCTTCGATCAGTTCCGGCAATCGCTTCAGAGCCTGATGAGCCTGGCAACCACGCTTGCCAAGCATTAAGCCTCAACGTGAGGTCGCTTGCGCTCCTGTCCGATAAGCATCTGCAATACGGTTTTCAAGGCGACCTCTCCCTTTCGAGGGCTGGCTTCAGCGTTCTCGAACTCGATCCAGCCTTCGTTGAACCCATCCAACATCCGAATACGGGGTGTGGGATTCTTCATGCCCTGCGATCTGAATAGGGGATCCCAAGTCTCGCGCGGCACGATGTCCATTCTTACGGGACGGCCAAGAAGTTCAGCGAAGGTGGCCGCAACCTCGTCGGGCGTCACCCGGCCCGGTCCTTCCAACTCGACGACTCTGCGGCCGTTCCAAATTCCCTGGAGCACTTCCGCGGCCACATGTCCGACGTCGGCAGTAGCAACCATTGGTACCGGTTTATCGAGAGGTTGCAAAAAGCTCGGAATCACACCGTTCTCGCAGGCTGCAGCAACATCCCATTTGGAATTTTCCATGAACCATCCCGGTCGCAGGAAGACAATGGGCACCGACAGCTCTCCCAGCACTTGCTCGATGATGGTGTGTTGTGTGAGCAGGTTTGGTTCGCCCGCTTGCGCGCCGATCGTCGACAGGTACACGACTCTGCCCGGACGTGCCCTTTCGATCGCCGATTTCAGAGTGGCGGCCGTGGCCCGCGCCTCAGGAAAGCCGAGTGCCGGATCGAAGTTCGGCGGAACCAGCACGAAGACGCCTTCCGCTCCCTGGAACGCGGACGCAAGCGCTGCGGCGTCAAGGATGTCCGCTGCCGCTAATTCGCAGCCGCGCTGTGCCCAACCGTCACCTTTGCGGACGTCGCGCATTACCGCCCGAACTCGCCGCCCAGCGGCCAGGAGGTTACGCGCTACGTTGCCGCCAACATTGCCAGTGATTCCAGTAATTGCGAACATCGTACCGTCCCCCTTCCGATCCGGAATTCCCATGCTCGCGAACCCCTTTGAGTCTTCACTCAGGCGTTGCTTGCGGTTCTTGACTCCGCGCCCGCAGGCACCAGCAATTCGCCAAGGCCTACGCGATGCAGCATTTCCGCGCGCACGCGGTCCATTACCGCAAATGCTATGTCTGCCCCGTCCTGCGTTGGATCTATATGAACGCGGAACGGGCGTTTGCCAAAAGGCGCCTCTACGACTTTAACGATTGCGTCCGCCACCGCGCCCGCATCCGCGTCGGGCGGAACAATGGCGGCAAAGGCCTCTTGTATTTTCTTTCCATAGCCTTCGTAGGGACCTGCTTCATACTCGGCTACGCGCTCCTTGTCGGCGGGCGTGCCGGAATGCGCGAAGTGATTGGTGCCGCCGGTGAATGCGCCGGGAACGATAATCGAGGTTTCGATGCCCCACAGCGCCAACTCGCGGGCATACTGTACCGCCATCGCGTCCATGCCCGCCTTCGAGGCAAAGTAGGGCGCGAGATACGGGGGCGTTCCGCCCGCCGAACTGCTGCTGGACACCCAGATGAGCAGCCCCTGGCGCTGTTTTCTCAGTTGAGGCAGCGCAACGCGGTTTACCCTTTGGGTGCTGAGCACGTTGATGTCGTAGAGTTCAGCCAGTTGCTCCGGCGTGAAGGCTTCCGCCGGCCCGAAGACCATATGCCCGGCATTGTGCATGAGGACATCGAGCCTGCCCTGTTCGGCGACAATCTGACGGATCGCCGCTTCGATGGAGTTTTCCGAAGACACGTCCAATTCAATGGGACGCAAGTCAACCTTATTGTCGTGCGCAAACTTTTTCACGTCCGCAACTTGCGGCGCGTTGCGGCCGGCGGTATCCCGCATCGTGGCGTAGACAGTGTGGCCGGCCTTCGCGAGGGCATTGGCGGACAGACGGCCAAAGCCACTGGAAGCTCCAGTGATTACGATTACCTTCTTCATGACTGCCTCCCCCTCTTACCCGGTGTCTCGTGTGTCTTTGCAAGGTTCCGAACTCGATTCAGTAGGCAAAGCCCCCGTTCGCACGCAATACTTGAGAGTTCACCCAAGCGCCGTCTGGACCTGCCAAAAAGGAAACCACTCTGGCGATGTCTTCCGGCTGTGCCAGACGTTCCAGCGGTGGCATCTTGCTCAGTTCCGCAATCTGTTCTTCGCTTTTGCCCTTTAGGAAAAGCTCGGTGGCAACGGGTCCTGGAGCGACGGAATTGACCGTAACGTTTCGCCCACGCAGTTCATTTGCCAGAACATGCACTAATCCTTCGACGCCGGCTTTGGATGCGATGTAAGGACCGTAAGTGGGGAAAGACTTTGCCAGTACGCTGCTTGAGAAAGCGATGATTCTTCCACCGGACGCCACGTGCTGCGCTGCTTGAGCCAGGACCAGGAAGGCGCCGCGCAGGTTGGTGGAGATGACTTTATCGAACAGGTCGAAGTTATTCTTGCCGATGGGCGAAAGTGGCATGATCCCCGAGTTGTGAACCACAACGTCGACGCTCCCGAATTTTGTATTGGTTTCATTGAAGAGCCGCTCGACGTCAGCGGGGCTAGAAACATCTGCTTGGATGGCGACGGCATCGCCGCCGATCCCCTTGAGTTCCGCCACGACTTCCAAAGCTTCCGCCGCATTGCTCAGGTAATTCACCACCACGACGAAACCGTCCCGTGCCAGCCTTTTCGCTACGGCTTTCCCGATTCCACGGGATGCCCCGGTTACGATCGCGATTTTCTTCATGACCCGCTCCTTTATTTTTCTGAGAGACTCTCATCTGCTTAGCTGCCGACACTTTGCAGCAAGGGCATTCGATGCAGCGCGATTTTCGCCTGAAACATCCGCGCCTTTACTGCCCCGGTTGAAATCCCCAGAATTTGTGCGGTTTCCCTGATTGAGCGTTCCTCTAAGTGGATGAGCTCCACAACGTTGCGAGCTCTCGGCCGCAGCCCCGAAATGGCTGACTTCACGATCCGTTTCCGTTCACGAAGGGAGCAACTCTCTTCCGGATCGGGAGCGTGGTGCCGAAATTCTCGTTGCGCTACGGGTTCAGACGACGGGTTTGAATCGTCCATGGGAACTTCTCGCGCCCCGCGGTTTTTGCGAAGCTTCATCAGGGAGGCATTAATCGCAATGCGTGTCAGCCAGGTTGCAAATTGGGATCTTCCATCAAAATCCTTGAGATGGACGAACGCATTCAGAAAGCACTCTTGCGCTGCGTCTTCTGCGTCTTCACGGTTTCGTATGATCCGGCGAGTCACACAGGAGATTCGTTTTCTATGACGTTCGCAAAGCTCTCCGAAAGGAGCTCTTCGCCCACTTTTGGCGGCTGCGATCAACTGCTGCTCGCTCCACGCTCGAAGATCGCCAACTGCTGCGGCATCGCTCTGCGTCGAAACAAATGTACGCATCACTAGGGTGTACCTCCTCCCGCAAATCGGGGCTGCCAGGTCGTGGCGCCCTCAATCTTTTTCCCTTTCCATCCACTCGCGGACGTACGCCGGACAGTTCTCCAGGTTCATCCCATGCGCCTCGCAATCTCTTAGAAACTGCACTGCGTCGCGATCTACCAGCCTCAGGTCTCGTAAGTCCAAAACGATGGTTCTGTAGTCCGCATCAAACAACTCCTTCAACTCCGCGACTTCCTCCACATTCATCCGCCCACTCAGCGTAAAAACCATGATTCCCTGCCGCACCGATCGCTCGATCCTCAAGGTCATGGTTATGTTGTTTGGCCCAGTCAGCCATGGCGTGTACATAGTTGCCATCGCGACTTTCGCTTGACGAAGATGCAACGCGGAGGCCACATGCAAAGCACTGAAACGAAAGGCTTAGAGGTGAAATTGGAGTGACGGAATTCCGGGAAGTGCCGGATTCCCGGGAATCGAAAGGAGGGACTTGCTACTACTTAGAGATAAACCTGTGTTTCTTGATCCCCAAGTTTTTAATTTTCGTGTCCAGCGTCGATCGGGGAATTCCGAGTTTGGCTGCCGCACCCCGTGGGCCGGCGACTTTCCCTCTGCTTTCAGCCAAGGCGGCTTCAATAATTTTTCTCTCCTGATTCTGGAGAGTGTCTGGTAAAGGACCTGCTAATTCCTGCCGGGGTGGCGGCACGCTTGCCAGCCAGGCCTTTTCGATCCAAAAGGTGTCGCCGCCGCACAAGATCACCGATCTTTCAACAATGTTTTGCAACTCGCGGATATTTCCCGGCCATGGATACGATTGACACCGCTCCAGCGTACTGTTGTCGATTTTGCGAATTTGTTTCCCCATCTTCTCCGCGTACCGCTTTACAAAGTACTCGACCAACATCGGAATATCCTCCTTCCGTTTGCGGAGAGCAGGCACCTCAATCGGGAAAACGTTCAACCGGTAGAACAAGTCGGCGCGAAACTTTCCCGCGGCAATGGCCGCCGTTAAATCACGGTTGGTTGCGGCTATGACGCGAACGTCGGTGGGAATAATTCGGTTACCTCCCACTCGTTCGAACTGCTTCTCCTGAAGTACGCGCAGCAACGCAATCTGGGTCTCTGCGGGAAGCTCGCCGACCTCGTCTAGAAAGATCGTACCCGAGTGCGCCATTTCAAAGCGGCCCTGGCGACGCTGCACCGCGCCAGTGAAGGCGCCTTTCTCGTGACCAAACAGCTCCGACGCGATCAAGGAGGAAGGCATCGACGCACAGTTTACGCTGATGAACGCCTGCCCGGAACGTTGCGAGTGCTTGTGTATGGCGCGAGCAACCAGTTCTTTTCCGGTACCGGTTTCGCCGGTGATCAGCACCGTGGAATCGGTGGGGGCCACTTTCACAATGCTGGAGAGCACGGTTTGCAGCGCCGGTGACGAACCCACAATTTCCTCAAACATGAATGCCTGATCGATTTCCTCCCTCAGCGCAAGGTTTTCGTCACGCATCCTCTCCTCGGCCCGCCTGCGATCCTCGATATCCGTCCCCGTCGCATACCAGCGAATGATGTGCCCCTGGTCGTCGCGAAGAGGATTGTAGCGGACAAGAAACCAGCGATACTTACCGTCTTTTCCAAGCTCTCGTTTCTCAAGTTCAAAAGGCTTACCCCGCGCGAGCGCCTCATTGCGCTTCTCAGGCAGCCTCTCCACATCCTCCGGGTGGAAGATCCGTGCGGGAAAGTCTTCTCTCTGCACCTCCTCCAAAGTGAGACCGGTGTAATCGAGCACTGTTTGATTCGCATAAAGGGCTGTCCCATCCGGGCGGAACACGTAAATGAAACTTGCGATGGCGTCGGTCATCCGCCGAAGCTCTGTTTCTTCCGCCTTTATTTGTTCAAACGCAGTCTGCAGAGCCGCTCTCGCTTCGTGCTGCTCGGTGACATCCATCGCCGTACCGACTAATTCAATGACATCACCGGAAGCATTCACTACCGGGTGTCCGACCACATGAACGTACTTGGCCGCGCCGTTTGGCAGAAGAAGCCTGTAGTCGGCCTCAAAGTCGATCCTGTCCCGAATGGCCTGCTCGACCACTCGTGTGTAATAACGCGCGTCCTCCGGGTGCAGCCGCTGGGCGACCTCCATGTAAGATGGTGGCGTGGGGGCAGGATCGAAGCCGAAGATCTGGTACATCTCTTTTGACCAATAGGAAGAATTCCAGCCGAATCTTGGAAGCACGGCAAGCTCTTGACCGGCCTCACGCCGCGCGTTTTCCATCTGAGGGACCTGCACCGCCCAACTGCCTGTGTGGGTCAATTTCTGTGCTTCGGCCAAATAACTCTCGCTCCGCCGCAGGGCCTCTTCCCTCTGCTTGCGCTCGGTGATATCCATCGCGGTCCCGACAAATTCTACGAGGTCGCCCGACTCGTTCAAGACAGGATGCCCGACAGCATGGAGGTGCTTGATGGCTCCACCGGGAAGAACAATGCGATAGTCCGCGTCATAGGCTGTTTTCTGGATTCTGGATTTTTCAAAGAGTTCCTGAATGCGCTTCTGGTCCTCGATATGATTTCTGCTAAGCCAAAATTCAACGGTCGACGTACCCTCATCGGGCTTGACGCCGAATATTCGAAATATTTGCGGCGAGACTGTGACTGTCCCTGATGACGCATCAAGTTTCCAGCTACCTGTTTGGCTTATTCTCTGCGCTTCAAGCAAATCTGCTTCAGTCTGTCGCAGCTTCTCTTCGTCGCGTTTGCGTTCTGTCACATCTACGTCGGTCCCAACGTATTCGACAATATTTCCGGCTTCATCGAGAACCGGGTGTCCGATCCCATGGATGTGTTTTACCGTGCCATCGGTCAGCACGATCCTGTAATCTTGCACAAAATCAGCTTTCTCGCGGAATGCCTTGTCGATCCGTTCGTTAAATCTGTCGCGATCTTGCGGGTGCACCAGTCGAAGGAACTCTTCCCGATTTGGAAGATTTTTTGTTTGAGGATCTAATCCAAAGATTCGCAGCATTTCGTCGGACCAGTAAATACACTTCTCCGCGGCAGGGCTATAGGCCCAACTGCCCGTCTTGGCTAGTCTATGCGCCTCCGCCAGATACGCCTCGCTTCTCCGATGAGCTTGCTCTGCGCGTTTGCGTTCTGTGATGTCTTCGGACAGCGCCATTATGAATCGCGGTACCCTCTCGGTGCCTGGCACAAGTGAAACGTTGTTGCTTACCCAAATCGAACTGCCGTCCTTGCGCAGATACTTTTTCTCAATCTGAAACTGTTGTCGTTTTCCCTCCAGCAACTCGGTGATGAGCGCCCAGTTGGCTTCGCGGTAGTCCTCATGCGTTACGTCCAGAAAATGAAGTGCACGCAGTTCCTCATCCGTGTAACCCACGATTGCCTGGTAGACATGATTGGTAGCTAGAAAGCGGCCGTCCAGGTCAGTCAGCGCAACGCCGATGGCCGAATTCTCAAAGACGGATCTCCAGCGCTCCTCGCTTTTCCGAAGGGCTTGCTCAGCCCGCTTGCGATCTTCAATGTCGATAGCGGTTCCGTACCATCTGACGAGCTTTCCGGTTTCATCGCGCAGCGGTACATTGCGAATAAACCACCAGCAATATTCTCCGTCTGCCCGCCGAACCCGCGCTTCACTCTCCATGGCTTGCCCGTGCTTAACGGCTGTGTGCCAATCGGCCACGACCCTCGTCCGGTCATCTGGATGAAGGACCGCTTCCCACTTCCACCCGAATGCCTCGTCCAAAGCTAAACCTGTGAACTGCAACCAGCGATCATTAACGAAATCAACCTGCCCGTCGGGTGACGTGCTCCAGACATGCGCCGGAACCGTGTTGACGGCTTCGCGAAGCTCTCGCTCGCTCCGGCGGGCAGCTTCCGTCCGCTGCTTAATCTCTTCAAAAGCTTTCTCCAATTCAATCCTAGCCTGCGCGTGTTCGGTTACATCTATTGCGGTCCCAACAAATTCCACAAGGTCGCCCATCTCGTTCACGATGGGACCTCCGATAGAATGTTGGTATTTGATGGTTCCGTCGGGAAGAAGAAGGCGGTAGCGGGCTTCGTAATCACTTCTCTCCATGACGCATCTTTCAAAGAGATCCCGAACCCGCTTCCGATCCTCAGGATGAATCCTGTTAAACCAAAAGTCAGGGCTTGAACAGTCGTCACCCGGTTTGACGCCAAATGAACGGTGTATTTCCGGCGAGAAGGTTACAATCCCGGATGAAACGTCCAGACTCCAACTCCCCGAATGGCCAAGTCTTTGAGCCTCAAGCAGAGACCATTCGCGGCGCCGCAGATTCTCCTCTGCTTTCATTCTTTCTATCGCGATTCCAGCGATGCTGGTTGCATTTTCGATCAGGTGGATGTCTCCTGGCTTTGGGCTTCGCACTGATCGGAAGTAAAACGCAAAGGTTCCAAGAATTTCACCGTGGTGAGATATGATTGGTGCGGACCAGCAGGCGCGAATGCCATGTGCTGCGATTATGTCGCGTACCTGTTCAAGGATTGGGTCCGTCAGGACGTCGCTGACGAAAACTGGCTTGCGCTGGATTACCGCTGCGCCGCACGATCCGCCCTGTGGACCAACAACAAATCCGTCAAGCGCTGCAACGTAGGATTCGGGAAGAGTTGGCGCTGCAATTGCCCGCATGTGTACACGGTCTTGATCAAGAAGCCAAACCGAGCAGAGCATTCCTTCACGATGAGTTTCAACAACCCGCGCCACGCTCGTCAGCACTTCCTTCAAAGACGCGCCCGCGAGAATCATTCTCAATATCTCGAGAATATCCTCACTGGCGAGGCCTTTCGCCAGTGTGCCATCCGACTCCGGATCGGTTGAGCGTACAGGCTGGTGGGAATCATGATCTCCGGATGCCATCCGCGGATTATAGTCCAACCGGCGATTCCAGGCCTTCCTGGAACTTATGCAAACGTGAGCCAGGCATTTCGACGTGACCGTGCGACCGATCCTGAATGAACTGAATGTGATAGTAGCTGAGGGTGCCGAAAAGACTCGAAAGTGATTGCCTATTCAAGCGAAGAGCTGGCAAGAGTGTTGCTTACTTCTTGGAGGGAATCCGGGCGCATTCAACGCCGAACTTCGGGATCCGGGCCGACAGTTCGTGGAACTCGGTAAACAGTATTCGACGCTGAACTTAACTCTTATTGGCGTGCAAAGAGTTGCCGGCTGGACCTAATCTTTTTAGAGCGAAAGATTTAAACGCATCTATGACTGTCGCTCGAGATCCTTTGCCGACAGCGATACCAATTTCGGACATTGGTATCTTGTCTGCAATTTCACAAGCAACCACCGAAGCTACGCTGTGTTTGACTGCCGAAAGGGGCAAAATGGCGATACCCATGTGCGCATCGACTAGCGAGATCAGTGTCGAGATCTCTCCTGCGGTCTGGGAAACTTTGGGAACAATCCTGGCATCGCGAAGCATCCCCACGATTAAATCGTGGAACCCAGGCGCATGGGCACGCTCATACATCACGAAGTCTTGACCCGACACTTCGCTTAGGCGCACCCTTTTCTTCTTTGCCAGTTTATGGGACACGGGTACAACGAGTACGAACGGTTCGCGATGCACTGTGACAACATCGAGGACTGAATGCCCGCCAATCGGCAGACGAAGAAATCCGACGTCGAGTGAACCAGTCTCCAGCATCCGCACCTGATCCGCCGTGAGAATGGCGCGCAATGAGAACTCTACTTCGGGATTCAACTCCCTGAACTGGCGAACGATATTCGGCACAATCTCACTGAGCGCGGTTGAGATGAAGCCGATCCGCACTAGCCCCAGTTTCCCACTGGCAGCCAGCCTCGCCCTGTGAAGCGCCTGGTCCAATTGCGAGAGCGCTCGAGCTGCGTCATCGCGAAAGGCAACGCCGGCCGCGGTGAGCGTTGTTTTGCGCCGGTTCCGCTCGAAGAGTCGCACGCCGATTTCTTCCTCAAGCGATCGTATCTGAAGGCTTAATGCCGGTTGGCTGAGATGAATCAACTCCGCTGAACGCCCGAAGTGCAGAGTCTCCGCGATAGAGAGAAATGACCGAATTTGGCGAAGCTCCATATATTTGTACTTATTGCCTAATCTTATCACAGAGAAGAAAACAAATAATGTCTCTAATCAGAGTCCGAAGCGTCCAATCGGTGTGCGGAAGGAAGTAATTCGATACCGCAAGAAACGAAAGGAAGAACTAAGGAACATGAAATTCAATTTGTTGCAGCGGAAAACTTCACGCCGCGAAATGTTGCTCGGTTCGGCCACGCTGGCCGGCAGCGCCTTTCTGGCGAACCTTTTTCCTGTGACATTGCTCCGCGCCTCCGCGACGGACAACGCGCAACAAGCACCTTCTCCGGCCGAGCTGCTCGCGAGCATGCGAGCCAAGTTCAATGCCGTTCCCATGGAAACGCAAAAGCTTGCTGACAACGTCACCATGTTCGGCGGCCCGGGCGGAAGCGTGACAGTCCTCAACGGCCCAGACGGCAAATTCGTCGTGGACACTTTCGTCGCGCCCGCCTGGCCCAAGCTCAAAGAAGCTCTCGATGGCCTCGGCAACGCTCCGGTGAAATACGTCATCGACACCCACTGGCACTTCGACCATACCGATAACAACGCGCGCCTGCACTCCGCAGGCGCCACGGTCCTGGCCCACGAAAACACTAAAAAGCGCATGTTCGAACCGCATGACCTGCCCGTCTTGTATAGAGGAGCCGATGGTGCGCTCGCCGGCCTGCATTTCGACCCCTCGCCCGCGGAGGCGTTGCCGCAGCAGACCTTCGCTACCAGTTACCAGTTGCGTGCCAATGGTGAAATCCTCGAGCTCCAACGCGTTGCTCCAGCGCATACGGATTCGGATATCTACGTTCATTTTCAAAAGGCCAACGTGATTTCGATGGGCGACTTGTTTTTCAACGGCATGTATCCCTACATCGACCCCGGTACGGGCGGCAAAATCACCGGTATGATTGCCGCCGCCGACAGAATTCTCTCACTCGCCAGCAATGACACCAAGATCGTTGCGGGGCACGGCCCGCTCGGCAACAAAGCGGACCTCACGAAATCCCGGGACATGCTCATCACTTCGCGCGATCGCGTTCAGAAATTGAAGTCCGCGGGAAAATCCGCCTTGGAAGCCGTCGCGGAAAAGCCGTTCGCCGATCTCGACCCCGTATGGGGCAATGGCATCATCAACAGCGAGCAGTGGGTCCAAATCGTCTATCTAACGCTCTGAGTCTCCGGCCGTACGGTCAGGAAGAGCAGGCCAATTACAACGGTGTCGCAATGACGAACCACTTTCAAGGAGTTGCCCGATGGCGCAGCAAACGATGAAGCAGGTATCGCGTTCCTGGACCACGCGGCGCGATGAGAAGCGACGGCGCATGCAACTGGTCCAGCCATGGATGGAAGGACCGATACTACCCAAGGCGAAAATTATTGAGGCTCTCGAAACCCTCATCGTCAGCGGTGACAGGATTGTGCTTGAGGGAGACAATCAGAAACAGGCTGATTTCCTCTCACGCTCCCTTGTCAAGGCCGATCCGAAGAAGCTTCACGATCTACACTTGATCATTTCAAGCATTAGTCGACCGGAACATCTCACGCTGTTTGAGTTGGGCATTGCGAAGAAGGTGGATTTCGCCTTCGCCGGTCCGCAAAGCCTGCGCGTGTCACAACTGTTAGAGGACGGCAAGCTCTCCATTGGCGCCATTCACACGTACGTGGAACTTTACGCCCGGCTGCTGGTTGACCTGGTGCCAAACGTGGTCCTCGTGTGTGCGGAGCAGGCCGACGCGCAAGGGAACCTTTACACCGGGCCGAACACGGAAGACACGCCGGTCATCGTGGAAGCGGCTGCTTTCCACGATGGGATCGTTGTCGTGCAGGTGAACCAGATCGTCGATAAATTACCGCGTGTCGACATCCCGGGTTCTTGGATCGATGTTGTCGTCGAAGCCGACAAGCCATTTGCCATTGAACCGCTGTTCACGCGCGATCCGCGCCATATCGACGAACTGCAAATTCTGATCGGCATGATGGTGATCCGCGGCATCTATGAACGACATCAAGTTCGGTCGTTGAATCACGGAATCGGGTTCGATACCGCGGCCATTGAACTTCTTTTGCCGACCTACGGGGAGTCGCTTGGACTGCGCGGAAAGATCTGCGAACACTGGGCGCTCAATCCGCACCCAACCATGATCCCCGCAATCGAAAGCGGCTGGGTCAAAAGCATTCACTGTTTCGGCAGCGAAGTCGGAATGGATCGATACGTTGCGGCGCGTCCGGATATCTTTTTTACCGGCCGAGATGGCAGCCTCCGTTCAAACCGGGTTCTTTGCCAACTTGCCGGGCAGTATGCAGTTGATGGATTTATCGGTTCGACGCTGCAGATGGATGCGGACGCAAACTCCTCGACGGTAACAACGGGGCGCCTGGCAGGCTTCGGTGGCGCGCCAAACATGGGACACGACCCGCATGGCCGGCGACACACTACCGCGGCGTGGCTGGATCTGATTACGGAGAACAAGCCGATCGTTCGCGGTCGAAAGCTCGTGGTGCAGACCGTGGAGACCTTTCAGAAAGGTGGCGTTCCCGCGTTCGTTGAAACTCTTGACGCGGTGCAAGTTGGCAAGCAGGCAGGAATGCCAATCGCCCCCGTTATGATCTACGGAGACGACGTCAGCCACGTCGTAACCGAAGAGGGCATCGCGTATCTCTACAAGGCCGAAGGGCGGGAAGAGCGCCGTCGCGCTCTCGCAGCAGTGGCAGGAGTGAGTCCGATTGGTTTGAAGGCAATTCCTTCGGAAACCGCGGAGCTTCGAAGGAAGGGAGTAGTCGCTTATCCGGAAGATGTCGGAGTACAACGCATGGAAGCGAAGCGCTCACTGCTGGCGGCCAGAAGCATGGAAGATCTCGTCGCCTGGTCCGGTGGACTCTATGACCCACCCGCGCGATTCAGGGGCTGGTAATGAGAACGGCCCACTCATCCAACCCGATGGGTAGCGCTCCCTGGTGTCCTTCCCTTGATCAGGCCGCGGGGGTGCGCCTGGCGTACCTTGCATGCCAATCGTTAATTGCCGAGGCCGAGTTGACGCCGAAACCTGGCCTCGTCGATCGCCGCGGCGCCGGGGCTCATACGGACTTGTCGCTCTCGATCATGAAGCTATCTGCTTTGGCGATCGAACCATACTTCCGCGAGATGGCTTTCGTTTCGGAAGGAATTCATCCAAGCCAGGCGTTGCGCGAACGGCTCGCGCTCATTGGACGCGAAGCAGAGCGCGCCATGTTCAAGGCGACGAAGGGGAGCAACTCCCATAAGGGCGCAATTTGGATCCTGGGATTGCTGGTTTCGGCGGCTGCGTTCGAAGTCAGTGACGAAGTGGAGGCTTCCCAAATTGCGGCAACTGCGAAGGAGATTGCTTCCTTTCCGGACCGCGCCACACCTCGGCTGGTTTCGCATGGCGACATCGTAACGAAGAAACATGGCGTGACGGGAGCGCGCGGTGAAGCTCTTCGCGGCTTTCCCCATGTCGTTGCTGTAGGACTGCCGACGCTTCGCGCAAGGCGCGCGAGAGGCGCAACGGAGAGTGTGGCCCGGCTCGACACGCTCCTGAGCATCATGTCCCGTCTGGACGACACTTGCCTGCTCTATCGCGGAGGAGAAAAGGCCCTCGCCGCTACAAAGGAAGGCGCTGTTGCTGTGGAGGAAGTTGGCGGCAGTGGAACCGCAATCGGCAGGCAGAAGTTAGCTCAGCTCGACCGCCGGCTGCTGGAGTTGGGGGTCTCACCGGGTGGAAGCGGAGATCTTTTGGCGGCAACTCTGTTTCTTGATGCTGTGGAGCAGAAACAAGACGAAGTGCAAGCGGACCAAAGCGGATTGGAGAATCAAAGTGGAGCAGATTGAACTCACTTACCCGGCAAGTCGAAACGTAAATAAAAAAGCCCATGTCGGCGTCGTGGGTTCAGGGGATCTTGAGGTCCTGCTGGAACCAGCCGAAGGCGAAGTCGCCCGGGTTTTCATTCGGACCAGTGTGGATGGCTTTCGGGACACTTGGAAAGCTGTTCTGGACCGGTTCTTCGCGAAGTACGACGGGGCCGTCCGCATTGAAATCAACGACGCGGGGGCAACACCCGGCGTCGTCCATCTGCGCCTCGAGCAAGCCGTGGAGGTGAGCGAGCGATGAGCAGCAAAGGATATTCGCCAGACTTCTTCGACCGACAGAGCTTTATAGAACTCGACGCACGAGAGCGCGCAAAAGCGCTATTCGATGAGGGAACATTCCGGGAGTTGGTTGGCCCCTTCGATCGCGTGGAATCTCCGTGGCTCCCGATGCAGGGCGTCACGCCGCAGGAAGACGATGGCTGCGTGGTGATGAAAGGGAAGATCGCGGGACAAGCAGCCGTGGTCGTTGCCCTGGAGGGCGCCTTTCAAGGCGGCAGCGTCGGAGAGGTGTCCGGCGCAAAGATGACCGCCGCCCTCGATCTGGCCTGTGCCGATAACGAGAAGGGCATACGGACCAGCGCAGTGATTCTGCTCGAGACAGGTGGTGTGCGTCTTCAAGAGGCGAATCTTGGCCTGGCGGTAATCGCCGAGATCATGGCCTCCATTTTGGCACTACGAAAATATGCCCCGGTGATCTGTCTCACGGCCGGCACGGTCGGCTGCTTCGGAGGAATGTCGCTCGCTGCGGGGCTCGCAAGCTACGTCGTTATGACGCGCGAAGCTCGACTAGGAATGAACGGTCCTGAGGTGATCGAGCAGGAGAACGGCTCGGAAGAATTCGACTCGAGCGATCGCGCACTTATCTGGGCAATTCATGGCGGGGAGCAGCGATACGCGACGGGCTTGGCCGATGCACTGGTCGGCGACGATACGCCCCAGGTTGCGAACGCTATCCGACTTTTGGTCTCGAAAGACATTCCACCGGTGCATCGGAGTTCGCAGGTGGCACTCTATCGCAACCGAATTGCAAAGCTCGACACGTCGCAGCAGTGGGATCCCAAAGAGTTCCGCACACTCTGGATCACGAATGACTCTAACGAGGACAAACGATGAGCGAATATAGCGGCGTGCGAGGAACCGTGTGGTTCCACGCGTTTACTGGTCAATCGTCACCTATGCATGGTGACCCTAAATCTGTACTTACGGGGGATGCATCGCTCGGCAACGAGCACGCGAGATTCCTCTGCGTTGTTCCAGACCCACACGGTCGCTTTCCTTGTGCCCGGCATGGGGAAGTAGGACTGGAAGAGGCTTTTACCCTCGCTGCCCGCGTTCGCGAAGTGATCGAGCACGATAAGAACACGATCAAGCGGCCCATCGTCGCAATCGTCGACGTAAAAAGCCAGGCCTACGGCCGTCGCGAAGAGACTGCCGCTATCTTTCTTGCCGCTGCTGCTGCCGCAGATGCCTACGGCTCGGCACGACTCGCGGGTCATCCCGTAATTGCATTAGTGGTGGGCCATGCACTATCGGGAGCTTTCCTGACGCACGGCTACCAGGCAAAT
>Ga0210386_10000098_pt1 | contig 65137 bp, 67 predicted proteins | sample IncBWH32OmetaG_FD_160091 | JGI IMG/M metagenome (GOLD analysis project Ga0210386, IMG submission 160091) | Forest soil microbial communities from Barre Woods Harvard Forest LTER site, Petersham, Massachusetts, United States - Inc-BW-H-32-O ...
TCGCAGCATTGCACGGAAAGGTTCGTCAGTGGTTGCGAAGTAAGGCATCGCAAGAAATTCCTGTTGGAATAGGAGCAGAGCTGGAAGAGTGGGCTGGAGTCGATCGCAACACGCAAAGTAAGATGGATCGAGCGATATTTTTCGATCAGATGAAGACAAAGCTCAATGATCGCGATAAGCACATTCTCATATTGCTTTTGCAGGATATTACCAGCCCGGCCACCGTCGCGGAAGCGTTGGGTGTCAGCTACACAGCCGCCGCGCAAGCGATACATCGCGTCAAGGAGAGGATTGCTGCAACTCTTTCGGACAGTCGCAATCACAGGCCGAACTCATCACGATTTTGCGAGGCGGAAATCTGAGGCCAACTCGTGGATTTGATTAAGGACTACTTCTTAGAAGCCAACCCGAATCCCGAAAGGAAGGGCTGCCCGGACGAGCAAACGCTTCAGGGGCTGGCCGAAGATCGCCTCCCCGTTTCTCATCCTGCCCGGTTACACCTTGCGTCATGTTCCGAATGTTTCGCTGAATATCGTGCCTATCGCCTGGCATGGAAAGAGACTCCGAAAGCGAAGCCGAGACTCGCGCCCTGGGCGATTGCTGCCGGGTTAGCTCTTGCTTGTGGGGGTGGCTTTTGGGCGATTGAGTCTCACCGTGGGCATGAAAATGTTTCGGTTCAAATGGCGTCCAGCACGCCCGTCGATGCGAATGTCAATTTGCTCGACGCCGGCACCGTCAGAGGCGCCGATGACGACACGAGCCCACTTCAGGAGGTGTCCCTGCCTGCCGCGGTGGTGCGTCTGTCTGTGACTTTGCCGCGTTTCAGCCAAACTGGCAGCTACGAAATTCGGGTCTCGAAGGACAAGGCTGGTACGCAGCTCGTCGCTCAAGGCACGGGTGAGACGGTTGATGTCGCCGGCAATACTGAGGTCAAGGTTGTGTTGGATCTCCGGAATGCGAAGGCTGGCATGTACTTCCTGGCTACGGTTCGCGGTTCGGATAATGGTGTCTACTACTACCCCTTGAAAATCAATTAGGAAACTGAGCCCTAGCGGCTCGGTATCGGGTGGCTCTACCGCCGTGTGATGATAAATTCTAAGTAATTGAATCTATTGCACTTACGTCCGATAACGCATCTTCTGTATCGTGTTGGCTTCTCCGGTTAAATCCCGCTCGCGAGTGAAGGAAAAGCGAATATAATCAAAGATATGTTGCGGATGCACCTAATTGGTGTAATGTGGTGCAGGCTGCAAATAAGGAATGTCATGGTCAGCAAAACCAAAAGCGAACCTTCGACTCGAACATCTGTGACCTTTCCGGCCGAGGTTTACACCTCGCTTGAGATCATCGCTAAGCAGAAGAAGGTTTCGATGGCCTGGGTGATTAGGGATGCAGCAGAAAAGTATGTTTCCGAACAGTGGCCTTTATTCGCAGGTACAAAGCATGAGTAGCCCCAAAACGCTTTCTGCCGTTGGCAGCTTCCCTTTCGAAACAGGGGCCGTTATCCGCCGCCGTTCTAACAAACCCGTTCCTGCGGTTCAGATTCTGTCGCCGGCTGGCGAGGATCTACTGAATACCGCTGCCGGTCGCAAGTTCGGAACGATCCTGGCGGATCCGCCATGGCAATTTCAAAACCGCACGGGCAAGGTCGCTCCGGAGCACAAGCGGCTGTCACGTTATGGAACGATGACGCTGGACCAAATCAAAGAGCTGCCGGTCGCCAGTGTCGCCGCCGATACGGCTCACTTGTATCTCTGGGTTCCGAACGCCCTGCTCCCTGAGGGTATCGCTGTGCTGCAAGCCTGGGGTTTCCAGTACAAGAGCAATTTGGTTTGGCACAAGATCCGTAAGGACGGCGGATCTGATGGCCGAGGCGTGGGATTTTACTTCCGCAACGTGACCGAGCTGATTCTGTTCGGTGTCAGAGGCAAAAATGCCCGCACGCTCCAGCCAGGCCGCACCCAGGTCAACTATCTGAGTAGTCGGAAACGGGAACACTCACGCAAGCCAGACGAGCAATACAAGCTGATTGAGGCATGCAGCCCGGGTCCATTCCTCGAACTATTCGCTCGTGGTGATCGCAAGAAGTGGGCCAGTTGGGGGAACCAGGCAGACGACTCCTATGAGCCCACCTGGAAGACATACTCCAATCACTCGCGGAGCGCCGCGGAGCTTGCAGCTGTCGGAGATTAGCCTGCTGTATTTGCTGTATAGGGTTGCTGGGTCCATGTCTCAGGGGTCGCGGCGACAATAAGCAGAGGGCAAGTTCCCATGACTCCTCGCCGAACGCGAAGCGCGGCCTTTTCTAGATTGGTAGTTGTAGATGTTGCAAGATCAATGGGCAACCTTGGGTTTCGTTGTTGTTCCTCTGGCAGTGTTTGCTGATAGTCACGCCATAACCTTTCGGCAAGTTCTTTGAGCCTGATCCTATCTTGCGTGATGAGTACAGCAGCAGAAATTACGCCTGCCTCATGCCATGCGCGATAGGCCGACAAGTCTCTGTCTAAGTTGCCGTCCTTGGCATTCCACTCAACATCGAGCGCCACACGCCCCTTGAAATTGTCAACAAGATAGCCTTCTTGATATACCGCGGGCAATTCTTCAACGGTTTCATTCCGTTTATTCTTCAGGATTCCCGTCGTAGAAAGGTCTACTCGGATCTCCCGCCAGCCTCGTTGAGTGAACATGCCGTCGATCTGTTTTGCAATATCGCCGCGATTTCCACCTGCAACCAACCATCGGGACGGATCAAGGCGGAATGAACCCAAGACGGAAACGATGTCGGCCCATTCTGTCGGACATACGGAACGAAGCACTGCAGCGGCAGAACTGGTTTCAAGAAATGCCCAGCGTGCTCGAATTTCAGGATCAAGCACTAGAGGGTCATCATATGTGGCTGTTTCAAACATGCTCATTCCCCCCGGCCGTGCGGATCATCTTTTTGGTGATTTTGAATTCGCGGAGGGCGGTCAGGAGGTCGGAAAACTCCTTATTACGGGTTTCGCTCAGAATCACGGCGGCGTTGCGATAGCTGTAGACTTCATAACGATCGCGAATGTCTTGTGGAATTTTAGCGTCGACAAGAGCAGTCGGATCGCCCGTGTCTCTCGGTGCCGACGCAACTTCATCTTTGGTCGCCTCTTCCTCGAGGACAGTAGTCACCTCGGGGTCGAGATCATCGTTATGCAATTCTTCAGACGACATAAATCCTTTGTACTCTCTCTATCATGTCAGCAAGAGGGCCTTACACCAAAGTTCTTTCGGATGCCGTCTCCCAACCGACCTCGCTCATTTAGGATTGAAAGTCTCAATCCAGAACCACTCAGCGGTGAACTGAATCATGCCTAAAATGCCCGATGTTCAAAAAGTTCTAGCCCTAAAAGTGCATCAATGGCTGGAAGAGTGGGGAGAAGTCGAGTTCGACGCCAAAACCCACCGCAGCGAGCCTCCGCATGAGTTTTTCATGTTTTCCCTCAACGCTCGCGACCTCAAAGCCCTCTCCGGCATACAACGACGAACGAAGTCGGTCGAGAATCAAGGTGATCTAGGCATACAACGCCGCCATGAAGAGGACCGATCGCGGGAAATAGGCCGTTTTGTCGAACATGGCTACCCCTGGTCGGAATTGTCCCAGGCAAAGCGCCTTTCCGGAGAATTTAACGATTTCAAAAAGCCGGGCTGGTTGCCCACGGCCTTGGTGGTCAACATCTTGGGTGGCAAGGATAGGCGCCGGGGATCGGTAGTCGCCCCGGCCGACCTCATCACGATTTCGGACAACGACCAAGGGACGGCTACGCTCCATTTACCAGCTGGCTTGTCGGATAGTAGCTGGAAACCGAAACCTCTCCCGCCAATCGAAGTCATCGACGGGCAGCATCGGCTGTGGGCCTTTGAGGACAATGAAATCGCCGCTAATTTTGAGCTTCCCGTCGTGGCGTTTCACGGCCTCGATATCAGCTGGCAGGCATATCTATTTTGGACTATCAACATCAAGCCGAAGAAGATCAATACCAGTCTAGCCTTTGACCTGTATCCCCTGCTTCGCTCTGAGGACTGGCTAGAGAAATTCGAAGGGCATTCAATCTACCGGGATACCAGGGCGCAAGAACTTGTCGAAAGACTTTGGTCGTGTTCGTTGAGCCCTTGGTTCAAACGTATAAACATGCTCGGTGAGCCAGGGACCAAGATGTTGTCTCAGGCGGCTTGGATACGATCACTGACGGCGACGTTTGTCCGTACATTCGAGGGCCGCCGAGTCCAGGTAGGTGGTCTATTTGGAGCCCCCATGGGGGAGGATGAGCTGGTTCTGCCTTGGAGTCGGGTGCAACAAGCCACTTTCCTGATTGCCGTTTGGCGGGAGACTAAAAAGGCCATCCACGATTCAGAAGCGAAATGGGCCTTGGTGTTACGTGGCGACTCTGACGCCGAAATTGACGCTGCTTTTGAAGGGCCGTATACGCTGCTCGACCAGGATCAAGGGGTAAGAGGATTGCTGCACGTCACCAATGACATCTGTTGGGTTCATCACGAACAGCTGGCACTCGCGGACTGGCAAACCGATGATCTGGATTCAGGCCAGGAAGATGATGACGTTATTCGAGATCACCTGAAGTCATTATCGAAGCAGCCGGTGGCCAAATTTATCAAGGAAGCGAGCCAGATCCTTGCAGAGTTTGATTGGAGGACGGCCAACGCCCCACAGCTTTCAGAGAAGGACAGGCAAGCCAAGCTCGTGTTTCGCGGCAGCGGTGGATATAGCGAATTTCGTCGGCAACTATTAAAGCACCTTGCCGATTATGAAGGCGACGTGGGAACCGCGGCGAGCACGGTCTTGAGGATCATCGGTTAAATATGACCATGAATCCATTCGGCAGGCCTACACAAAACGAACTAGCGCGCGCATCGGCGTCTGGCACGGCGGCGATATTCAACGGGCTGCACCGAAACCTGCAAGTTCAACAGTGGTTGCAGGCTACAAACGCTTATCGATCGAACTGCCTGCACCAAATCGCGGCTGATCTGGATGCCACCACTGGAACCGGGATAAATGGACCTGACCTGGCTGAATATATTGCGGCATCTGTTCCTCTTCACTGCTCTGACGGATGGACCTTTCTAGCCCGATCATTGAGTGCCTACATCAACGGAAACCCACACCAAGCCGCCCATTTCGCTTACTACGCGGAGCTAAGGGCGGCGATGTCGATTCTGGGATCACAGGGTGTCGGCGTGTTCAATCGCAAGCATTTCTTCATTGATCACGCCGGCCAATGCCAGGCGATATCAGCGCAAAGGTCTACTCACGAATTCGTCTGGCTGGCGCTTGATGATTGGTCGAACAGGCCAAGCTCTGGTGTTGCCTTGCTGAACCTGTTTGTTGTGTCAGGTATCTCCGTTAAGGACTGGTTCAGCGCCTTACCTGGCTCCTCAGTCGCCAGCTCATTTGCGAGTTACTGGCTGCGAAATTGGGGGATTGATCTGAGCGCAATCGACACCGACCATGATGTTCGTAATTTAGCCAGCTACCGCCCCAATGAGTTCTCAACTTGGAACACCGACGCCAGAGCATGTTCCGAATTTTTGAGGAGCATGTGGGCGCTTTTCGAGCCTGCGACAACCCGCTTCGAAACGCTCGATAGGCATCTGTTGCGCATGCTCGTGCGAAAGACGATCTTGAGCGTGGGAGATCCGGCAGATCCCAACAGAGAAGATAAAGCTCGGCAGCAGCTGACGACGATGCTGAATAACCTTGCTGTCGGTGATCCCGAGCGGAACCGATCCAAGGAATTTCTTTTATCGACCGATCCTGAACCGAGTCTTCTTACAATGGCTGAGGCAGTTGGCGGACCAAATGATCCCCACGTCCACGAGCGTGTTATCGCTCGAGCTGCCCTTCTTTTGCGGGTGGCCTCGGGCTTCACCGCCCAGCTCATCGAGGGCGCCACGTTTAAGATCGACGATCTCAACTTCTGGACCTGGCCTCTCGGAAATAGACGCGCTTTCTGGAAGCCGGGCGCCGCTCTGGATGATTTTTCGGATCTTTGGCTAGACGTATCGGCCGCGATGGACGATGAAGCTGCTTGGATTACAGCGCAAGATCCGGGTGACCCACTTTCCATGCAGCAATGGCGATTACAACGCGAGGAAACCATACGCCCGCTGGCGGAATGTGATCGCGTAGCTCTATGGGCCTTGCAGAGGTAATTAGGGTCACAAGCCACAAGGTCTAGGCAGAATTCGTTTATTCAGACGTGAGGACACATTGAACACTAATCCCTATCAAACGCGCGAGCCCGATATATCGGAAAACGCCCGCATCCGTACTCCCCAGCGAGAAGCCTACGCGGCCCTAGTCGAGTTTACGAACCAACAGGGTTCGACCGAGCGCGAGGTAGGGATCGTGTTGCCTGTTGGGTGCGGAAAATCCGGCTGCATCACGATCACCCCTTTTGCCTTCAAAGCGAAACGAACGCTGGTCATTGCTCCTGGCCTGCCCATCGCCTCGCAGCTCTTCGCTGACTTTGATCCCTCGAATGCCAACATGTTCTACGCGAAGTGCCACGTCATCCAGGGACAGCCATTTCCTGAGCCGGTCGAGATGCGTGGAACCACCACTAATCAGGCAGATTTCGAAGAAGCGCATGTGGTGATTACCAATATTCACCAGCTACAGGGCACGGAAAACCGCTGGCTTCAGGCTCTCCCGGATGATTTTTTCGACCTGATCCTTTTCGACGAGGGTCATCATAACGTCGCAGCAAGCTGGGATACCCTTCGGTCAAAGTTCCCCGCAGCAAAGATCGTCAACTTCAGCGCGACGCCTTGCAGGGCCGACGGGCAGTTGATGGCCGGCCGGATCATATATTCCTATCCGATCTTTCGAGCTATTCAGGAAGGTTATGTAAAGCGACTCAAAGCGGTGGTCCTGAATCCGCGTACACTCCGGTACGTCCGCCGAGAGGATGGGCAAGAAATCGAGGTGAGCCTGGCCGAAGTCAGGCAATTGGGTGAAAATGACGCTGATTTCCGAAGAAGCATTGTTACCTCAACGGAAACGCTGAACACCATCGTCGACGCCTCCATTCGAGAACTTGATAAATTGCGGGCTGCAGCTGGAGGCGATACCCGTCTCAAAATCATCGCCTCGGCGCTCAATTTCGCACATTGTGGGCAGGTCGTCGAAGCGTATAGATCTCGCGGCCGGCGAGCAGATTATGTTCATTCTCGAGAGCTCGGCCCCGCCAATCAACGAGTTATGACCAAGCTGGAGAACCATGAACTCGACGTGATCGTTCAGGTTCGTAAGCTGGGTGAGGGATTCGACCATCCCTTCCTCGCAGTAGCGGCTGTTTTTAGCGTGTTCGGGAATCTATCTCCCTTCGTGCAATTCGTCGGGCGAATCATGCGCGTGGTCAAACACAATGCCCCTGGAGATTCGCTGAATAACGGCGTCGTGGTCTTCCACGCCGGCGCTAACATCGCGCAACGCTGGGAAGATTTTCAACAATACAGCGAAGCAGACCGTGAGTTTTTTGATCAACTGCTTCCGATGGAAGACCTAGATTTTGCAAATGCGGACGAATTGGAAATTGAGCCAGGGCATCGCTTCCCTCCCCCGGGCCACCAAGTAAATGTTCGAAGTCAGACCGATGTCCACCTGGAGGAAATCCCTCTTATTCAGGACCCGGAATCCTTAGAAATTCTCCAGATCTTGAAGGCCAAAGGATGGACAAGTAGCCAAGTGACGGAGGCTTTTGAAAAGCTTCAGCCTGTACCTGTAACCAAAGCCCGCGAGCGACAAGCGAAACGAGCAACGCTTGATATGCGGGTTAGGACCGAAGCTGCCCGCCTCCTGCATGAAAGAGGGATTAACCCGGAAGGCCGTGATCTTGATAGACAGCGGCTTGGACGAACGAATCTGATCGTAATGAAGGCTGCCATTGATCGGCTCGTGAACAATATAGCTGGGCGCAATACCGGAGAACGCAGTGAATTCACCCGGCCGCAGCTGGATCAAATTGACGCCCAGTTCACTGACATTCTTGCGAATGCGCTAGAGGAGGTGTTTGTTGGCCATTAAGTCGCTCATCATTCGCGTTGACATCGATCACGCGAAGCACTCGCATAATTGTCAGGCAAACGAACGGCATCGGATTTCTATGGGGGAACCAAGATTGAAGATTCGCAGCGGACGCAGCTGGGATCACTATTGCATGATATGCGCCCGCGCGATCGTCGATCGTGATCTAGCCAAGCTGCAGCAATTGGCCACGTCGCTGCAAACAACCTGACACAAAGGCGCGTAGTGGGGCTGCTCCGGCGGCGCGCCGCTCCTTTCGCACGGCTAAGACAAGCAGACGGGCATTCCGGCGCACCTAAATGGGGTTACTACACCAAACGTGTAGACTTCGGTCAAGTTAACCTGCTCCCGGAATGCCAAGTAGGTCAAAGCAGCTCGTCAAGAAGTAGGAGTGCCGTTTAACGCTTGGGCGGCGGCTGCGAGCTGATTGTCGCGCCCCTCTATGGCCTCAGCAAAGGACCACGGCACTTCAATGTTCGGCGTAATCCCGTTGCCCTCAATCTGCGTTCCCTTGGCGCTGACATAGGCAGCTACCGGCACAACTAAGCGATAACCGAAGCCCAGTTTGGTTGCGCTTCGGGATACCAGCCGTCCCGGTGTTTTGCTGCCTACAATCATTGCGAGACTGTTCTCCTGAGCAAATTGAGCAAGCATCTCTGCGGCTCCGGTCGTGTGCTCGTTGACAAGAATCACGGTGCGTCCGTGGTGGGCGCGGCGGCCGAGCGCTTCCGTGTAGAGGAAAACGGAAGTCTTCGTACCGAACTTGATCGCCAGGCCGGGGATCGCGAGCTTTGAGCGTGGAACCTTGTCAAAGATCGGAAGGGTGGAAGGGTGTTTCCCCGCCTGTGCCATCTTCCGGTCGCGGCTGTAGCCGACGGGGAGACGGTCGGGGGTGAGATAGCTCATGAGCGCCAAGCCGCCGATCCCGCCACCGGGATTCCCTCGAAGGTCGATGATGAGCCGGTCAGCGCCTGCAAATTTCTCTCTGAAAACGGCATCAACTTCATTCGCGAAGTCGATCCCAATCTTGCCTGGGAAAAGGCTGACTTTGAGGTAGGAGACTCCGCCTGGCTGCTCGCCGGTGGTGATGGCCTTCGGTTCGGAGTACGGATTGTCCTTGTACTTCGGTGCGCCCGTCTTGAGCACAAGCGAGAGTTCATTGCCGCTGCTCGACCGCGCTATTGTGATCGGAATGCTGTGTTGCATCTCGAACGGTGGTTCTGCCGCCGGCGCCGCAGGCGGCGTTATCGGTTGGCTTGAAACGGTCAGTAAGACATCGCCCGAGCGTACTCCTGCCGTGTCTGCGACTCCACCTGGCAGAACGTCTTGAAATACCCAGCGCCGCTCGCCCTTAAAGGTCTCGACGGCAAAGCTCGCGTTGATCGCGTTGCGTGGTGTGATTGGCGTGTGCTCGGACAGCAACCCGAGACCCTTCGGTGACAGGTCCACTAGCATTTTCTGTATCGCGCTCTCGAAGGCCGTCGTGCTGTTGGCGTTCACGATTGAGTCACGGTGGCGTTGCACGATAGCTTGCCACGCCGATTGATCGAAAGCGGGGCTGTAATACTTCTCTGAAACAGTCGTTTCGATCTTCTTGAGGATGGTTTCGCGCTGCTCTTTTGTGAGGGTCATATCGGTTCCTTGAGGAAATCAGAGATTGCCGTCCGCATCACCTACGATCTGGACACCTGCCCAAAAATAAGGTGGAAGACCGCGGTTGAGAAAATCCAGTTGGGCCGTGCGCAGCGCATCCACCTTACGGGTGTGATGAGCGAGCTGCGCGTAGAAAAGGGACATCATGTATTCGGTGGAGTGATCCTCCAAGTCCCACAGAGTGGACACCACGGAGTCTGCTCCTGCCTCGATGAACGCGTTGACCAGGTTCGCAACCCCGGACTGGCCTACCGGCCCGACGCCAGTATTGCAGGCCGAAAGCGTGACGAGCTTCGCGTTTAGATGCAAGCGCCGTACCTCGCGGACCTGGAGCAAGCCATCCTCCGCGCCCGTGGGGTCGGGAGCAAAAATCAGCGCGGATCGATCGGGATAATCCACGTCTGCATAACCATGAAGTGCGAGATGGACAACCTCAGTTTTGTTGAGCGCCAGACTTTTGAATCGCGACTCGGTGGCATCGGCTCCCAAGAGGATCGTGCTGGGCTTCGGTAAATCGCCTGCAATTGTTTCGACTTCAAGCCTGCTATCCGGGAGCGGCGCGAGCTGGCTGCGCTCCGGGCCACTAATCGCTCGCACGATGGGATTGCGTGTATCCGCAGGCTGCGTCCATGCTGCGACTCCAACAAACGGTAAGGAGAGAGCAGCTTCGGTATTAACCCGCTTATCGAGCATGACGTAAACGGTCGATGAAGGCGCAACGTCTACAGTGTGCGACTTCAGGAGATAAGAATCATGATCTGCAAGCGCTGAAAAAGGCAGCAGATGAAGCGAGCCATCGGGAACGACAATGAGGTCGCGTTTTGCCGGGTACTCCTTCACTGGCCCCAAGAGGTCTGCGAATAACTTTTGTGCGAGAGGAAGATCCACTTTCCGCGTGCGAATCTCGCTCCTGTAGAGATCGGCCTCGGTCTCGATTGTCTTCTTCGATGTGAGCTGGTAGGACGTGACCGATTCGCGCGTCACTGCGAGAGCGTATGAGTGTGGCTCCGCCAAAACGTATTCGATCAACACTGAGTTGGGAGAGAGGGACGCTTGCAATGCTGCAAGTCGTACTGGATGTTCAATCGTTAGTTGCGTGAGCGTGCTTGGAGTGATTGCAAGCTCAGTGCTGTAAATCGCAGAGGTAATCGAGGCGCGCTGGGCTGGGTCTTGAGTGTTGATGAGTGCGAGATTCAGCCGGGTCAATTCCCCTTCGGCGGGCGTGGGCGCGTGAACGGGTTGGTTCTCATGGTGTTCTAACGCCTCAGCCTCGATTCGGCCTCGCACCCGCTCCAACGCTTGTAATGCGTCGTCATAGCGGCGCTGGCTGCACAGAGCTGCAAAGTAGCCAGAGTAGACATCACTCATTTCAGCCAGCAAGTACCGTTGAATGTCAGTTGTCGCCGCGTGCTGGATCATGCCCTCAACGAGGGTGATGCTCTTCTGATAAAGCACATTGGAAGCTCGCGCATCTCCTAGCCTGGCTGTGATGTCTGCCTTGATAGCGAGGTTCCTTGGAACAAGGTACAGCTCCTCGGGGTTCTTAGTATTCGCGTCGATAGCTGCGTCGATCGCTGCTAAGGCGGCGCGAAGATCGCCGGTATGCAGGTATGCGGCAGCCAGCAGACCGCCAGCATCCGTAACCCCTCGAAAGTTGTCGATCTTAGTTGAGATTTCAATGGCATGTTGGTAGTCGGAGATTGCCGCAGCCCAATCGCCGCGGTCCCGGTTGACAGAGCCTCGGTTGATGTAGACCTGGGACTTGTGACCTTCGAAGCGTGTTCCCTGCAAGCGGGCGAGCGATGCGTTGGCGAGCTGGTAAGCCTCTTCGTACTGGTGAAGCCCGTCCAGAGCCTCAATCTTTGCGTAGACGGCTATTGTGGGATAAGCAAGGTCAGCGCGTGACGTGGCAAGTTTGATCGCATCGTTCAATGGCCCCAGCGCCTCTTTGTAGCGGTGGAGCTGCACGAGTCCTGCTCCGAAGACGCTTGCGTATCGAACCGTGGCGGCTGGGTCATGTTCGACTTTCGAGAGAACCCACGCTCGCAAGACGAGTTTCTTGGCCGTCTCCGTGTCCCCAAGAATGAAAGCCGCGATACCCTGCTCACCTTCCGCCCTTGTTGCTTCCGCCACATGATGCAATTGAAGGGCCAGCGCTTCGACATTCTTCCATGTCGAGCGCGCCTCTCCCGCATCGTAGTTGGTTTCAAGCATTCCCCGTATCGTCAAAACGCGGAGCCGGGTTTCCGGGTCTTGCGCGTCCGGTTTGGCGAGGTCTCTATCAAGACGCAGAATCGTCTGAGTGATGTTCGCCGATTCGTCCGGGGGAATCTGGCTCACCTCGGCGTAGAGGGCCTTTGAACTGTTGTGCTGAGCAAGAAAGAGCTGTTGTGCCTTCTGATAGAGGGGCAAGGCATCTTCCCAGCGGTTACCCCATGACAACGTGTCCGCGTCGTACAACACGCTCTCGGCTGACTCCGGGGGTGCAAATGGGCGATGCGGTGTGATTGCATACCAGTACGCGGCACCGACCACAGCAACGGTGACCGCCAACGCTCCTGCAACTCTTTTGATGCTCCGGGGGATTCGCAACGGCATCACGTACAGTCTAACCACTGCGGGGAGATAAGTAGAAGTCCCTCTTAGCGGCCCCGGCTACGCTCAAGGCTCGTGACCTTCACCTTATTTTTGCCAACCTGAAGATCGACGCGTTGCCCGAGAGAAACTTCAGCCGTGAGTTGCTTCCTGGGGACTACAACAAAAGCATTTCCGCTCGTTGCAACGGCGAGATGTTCTCGGCTTTGGGCCAACACCCAACCGGAAGTCTTCGTTCCTTCAAGAAGTGGCCGCTCCGCGGTGGGCATGTCCCGGATATTCCCCGCCGACTGTTTCAATAAACTGCTGGCCTCTTTTACGAGGACGTCTCGATCTCGTGCTGTCGCGCTCGTTGAGCTGTTGCTGTCTTTTTCGGGCATCGAAATTCTGTTACCTCTCCGTCTCTAAGGAACCTCGGAACGGACATGTGAAGAGAGCAAACGGGAGAAAATCAGCCAACAACCCCCTGGGGAAAAGGAAAAGGCTCTTCGAAAATCTCAGGAATGGGAGCAGATCCATCGTAGCAAGTCAAGTCAAAAAAGCGCACTGCCGTTACAGCCGTGCGGTATCCAACTCGATACTTTTCGACGGGATTTTTCAGCGTCCCCGGCTACGTTCGAGATTTTTGACGACCGCCCGATCCTTCTTCATTTCGAGCTGCACCTGTTGCCCTAGCTCTACGTCCTTCGACAGTACGCTCCGATGAAGCACTAAAAATTGATTCGGGCTTGTCGCTATCGCGACGTGCTGTTGGCTTTTTGCAAGCGCCCACCCTGCCGCAAATCCTCCGGTCTGTAATGTTCGTTCATTGATTGGCATATCGTGGATATTTCCTCTGGTCGACCGGAGGAGCAAGTGCGCCTCGTGGGCCAGTTCTTTGCGGTCGCGGGCTGTTCCCCGACCTGGCTCTGTCGGTGGACGAAAAACCTTGGGCGGCTCAATTGAAGAGCGAATAACCGCGATAAGCCCCGAGTTGTCTCTATGCTGATGGCTCTGGATAGAGGCCTCGTACATCAGCTCCGGCTTTACACGACCCCAGTTAAGTCGGTGTCCTGCCTCGGCCGCCAGCTCGCGCAAAAACTCACGCTGCGTTCGGCCGTTCCCTTCCCTGTACGGATGAATGTGATTTATCTCCCCTAGAAAGTGCGCAGCACGAGCGGAGAACGTCTCCTCGTTCAAGCCCTTCAAGTGCTTCTCCGCCGCCAGAGCTGCTAGGGTGTTGTCGAGCGTGACCACCAAAAATTCCTTCCTCACGAAGGGAGGAAAGCCCGGTCGTCGGAGGTCCGTGGGGCGCAGCTCGCCCGCCCAAGGATAGACTTCCTCAAATAACCGCTTATGGATTTGCTGAAGATGGGCGCGGTCGAATGAGCCTCGAACTGGATTTAGCTCTAATTCGACCGCAGCGGCGGCGGTCGTGAACCGCTCGAATTTATCGAGCTTGGCCTGATCGGTGTAGCCGGGAACGTTTTTTAAGATGTTGTTGCGATAATCGAAAAACGGATCGTCGCCGGTCGGTGCCTTCGCCATAAGCCCTTAGACGATAGTTGCAGTGTAGGCACGAATGGCGCTACGCATCTCGGGCAACGACATTTCTCCATTCGCAAAACGCTCAAGAATCTCGCGTCCCTCCGGCTCCAGCTCCATCCCTTCGATACGGAGCGAACCGAGTGCGCTTTCCACGGCGAGGCGTCGGTTATCAAGATCAATCTCCTGGGCACTTGCGACTGGCAAAGTTGCAACGGCCATAAAAAGAACCTCCTCCGGCAAAAGCCTGCTCTCCCAATTTTACTCTTATACCCCAAGGAACTCTAGTAGATAAATAGCACTTTCGGAAGGGGTTGGCGTGCCGATCTTGCCGGCACGCCTTCTTTGGTGGCAGCTATGAGGGGGGTGGAACACTGAGACTGTCTTTCAGGGCTTCGCCCTGTCTACGAACAAAAACCGGGCGAGTGTCCTCGGTCATTGCGAGCTGCCCGAGGCTGAGGAGCTGGGCGGTGTCCAGTGGCCGTCGAGCGTGGACAACAAGATCCACAAAGTGGCCTCCGACAAGGTTCCAATCGAAAGTGCCGATCCGTGCGCCCGAGTGGGTGAGAAAGTGGGCCATATTCCCGCACGTGAGACGCACCGTAGAGACGATGCTGATCGGCTGCCCGTCGAAACTACCTTCCCATGTCAGCTCGTCGGCTGGCGTGGTCTTTCCGCCGCAATGACCGACCTTTCGCTGCGAAACGAGGATGAAGACGTCACTCCATCGGCGCGGCATGGCTATACCTCCTCGGGTTGAATGGAGGTTGGTTCTGCGGGCGGTTGCGGCTTCTTTTTTCGTGGTTCCCTGGCGACGGCCCACGGCCCAGCCCGGCGGACGAATTCGCGCACGGCGCCGTCCAGTTTGTTCCGGGCCTCTAGCAGGTCATAGAGGTTGAAGCACGTTGAGCATCCGCCGATGATCTTTCCGCGCCCGTGCTTCTCCGGGTTGTACTGCGGATGTCTCGGGCATTTCGCCTTCACCCGCTCTTTGACGGTGAGTTTGTAGTTGAATTTCAGCATGGCTCGTCCTCCTATGGACGCGGGGGAGCCGGGGGCCTTTCGGCCCCGACTCGGTTGAGGGTTACTTGCTGTTTTTCTTGGCTGGTTTCTTTACGGCCTTCTTCGCGGTCTTCTTCGGAGAGGCCTTCTTCGCGGCTGTCTTTGCAGCGGGTGTGGGTTCCGTGGTGGGAGAGGCCTTGGGCTTCGCCTTCGCCCCCAGCTCAGCCTCTACCTCTTTGCGGATGGAAGTCGTGTTGACCGAAAACGCCTTGGCGAGTGCGTCCAGTCGTTCGGCCTTCTTTTCGGTGAACTCGTTGACGGACAGCTCATGCGAAGCTGCGGCCAGCATGGCGACAACCATTGCGGCATCCGCCCCGATCTCTTTCAGCTTGGCGCTCAGCTTCGCCTTGCCATCCCAAGCAAAAAGCTCTTTCGGCCAATCCAGCAACTTCGCCAGCTTCATCAAGCCGTTGTGGTCTGCGCGGCTGATAGAGTGCTGTGCGACGGCAATGTAATCGTCGTCCTCAATGCTGACGGTTTCCGATGCCTTGTAGATCGCTGCGAAGACGCGGGAGCGGACAGCGGCCTCTTTCCGGGCCTTCGCTCTCTTCTCTTTCGTGTCCTGCGAGCTGGAGCCTGACTGAACGTTGTAGGAAAAGTGGAGACTGCACTTCGTGTTCGTGCAGACCTTCACTTTTTGACCTTGCTGCTGGCCGTCGATGTAGACGCCAACTTTCGTGTCCTCGCAGACGGTTCCCTTTTTCACGACTTCGTATTGGTTTGGGGTGAGAACGTCTTTGGGGGTTGAGTTGCTGCGCCCGTATTCACTGGAGATTCTGACCGCCTCTGTGTTGCTGGCTTTCAGCTCTTCCAAGGTCACGTCGATAGCACGGTTGACCTTTGCGTGATAGCAGCTCGGCAAAGTGCAGATGTCCTTCTGCTTCACATCGGGAAAGAGCATACGGTCGTTGCCTGTACGTTTCTTGCAATCCGTGCAGGCTCCAGCGTTCGGGATGAGCTTTGCGTCGTTGGTATCGAAAGGAGCGGATGCCAACACTAGCATCACGTTCTGCGCGATGAACTTCCGTAGCTCGTTGATGGACACAAGTCCGTCGCGGCGATTGTTCCACCTGTCGAAAAGGCAGAATTTCAGAAGCTCCTTTTGGAGCGACTTGTCGAGCCGGGCCATCTCCAACGCATGGCCTTCGGTGATCTGCTCTTTGCGGAGAGCATCCTGTACCGCTGTATCGGCGCTCAGAAGGCGCAACCGCAACCTGACGTAGCTTTCTTTCTTCCCCAACTTTGCTGCGAGGTCGGCGGGCGTTAGCGGTCGATTCTCTGCCCCTGCAGCGGCAAACATCTGCTGATAGGCTTCGGCCTCTTCAAGCGGCTTGAGGTCTTCGCGTAGCAGATTCTCGATGATGCGTGCAGCGCGGGCTTCCTCGTCGGTGTACTGGCGGCACACGCACGGAACCTCGGTTTTCCCTGCGATCTTGGAGGCACGGAGGCGTCGTTCACCCGCGATCAGCTCATAACGTTTCTCGCCTTCAAAAACTCGGACGAGGAGCGGAACGTGTATCCCTTCGGATGCGATGGACGCGGCCAGTTCTTCAAGGGCCTTCTGGTCAAAGGTTTTGCGTGGATTGTCGGGCGACACCTGAATCAGTGCCACTTCGATCATTTCGATTGTCTTAGAATCAGTGTTAACGGCAACGGTGTTCATTTCGATCACTCTCCTAGTGGTTGTGTGCATCGTTGTTGTGGTGGGCGGTGTTCTCAGCACCGCCCTAAAAACTACTTGCGGAAACTCTCAGTCCCCTTTCAGGAAGCCCTGTTCTTCAAGGGTTCGGCTCCACAACCCAGCGAAGTTGCGCTGTGCCTGGACCTGCACGGTGTTGATCCGGCCCGTCTCGGCATCGACGGAAAACTGCTCCATTCCTGCGTAATCGTTTCGAAAGTAGTAGGGATGACATTCCTTCACTGCCCCGTTCTCGATCTCCATCTCGAAACACATCTCGGGGTCGCGCATCAGGTCGCCGTTTAGTTCTCCGTAGTGGCAAATAGACAGGGCGGGGAGGCCGCGAGGCCCTAGCCCGATGTTCTCCACGGTGAGGGACATATATGGGGGGTTCTCGATCTTCACCGTCGTTTCAGGACGGCTCAGAAGTGCGGGGTGAATCACTGTGAGCTGAAGAAGAAACTGCATTGTCGTGGCTCCTCTGTTTTTGCCTTTTTGGCAGTGGCATGTGACATACATGCCGAACGCCACCTGGCGAAGGCGGGGGGTAGCAAGCGCAAGGGGAGGGGTATCCCCACCCTTGAAACGAAGCGATAGCGAGAGTGGAAAGGGCGAAGCGCAGCGGAGGTCTGCACAAGCGAAGCGCGGAAGATTGGGGAAACCCCTTGCGGGCGCGAGGGGCGGAGCTCCCCTTAGGAGCACTTGCTGTTGCTTCTGCGAGGACGAGGCCGGTTCTTTTCGCCGGCGTCGTCCTCGCCGCTCTTAGGGTCGGCGTTGCGGGCAGGAACAGGCCCGCTAGAGGGGGTAGCGGAAACCTGGCCGCGATTTCTGCGGCCAGGTTGTAGCGTGGGGCAGGAGCCCCTTTGAATCATTCGTTTTTTTCTCTTGGCTTTTCTAGCCTACAATCACTGTAGTAGCTATCTCCCACACATAAAGACGGTAGAGCGCATGAAACTGGGCACAATCAACAAACTCTTGGCGGTAGTGGCTGTCATTGGATTGGGAGTATTACTGCTGCCACGGATGCCTCAGAACAAGCAAATATCAGGTCTTTTGAGCGAAGTAGCCAAGCCGGAACACAAATCGACAAAGCTCTCAAACAATTGGAACGCAGCGACCCACTACGCGCCTGACGAGAATTTGGAAGGCATAGACATTGGCGTACTCGATCACGCAAAGAGTCAAGTAGATGTGGCGATGTACAGTTTCACGGATCGACCTATCGAGCGCGAATTGCAAAATCTAGCGAAGCACAGGGTTCAAATCCGACTCTACCGGGACCAAGAACAATACCGCGAAGAGAAGCAGAGAGCACAAGAGCGCGGCGAAGTATGCGCAACAGACGAACTGGCAGCGATAGAAAACGTTCACGTCAAAATCAAGACGGGCGAGGATCTGATGCACGAAAAAGATTTCGGCATAGATGGATACCTTCTCCGTTCAGGATCGGCGAATTGGTCGATCGGTGGCCTGCGGCGACAGGATAACGTCGCCATCTACACGCAAGCGCCGACTGATGTAGCTCGTTTCGAGAAGAAATTCGAGGAGATGTGGTCGCGCAGCGACAACGTGGAATTAAAGTGAACGGGTGGGAGTGAGCAAAGTAAAACGGGCGGCGCCAGCCGCCCGTTCGATGTTTTTGTTGCCCGCACTAGAACGGCACATCACCGTCCGCCGGAGCTTCATCGGCCTGGTCCGCGTCGTTCGATTCCTGCTCCGCGAAAACCAGTACCGTATTCGCGAAGAGTTCCGTGATGGAAGCCTTCACGTCGATCTTCTTCTTACCGTTCTCGACCTGTTTCGTGTACTCGCGGGTGCGGCTTTCGCCCTCAACGAGGACCGGCTGACCTTTCTTCAGGTTCTCGGCAACCTTCTTGCTGAGGTTGCCCCACACAACGATGCGATGCCATTCTGTGCGGCTCTTGTCTTCACCGTTCTCTTTCCAGAAGGTCTTCGTGGCGACTGAAAAATTCGTGACCTGGCGGTCGTTTTCAAACTTGGTGGTTTTGGCGTCCTGTCCTACATAGCCGCGGATTGAGTGGGTGTTTTGGTATTTCATGATGTCTTCTCCTTTGTAAGTCCTCCGAATCGCTCGGGGCATCCACCCGGAGGGCATGACGTGTTGTGAGCTTCCAAGTGCCAAGGGCTGCTTTCTGATGAGCTTGAAAGCAGAAGCCCGCCGTTGCCGCAGGACGTGAACGGTATTACCGGCATGGTGCCCGAGCGTAAGGGGAGACTGAAGGAGAATCGTGAAAAACATCCCACGATTGGCTTACAGGGACGCCTCCCAAGTTAGACCGCGGTACGTTGAAAGTCGCCAACGATTCTGGAAGTGAATGGTGTGAGCCGCAGTTGCAGCGCGTGTGTGGGAGTCTCATTCGAGAACCGCTGTTGGTCAAGACGGTAGAAGCACCCGGAACGAAACAAGGCGAGTAAGAAGTGAAGTGAAGGCTTCTCGGACCTGAGCTGTGCTGGCTTTTCGCCTGCGGGAATCGCGGACCTGCCGATGTGCAGCTTGCGGGATGGACGGTGATGGTCATGTCGTATGGGCCACAAAAACACTGGGCGGCTGGTAGAGCCCGTGGGCGAACTCTACCCGTTCTCCTTATTGCTGTGGCTTTGGTGTCTCGGAATTCGGTGTTGTCGTTGGTGTTGCTGTTGTCGCGGGCGCGGCGGGCCGCGCCTTGAGCGCCGGTCCAGCCGGCACTGGCGTTTGTACTTGCATGTTGCCCCGCATCATCACCGTGACCTGGAGGGGAGATTCGGTGCGGAAGCGAAGGAGAGTTTCAGGCCTGACATTGATCTCCTGCCCTCGTGTAATCGCGTTAGCACCGGCCCCGAGGCCTCCTCCGGCGAGCGCGCCGATCCCCGCGCCTTTGCCGCCTCCTGCAATGCCACCTATGAGAGCACCGACGCCAGCTCCGCCCGCTGTTTTCTCTGCGGTGTTTACTCCTCTGCCATTTGCCTTACTGGAGAGTGGTTCGGTGATTAGGGACACATCCTGCGGGCCATCTGGTGACGGCAGGCGAATGCTGACTAGCTCGATGGTGAGTAATGCCTGTCCTACGAAGTGACCCGCTTCTTTCGCCTCGACGACTCGGCCGAGAACAGAAGTCCCACTTGGGATAAGGACTAGATTGCTCTGGAATACGTTCGCTGCAACCGTACCGTGAAACTCATCGTCGGGTTTTGCTGTCTTGCTGGAGATTGGATCGGTAATCCGAATTGGGATGAACGCGCCTTGTACGAGTACCACTGAACGGGGAAGGGTTTGGATGGGAGTCGTCACCTGGGCAGGCCGCGCCGGAGCTGGCGGAGGCGCGGCGGCTGCCGGTGCGCCTGGCTGTTGCACTGTGAGATTGTTGAGAACTGTTTTGACCCCTGTAACGCCTCCTGCTTCTTCGGAAGCCAGAACTTTCGCGGCATCGCTCGTGACGAAGCCAGTCAGTGTCACTACGCCTTTTGAGACTGTGATATTGACATGCATTCCCTGAAATACATGCTCAGCGTTGAGAGCGTTTTCGACTTTCACGGTGAGAAGGTTGTCCGACGGCGGCGCTTTCTGAGCAAACCCAGCCGGAGACGTTACGGCAACAGGGGCAGCGAGCAGCAGAGCCACTGTGTAGGCGAGTGAGTGACGAGCATGAGAGTGGGGGTACACAATTGCGTCCTTTCCTGAGCGTGAGATTTCATCAAAATCTTGAAACGAGAACCAAGATTGCTTTTACAATAGTAGCTATCTACCACAGTGGCAAGTCGTGGAGATGTAAACGGGGATACCGTCAAAGAGTTGCGAGGTGAGCGATGCAATCGGATTTCGAGCTGATGGAATACGTACGCGGGCGCAAGGTCGCCCTTCGTAAGAATGGGCTGATTATGCTGGCTGCTGGCCTACTGCTTCTTATCTTGATTCAATTGAAGCTCGTTGTGGGCTGGATGACACTTCTGATTTTCATCATGGTTTTTGTCCTGGGTATCGTACAGCCGATCCGTTACCGGCTGAAATACCATCCGTTTCGCGCAGAGCTGAAAGAGAAGCGTTTCGCACGCGCCCTGCTGATCGGCTGCACGCTCGGCTTCGCTTTGTTGTTCGCGTCTGCTGTGTTGATCGGCATTGACGGCGACTTGGTAGGTAGAGCTGCACGTGCCTGCGCGTTGCTTGGCGTGATGGGTTTCTGCATACCAATCTTCTTCTCGTACAAGACTCTCTAAGAGGCTCGTGATGAAGATGGATGAGCATACGCACGGAAATTTGCGATTTTGGCGCGAGGCTACGGCATTGCACGATATCAAATTCGCGGCGGGTCGACTGCAAGCGCCTGGCTCTGTGGACCCTCAGCGGGATTTAGCTGCGCAGAGAGCTGTGTCAAAGGGCCGCGGCGACGACGCAGGCCATCTAATCGCGCATCAGTTCGGCGGTCCTGAAGCTCCTTACAACCTGAGTATTCAAAACTACCGGCAAAATCAAGGTGGCGGAACGTATTGGGATCTCGAACAGCGATGGGCCAGCCAGTTGAAAAGTGGCGTTGCCGTTGATGTGACGGTGCGTGAGATGTCACGCAAGGGAGAGGATCGACCGTATCACCGGCATGTGTCGTGGCTGGAAACCCATAAAGACTCGCTTGTCCTGGGCGAGCTGGACTTCGTGAATACGATGAGTCCAAAAGGACGTGGCGCCGAAGGAATTCCAAAGGTTGAGTACGACATTCCAGCGAAGATAGTCGATCTGACAAAAATGCAAAGAAATGGCTCTGCGAGCCATAACGGCGATGCCCCGCCTTTGCAAATGCCAATTTGGACTGCCACAAATCCCTATGCCGCTCAGCTCGACGCTGCGGTGGTCAAACAAGACATGAACTCAGTGCGTGCAGGTCTCTTGTATGGCCTCGACAAATCGGAGATTCACGGTTTTCTTACCGGACGACACGGCCAAAGCGAAAATGCTCGTTTCTACGCTCATGGTTTGGTGGACTCAGTAAGAGGGCAAATCAAAGGCGAGCTGGCGCCGCGCCGCGGCCCGGATCGAGGCCGATAGTTTCCGCATTCCGGGAGCGAGGGTTTAGCCCTCTTCCCTTTGTTCGTCGTAATCGTGATGGTAGTGGCCGCGCTGGATTTTCCTTTGTGCGATCGCGAAACACCACTCGGGCGGGGCCAGCATCGGTTCTCTGGCTTTCCGTAGACGAGCAAAAAGGGGCTTTGAATCCTTATCGAAGGCCGCAAAATCTTTGTGAACGCCGATTTCGGCAATGCGCCGAAAGTCATCCCGTAGATTGGTGAATTGACCTGCGCGGCGCTCATATTTGCGGATCGTGTCGTCGAGCTTTGTAGCCCGATAGATAAGCGGCAGGGTTGTTGCCAGGAGAGCGCACACGGCGGTTCCGATCGGTGCCGCCCGCTCTGCAATTTTCCAGGTGGCGAGGGCTCCAGAAATAACTGGCGCGGTGAGAAAAGCGAGCCTGAACCAGCGGAGATACCGCAGCCAGATTACGAAATTGAGCGCGGTGTATTTGCAGTCCTCGCTATTGCGTTGACAGGCATCGAAAAGCGCCTTGGTATCTGGATTCAAGAGACGCGGAGCGGCACTCCGCTCCCAAAAATCTCTTGCCAGCTAAAGCCTGCCGCAACTTCCCGATTTGCTCTTTCATGGTCACATGCGGCGACGGCGTGCTTATACGCCCGCACCGCCTCGCCTATCCATTCAGCGCCGAGCGAGACGACTTCCCGCGTTCCAGGCATCACAATTGATTTGTTGATGCGGCCTACCATGAACAGAAAGAAATCCCGAACCATCCAGTCATACCAAAAACGGTCGTGAATGCTATAGGCCCAGCTCGCCAGAAATTCCACTGCCAGGCGCTCGACCATAAATGCTTTAAGGCCCTTCACTTCCCTGTTTTGCAGCCACTTTTTCCCCATGAGTGCCAACGCGCGCGTATTGCCGTTCCACTTGGTATCGGACGCATCGAGGTCGGCCATCTCGGCGACCGGATCAGCGACCTTGTAGTAGCCGCCGCGCTTGGTGTCGCAGATAATCAAGCGGCCATCGTCACAGGTAAAAGCTAAAAGAATTTCGACCGGGATGCTATCGAAGTTCACGACGACGACTTGGCGGTCGCCGTTGATTTCGGTGTTCTGATACTTGCCTTGGTCGGCCAGGACGCCGCGCACCTCCTGAAGGAGCTGCGACTGTTTGTTTCCGCTCCGCTGCTCGTAGTTGAAATAGACTTCCGCTGGCATCAGGAACAGAAGATCGATGTCACTGGACGAGCCAGAGATCATAGATTTAGCCCAGGAGCCGATCATCATGCTGTTAGCGGTCTCGGATGAAATGCCCCAATAGTGCCGATTTAGGCAGTTTCGGATTCCGGCCTGCTTCTTGATGCCATCGTCGATTCGTGACTGTGGTACGCCTATTTTGTCGATGAATTGATCGAAGCGGCGCGTCACATACTGCCATTGCAACACGATAGGGGTAGCAGCTAAGTGCGGGGGACTGATGAGGACAGGCGATCTCGGAGCTACGTAAAGAGGGAGGATTGGCGCGAGCGGCGGTGTAGGGACAAGGCCGGTTAGCGGCGGCGCATCCCAAAGGGACGACAGGCCAACCATAGTCGGCGCGGGAGCAATCGGAACCCTTGCGATTGCGTCGAACAATCCCCCGCCCTTGGTTGGCGTCGTGGGAATAGTCGCAAAAAGCGAGGTAGAAGCCGCAGGTTTAGCGGGAGTCAGCCACCAAGATTCCTCATCAGAGGAACCGAAAGCATGCGGGATGGAATTTTTGGTCCCGTACATGCCATTTAATGGTACGCCGAATCAGATGATTTTGATAGTATTCTTACCCCTTTTTCAGGCTTTTAACCCGGTTTTGTTGGGTGCCTCTCCGGCGCTTCCGCAGCGTGAAGGCCCGATCCGATCGGCCCAAGTTCTTTAGGAGTGTATGAGAGTGTGACAGTCATACTAGCGTCCCCAATTCGCGAAATACTCGGCATCTGCTCGTTCGGCATCTCGTTCTGCCAGTTCTTCGGGGCTTGGTTCCGAAGGCACTTCGTACCGGACAATGAATTCGTCTAGCTGTTTGTCCAGAACTACTGCCAGGTGCATCAGTGCCTCGGCCAGTTGATCTACTGTGTTGAAAGTGATGTGCAGTTCGCCAGGGCCAAGCTGAAGGGACGCCGGCAGCGTGTCGATGTCGGCTCGCACATCTTGGAGTACCAGCGTGCGCAGCTTTCGCCGGACGGTCCTTCCCTTCCCTTCCCTGATTTCGGCGAAGGCTTGAGCTGGGTCGTCGGCCTGCTGGAGCTGCTCAAGGAAGTTGCTGAGGGTTTCCCGCTCGACCAGCCGCGCCCGGCCGATCGGTACGGTCGGTAGCGCGGCCATCAGGTTCTGAGCGGAGCGCGGCTGGATCTCGAAAAGCTGCTGGAGGTCTTTCCGGTCGTAATGGGAGCGGGCTGAGCCCGCCACCGTCCGGGAGATAGGGTAGAGTCGGTCCAACCAAGAGAGCCGTCGCCCCATACCGTTTCCTCCACAAAAACTTGCCTGCAAAGATTATTGCGCATAAGCGCAACAATCCCCTACCCTCCAAATACCTGTTTCTGACTTTTGATAATGTGCGTTATCCAAAGTATGAGATTCTATTAGCCTGAAAAGATGGAACTTGCCCTCCTTCATTCCGCGCCGGTTTCAGACTCCCAGGATGGCGAGCTGGAGTTGCCCGCTCCGATCCTCCGGCTCCTTGAAGGGGTCGAGCGGAGCCTTGAGTCGCCGAATTCCCGGCGCGCATACCGCACTTCCCTGCTCCATTTCTTTGGTTGGTGTCGAACTCAGTCCAACTTTCCAACGTTCTCTCGGATGGCCGTTCTTCAGTACAAAGACTCTCTTGTCGCGGCCGGCGATCTTCTGGAGGATGGGCGCCTGGAGCGGCGCTATGCGCCGGCGACCGTGAATCAGAGACTCGCCGCGGTTCGTGCCCTGGCACAAGAAGCGGCGGACCACGGTTTAATATCTCCGACCGAGGCGGCAGGAATCCGACGTGTGCGCGGCGAAAAGAGTCAAACCACTCGCACAGGCATGTGGGTTGGAAAAGCGGAGCTGGACCGTATTCTGCTTATACCGGACCGCAAGACGCTTAGAGGCAAACGCGACTTTGCGATGCTGGCCGTTCTCTTCTCGACGGGCCTTCGCCGGAGTGAATTGGTTGGCCTGCCCGTTGCTGCCTTGAGACAGCAGGACGGTCAGTGGGGCCTGATTGACCTTGTCGGCAAAGGCGGGAAGCTCCGTAGCGTCCCATTGCCACTCTGGGTCAAAGACGCTATCTATGACTGGCTGGGTGCGACTCGTATTGTCCAAGGGTTCATGTTTCGTAGTATTTCGCGGCACGGGAAGCTCGGTACAGTGCAGATGTCTGATGAGAGTGTGAAACTCATACTCTCACACTATACTGTTCCTGAGAACCTGGGAGACTTTCGCCCTCATGACGCGAGACGCACTTGTGCCCGGCTCTTGCGTGCATCCGATGCCGCCTTGGAAGACATAAAGGAGCTGCTCGGGCATTCCTCGATCCAAACCACCGAACGATATTTAGGTAAGTCGGATGCTTTTAAGCGTGCGATCACAAACGCGATAGCGGAACCATCTCATACAGTATGAGTGTCATATAGTATTCAACTACAGTAAATTACTGATTCTAAAATAGTTATAAAAATATTTAAGGATATGCACGCGCACACTCTCACACTGTATGATAAAACGTAACGTATGACACTCTGACATTCACACTAAATGATGCTACTCTGTGTGTGAGAGTATGCAGTTATGCCAGTGTGAGAGTGTGAGAGTATGAAGATCGCTTTTCTAGCCAAAAAAGGCGGGGCAGGGAAGACCACTTCGAGTCTGCTTGTTGCTGAGGCCCTACGCCAGGCCGGCAATCACGTGGCGGTGCAGGATTTCGATAAACAGGGGTCCAGTACGAAGAGCCTGATGTATTCGAAGTCTGAAGTCGAGATCGCTGTCCCAAAAAACGAATACACCTACATAGTGTTTGACACGCCCCCCAACCTCGAACATGCGGCCACGCTGCTCGCGGTGCGAGAGGCCGACGTCGTACTCATCGTCACGGGTCAGCAGATCGTGGACTTCTGGGAGGTCACTGAAGCTGTCGATTTTGCAGAAAAAACGAATCCCCGCGCCGTCGTTCGCGTACTCGTGAACAAGGTAAAAAGTGGAACGATTCTGGCAAGAAGTGTGGATGAGTCAGTTTCCGCTCTGAAAGTGAAGGCTCTTCAGACGCAAATTCCCGACCGACAGGTGTTCGCTCATTTTGTAGGCGGCGGAGGCTGGAATGTGCTGGACCGTGCGGCGCAGGTTATCGCTGGGAAGTTGGCGCTCGAAATTGTGAGCCTAACCAACAGTTCGTCACTCAGCCAGGAATCCAGCGCTGTTGGAAAAAGATAGGGGAGGGAATCAAGAATGGCAAAGGCAGCCTACAAACCTACACAAATGCTCCGGGAAGATCCCTTGGCAGCATTGAAACAGGCCACGGAAGAAAGAGCCGTCGACCATGCTGTACTCAGAAACGAGGAAGCGTCAAAACCTATTTCTGCAGCGCCTCCTGAGATAGAGCAGAGAATCGAGCCGGCAGGGAACCCAGCCGTGGAAAGAAAGCAGTTCCGTCCTGGAAATGCCGGTTCCTCGATCGCGCCCGTGAAGCCGTTGGCGAAGTCCCTCAATCCTACTCGGAACACGGTCTATCTTTATCCGGAAGATTTGACGAAACTCCGACAATTGAGCGGATATGCTTCGACGAACCACGGCATACGAACGAACGATAGCGTCATCGTCCGGGCGGCACTTTCGTTGGTAGAGTCTGACGTGAGATTCATGCACGCCCTGGAAGAGGCCATGCAGTCAGATCGCCGCAAGGCCAGCTCGAAATGAAAGGGAAGGGAACTGCCTCCGACTGCCCGGAATTTGACCTACAGCGAGTTTGGGGGTAGCCGAGGTCCAAACGGACCCTATCGGCGCGTTCTGAGCCCGCCAGAGCCTCAGAATTAGGTACTGTGGTTGATATCTGTCTTTCTTTTGCGCCCCCTTGGGCGCGCGGATTGGTTTTTGGATGTCCGACCGAAGGGCGCGCCTTTTGGTTTTTTAGCTATCCGCCCGTTAGGGCGTGCCTTATTGCTGGGACGATTCGCACATTTTGCACAGGGATAACAACCTGCGACGATAAACATGGAATTACTTGTAACTACTTGCTTCCTTATAGGGGTACCCGGAGCATCACCAATTCTGACTCGGAACATCACATTACCCGACTCGGAGCATCACTTTTCATACTCGGAGCATCACTTTTTCTGAGGGCTTTTCCTGTGGCTGTGGGAATTGTCTAAGTCTTTTTACTGCTATGAGTTCCGTGTCATATATACCCGGAGCATCACCACTTTTTCTCACACACGCACCCTGCCTGCTCGATTCTCTTACAAGTCGCATATCTTCAATGGTTTACGAGGAAATCAGACCCGGAACATCACTTCCATTCCTTGGCGCACCGAGCTTTCACCTGGCCTGATCACGCAAGCGCTTTGTAATGTGTTGCTTAAGCGCATTTATACCCGGAGCATCACCGCTCCCTATCAACCCCCTAAGCGGCTGAAAAAACGGCTTTTATCAACGGTTTTACAGTGCATTTATACCTGTTACATCACTCAAGGGACGACGCTCCAACCAAACATCCCTTGCACTATCAGAGAGATACGGCTAAATCAGACCCGGAACATCACTGTAACCGTGGGCTCTGAAAAGTCCAGCAAAAAAGCCCCTTTTTGGGGCTTTTTGCTGGGAATTTATACCTGTTACATCACTACCCATTGAGATATTTCGTCTCGATGTTGTGCGAAGGTATGAGGTGCTGACCCTTTGCTGGAGGTCCGATGATGAGGCCTTTCTTGGTCGCCTCGGCCGACAACTCGGGCCACACTCCCTTGAGCAGCTTGATTGCATTGTCAAACCTGACGCGGATACGAGCAGTGTTGGAGTCTGCGTGCCAGAGCTGGCCGCGTAGTTGCTTCCAAGTGATCAGCGTTCTTGTCCTGGCTGCGTAGCTGCGCCAGTGTAGGAACAAGATGTAATCCTGCATCTGTGGTTTTTGTTCTAGCTTGCGGAGAATCTCCCACGGAAACGGAACATGGTGCCGGTTGATCTCCTTGAAAAACTTCTCGCCAAACCTTAGACCGGCTGGGCCAGTGATCGGGGTGACTCTTGGTTGAATGCTGGCTGGTACACGCGAGTCCTCGATGATCGGCAACAACGATCTGTCTTCGTCGCGCTCATGGTCACTGTTCTCCTTGCCGTAACGCTCTACAAAGATCGTGAGTCCGGAGAGACGGCGGTATGCGTCGCGGAGGCGCTTTACGTTCTGGCCTGATTTTGAATGCCCTACCTCGGTGAGAAAGTCTGTAGCTTTCTCAAGCGGCACGAAAGGACTCTTGAGTTTGATCGCCTTGTCAATGCACCAATGAAGGAATGTGCGATCTGCCCCGTAGGGCATGGGAATCCGATTGCCTTCCTTGTCCGAAGCCAGGGCGTAGAAGGTGACACGGATGTCGTTCCCGTCTCGGTCGCGCGAAACGCGGCTGATTCTGTCTTCGGTGGTTTCACGATATGGAAGCCCGCAGAAGATAAGCGCCTGGGCAATCTGAACAAGCTGCGGACTCACACCGGAGCGCCGCAGTTCTGTGTAGTCGGCAAGAGCATCCACTAAAGCGAGTTGAGCACTCTCAGTTTCCTGCTCGTAGTTCCTCGGCTCGCCTGGCTTCGCTTTTTTCTTTGCAGCTCGTCCGCGTTTTCCAGCTTGCGTTTCCGAGTCTTTCCGCGATGGAAGGATCTCGGCTGGGAATAATGATGCGTTTTCTTGGATGATCTGCGATACTTTATCCAATGATTGCCCGCCTCCTATGCGGGTGTTAAGACTGGCCCGGCGTCGGCAAACGCCGGGCTTTCATTTTTGCCAACGACCAAACTCGCTAGTTCCCAGCTCCTCGATGAGCGTTGCTCATAACTGTAGACGCATAGCCGTTCTTCAATCCAGTTGTAAATGAGCCTGAGTTGTAAAGGGAAAATGTGGAAAACAGGGCATTAACGTCCGGCTTCCCGGAATGAGGGATTGTCGAATAGATCTCCCCAAGCAACCGCGCTCCGATCGCCACGTTTGTACATGGGTCAAAAAGCTGGCGAACGGTTACGCCGTATTTGGCAGCATTCTCGCTGTTAATCTGCATGAGCCCGATGCTGACGGTGTACCCGCGGCTGTGAAACCAGCGCGTCCAATGGATCGCCTCAGGCAGCGTCGCCGGCTGACGAGTCAGATAGACCTCTTGATTGTGCAGGCCGTTGTAAGCCGCTACGGTCGCAGGGTAGTTGAGACTCAGCGCGTAAGGGTGCAAGGCTGATTCGGTCAAGGCGACGGCGTCTAGCGTGTCTACAGCGGCGTTGGGCGCGCATCTCGCGGCGAGTTGGTTGAATGATGCCATCGGAAGCCGGGTGTTAGCCTGCGCGGCCAGATACGAGCTGCAACTGAGCGCAGCAAGTAGCATGATGATGCCGTGCTTTCGCAATTGTATGATTCTTGTATGAACTTTGTTGACTTTTCTTTGCGTGATAGGGGTAACCGGGTTGAGTACCCCCCAAATTGGCCTGAGTGAAGTTTGTTGGCTCTGGATTCTCATCAGAAATTGACCGCCTTCACGAGGGGGATGTCGAAAAGCCTTGCCCACGCCTCCAGACAGCTATGCTGGATCGCCGGAATGATGGTGTCTTTCGCCCAATAGTCGTTCGCTATTCCAACGAGAACGGAAGGCCGTTCAGCCATCGAACTCAGAACCGGCCACACGAGAAGCTGTTCGTAGCAAACGAGGACCGCAGCGCGTTCATGGCCGACCTGGAGCGTTCCGGGGCCGTTGAGATTCAAAGGAACGCTGTCGGCAGCTCCGGGCTTCCACATGGCCACCGGCAAAGGAACGCGCTGCTGAAATTGGCCGGTTGCTGCATCGCCACGAACGATGACGACGTTTTTGTAGGCGGTCCCTCCGGGAATAGAAACATCCGCTCCGACGAGGAGCGTCTTTCCCTGTTTCTGCATGAGGCGCAGCTGTGGACCCCAAAACAGATCGGTGGAGCTGTTCCAACGATGCACGGATGTTTCAGGGAAAACGACAACGCTCGCTTGCGAAGAGAGAGCGGCGCGCTGGATGAATTGCGCGTTACGATACGCGCTGAGAGGATCGGGGAGGTTTATCCCTGCCCCCCCAAACTGAGTGTCGATGCCTTGCCAGCTCGTAAGCGACCGCGGCGGGGAGTAGGTGAAACAAGCAACGCCGAATAGAACGGACCACGCCAACAACCCGTAGCGCGGACGTACTGCCATGTAAGTGGCAAGGACGGTGGTAGCTAGAAGGCCGAACCAACTTGTTCGAGGCAGGAGAACACCGGCACTCGTCAAAGGGTTTGCGATACTTGCCAGTGCGATCGGCGGAATTGCGGTGAACACCAAGCAAACCGGAATCGCCCAAGCAAGTCGGCGCGGCGATGGCCTGCAGAGCAGGGCCCACGGTGCGCCCATCAAAAGCGCAAATCCAACCCACATCCAGAAGATCCCGCCTGGGTTGAACTCTGCCCCGTAGAAGACGGCAGCGCCAGGCAACATGGTCCATGACGCTCCACCAAAGTAGCCGGTGCAAAGGAGGAAGCGGCTGAGAGGACCTGGCGCAACGCGGAGCCCAAAACAGAAAAGAAGGCTGACAGGAATGGTCAGCGTATGACCGCTCCACGCAACAGCTCCAATGAGGCCTCCGGCCAGCACTGATGCAAGAGGCGGCGCCAGCCGCCTCGCTTTATCGAGAAGTCCAGAGAGGCTTCGCATGGGAAATCACCGTGGAAAGCTGAATTGGCCCGTAATAGCGGGAGTCGTAGGAGTATTTGTTGTAGGTCGAAAGGACCCAAACGGTTCCGGGTTGGACGATGTACGTGCCGTTCGGCCAGACCTGCATAGGACGTTTTTTAGCGTCGATCTTGAAAGCTGCGGTGTTGGGAAGCAGCTTTCCATTGACGCTAATCCCGTGCTCGCCTACTTCAACCGTGTCGCCGGCTTTAGCGGCGACCGGCTTGAGCAAAGCCGCGTACTTGTCGGGACATTGCAGACTTCGGGGACGATAACCGCGTGCAATGGCTTCAGTCGCGGCCTCTCCTTTCGGGCAGAACGCGACGAGCGGCGCATTCGCGTCGTTCGTGATGACGTAGAGGCCTGTGCGAACTGAAGCTGTTGGGTTCCATCGAACGCCCGCAATACCTGCGATGCCGATTGTCGATATGAATGTGATGGCCGTCGCCAGTAGGACAGGACGGCGTTTCCGCGCGGGCTTAGACAACCTGGGGCCAGCTTGCTTCATCGTTGCTGTTTGCATCGTTGCTTCCATTAGTTACGTCCTCCTCTGGAAATTCGTTGTGGTCGTCGCTGCCTAATGAAGCGATACCGAAAGCGCGGGTGACCGTGATCTCCGTCACGGTCCGTTTGTAGCCGCCACTCTCGAAGGTGCGGCTCTTGAGCGCACCCTCGGCGTGGATGTTCTGGCCCTTTTGGAAATGCTTGGCTACGTCTACGAAGGCTTCGCCCCAAAAAACAAGATTGAGAAAGGATGTGTGGGTTTGCCTGCCTTTCTTCGGGTCATCCCACACTTCCCTGATGGCGATTCGTGCCGTGCCTACGGGAGTCCCGCTTGGCAGGTAGCGAATCTCGATAGGCGCGGTAAGATTTCCGTCGCCAGTCCAATAGCTGCTGTATTGCCTCATGGCTTAACCCCTTCCTTGATTGATCCCGCTGATCGGCGCCATGTCCGCCTGGGTGACAGTGGCAACTTCGACAATCGAGGGTTCCATCCCACCGTCGCTCTCGTCGGAAGACACAGCAACAAGCGACGGGGCTACGGGAATGCCGCGAGGCCCCGCAGCTCGTGGTTGGTGAACCATTTCCATGCCTTCGTCCGAAACAACTGCGTCCTCGGCGGGCACTTCTTCCTCAGCCTGGGCCGGTTCAGGAATCGTGAACGTCATTGAAAGCTGAGGCCGGACCATAGCCTCTTCTTTCTCGAAATCGATCTCACGCTCGTTCTCGATGTTGTCTTGGTGCTGGAGCTGGTAGAACTTCGTGGGCGGCGGGACTGCGGCCCGCTCGCTTAGAACCGGGTCCATGAAGTAAAGCATCTGAGTGCCGTAAATGGGCCTCGTACCGGACATGAAAATGAGCATGTCGCCTGGCGCGACGATCTTTTGTTTCCAACCAAAGCCTTTCTTGCGTGCAGGCCTTAGCCGCATCACTTCATCGGGAGTGATGAGTGGACGTTCTTCATACTGAATGCTTGTGTTCGCGTGCTTCATCACCGCCGCGGTGCGGTCACCTGAATAGTTGACGGTGGCACGTTCAATCGTCATCGTGCCGCTGAGGTTCGATAGCAGCTCGGCGGTGTCGTACTGGTTCGGCGCGTAAGCGACGCGAATCTGGCAGTTGGACACGATGCTTTCGTTCTGCCCGTACTCGCTAACGATCTGGCGAATGTCTTGTGTGATGAGGAACGCTTTCAGCCCATAGCCGCCCATGTAGCTGAGAGCATCAGCGAAAATGGGCATGTTCTTGAGAGACGGAAACTCGTCGATCATGAACAAGAGGCGGTGTCGATTCGGCTTCTGTGATCCGTTCTCAAAGTCCATCTTTTCGGTGAGCCGATTGACAATCATCGTGAACATGAGCCGAATCAGAGGCCGCAGGCGAATCTTGTCGCTTGGAGGGACGACAAGGTAAAGCGATATGGGCCGGTAGCTGTTGACGAGATCCTGAATTGTGAAATCACTGACGGCGCAATTCTTGGCTACGAGAGGATCACTGTAGAGCGTGAGAGCTGTCTTTGCTGTCGAGAGCACCCCGGAAAAGTCCTTGTCCTCCTTGTCGAGCATTTCCTGAACCTTCTCTCGCACGGTCGGGTGAGTCTTTGTACGGTCGCCGTTCGGGGTGCGCCAGCCACGCTCATAGTTCGGATCATGGGGATAGTTTAGGAGTCCATTCAGGGTGTCGCGGAAGCTGATGCCTGGGAATGTGAAGACAAGACAGAGATCGCTAAGGGTGGCGGCGCGGCCCTCAGCGGCGGCGGCGTAGCAGACGTGCAACAGCATCCCCGTCATGATGGAGGACGCAGCATCTTGCCAGTAACGTTCCTGGGCGCTGTCCTCGCCGCTGCGGACGAGCATGTCGGCAAGGTTTTGCGCGTCGGAAACATCGCGCTTAGTACGAATGCGAACCTCAGCAAGAGGGTTGAAACGCGACCCGTTGCCATCTTCAACGGGAGAAAACTTCATGCACAGTTGGTCAAGGCCTTCAGCTCGGAAGCCGCCGGTCTTGGCCCAATTCTCACCCTTGATGTCATAGACAATCACGCTTTCTTGCCACGCAAGGAGCGTTGGGATGACAAGCCCGACACCTTTGCCGGAACGAGTAGGCGCAAAGGCTAAGATGTGCTCTGGACCATCATGGCGGAGATAATGAAGGCGCTGCTGCGTCTTGTCATACCAGCCGCCCACGTAGACGCCGGTATCAGTTTCAATCAGGCCTGTCTCTTCAATTGTGGCCGCGTCGGCCCACTTTGCGGAGCCGTGCAAATCCTCGCTTCCTGTGAGGTATTTCTTTGTACGGCGCATGTTGAGAAACGCAACAAGCATAATCGTGGCGGCGGTTCCAACAACCACGATTCCGGCGCTCGCCACAACTGGAAGGCGGATGTCGGGATTCGAGCTGCCGCCATACTTCCAAAGCCAGAAAGCCCACTGGAACGGTTCGTAGATCGCAAAACCGTTTGTACGAAACAGCGCTGGACCTAAAGCGCGTTGAAAGGAAAAGTGCCACGCAACCCATTCGGTTGCGACCACGTTCCAGATAAACAACAAAAAGAAGCCGAACAAGGTCGGCTTCCAGTTGAACCCTCCGATGTCGTCGGGCTTTTTGGGTGTGCGGTAAAGTGCGATGTCTTGGCTCATCGTTCAATCCCTAATCCCTTGTCTTTGGTTGGCTGGAGACTCACTCGCGCATTGCCCGCGCTATAGAGAATCGTTGCCTCCCGGCCATAGCTGGGCAGGTTTTCAAATATGCCTTTATCGTGTGCTACGGCAGATGCAGGACCGCTCCGCTGTAGTAGATAGCTATCGGTAACACCTAAAATTTTTCCGTTGTAGATTCCATCGTTCTTGTCCGCAAGCGTGACCTGGGCGTTGATCTTCAGCTCATGGCTGGCGAGGGCTTTTGCGTTCTCTAGGCCTCGCTCCCGCTGGTCGGCGGCTCGATCTGCGATTTCAAGCGGCTGATCGCTGTTATCAAACTCATCGCGGTCGATCTTCGCTCCAAATACTTCTTCCGTGCGAGAGCGTACCGCCTCGGCCGTTTCAGGACTACCACTGAGACCTTCACCCGGAACAAGTTCGGTCTTTGAGCTGGTTGTCTTGTTCGTGAAATCGACGGTATTCGTTCCTGGCTTATACTCGGCCGTCCGGGTGGAAGTCTCGAAGCGAAGCGGCGCTCCTTCTTTCGTGGTCTTCTGTACCGCCTCATTTGTTTCTTGTTGAAGCTGCTCTGCTTCTGTGGCATAAGCTCTGACGGCCTGGTCCTTATCCGGGGAGTTCTGGTTATGCCACGGGATACGGTCAAGATCATCGGGTGTGAGCAAGCCCTTCTCGTCAGAAGAAATTTCGTTGTTTCTCGGCTCGCCCCAAATGTCTTCGGGCGCTAACGGCGATAGGGAATTGGCATCGTTGCGCTGAGAATCAATCCCATTGGTGTCTTCGCGGGCGCGAAAATCTGCCATCTCCTGCACGGCTCCTGGTTCTGAAGCCTCGATTAGGGACTCTTCATAACGAAGTTCCGCGTCGGCCTCTCGGACCCCTTGGTCATATTCAGCCTGAACGTTTACTCGTTGCTGTTGCTCCCACTCTGAGTTGTCGGGTTCGGTATTAAGAACCGCACTTTCCTTCAAGTCATTTGCCATAGCGTTCCTCCATTCCTCTCCAACCGGCTCGCACTTCGGTTGCTATCTACTACAGTAGTTTTTAGCGTAGAAGTCAACATTTCCTGTAAACGACCCCTCGGAAATCTCTGAGTTTTAACGGTAAGGCTTATCGGCCAGTGTCTTTGCGGCGCGGCCTCGGGGAGACGGTGAAGTTGCGTTCGACCTGGCGCGTCGCTCGCTCGGTTTGAAGTTCCTGAGCGCGTTGCTCGATAGCGGAGTTGTATTTGCCAAGCCAGCCACCGTAAACAGGCCCCACGTCTTTAGGAGTCTTTTCCTGTACAGCGGCATGATTCCGCATTTGATTCAGGCGTGCCGCTCGATTGCTGATGAACGCCTTGTCGGCCAAAATCGCATCGGCGGTGCCGTGTTCGTCAATCCGGTGCCCGATCTTGCCGTCTGCTTTTGTTCTGTGGATGGTCACAAAGGATTCGGGCTTGAGCTGGCCAGCCTGCCGGGCACTGTCGATCTGCGGCGTGTGGGTGAGGTAATGCAGTTTTCCATCTGTGCCTTCGAGCAGCATGTAGCGCCGTCCGCTATTTTCCTCTTCACCGTGACCGAGTACACGCCCCTCGATTGTCCTCAATTTCCGCCAGTCATCGACCTGGAGAGGGATACGCGGGTCGGACGCAAGACTCGTTTGCTGGACTATCGACTTTTGCCGATCGGAGGTCCTTTGCATCGTCCGTAGAACTTCGGCGAAGTTGCTGCGAACCTCCCATTCTCCCGGCCCTTTCTCGGTAGCAAGGCCCATAGAAGCAAGAGCCCGCAGCCGGTTGGCAAGGAACTGCTCTTGCTGGCGTTGATACGGTTTCAAGCTCGGGTCTGCGGGATTCGCACGGGCAGGGAAGTCCTGGCCCTTTGCGTTGGGCGGCTGCTGCTTTGCAATCGAGCGGTCGAGGGGAGTGAACCTCCGCTGTACGACCTCGCGCCGGTGCGCTTCGGCTATATCGGCTTCCGTGCGGATGCCGAGTTGTGCCGTAGCAAGATCCTCGGCACGAAGGCGGATGCCTTTCTGAATGTATTCACGAGGCAACTTGATTTCCTGACCATCTTTGGAGACGCCTCGAAGGGCAACATGCACGTGGGGATGGTCGGTGTTGTGGTGGACAACAGCAACCCAATCGAGCTGTTGTCCCAAGTCTTGCCCCATGCCTTCCATGAGAGCTTTCGTGTGCGCTACCAAGTCCATGCGCTCACCAAACTCGGGCGAGATGATGAGCTTGAACAAGCGAGGGTCTTTGGCACTCTGCCATTCCGCCAGCGTGCCGCCAATATCGGCCACACTTCCGTCCGGACCGAAGCCGGGGGGAAGGTCTTTCGTGGGCTGGCTGGCGCTGTCACGCGCAATGTATCGACCATGGGCTTTCCAGTGCCCCGGTGTAAGGTTCTGAGCATAGGTGACGCGAACGGCGACTCTCTGGTTTCTGACCCGGCTCGTCCTGTTGGCGAGTGCCCCTGTCTTCTTCGCTCCCTTGCCCGACGAGGCCTTGGGCTTCCGGGAATTGTGGCGCACCATCCTCATCACAGAGCGGCCGGCACGGCTCCACACAGATACCTCATCTCGCCCGGCGTGCTTGCTCGCACGCGGGCGGAGACGAAACGGTTTTTCTTCGACTGCGAAACTCCCCATCAACTGTTACCTAAAGAGTCAACCCATTCCCGCAGAGCGGCGGCCACATTACCAGTCATTTCCCTAGCTACGTCCGCTTTGTACTTCTCGTACCGCAGCTTCGCTGTTGCTACGCTGGCGCTCCGCGCCTCGGGCGGGATTTCTGGCTGGTACGTCAGATAGAGCTTGATGAATGTTTCGAGGCTGGCGTACGTGAGGATCGCCGCCGTGCTCAGCTTGCGAATGTCCCGGCTCTGCCGCTCTAGGGTCGCCAAAATACGTTCCTCCGTATCGCTCAGGGCCTTTGACGCGCCCTGGAGCTGATTCACAACGGCCTGCCGGATGAACGAGGAAGGGGACGCAAAGCCCCCCTCTTTGGCTGCTTTTTCAATCGCCTCAAGCATCGCCGGTTCAAAGCGAACGTTACGACCCTCACCCTTCTTTGCCAAACTTCACCTCGAAGTCGAACATCGGTTGCTATCTACTAGAGTGATCTTTTTCGAAAAAGTCAACCATTCTGGCCGACCTGTGCCACAAACGTGGCGCAATCTACAGAAACGTGCCACGCTCTAACGTCTTGTAACTAAATCACTAATACCGCAAATAGCCCCGCAGGGTAGTACGTTCTCTTTATGTTCCACTACGGTGTCTTTGCGGTTGCTTCGCTGTGTGGGGTGGCTTTCTAGCTTCCTGAGATGTTGACTATTGTATGAACAATGTTGACTCCCGTTACCGGACCAAGCAAACTAGATAGAGTTGACGACTTTTGTATGAAAACTATACGAATATTGTTGACTCCCAGAACTGGAGGCCGACCCTAGTGAATTCAGGGAGAAGGACCGGAACCGACAAGCCGGCAGGCGTTCTTGAGTCGATCCGCAAGCTCAAGGACGAAAAGCCGAAGTCCCTCATGGGGCAGATTCGGTGGATGTTGCCTGACATCGAAGCGGCGCTCGATTCAGGTCACAGTCTGACCGACATTCACGCCATGCTCAACAAACACGAGATCGAGATCCCGTACAAACAGCTCTCCCTTTACCTCGGTAGAATCCGTCGCCAAGAGGAAAAGAGCTCACGAAGGACAAGAATCTCAGAACGATCCGCCCGGCCGCAGCCAGGGAAGACGACTCATCCTGCAGGCGACGAGGAAGGCGTTAATATTTCGCCAACATCAGAGGGCGAGAAATTACCGCTCCTCAAAGCAGATCCTCTCGCGAACTTGAAGAAGGCGCCGAAGCCCGATTTGAAGAATTTCGTCGGTACAGCCAACAGAGAAGATTTGTACTAACCGGGGGTAGAAGAACAAAACACCCGGTAGAAGACAGGACCGTTTATGTGTGGTATCTATCTACTACAGTGGCATTACCTCAGCGGGAGATGATATGGCGAAGGTGGAAATGAATGGCAACATCGCTACAAACGGACGGGGGAAGCTCAAAACAACGGTTCACGATATTCACATGACCTTGCAAGGCAAGGGTGGTGTGGGCAAGAGCTTTGTCGCTTCTCTCATGGCGCAATACCTAATTCACAAAGGTGCGAAACCGCGCTGTTTTGACACCGATCCCGTCAACCATACGCTTTCGAAGTTCAGGGCATTCAATGTCACAAGTCTTGAGCTGCTGAAAGAGAACTCCATCGATCCGCTCAAATTTGAAGAGCTGGTCGTCTTGTTGCTGGAAGAGGACGGGCCATTTGTCGTAGACAACGGAGCCTCGACTTTCATCGAGATGTGGAATTACATCGTTCGTCACGGAATACGAGAAATACTCAGAGAAAATGGTCGCCGTCTATTCATACATACGGTGTTGCAGGCTGGACAGGCACAAGACGACTGCTTGAACGGCTTCAAACAGGTGGCAGAGACTGCGGAACCTGGGTCGATCATCGTTTGGGAGAATCGAATCCTTGGGCCAGTCCAGTACCAAGGAAAAGCATTTCAAGACATGAAGGTCTATCAGAACAACGCCGCAACGGTTCTTGGCGCGATCCAACTCCCCGTGAACGAGTATTTCATTAGCAATGATTTGAAGACGCTTACTACTGAGAGCTTGACGCTGGATGAAGGGCAAAAAAGTAGCCTATTCAACATCGTCGCCAAAAACCGCTTACGCATTTACCAGCGTGAAATCTTTCAGCAAATGGATAGCGTTTGGGAGGTCATTCCAGAGGCCGTCAATGCGTGACGCCGGCAACGATAATGGGGCAGAAGCTGCAAAGGCCGTGGTGGTCGAGGCCTTTGCGAGGCATCGTATCCATATTCCCGATAACGATCCTATGCTCGCCTTCGGCACGGTGGTTGAACTGTCAATCATGCGCGGTTCAGAAGTCCTGGACGAAAGGACTCAAAGGGCCGTCGCGAGGATAGAGTCTGCGGCGTCTGAGTGGGTGGAGACCGCCAAGACTGAGCTTGTCACGGCGGCCGAAAATGCCGCAAAAGGTGTCAGAAGGGAGTTGCAATCCGACATCAACTCTGCTTCAGTTAAAGCTAAGGATGCTGTGCTCATGGCCCTGTCGGCAAATACCGGAGCCATGAGATTTAAGTGGATTGCTACAGGCTGTGCTCTTTGCCTGGGCTCGACGGTGTTGGGCATGTTTCTTATGCTTCTGCTCATGAGGTACATGCACACCCCTTAGAAACGTGTAGGTGTGTCCATGAGATTGCTGCTTTTACTGAATTTGTTCATCCTCCGCGGCGGTGTATACCGCATGATTGCGCTCGCCTTTATCGCGGGCGTCATCGGTCTGCTCGGACTTGGTATCTGGAGTCTGAAGGCATCGCAACCTCAGCACGCTCACGTTATTCAAGGGGTACAGTCTCCATCCGCTAAACTCCCGCCGACTGCGAGCCGATGAATTGATGGCATGGCGGAAACAGCGACTATTTCTGGCGAGGTTGACCTGGCACGGGTAAGGCTCCCCATACATAACGTGGATCGGCGGAAGATCCTCACCTATGCCGCGTGGGCCGTATTCCTCGCGGCTTTCGCATTGGTAGTGGAGCAGGTTCCGGGTACGCTTCTCCACCTCGCTCCAACGTCACAGAGCGCCCGAATGGTCCCTCCGGGCTACGTCTTGAATGATCCGCACTTATCCTTGTCATCGTACTGGCACATCGAACACATCATTCATGTACACACACGCTATCGCTCTGTTTTAGTGGATGTGTCGCTTCGCTTCTTCATTGCGGGGATAATCGCGATCACCTACGCAAACAACTGGAAACAACCTCTCGCATCGAAGCTCATTCGTACCGGCGTCGCTCTTATGGGAGCAACACTCATCAGCCAAGGGGTTTCTTTTCTCTTGTACGGCGGGGTAGTGGACCTGCTTGCGCACACGACGAAAGATGGTGTGTTGATGATGGCGATGTCTGTCTCGGACCTCTACACCTTTGTCGGTGGTCCGATTCTCATTGCAGGTTTCATAGTGCTCTTTCTCAAGGAACGGCAAGCAAAACGAATCCCGGCAAGTGTTGAGGTTTAGTGGTGGCGGGCGATGTATTTGTATGCCGCCTTGATGGTGCGGTCAAGGTAGGCCTTCTGGCCGCGCTGGCCGCCCTTCTTGCTTAGATCGCGAGTGGCTATCTCAGCTCGTACTTCATGCTCAGGAACCCCGTGGTCAATTGCCCATATTGCATAGGCCATGTCGATCCGGTTGCCGTCTCCTCCTAATTCTGGTTTGTTCCTGAAATCCGAGATTGTTAGTCGCCTCTGATTGCTGACGCTGCTCGTCCAGCGGAAGTGTCTCGTGGCTTCTTCCTTTTTGCGGAACTCTTCTTCTTCCCTCAGAATTGCCTCGCGCACCTGGGCGACAAATTCGTCGGCGCGGTCGTACTTGATCCCGCTATGCTCCCGAAGGTACACAAACGGGAAGTACCCTGTTTTTGGGTCTCTGTACTTTGCTTTCCGGTTTGTGAATCCTGCTAGTCGCCCATAGTGACACCAACTCGCGCTACTTGGGTCAGCCTCAAAGCGTTGTGCGAGCAACCTGGCCGCGGTCGAGGACTCCAGCTCCGGTAGCACCTGGCCGTGTTGGAGCCATGCTTGAAAATTATTCGGGGATGTCTCTACTACGACTGCCGGCTGAAAGCCGGCTTCCTTCATTCGGGCGATAGTTGCCGTGGACACGTCATCCAAAAGGGTCAAGCTGTGTAGGCCATGCGGGACGATGTTGATATTGCGGTCCTGGCGGTTCTCCAGTCTCAAATACCGTATTGTGTTGGGTTCTGAGAGCTTTTCCGCGCTGTACACCCTCGTCTTCATTGGCAAATCGTCATCGTCGTATTTCAGCAACCCAAGCTGGTACTCCGCAGCTCCCATCGCTGCGAGCTGGAGGGTGACGGCGATTTGTGTCCTGTCCCTGTTGTCGGCCATTACCTCTATCCATTCTCAATCAAACGGTTGATGCCTTCCTGTTTTCCGCCCCGAAACCGCACTATTTCGTCCGGCCCCACGATTACAGTCCCTTGAACTTTTGGGTAGCGCTTGCCGGATTCCCTGGGGTAGAGTAGAAACCAATTAGGGTACTGTGGTATCTATCTACCACAGTAGCAAAAATCGCGACGGATGTTTAGGGGACAGATGGAACTCTTAGAGCAAACCCCAAAAAGCAGCGCAAACGGCAACGGCAATGGTCACGGCCCCGGCGACGCTGACGGCGTTTACGAAGAAAATGCGACGTATCGCAGGCAACTGGTGATGCTGCGGCGATCATTCGGCCCCATTGTCATGCGTGAGCTTGAGAATGAGGCGACGGAAGACATCGTTCTCAATCCCGATACGTGCTTGTGGGTCAAGCGCAGAGGCGAGCCCTTCTCCCAGATCGGCACCTTGAGCCCTATCAGCGCGTTCTCAGCACTGGCGACTATTGCAACCATGCGGAAAACGAAGCTGGACAACGAAACCCCAGCTCTCGAAACCAATCTTCCCCTTGATGGAAGTCGTATCGAAGGGTTGATACCTCCCGTTGTCACAAACCCTATCTTTGCCATCCGCAAGCGCGGCAATGGTGCGCCAACCCTCGAAGAGTACGCAGCTTCGGGAATTCTCACGGATAAAAACGATCCCGCGAACGAGTATCGGCGCATGGATACGTTTTTGGAGATGTGCAAGGACAAGTCACACATCGACGTAATCCGCATCGCTGTGCAAGAGAAAAAGAACATCGTCATCGTCGGTTCTACCGGCTCCGGCAAAACAACGCTTGTCAATGCTGTGCTTGATACGCAATACAGGCTGGCTCCAAACGATCGAACAATTTTGATCGAAGATACGCCGGAGCTGCAATGCAACGTGAAGAATCACGTTTCTCTGCTCTCGACTGATAGCTTTCCAACCCTCAGTTGCTTGAAGGCATGTATGCGACTGACCCCCAAGCGCATTGTGCTTGGCGAAGTGAGAGGGAAGGAAGCTCACACGATGTTGAAGGCATGGAATACAGGCCATCCCGGTGGCCTGGCTACCTTCCATGCAAACGACGCTCGGGGCGGTTTGAGCCGCCTGGAGAGTCTGGTCGGTGAATCGCCGGAGGCTAATGGACCACAACAACGGTTCATCGCTGAAGCCGTCGATCTCCTCATGTTCATCGACGCAGACTGGACGTTAAAAGCCGGACGCAAAGTGCGCGAGGTATTGGCGGTCACTGGTTTTGAAAACGGTGACTACATCACTCATCGCTTGTAAACCAATCCGAAATGGAGGAAGTAGATCGTGAAAACAATCGTTTCTGTTGCCACCCCTCTAACCTCGCGGATCGCTCGCTTCCGCGTAATGTATGCCCTCGCAACGTTGGCTTTGTTCAACGCCGTTGCGAACGCATCCTCAACCTACACCGGCACTGGCGGCACTGGCGGCGGCGGTGCTCTCCCTTGGGAAGGGCCGCTCTCGCAAGTTGCAACTTCGCTCACTGGCCCGGTTGCTCTTGCAATCTCTGTCATTGGGCTATTCGCTGCCGGTGCGGTTCTGATGTTCGGTGGCGAGCTGACCGAGTTTGCAAAGCGTGCGGTGTACATGGTGATGGCAATCGCCTTCATCATCGGCGGCGCATCGCTGCTCAACGTCGCGTTCAACTTCACTGGCGCAGTGATCGGATAAGGCAATGGAGCGGGCTAGAGAGGTCACATTCCATCAGTCCGCGAATCGCCCAAATCTGCTGCTCGGAGGGGACCGCGAGTTAGTGCTGATGTCAGCACTATTCGCCGCGGTCCTTATTTTCACTCTGGCCAAGTTGTGGGCGGCAATCGCGGGAGTGGTCTTCTGGCTGATCGCCTTGGGGGTATTGAGGCGATTAGCTAAGGCCGATCCGATCATGCGGCAGGTCTACATACGCCACATCAAGTACAAACCGTTCTATCCGGCAAAGTCGGGACTGCATAGAACGATGGGTGGATCTCCGACGAAGTGGAGGTAGTGCTGATGTTCCTTGCTGACTACAAAACGCGATGGGAAGGCCTGCCCGACTTGCTGATGTACGCCTCCGTCATTGACGAAGGCGTGATGCTTTTGCAAGACGGGGCTTTGATGGCCACGTGGAAATATCGTGGCCCTGATCTTGCTTCGGCAACCTTTGAGGAGATGGCGAACATAAGTGCCCGCCTGAACAAGATTCTGCTCCTGGGAACGAACTGGATGCTGCACGTAGATGCAATTCGCTCGCATTCACAGGACTATCCAGAAAGCACATTCCCCGATCCGATCACGCGCCTGATTGATATGGAGCGCCGTCAACAGTTCACTCTCGAAGGCAGCCACTTTGAGAGTGAATATTTTCTTTCGCTGACCTATCTCCCCCCCATGCAGAAAGAAGAGAAGCTTAAAGGCTTTCTCTTCGAGGGGGAAACGGTAAAACGCGATGTAGCGACGCGGGCTCTCGATTATTTCAAGAGCAAAGTTTCGCAGTTCCACGACATTCTGACCTCGCTCTTTCAAGCGCGTCGGCTCGGCGCGATTGAAGAGAAAGACGAGTTTGGATACGTCCTCCGCTTCAACGAGCAATTGCGGTACATCCGCCGCACAATCGGCAGTCACGACTACAAGTTTGCTGAACCTGAAATTCCTATCGACCTGCAAGAAATCATTCCCACCGAAGACTTTTGGGCTGGCGTCTCCCCACGTTATGGGGAGAAGTGGATTCGCGTAATTGCGATCGACGGATTCCCAGCCAAGAGTATCCCTGGCATTTTGGCGGTGCTCGACACGCTTCCGTTTGAATACCGCTGGAGCACTCGTGCTCAGACGCTCGATCCAGAGGAAGCCAAAGGTCTCTTGGAGAAAACGCATAAGAAGTGGAGAGGCAAGGTCCGCGGCTTCTGGGATCAGCTCATGAATAAGCCGGAGGGTACAGGGGGAACAAAGGATCACTTCGCGGCGAAGATGGCGGCCGATGCTGAAGCCGCTATGAGCGTAGCGAGTGAAGCGGCAGTACAGTTCGCCCTCTATTCCTCAAACATCATCCTCATGGACGAGGATCAAACCCGCCTCGATGAGATGGAGTCGGAAATCAAGAAAGCCATCTTCAATGCCGGCTTTGGTGCTCGGACAGAAGATGTCAATGCGGTCGAGGCTTGGCGAGGTTCTCTGCCTGGCGACGGTTACAGAAACGTGCGTCGGGTGTACCTGCATACGATCAACCTGGCTGACTCTTTGCCCATATCCGCAGTCTGGACGGGGGAAAAAGTCAATCCGTCTGCCTTGATGCCGCCGAACACACCTCCTCTGATGATTACAACGAGTGTGGGAGCGACACCGTACAGACTGCATCTGCATGTGTCAGACGTTGGCCATACGTTGATTCTCGGTCCAACTGGAGCTGGCAAATCGACGCTGCTTGCAATGCTCGCCGCGCAATGGAGGCGGTATCCAAACTCGAAGGTCTACACCTTCGACAAAGGCAAGTCCATGTTTGTTCTCGCAAAGGCCGCGGGAGCCGAGTTTTATGACATGGGCGCGGCGGGCTCGGGTGTTCAGCTCTGCCCTCTACGCGAGATTGACGACCCAGCGGACATCGCGTGGGCAGTCGATTACGTGGAATCTCTCTGTGCTCTTGGCGGTACGACCATCACTGCGAAACATCGGAACGCTATCAATCAAGCGGTTAAGATGCTTCGGAATTCGCCAACGCGTTCATTGACAGAGCTGGTCACTTCTATACAGGACGAAGGCCTCCGTGAAGCTCTGAAACACTACACGCTCGATGGTGCGGTGGGCGAGCTGCTGGATGCTGAGACCGATACCTTGAAATCGTCGCGTTTCATGGTCTTTGAGATGGAAGCGTTGATGAATGGCGGCGAAACCGGCAATAAAGGCCTGGTCGCGGTCCTTCTGTATCTCTTCCGCCAGATTGAAAAGCAGTTGGACGGCTCGCCCACATTGATCCTCCTCGATGAGGCGTGGGTGTATCTCGATCACCCTCTATTCAGGGACAAGATTCGTGACTGGCTCAAAACCATGCGCCGTAAAAATGCCTCGGTCGTATTGGCGACGCAGAGCATTTCGGATGTCATCAAATCCCCGATCCGCGATGTAGTTCTTGAGTCCTGCCCCACAAAGATCCTCCTGCCAAACGCAGAGGCGGGGAACGAAAATTCGCGCCCGTTCTATACCCAACTCGGCTTGAACGCGCGCGAAAACACTATCGTCCAGACCGCGATTCCAAAGCGGCAATACTACATCACTTCACCCCTTGGACGGCGCCTGATAGGGCTCGGCATCGGCGGCGTCGCGATGTCCTTCGTTGGTGTTAGTTCCGTTGAGCAGCGCAACGCTGCGATACAACTGATGACCAAATTTCCCGATACCTGGCAGTCGGAGTGGTTGCGCGAACGTGCATTCACTACGAACTCTCCCATGCTGAGGGAATGGGCTGAGCTTTTGGAAGCAGAGCTTGAAAAGGAAAGGAGCGTAATCGCATGAGAAAAATGACTGCGTTGGTGTCGATGTTGCTTCTTCTCTTTTGCACTACCACGCCGCAAACCGCGAAAGCGGGGGGTGTGTTCCTCGGTGCGACAGAGATTACGCAGCTTCTCAATCACGCAGAACTGATCGAAAGCTACGTTACACAGGCGAATCAGCTCGCGACGCAGTTGCAGCAATTTCAAGTGCAACTACGGAACGCGACTACGCTGTCTTCGCAATTATTCGGCCCCATCCGAAGTGACCTCCTGCGGCTGTCGCAAGTAGTCCAGGGCGGTCAATCTTTGTCGTACTCAATGGCGAACCTCGATAGTGAGTTTGCCAATCGGTACGGTGGAGCGAATGGTGGCTATAACCCTAATGTGAACTTTGCGAATCAGTACGCCACGTGGTCTCAGACCTCGTTGGATACGACGCAAAAGTCCCTCGACACGATTGGTTTGCAGTATTCGCAGATGCAATCGGAGCAAGACCTGCTGGCTAGTTACGATTCGATGTCGCAGTCGTCGGCTGGCGAGCTGGAGGCTACGCAGGTCGGTAGCCAGATAGCGGAACAGCAGGTGCAGCAACTCATGAAGTTGAGGCAATTGATGATGACTGATATGCAGTCCAAAGCTGCGTATCAGGCTCAACAAATATCCGTGGATCAACAAAACAAACAAGCCGCGCAGAATTTCTGGTCAACTCAGGATATGACGGCTGGTGGCTCGTCCTACGGGACGATCACGGTGCCTCAACAGTAGAGAAGCAAAGGGGGACGTTATGCGGAAACTGACGGTAGCGGCTCTCGGGCTCGGCATCCTGCTAATTGCAGGGTGCCGGGCTACAGAGCCCAAGAGTGCAATCGTAGACCAACTGAAGACAGCGGGTGCGGCCGATGTATCAACGGCGTCAGTGGACTCGCTAAAGCTCTGGCTTGCCAACCATAAGGATCTGGCTCGCTCTTTAGCTCCACAGTGCGAGCAAGCGCGCAAAACGGCGGATGCCCATTGGGGCGATACGACGGAAGGCCATGTTTGCACGGCGGATGCACAGGTGCAGTTTTTTGACTACAAACCCGCGCAGGCCGGTGGCTCCTCCTTCGGGCAGGTCGGCACGAAACATCCCGTCAAACCGAGGTAAACCACATGCTGAGTCTGTCCAGAAAACTCGGTGCCCGGCTCGTTCTCGCGATAGTGCTCACGACGACAGTGTTCGGCGTGAGCCTCGCGGTTGCGCCTGCGGCCTTAGCTCAAGCCCCGCCAACGCAGGGGGCTCCTTCCTCAATCGAGAGCGGTCCTAGTGACATTCTGGATGACTACCAAAACGCAATGGGGCAGTGGGAGAGCGCTGCGACAGGGGCCGCGGCGACTCTCTTTGCCATACTGGCGGCAATCGAGGTCACTTGGACCGCGATTGTCATGACGCTCGAAAAGACGGACATGCAGGCCTGGGTGGCAACCGTCATCAAGAAGTTGATGGGCATCGGTATCTTCTGGGCTTTGCTCAAGTACGGAGCGACCTGGATTCCAGCGATCGTGAATAGCTTTATCCAAATAGGGCAAAACGGCTCCAATCAAACGTCACTGAATCCAAGTTCCATCCTCGTCGAAGGTCTCAACATTAGTGGCAAACTATTCGGCACTGCCGGACAGATGGGCCTCAGCTTCGACTTCGGCACTGCGCTGTGCCTGGCCTTCGCCGGTATCGGCATATTTCTATCCTTTGCCATTGTGTGTGTTCATTTCGTCATGGCAATGGTTGAGTCCTACATCGTCCTCGGTGCAGGGTACATCTTCCTGGGCTTCGGTGGATCTCGGTGGACCTCCTCATACGTTGAACGCTATATCGGCCTCGCCGTGAACGTCGGGGTGCGTCTGATGGTCCTCTATTTGTTGATCGGACTGGGACAGACATTCGCAACGCAATGGGAGACGCGAGCGGGATCGATTCAGTACACAAGCGCAGGCGTACAAACAGCTTTCGGTCTTTTGGGTTCGACGCTGATCTACGCGGCTGTCTGCTGGACCGCTCCAAAGCTGGTTGGAAGCATTATGGGCGGCTCACCTTCCCTCTCTGGGGGCGATTTGATCGCGACAGGTGTAGCGGCAGCAGCAGCCGGCCTCACTGCGGCAGCGGCGCTTGCGACTGGCGGAGCTGCTGCTGCTGGTGCTCTTGCTGAGGTTGGGGCGGCTACTTCAGTCGTGGGCGGCGGAGCTGCTGCCAGCGGAGGCACGGCAGCGGGTGGTGGAGGTGGTGGCGCGGTGATGATGAGTTCGGGTGCTGCGGGAGCTGCAGGAGCTACAGGGATGGACGCGGCGGCGGCGGCAACACAGGTTGCGCCCCCTACCGCTGCGGCAAGTACACAGGCCGCGGATACCGTAGCGAGTGGCGGCGGTCCCACTGTGCCCCCTCCGGCGTCCAGCTCCGCTCCATCAACAAGTTCGTCCAGTCCGGCAAGCCAAGGGCTGACTAATTTTGCAGACACAGCAAGGGGGATACGCGACAAAACCACTTCAATCCACGAACAACTACCTCCGGATTCCGGTGGGGGTGCAGCGCCGCCAAGCGGCAACATCGGTCATTCAACAGACTAAGAAAAGGAGACAGTGATGTTTACAAAAACTAAAACGAAAGACATCACGCGCTCTGACGATGCGCCGCAGAGCAGTGCCGGAGGACGTTATGACGGCTATGTTGCAGCGCAACGAGCGTGGGATGTTCGGTACGGCGATGTCATCAAGAGAGCGCAGCATTGGCGACTATTCGCCCTGGGCCTCCTGGCCTGCTGCGTTCTCCTGATTTTCGGGATGATTAACCTCTCCTCGAAGTCCCGCATCGTCCCGTATGTGGTCGCCGTCGATGCTATCGGCAGAGCAGAAGCAGTGAGCCCGGCTGAAGCTGCTGCGCCCGTAGATGAGAGAGTCAAGCGGGCAATCCTGCTGAGCTGGATTCAGGACGTGCGCTCGGTGAGTAGCGATCAGCAAGCGGAGTATGCGACGGTGACGACTAAGGTCTATACCCACCTGGCCGCTGGTAGCGAGGCGCAAGCATATGTGGGTGACTTCTACCGCAGTGACTCGCCGTTCGAGCGCGGTCAAGACGGCACTGTGCAAGTCGATATCCGGTCAATCGTGCAGGACAGCCCTAGTACATACAGGGTGAATTGGACTGAAACATCGCGCGATAAATCAGGCGTGGTGACTGGAAAGCAGGAGTGGCAGGGCGCTTTCACAATCGCCATCAATCCGCCCACGGATGAGCGGATGATTCGTGTAAATCCTTTGGGGATTTACCTAACAAATGTGAGCTGGTCGAAGGTCATGGGAGGAGCTAATCAATGAGCTGGAAATGGTTTGAGAGATTGATGTATAGCCTGTTGGGTGTATCGTCGGCTACTGCCGTTTCCGGTCTTGTAGCCCTAGCTATTCTGATTGCAGGTCCGCCGCCAATGTGGTCGCAAACGGCTGCGCCCGCACCCCCGGTTGTTCTCAAACGGATGAGCGCATCCGCCGATCCGCAGGCCGCGGCGGCGCCTGGCGCAAGCGGTCCGGAGCCTAAACCTGCGGCGTCACAGCCCGCTACACCCTCCAGCTCTAGCAGCTCGGCGCAACTGCCAGCTCCGGGGGACTATGCGAAGGCTCTCACGATTCTCAAGAGAGACCCGCTTTCAACTCCGGCCAAGCCTTTGCCCTCGATCACAGCCGCGCAACCCGCAAACGAAGCCACATTGCAGCCGGTGGCCGTTAGTGCGGTTCCAAAGGACTTCGTAGAGCACAAGAACATTGTGCTCAGTCAGTCTGCGCAAGCGGGGGTGGCGCTGAGTGAGAGTCTTCAAACAGAAAAGAATATGCCGGTGCCAACGAAAGACGGACGTATTCTCTACACCTATGGGGTTGGGCTTCCCACCGCTGTTTGCGCGCCCTTCCGGGTTTGCACAATTGAATTGCAGCCTGGAGAGAAGCTTACAGGTGAACCGAAAATCGGGGACGATGTTCGATGGATTGTGGAGCCGGGGACGAGCGGAACAGGCGAGGCTGCCACGCCACTCCTTCTCGTCAAACCGCGTCAAGACGGTCTCGACACAAACATGGTCGTTACGACTGATCGGCGCACCTATTACGTCCGCTTGATCTCGAAAACCACGGACTACATTGCGCGGATGGCCTTCAACTACCCAGACGACGAAAAGATCAAGTGGGACGCTTACCTTCAGAAGCAAAAGCAGGAAGAGGCCGAAGAGCGAGCTGCGTCGCGCGTCGAAGGAATTGCTCCGGGTGGCATGGACTCGCTGTTCTTTGATTACGAAATCAAGGGTAGCGACCACGACCCCTCAATTCGTCCAATCCGGGTACTCGATGACGGCGTGAAGACGTACATCGTTATGAGTGCGCTGGCTGAACATCGCGAGCTTCCAACACTCGTCATTCACGGTGTAGACGGCAACGAAATGGTCAACTACCGGGTCAAGGGGGATACCTACATCGTGGACCGTCTCTTTGATCGCGCTGCATTGTTGCTCGGGGTAGGGAAGCATCAGGAGAAAGTCGAGATTACGCGGCAAAAGCCTGTCTCTGGCGCGGTCGCGGTGGCGGGAGGTCACTAATGGCAGACGAGCGCAAACCAACGGGAACAAAGCCGGGAGCTGATGCCGCTCAGCGTCCAGAGCGGCCCACGCCTCCGGGCGGGCCATCGGGCATGGACCTGAACCCCAAGCCCGAACCCACGCGGCGCGTCAGCAAGCGTGGCGGAATGATAATCATGGGCGTCCTACTCGTCATCGTGACACTCATCGTCTATGGCATCTTCACGCGGGGTAAGGGACCTCTCGCAAAAGAGCCTCAGTCCAAAGTGAAACGGCTCGGAGCTGCGACGGCTACGGGTGACCAAGTGGCTGACAACCTGCTGAAGCAGTCAAAGAATCGTAGGGGCGATGATTCGGACGCCGACAATACAGACGATCTGAAAGCCCCACCCCTCAGCTCTCGCGTAAAGCCTGGCTCAAACGGGCCGCAACGCCAGCAAGCTGCGACACAGGTCTTGTCGCCAGCTCAGCAGGCGCGAGAACAGGCCTACAAAGACGAGGAAGCGGCCCGTAACGCTCCTATGGGCATCAACGGGGCCTCCAGTAGCGGCGGGCTCCTGGGCGGCACTCAGGGCGCTTCCAATTCGCTCGTGGACGCCTTGAAAAAAGATGCTGCCCTAGCCTCGCTCTTGCGCGGTGCGGAAGGGGGTGCTAACGGAAACTCGGCCAGTGCGCCTCCGGCACAGGGAGATGACCAAAATAAGCAGAATGACAAGGAAAACTTCCTGGCTCGGACTCGTGCTCACCCGGAGGATGTGTACCTAAAATCAAGCAGAGTCAATCCGCTCGCCCGCTATGAGATAAAGGCTGGCTGGGACATTCCCGCCACGCTTGAGCAAATGGTGAACTCGGACCTACCCGGAGAAATCAAAGCGTTGGTGCGGTCCAACGTTTACGATACGGCGACGGGCAGGTATCTCCTTATTCCGCAAGGTTCGCGACTGATCGGTACTTATAACCATCGCGTAGCGTATGGTCAGAGGGGCATTCAGGTCATTTGGACGAGGTTGATATATCCAGATGGCACATCGATCAACCTCGAAGGAATGATCGGGCAGGATGCGCAAGGTCAGTCTGGATTTCGAGACCAGGTGGACAATCACTATGCGCGCCTGATCGGTTTCGCTGTCCTGACAAGCGCCTTTTCTGCAGGTATTGAGCTGAGTCAGAATCAGCAATCGAGTTCGTTCGCTTATCCCTCCACGTCGCAAATTGCAACTCAGGCCCTCGGGCAGCAGCTCGGGGAACTTGGAATGGAAGTCACGCGGCGGAACCTGGATATTCAACCGACGATCAAAATCCGGATCGGCTATCGGTTCAATGTTCGGGTGAATAAAGACATCGCTTTCGAGGAGCCTTACAGCCCGATCTCAAACTGATCTTGGAGCGGAGCCCTGTTCGACTCCGAACGGAGTAGCCATAGAGGGCTCTGATAACCTTGAAAGCAAATGATTTGGAGGGTGAGGAATCGAAACCGTGAAACGTGCCGCGACGAAAACCAAAACGACAAAGACAGAAGAGCGGCCCCTTCGCAAACTTTCCATCAGGTTAACGGCAGCGATTAACAGAGATACGAGAGCTGAAGTCAACAAGAAAGGCGAGCTTTCAGACCTCATCACCGAAGCCGTATTCGCGGTGAACCTTTTGAATATGGAGGTCGTTGATCTATACCGTGCGAGGGACCACAGACTTAAAGTTACAGTGAGACAAACGCAGGTCAGCGTGTCAGATGACACCTACGAGAAAGTAGCAAAAGCGGCGGCTACTCGCGGCTGCTCGATGAATTCGATTGTGAATAGCGCCTTATTTGCCCTGCTCCAGAAGTCGGCGAACAAAGCGGCGTTCAGACGAAAGCATGAGGAAGAAAGTTAGCAAGAAAAAGGGAGCCTTGACCAGGCTCCCCCTTGAATTCGTTGTGATCGCCGGCGCCGCTGCTAAGCGGCGCTTGCGTAAGAATCCTCGGACACGCCGCCGGCGGCGGCCTCTCCTGTTTCCTCCGTGTTCTCGGCCTCTTCCTCAAACGTCGTGCCAATGATGGAATCAACGGCTCTCTGAGCGTTAGCGGCTGCGTGGACGATGAGGCGGTTATCTTCTTCGAGCTTTGCTATCCAGCTTTGCAAATAGGCGGTTGTGTTTCGGTCGGTGTGCTCGTTCGCAATCTCTGCGATCGCGCAAAGAAATGCCGCTCCCATCTCAGCAACAAGCTCCTCTTTGCTGTACAGCTCATCTCCGAAGCGTGCCCCAAACGTGCGATTTAAGCGGCTCTCATGGCCAGTTGCGTGCACTAATTCATGGTACAGGGTGCTGTAAAAATGGGGGGCATCGACGAAGCGATTGCGAGTCGGCATGTGTACAGAGTCGGTGCGCGGGACGTAGTAAGCGCGCATCTCCGTTGAATTGTCCAGATGGAGAGTAGGGCGATTGGTCCACCCGGAGACGATGGCCTCGCAGGCTTCGTTTTGTTCTACCGTGTTCGTGGTTGTCGTCGGCTCCTCGATCTGCGGGACGGTCAAGCCCTCGCATTGCTCAACGTTGAAAACGGTGTGATAAGTCAACACAAACGGGCGGCGGCGGTCTTCGTCCTCGGCCGGATTTTCATCCTTCGTGTTGCGGTTGCGGAGCTGCTTGTAGAAAACGATCTGAGTACCCTTCTCACCTTTGCGAACGGTGGCCCCTAGCTCTTTGGCCTGATTGAAGGTGAGCCAGAATGGCGAGCTGTAGCAGCTCGACCAAAGCAGCATGACGTTAATGCCCCTGTACGGCCTCCCGGTGCTGAAGTTGCGAGGGAAAGGGCCTCCGGTGTACTGCGATGCCTTCCACGGCTTCTCCCACGGAATCACGCCTGCTTTGAGGCTGGCAATGATGCGGTCGGTCACAACCTGATACAGGTTGAATTTCGGCGATTCCTTCTTACTCGGTTTCTTGCTCATCGGTGGTTCCTCCCCGTTTTTGTGTTGTGGCAGTGGCATGTGACATACATGCCGAACGCCACCTGGCGAAGGCGGGGGGTAGCAACTGCAAGCTGAGGGGTATCCCCACCCTTGCAATGCAGCGAAGCGGAGTGGAAAGGGCGCAGCGCAGCGGAGGTCTGCACAAGCGAAGCGCGGAAGATTGGGGACACGGCTTGCGGGCGCGAGGGGCGGAGCTCCCCTTCCATGTCTTTTGTCAATGGTTAGGCGCAGGGGGCTTCATCCCTGCCACGAGAGCGGGTGTGCTTGTCGTGTTCTATGGTCTGGGGAGTCGGACAATGTTCAGCGACAGTCGCTCAAACTTCCATGCGCGGGTTGGATACCGCATGAGTGTGTGTCGTCGCAGGCTTGCCTCGGACTTAGCGCGGGCGTCGGATACTATCCTGCCCAAGGGGCTCTCGAGGATCACCATGACCGCTTGCCCGGCTCCCCAGACCATAGATCTTGAAACAGCATTCTTCTGCTGCTGTAAATGCTGAAAAGCTCTGCTATCTTCCTTTCATGATGCGTCCCACGTACCTTGTTGCCATAGGCGTTGTTTTCTTCTCTTGCCTGACGACATCTCACGCCCAGCACATGAACTCGGCTGATGCTCCTTGCCGAAATGTGACGATAACGGTCGATGTCGCGAATTGCTTCAGCAAAGCAGCCAAAGATGCCGATCGCAAACTCAACGAGACGTACGGGCAAGTCTTGGCAGTTCTGCAGGCCGATGACAAAGAGAAGCTGCGTGCATCGCAACGCCTCTGGGTTCAGTTCCGGGATGCAACGTGCGGAGCCGAGCGTGATCTCTATGAGGGAGGTACTGGTGCAAATCCTGCCTATCTTGCTTGCATAGAGGAAGAGACACGGCTGAGAACGAACGATCTCCGGACTACCTACGGCTGGCTCGTAGAGAAGTTCGCAAAGTGAGCGATCACACCAGCATCGCGGCGATCGAGCAGTTATTACATCTAACTTCCTGACCAATCGCCCAGATGAAGCCAGCGAGCTCGCGCGCAATCGCAGCAACCACCACAGTGGGCTTCTTGCCTCTGGCGACCATGAAACGGTACCGGGTGCAGAGTCTGGTCTGTGCCTTCCAGGCTATGTCGCGAATGTTCTTCGGCAGCTTCACGAGTATCTCCGCCTTCTCCTTCGCGATCCGCGCCGGGTACTGGTAGCTCCATGCTGCTTCGATGAGCATGCGCCTGGCCTCACGGTTACCAGTCTTCGTGATGCCTCCACGCCGGATCGTTCCACCGCTGGAGTGCTCGGAGGGCACGAGGCCGAGATACCCCATTAGCAGACGAGGTGACTCGAACCGGCTGAGATCGCCGGTGGATGCGATGAAGGTCGCCGCAGAGATCGTGTCAATGCCGCGCAATCCGCGTAGCGCTTCAACCAATGGTCCGAGCGACCAACTCGCCACCATCGCGGATATCTTCTCGATTAGGGCATCTCGTCTCTGCTGTGCGGTCCACACGGTCTCCAGGTAGTCATGGAAGACGATGCCGTGCGCTTGCTCCTTGAACACCTGGCCTGCGAGCCAACTACGGTGCCTCTGTGTCCAGTGCTTGCCGGTTGGGTAGCTACGACCATGGCGCAGCAGGAAGGCGAGCAACTGCTGACGAGCACGCATCAGGTGCATCGATGCATCCACGCGTGCTCTGACTAAATCGCGAAGCGCTTCGTGGGTGGTGTCTGGAACCCATACAGGCGTCAAATCACCTGAGCGGTGCAAGATGGCCAGCTTCTCTGAATCTCGCCGGTCGGTCTTGATCCGTTCCCCTGGTTTGCGTGGGATCATGGACGGTGCGACCACCATGCACTTGTGGCCTAACGCGGTGAGCTGGCGATGAATACCGTATCCGCAACCGCTCGCTTCGTAGCAGAAGTCTAGCTCGCCGTGTCTCGCGAGCTGCTTCGCCATCTTGTGCACGGCTTCCGGGTTGTTCGGGATCACACCGATGAACCGTACCGATCCGCTTCGGCCGTCTTCTGCAACGCTGATGGAAATGGTCGCCTTGTGGACGTCCATGCCGACGAATGATCTGACAGTCTTCATGTCTTCCCTCCTGTGAACAGGAGAACCGATCGTGCGGCTCTACAAAAGACATACAGACTTAGCTGCACTGGCTGTTGCTTCTGCGATGAGGAGGCCGGTTTCATCTCGCCGGCGTCTTCGTCGCCGCTCTTGAGAGAAACAGGAGGGTCGGTGCAGGGCAGGAGACAGGCCCTGCCGCGCCTTGAAAAGCGCGGAGGTTTTTGAGGGAAGGGAACGGGGCTGCATCGGAGCAGCCCCTCGCCGTTTCGTTAGAGGCTAAAGTCGAGACGCGGTTGCTCTGACATTTCGGTAGAGCTGAGGTCTAGTGGAAGGGCGAGCATTTCCGCCTCTTGATGGATCGGGCAGTGTTTGCGTCCGGTGTGTTCAAAGATGACTCGGCAGTAGTCGCATTCGACCGCAGCTACTTCGTCGATCTCAGGGTCTCCGCAGTGCTCACAACTGCCGTCTACGAACTTGTGGCCGTGCTGGGAGCAATACCATTCCGGCTCCGTGCGGCGCTTCTTCGGGCGGTACTGTTGCGTGTCTTCCCCAAGCCATTTCTTTCCGGCCGCCGCGGTCTTGTTGAACGATGCCCATAGGTCCTCGCGCTTCCATTTCAGGTGGACGGTGCCTTTCTTGTAAAAGCGGATTTCGAAATATTGGGACTCGGTTATCTGCTCAGAGATTGAGCGATACTTGCGGTCAAAGGCTCGGCTTAGGGCCGCGCCCACGGTGTAGCACTTGTCGAAGGGCTGACCATCCAGAACGCAGAGGATGCGGTCGAGGTCTGTGTAGATCCTGTCTGCGCTATCGTAGCGAAGCCGGAAAGAATTGAAATCCGAGTCGTACCGGCAACCATAAGGGAAGACGAGGCGCTGATTTACTTTGTAATTGTCGTTCGTCTTCCATCCTTCGCTGCCCCGATGATTCTTTATGCGAGTAGGCATGACCGGGCCTGATCCGTTCTCTACAGCGTGGCTGCAAAGCTCATCGAAGACGTTCGCCACGGACTCATCGAACAACTTTTTCCGGGACATAAAGACGTTCTCCAGCGTGCCTTTAATGTTCTCAGCGGTGAACGGGATAGTGCTGTCTCTCTCCACGTCACGCAAAAACTTCTCCTGCTGCTTGCTGTCCAACCAACGGTTGAACTCCATCTGTTGAAAGACGCTTGTCCACGCGAGGCGGCGATGACGGCGCAGGAACTCAGCGCGGCAGGTAAAGACGTTCGACAGCGCCATCCCCAGAATCTTTCCAAAGTCATCATCGTGCGAACTGCTGCGCGTTTCGCTTATCTTGTTCTGACGCAGGTACAGCGCGGCTTTGCGTATGTGCTCAATTCCTCTGATCCAATGTTCATTGGCCATATTGAACCAATGCTCCATGTTTCCAAGGTTGTCACGGATAGCGAGCATGTTAACGTCGCCGTCAAAGTTCACGCTGTAATCCTTCTCTTGTGTGGCTTCCTTCGCCCAAAGGTCGGGTGCATCGTCCTGGGCGGTCTTCTTCAGGTAGACCATTGCCACGTTGACGGGGGTCTTATGCTCGGCTGTCGAAAAGCAGTCTCCGAGAAATTCCACGTCGCCAAACTGCTCGATGATCTGGGCGAGTCGCTTGCGTTCTTCCGTGTGCGGGTTCTTGATCGTCTCTTCGTTGAGTAGGCAGACGATTTCTCCATTGTGGAGAAAGTCCCACGCTTTCAAGAGGTGCTTTGAGCCCTCTGAAAAGGGTGGATTCATCACGATTGCATCGTAGTAGCTGACTCCCTCGTAATTTAGCCAGTCATACCCAACAATGTCATACTCCTTTCCCCGGAGTACCTGAATCAGTGCGGGGTAGCTCTCTAGCACGTCGATGTTTAAGCGGCTGTGCCTGTTGTCTCCCCAGCCATAGCCGTCATATCCCCTCGTGCGGTTCCGTTCGGCATACTCGGGGTGCTCCTCTTCGAACTCCTCAAACGTGCAAGGGTTCCTGATTACATCCGCTATGTCGCCCTTACCGGCACTAGGTTCAAGGAAGTATTTCGCCTCTTTGTTGGTGATCCGTGCGAGCATCTTCCGTGCGACCCGGCGCGGCGTTGGAAAGAAATCAGGGTTGTCAGCGAACATCGACATATTGGGAAGCCTCCGTTTTTGTTGTGGCAGTGGCATGTAACAGACATGCCGAACGCCACCTGGCGAAGGCGGGGGGTAGCAACCGCAAGGGGAGGGGTGTCTCCCACCCTTGAAGCGAAGTGGAAAGGGCGCAGCGCAGCGGAGGTCTGCACAAGCGAAGCGCGGAAGATTGGGGAAACCCCTTGCGGGCGCGAGGGGCGGAGCTCCCCTTAGCGGGCTGTTGCATTTGCGGTTGCTTCTGCGCGAGGACGACGGCCGCCCGTGCCGTGCGGATGCTCGCACAAAAAATACCGCTAGACGTTTCGCTATTTGTTCGCCTACAATTCTGCATGGGGTTTTTCCACTCTGACGCCCGGAAAATTTTCGTTGTGCAGTGCAAGAGGTGTAAGCGAAACGTTCCTGCCGGGGTCAGCGTGCAGCCGAAGAAGTATATTGCGGTGCTGTGCATCCTTTGCCGAGAGGCACGCTTGTACCTGCCGTCCGAAGTAGGGCTTGATTTCCCGCATCACGAGGTTGCGAAGAGAGACCGGGTGTATTGATGGGCGAGATGAAGCGGGCGATTGCATGGGAACAAGAACAGAGGCAAAAACAAGACCGCTTCGCATCCACACTGGTCATAGCGGCCTCAATAATTGCTGCTGTGAGGCTCGCGCGGGACGAGAACATTTCTAGGCCGTCTCCCCGCTTAACGGCCGTTCTAAATGATTCCGTGGGCTTGGCACGGATGATTCTCGAAAGGATAGTGAGGTAACGACATGAGAAATCACAAAAGAGATGGACTAACAATTACCCAGGAGGACCGAGGCCTTGGCACTCTGGAAATGAGCGATGAAGAGCGCCGCGCCCTTTTGGAGAAGTGGGATCAAGAGAATCTCGCGAGCATGACTCCTTTTGAGCGATATCTCTTCGACAACGGCTTGTTTGACGACGTGATCCGGCCCGTGATTGCTGCCGACGACGTGATTCTTGATCCAGAGAATCATTGCGACGCCGCAGGCTGCGAACACTGCATCGGCTATTGGAAATACGATGGGCAGGTGTCCTACTGCACACACGACTGCCACAAAAACTTCACTGCGCCAGAAGTACCTTATAACCATTGCAGCTATCTTGGGTGCGTTGACTGCCCGGAGGTCGTCACGCAAGGCATAGTAGTCTCCCGTTGCACCTGTGCCCATCACGTAGTGCAGTGAGTCGCCCTCTGGTAACCGGCCTAGACTAGGCCGCGAGCCTGTGCTCGTAGTAAGGCCTTTCTTTGTCGCTGAGAATCATTTCCAGCCGGTCCCGGCTCACTCCAGACGGTGAGAGCCATTCGTCAAGATTGGCTTCCCGCAGCGCTACAACACAGCGCTGATGGCCAGTGGCCGCGATCTCTTCGGGGGGTTCATCGGTGACGGCGGCAAAGGAGTTCAATGCCGGCGCGTTCGGGCCTGTCCACCGATCCCACACGCAGGCAACAAGCATCTCGACGGGTGGTTTAGGGCTGAACTGCAAGACGAGGTTTTGCACTTCTTCGTCTGGCCTCAAGTCTCGATGTTCGTAGAGATGGCGCGGCACGTTCTCGAAAAAGCCATTGATTACCATCACTGCATGATGGCGACCGTAGACCTCGTTCCAGAAGCCGGAGAGGTTATCTCTGCGGGCATTGTAGGTGCCTGGGAACCGTTGGTCGTAGTTGGCGGGCTTGCCCGCGAGACGGCAAGTGTAGCGCATTGGCGTGATGATGGTGCGTCCGCGATGCTGGACGAGGACGGGAGCATAAGTCATCGGGAAGATTCGTCCATCGTCTTCACCTGGCTCTGTGCGGCGAAGGTCCGCAAGTCTATCGAGGAATGTTTGTATCTTCTTGGTTGCGATTCTCACGTCTTCGCGGGCGCGCTTGGTTTCTTTGCTCTGCAAGGACTCCTCAGCATCCACGAGGCGGCGGCGCTGGGCAAACACTTCCGTTTCCCAACGCGTGCCAAGCGCTTTTCTGTAGCTCTCGATGGCGTCGTGGGCACGCTGCTCAACAGGGCTTTCGGGGTGGAGAAAGTTCCGTTCTAAGCCGCGGCAGAGCTTCACATCTTCGCCTGCGGTTCTACGTTCAATCGTTTCTGCAAACTTCTCCCATGAGACTTCCGCTTTGAAGCGTTTGGCCAATTTGCGAAGGTCATGCTCGACGCGGGCAGAAAAGCACATGCCTTGAATTGTATTATATTCGCCTTTTCTTCCCCTATGGTGCTATACCTGAGTTGCGAGGTAGGGCCATGAGACTTCAGTTTGTGGAATGGCGTGCGGAGTGGCCGCTAGTGCTGCCTTTTTACGATGGTTTGGTTCCTGCCGGGTTCCCAAGCCCGGCAGACGACTATGTGGAAACGCCGCTCGATCTGAACGAGTACCTGATTCAAAACAAGGCGGCGACGTTCTTGATGCGCGTCGATGGAGACAGCATGAAAGATGCTGGAATCCTCGACGGCGATCTGTTGGTAGTGGACAGAGCCGCGAAGCCTGGCTCTGGCAGCGTGGTTGTCGTGGCGGTGAACGGTGAGTACACCGTGAAGCGTCTCCGGCGTACAGCGGAGGGAGTGTGGCTCGATCCGGCTAACGCACGTTTTCAGCCGATGCGTGTTGCTACGGACGAGGAGCTACATGTCTTCGGCGTGGTGAAGCACGCGATTCACACGCTCCGGTGAGGTTATGAACGGAGAGATTTTTGGGCTGATTGATGGAAATAATTTCTATTGTTCATGTGAGCGTGTGTTCCGACCTGATCTTGAGGGAGTGCCTGTCATCGTGCTCTCGAACAATGACGGCTGCGCGGTATCGAGATCAAATGAGGCGAAGGCTCTCGGGATAAAGATGGGCGATCCTGAGTTCAAATTGAGAGAGCTGATAAAGCGCGAGAATATTCGCGTCTTCAGCTCAAACTATGCCTTGTACGGCGACATCAGCCGTAGGGTAGCGGAAACACTCACGTCTATGGTTCCTGCGGTGGAAACGTACTCGATCGACGAGAGTTTTCTGAACCTGACAGAGTTCCGATCACGTGACCTGGTTGAGATGGGGCGTGAGTTACGTGAGCGCGTGTTGACATGGACGGGGATTCCAACTTGTGTAGGAATCGCGCCGACAAAGACACTGGCGAAGTTGGGCAATTTCCTCGCGAAGAAGCGCCCGCAGTTTCGCGGCGTCTGCGATCTGCGAGCTGAGCCCGTGAGGGCGGAGCTGTTGTCGTCCGTGCCTGTCGAAGAGGTATGGGGAATTGGAGCGGCGTCGACAGCGAAGCTGCAAAAGCTCGGTGTAGCGACGGCGGCGGACCTGGCCGCGCTGGAGCCGGAGCAGGCACGGTCACTCCTGACCGTGACTGGAGGCCGCGTGGTGTACGAACTACGGGGAATCTCGTGCCTACCGCTGGATCTGCTGGAGCCAACGCGGAAGGGAATTGCTGTAACCCGGAGCTTCGGCAACCCGATATTCACCTGGCAAAGCATGAGTGAGGCGATTGCGAGCTACGCGACGCGAGCGGCGGAGAAGATGCGCCGGCACAAGGTTGAGGCGGCCCATCTGTTGGTTTTTATCCATACGAGTCCGTTCGCGGAAGGTCCGCGGTACTCAAACAGCGTGTCGGGACGGTTCATGGAGGCAACGAACGACACTGCTGAAGTCGTTAGTTTGGCACTCCGGCTCGGGGCGCGGCTCTGGCGCGACGGATACCGCTACGCGAAAGCCGGGGTGGTCATGACGGAGCTGATGCCTGAGACGATGCGCCAGCCGTCATTGTGGAGTGATCTGGACCGGGAGAAACGCGCAAAGCTCTGGCGTGTAGTGGACAGTCTCAATGCCGATCTCGGGCGCGACTCTGTTCGTCTTCTGAGTGCGGGGCCCAGCGCAGCTCCTTGGAAGCTGCGGGCCTCGCATCGCTCTCCTCGCTGGACGACTCGATGGGACGAGCTGCCGAGGGCTTGCGCGAAATAACTGCTCTAACGATGTCTGCGCGAATCACGCTGCGGCGCCGCTAATGAGGAATGCCGCTACCATGAGAGCGCCCACTGACAGTGCGAGCGCGAGCATGAGGTAAATGGAACGCTCGTGCCTGGCAAAGAGAGATGTTCCGTTGGCGGAGATTAGAATGCAGCCCGTCGCCAACAGTACGAGGATCGACAACGATAACGCGATCATCCCTGTCGCGGAGTGAGCAAGGAACACGAACGGACGCTGCCAGCCGCTTTGCATCGTTACCCCCTTCTCCCGTAAGGTAAAACGGCGCTGCAGCTCGTCTGGAGCAAATCTGTACGAAAATGCGGCCAGGTTGCAGCGTGGGGCGGGAGCGCCCTTAAGTTGTCTTCGTGGTCATGCCGGAGCTGCGTGGTGAAAAGATGACCTTAAAAGTAGTGGTGTCGAGAAGTAAAGCAGCCTCAAACGGGCGCTTGTCTTTGGTCATGAAACCTTTGAGTACGTCGGTCTTACCCTTGTGGCAGAGCTGTTTCACCTGGTTTTCAGTGAGTTTCTTGCCGGAGACCTTCTCATTGATAGCAAAATTGCAGCCTTCGCGGAAACGACTGCAACCGTAGAAATCCTTGATCTTGCGCACCTGGCCGCTTTTGCATTTCGGGCAAGTGATGATATCGGCGAGCTTCGCAGAAGTACCATTCGACGCGGCTTTTGTCGTCACTGGACTGAACTGCGGTTGTTTTTGTAACGAGAGTCTGGACAATTCGGTAGTGAGTTGGTTCGCTGCGGCACGAACAACATCAAGATAACCAGCGGTGCCAGCGGCGATGTCATCTAAACGCTCTTCAAGATCTCGGGTGAATTTGTATTCGACAAAGGCGAAGTGCGAGACGAGGGAATCGACGAGCAATTCGCCATGCGAAGTGGGAAGCAAGTATTTGCGGTCTTCGACCGCATAATTCTTGCCGGTTATCGTGTCGAGGATCGAGCGGTACGTCGATGGCCTACCGATGCCAAGCGATTCCAGCTTTTTAATCAGGCTCGCCTGGGTGTAGCGAGCTGGCGGGCGTGTCTGTTTTTTCAAGACGCGCCCGCTCTCGGCCGTAACGGCCGATCCGCTGGCAAGGCTGGGTACGCTTCCGCCGTTGGGAGTCTCATCGTCGCCGCTATTGGGCTCCTCTTCTTCAGCCGCGTCTTTGGCGGTGAGTGACTTCCAACCTGGGGAGAGTAGCGTTCTACCGACGGCCTTGAAAAGAAATCTCTGATCGGAATCGAGAGATTCGAGCTTAACTGTGTTCACGCTAAACATTGCATCTGCGAGCTGCGAAGCAACCGCACGATTCCAGATGAGTGAGTAGAGAGCGCGTTGGGCCGCATCTTCCCCTGCGGCGCGCATCTCTAGGTAGGTGGGTCGAATCGCCTCATGCGCGCCCTGGGCGCTGTCCTTGGCCTTCCAGCGGCGCGCCTGAGAGGGGATTGGAAAGTCATGTCGTTGCGCGAAAGCGCGGATCTCGCTCAAGGACTCGTCACTAAAATTCTGGCTGTCTGTGCGGTGGTAGGTGATGAGGCCTTGCTCGAATAGCTTCTGTGCGAGCTGAGAAGTAAGGTCGGGCTTGTAGCCAAGTGACACGCTCGCGGCCTGCAACAGCGTAGACGTGGTGTAGGGCGCGGGCGGTGCCTGGGGGACCGTCTTGGTCTCGGAGCTGAGGACACGGAAGCGACGGCACGCCGCGGCCCTTGTGGCCAGGCCTTCGTCAAGTATGAATTTCTCGGCGGCGGCAAGATGGGTCGCGGATTCCCAAGTGGCCCGCCAGCTTCCTTGATCGAAGGAGACCTCAGCGCCGAAGTGCTTCGTTTCACGGAAGGCCTGAATCTCGCGCTCGCGTTCGACTACAAGCCGCACGGCGGGGCTCTGTACGCGTCCGGCGCTCAGACCACGCACGGTAGTTTGGTCTGAGAGTACCGGCGACACCTGGTAGCCAACAAGGCGGTCCAGCACTCTCCGGGCCTTGTACGCGAGGACAAGGTTCTCGTCGATCTTGCGCGGCGTCGTCAAGGCCTTCTTGATGACAGCGGGGGTGATTGCGTCGAATGTGACGCGCTTATAGCTGCGCGGGCGGAGGAGCTGCAAAAGGTGCCACGAGATTGCTTCGCCCTCTCGATCCGGGTCAGTGGCAAGGAAAACCTCATCGGCGCGAGATACGAGAGTCTTGAGGCGGCTGATTACCTGAGCGCCGCGTTCGGTGAGCTGGTAGGTCGGCTCAAACGTCTGAAGATCGACGGCCATCTCTTTTGTCGGTAGATCGCGGACGTGGCCGACGCTGGCGACGACCTCCCAACCCGCGCCTAGTGCGCTCTGAATCTTCTTCGTCTTGTTGGGGCTTTCAACAATCATCAGCTTCATAGCAAATGGCTCAACCCATCGATCATCATGAGAGCTGCTTGGGACGTAATGGCATACGAGGCCGCGCGTGAAGCACGGGAGTGCGGTACTCCGGCCTCCATAATAGCGACTCGCGCCCGGCACGCGGGCAGGGCCGACACGCACATGGATTATCTACAAAAGGCTAGAAGCCGCATCCAGTGGGCTTGGCATCCGTGGGACGGCGAGGCTTCCCAACCCCGCAGCGAGTTCTAGCGAGATGAGTATACGCCCCTTGCAAGTGAACACGATTCGGGCACTGGCATTTCCTCCTCATAATCTACTATAGTAGCTATCTACTGGTTTGCGCGACATTAACGAACACAGCACGTTGTTGGAGAGGAGGAAAGAGGCTGTGATGGTATTCACGATCATTAGCAAGCTCGTCGGTATAGTCCTCATCCTCTGCGGTATCCTCTTCGTGGCTACCGCAGTCGGTTTTCGGATCACCGAATGGATTCCGCGGTTCACCCTCCCGAAAGAGATAATTCTCGGGATTCTTCTGATGGTTGCGGGCAAGCTGCTCTATGGCACAGCCCGCGTGTTCGTCGTAGGGCGGGGCCGCAGCTATTAGAAGGCTCTCGGAATGTCCCTCCATGACAGGAGATGTATCGATGTCAGACATCAATCCTACAAATCGCAGCGATGACGCCATTGAATTCACCCCGCATCGCCGAGTGCGCTATGAGATAGAGCCGCGTCCTGCCACCCTTGGCGGCGGTTGGCGCTTGCATTTGATCGCAGAAGATCCGGAGACCGGCGCAGAGATCGAGGCGGGCGGCGGTGTCTTCCCTGATGAAACAGAGCTGGAGGACGGCGACGACCCGTACACAGCGGCAATGGAAACCGGACAGGCATGGTTGGAAGCCGGAGAACTGGCATGAGACATCTAGCTCTCGCTCTCTTATTTGCGTTGCCCTGGGCGGCTCCGGCTCAACAACGCCATGAATCTTTGCGCTAGGTAGGAGTTATTGCAGACACTTATAGCCCTCGCGCCAACGTGTTCCGGCTTCGGAAGCCTCCTGGTAAATCTGCGAGCTATCCGCGCCCTCGCGGGGAGTGAAAATCTCGCGGCCGATTTCGACCTCCTTGGTTTTGGCAACATCCAGAACAAACAACCGGAGCCTATAGCCTTCGCCTACTGCGGGGGGAAGGGGCTCGATCGCAAACCGCGGTTGGCGTATGTTCTCGCTCAAACCCAACCAAGGGGCGAAGTGGGGGTGGGTGACCGTGTGGTTTCCATTCTCTGCCATGTAGCTGTATCTCCTCAGCGGGGGGAACGATTCTACCGTTGATAAAATGCAACCTGTGGGTACCGGGCAGTAAGAGTTACAAAGGCAATAGCTCTTAGCTTTGAAGCGGCTAGGATGCTGCATCAAACAAATTGGGGGAGTCTGGTTCGATTGCGCCTTGCGATGCGTCCAAGAACAAGCGGCCTCACGGTGACTGGATTGTCTCCATCCACTGTCGGCCAGCGAGAGTGTCGCAGCATCTGGCATCTATTAGATACGCTGCTTGGGGAACCGCTTTTTTGACACCCCTCGCGAATATTTTTTCCGTCAGAGAGCAACGATGAAGAGCAGGAATCAATTGCATCTCGTAGATGGACAGGGCCGGACTCTTTCAGAGACTACGAGGGCCGCCGCCGAAGCCGCTTTTACCTGGGCGCTTCGAGAATTTCCGCGTATTGATCCTGTGCTACTGGCAGAATGGTCAGAAGAGGTTGCAAAAGCGATAGAGGCTCGAAGTGAGGCTGTCCAATCCCCGAAGCGATATGCCTTCGCAGCATTGCACGGAAAGGTTCGTCAGTGGTTGCGAAGTAAGGCATCGCAAGAAATTCCTGTTGGAATAGGAGCAGAGCTGGAAGAGTGGGCTGGAGTCGATCGCAACACGCAAAGTAAGATGGA
>Ga0210386_10000101_pt1 | contig 64540 bp, 44 predicted proteins | sample IncBWH32OmetaG_FD_160091 | JGI IMG/M metagenome (GOLD analysis project Ga0210386, IMG submission 160091) | Forest soil microbial communities from Barre Woods Harvard Forest LTER site, Petersham, Massachusetts, United States - Inc-BW-H-32-O ...
GTTCGACAGACTTACATTACCCCGCTGCACCGGCAGGCTGTCCTTGATTCTTGCGTACTGCTCTTCTGTGATTTCCATCTACTTCCACTCTACCGAAGTTAGATGGCATTAGTGTTAACACGCCCTAGTGAGAGAATGCGCTTGCCGGAATGTCGGATAACGGAAGACCGGGGCCCTGCCATTTGACGGCGAAGTCGTTGGTGCCGGTGGTGTGGGTCATCTGGACGCGAATGGTATGGCGGCCCGCGCGGAGGCCGATGCTTCCCCTAGTGGCCTGCATCGCATTTCCGACAGAGCCGCAGACCTGCGCGAAAGGCTTGGGGCTGATGGCGACGGGGGCGGAGTCGATCTCGAGTTGGGCTTCGTCGCGGGCAAGCAGGGTAAAGGTATAGCCTCCGTCGGTGGGGATATTGAGGAAGCCGTCGAAGACGATGGCGTAGTTGTCGTCGCGTTTGCGTGCAGACGAATCGACTCGCGGGATGATTCCAGTAGCGGAAGGGTTTTGCTGCGCGAGGCTGTCGAGCGAGCCTGATTCGTAATAGGAGTAGTTCAATCCGGAGTCGGTTCCCGCGTTGGGATCGGGGTTGCGAAAGGATGTTGCGACGACCACGGGCTGGGAGAGCCAGTCAGTAGTGCCATTGGGGCTGCCGTTGTCGGCTGTGACCTTGAGAGTGACGCGGAAACGTCCGGAATTGTCCCAGAGGGTTCCGGCGTCGTCGGGGAATTTGTGGTGGACTTTGCGGCCTTTCGCAGTCGATCCGTCTCCGAAAGACCATTCGTACGATTGGATGTGCGGGCCGGAAGATGATGCGTCGAAGGTGATCTTCTTACGTGGGCTGAGTACTCCTGTCGAATAAGTGAAAGCCGCCTGGGGCGCGGTGTTTGAATATGCAGGCTGCTTTGCGCCGGATTGAAGATCGAGCGGGATGTCTTGGTTCAATGCCACGACTTTGTCCGCGAGACGAATGTGGTCGAAGGTGATGCCGTCAACATCGCCCAGCAATGTCGATGGGACAAGGGACGGCGTCTCGATGGCCCAGATGCCTTTGAAAGAGATGTCGCGGACGGAGGGGTTGGGCTGCTCGATCTGCAAGAGTGAATACCAGTCTTCGAGGCGGATGTTTTCGAAATGGTAGCCGGAGGTGTGTCCGGTGGCTCCGTTCGTGGCCCAAAAATCGAGGAGGGCAAAGGGGATTCCGCAGGCTCCGATGCCCATGTGGATCACGTCTGAGTTGCGCAGTGTGAAATTGCCGCTGTTGAAGACCTTTTCCGGCCACGCGGCGCGGACGATGTTTGAGATGCTGGTCGAGAGCACGCTGTTCTCGACGGTGATGTTGGTCACGTCGTGGCCGGGCGCGATCATCGCCTCATGGCTATAGCCTTCCCAGTTGCCCTGCATGGCGAAGACGTCATCGGCCGCGCGGATGAAGACATCGCGCACGACGGTGTCGCCGCCGCCGAGCCAGTCCATGCCGTCCTGGTTGGCGTTGGCGTCGCTGCCTCCGATGACCTTGACGTTCTCGAAGGTAATGAAGCGGGAGTCCTTCATCTGGATCATCCAGGTGCGGCTGCGCACAACGCAGGTAATGCCGCTGATCGAGATGTTGCGCGCGTTGTCCATGACGATGCAGTGCCAATTGGGCTGGTGCTTCCACCCGGTGTCGTCGTTCGGATCCTGCGGGCCGTCGTAGACGATGACGCCGCGGCCGAAGACTTTCACATTCTCAACCTGCCAGATATTCAGGCTGCCGAAAATCACAGAACCGGGCGCGAGATAGATGATGTCTCCCGTGTGGGCGTCGATGCTTTCGTGGTGGACTCCCGGCGCGTAGTAGCGAATCTTGGGAGTTGCTGCCTTCGGCCCATCGATTTCAGGCGGATTGGCGAAGACGAAGAGCATCTCGGCTCCGGCGAGATGGTCGCCGGGGCGAGTGATCGAGAGCTTGGCCAGATGCGTGAGCGTGAAGGTAACCGTCCGGCCCTTGAGCGCGGGACGAATGTTGAGGCTCCAAGGCTGGACTTCGACGCCCTTCGCCCAGTAGTCGTCGGAGGGCGCGGTGATGGCGATCTTCGCTTTGCCCTTCAGGTCGAAGTTCAGGAAGTAGTAGTTGGCGGCGGCGTGAGCGAAGGATGCGGGATGTCCGTCGATGGTGACGGCGAAGCGGTCGGAGCGAATCTCGTCCGGGACGGGCGCGAGGCTGACTTTCGCGTGAGCGAAGACGGCAAGAAGCAGGACGCAGACGAGAAGGGCCCACTTGCGCATAAGCGTTTATAGCAGGCATGGGATATCTTCCATGCCTGCTGACGCCTTCTCATTTTTCCTTGTCGTCGTGCTCGCTGCGAGCCTCCAGATCTGACACGAATGTCCCGGTGTGATAGACCGACGAGTTCCAGGGCGCCTTCAGGACAAAGCGGGCGAATGGATCGCAGCCGGTAAGGTTGATGCTGAATGCCGCGCTGGCAGAGCCTCCTGCGGCAATGTCACCGAGCAGGACCGGGTAGGCGCTCGGCGGCGTGACCACGGGCGAGCAGGGTCGGCCGAAGACCTGGCCGAGGCTGACGCTGCTGATTTGCGTAGCGTATGCCGGACCCACATCGCCGTTGGTTGCGGTGAGGGTTATGACCCGGGTGTTCGAGCCATCGGTGTCGCCCGTGATGGAGAACTTGAGGCCGTAGCCAGGTAGCTTCGTCGGGTCAACGATGCCCCAGTAAGCGGGCTTGGCCTGCAGGTTCATATCAAATGGCAGCGGGTAATCGGTGCGCGTGACGGGGAAGCCGTCAAGCCAGGTGTCGTCATCGGCCATGCCCCAGAAGGTGACGGCGCTGAGTTTGCCGCGCAGCCGGCGGAAGGCGTCGAAGTACTGCTTATAGAGCCAGCCCTGCTCAGCCAGAACCGATGGCGGGATGTTATTGCCGTAGTTGGAAGTGGTGTCGCCGGCGTTGTAGACGCTCATATCGAGCTCGGTGACCTGTTGGTCGAGCTCTGGGAATTGATCGTGCACGGTCTCAACAGCCTGGATCATCGATTCCGCGGGTGGGTAGTTGATGGCGTTGTGCATCTCGTGTCCGATCGCGTCGACGGGAACTCCGCGATCGCGCAGCTCGCGCACTACCTTCACAAGGCATGCCAGACGATTGGAATCTGTGGTGCTGTACTCGTTGATGAAGAGCTTGGTGCCGGCGGGGGCGTACTGCTTCGCCGCTTTGAACGCAATGTCGATGTAGCTCGGACCCAGCACCTGATAGAACGGGCCGTGTTCTAGGCAATCGGATTGAGTGGGATCAAGCGGTTCGTTGACGACATCCCACGCGTATACCTGCGAGCCGAAGTGCTGCAGCTCGCTCTGAATGTGCTCCTGGATATTGGCGGTGACGACGGCCTGGTTGGCGGCTGAATTAGTCCCGTCGCCGGTAGCGTAGGCGGGCGTCTGCTCGCCGGTGGCCCAGACGAGGTTCTGTCCGCGAACTTTCATGTTGTTGCAAACGGCTTCGCCAACTTCGGCGTCAGCATTGCCGTAGGTGTAGGTGCCCTTGGTGGCCTCAACCGAGCTCCACTTCATGTCGTTCCCTGATGTGATGCTGTCAAAGTGCATGGTCAGTAACTGGGCGTGGGGTCCGGAAAGGTCGGTCGTATCGACCTCCGCACCAACGGGGAAGAAGTCGGCAAAGGTCTTATAGATCGAAGGGATTTCGGTCTGGATGGAGGGCGGTGAAACGTAAGTGAGCTGGAAGTCGTCGAGATAGAACGACACCAGATCGTTGCCCGACGACGGTACCGTCTGGAAATACAGAGAGGCGGCCCCTGGGTCGTAGCTGCTCGCCATGTTGTATCCGGAAACACTGATCTGGTGCCAGTTACCGTCCGCCGGAACGGTAACACCAGGATAGGGAGTGATGCTGGGGAAACTCGTGTTACCGTCGAGCGTGAGCTGCAGGCTCATGTTTATGACGTGGCTTGAGCCGTCGGTTGGCACCAGCATGACCCAACCGCTGATGTTGTATCTGGAACCGTTGTACATCTTGTTGCTGACGTTGATCTGCGGCCCATCAAAGTTTGCAGTGCGGCCGGTAGTGAGCAGGCTATGAGTGCCCGTGTGCGCGGCGGCGGTTGAATTCGTCAGTGTGGAGCTGCCGGTGCGCGAGCTCCAGCCATCCAGGCCGCCGTCCTCGAAGGTGCTGGTGATGCCGGTGTTGTCCTGCTGACTGGGACTTGGCGGCGCGGGCGAAAGCTCGCTGATGACGACATCGCCGATGTAGAAGGAATCGGTCGCACTGCTGGACTGGAGATACAGGACAAGGCTCGTCGGTGGTCCGGGAAGATCGCTGAAGCTGAAGGTGCCCTGGACCTTCGTCCACGCGGTACTGGAGAGCGCACTGGAGGTCGCAAGATTGCCGAAAGCTCCGGATGTGGCGCAGTCCGCTGTCCTGGTCGAGATCGTCACGGTGGGATTGGTACTGTCAGGAGCGGCGAGCAGGACGTAAGCGGTGACCTGGTAGGTTGCGCCCGCGACCACGTTGGGCAGGTTCAGCAGATTGAGGCTGGGTCCCATGTAAGTGGCGGTGCGATTGGCGACGAGAAGGCTATTCGCATCCCCATTCGGATCGAGGATCGGAGGCGCAGTGTTGGTCAGGGTTGCGGAACCGAAGGGTGCCCAGCCGTCGAGGCCGCCGTCGGAGAAGGTGTAGGTTGCGACCGGCGTTCCACCGGGCGGCGGCGCGGTTTCGGTAATGACGACATCGTCGAGATAGAAGGACTGCGCGCTGCTCGCTCCGACCAGCTGGGCATAGAGGGTCAGGCCTGTCTCCGTGGTGCTGACGGTGTAGGTGCCGCCGATCTGGACCCATCCGGAGTCGGATACGGGCACCTGGTAGGTGCCGATCGTGTCAAAGCAGGTACCGCCGGAGCAGCTGGGATCGTTGCGCTGCACGGTGAAGTTCGCGTTGGTGGCGCTTTCTCCGCTGGTGAGCTCAAGGTAGCCGGTGATGGTGTACTTTGCGCCAGGCAGAAGAACGCTGCTCAGCGAGATAGAGGGTCCACCTGCGCCGCCGGAGCCGGTTGTCGTCAGCAGACTGTAGGACCCGGCATATGCGGCGGCGTTTGTGGCGACCGGTGTGCTCGCGCCGTTGAAGGAAGTCCAGTCGTCCGCAGTTCCGTCTTCGAAGCTATAAGTAGCGACCGTCTGCGCGCTCAGGCGACCGGCGAAGAGCAGCGCTAAAGCAGAAATCATGCACAGGACATGAGTGATGCGGTTCCGCGATGAGCGCGGAGTATAGTTTGTGACCGAAACAAACATGGTAGATCTCCCCTTTTTCCAGACTGTTACCTGGCGCAGTCTGTCGCGCGGACTGGTGGGCCGCCGTGAGTAAGTAGCCAAAGTAATTCGATTTACTAGGCGGGAGGAATATAGCCAGCGGCCTGAGAAATTGTCAAGTTACAATTTGGTTGCGCAGCCGGACAGAGAGTTCAGGCTGGGCCCATATTTCAACGCGATTCATTCGTGGTTAGCCGGCATCTTCGACTGCGAGTGCTGCCACAGGTTTCTTCGCTCCCGTTGTCGTAATGACGACCACGCTGACCAGAACAAACAGAGTGCCCAGAATCGTTCGCAGGCCAAGAGTTTCGCCACCCAGGAAATATCCCACCAGCACGGCCACAACCGGATTGACGTAGGCGTAGGTCCCGACTTTTGTTGGCGACTCATGATGAAGGAGCCAGACGTAGGCGGTGAACCCGATAATGGAGCCCGCGACGATCAGATAGAGCAGCGAGAACCACGCGCCGCGTGAGACGGTCTGCGGATGAAAATTGCGAAATTCTCCCAGCGCGGCCGCCGAGATCGACAGGAGCACTCCTCCGGCGAGCATTTGTGCACCCGAGCTCATGACCTTGGACGCCGGAAGCGGCAGCTTGCGGGAAAGCGCAGAGGCGATTGACCAACTCATCGATGCAAAGATGAGCGCCGCGGCACCCGCAGCGTCGATGGGCGCCCCGCCGAGGTTGAGTGAGTGGCTCATCAATACGGCGACTCCGCCGATCCCGATCACGAGCGCTAATGCCAGGCGAACGGTGAGCCTTTGTGTTCGCAAGAGAATAATCTCCGAAAGCGCCATAAATGCCGGGATTGTCGCCATCATGACGGCTGCGATGCCCGAAGGAACACGCTGTTCGGCCCAGAACAGGAGTCCGTAGTCGAAGACGAAGATCAGCAGGCCGAGTAAGAGCGCCGACATCCACTGACGGCGGCTGGGTGAGCGCTCGCCTCGCGCGATCATCCAGCCATAGAGAACGAGTCCCGCAAACAGGAATCGCATTGCCGCGTAAAGAAATGGCGGAACCTCGCGGACCCCGACGCGAATCGCGAGAAAGGTGGATCCCCACACAAAATAGATAATCGCGAAAGCCAGCAGGGTCTTCCACGGCGGGCGATGCGCTTTGTCTTCCATATCAAATTTCTACCAGCATTGCCGCTAGCTCCTGTCCTCAATACGGGTACTGATGCGTGGCCGTCGTGGTATTCTTGCCGGTTTCCCGGGTCATTTCTTTTGGAGGCACCCTTGCAAACGTTGGTTCGTTATCGTCATTTCATTGCATACCTGCTGCTGGCCGCGGCCATTCCCGCGCTGGCCGCAGACAAAAAGACCAAAACTCCTGATGCCGATGTTCCCGCATGGGAGCAGCCGCAGCCCGCGGTCGAGACCATCGACTACGGCATGTACGCGCGCATCCGCGAGGAGGGATTGCAGCATTCGCACATCATGGAGTATGGCTCCGCGTTGGCCGATGGCATCGGTCCGAGGCTGACAGGCTCGCCGAATCTGGCCAAGGCTAATGCCTGGACGCGCGATCAGCTTACAGCGATGGGCTGCGTGAACGCGCATCTGGACGACTGGGGCGAGTTCGGCATGGGCTGGCAGCAGCTCAATACCTGGGTGCGGATGACGTCGCCGGATACGGCGGTGTTCATTGCGCAGGCCACGCCGTGGTCTCCGGGGACAAACGGCCCGGTGAGCGGCGACGCGTTGTACGTCAACATCCAGGACGAGAAGGATTTCGACCAGTACAAGGGCAAGCTGGCGGGCAGGATTGTGTTCCTGGGCGAAATGCGGGAAGTTCCGCCAGTCGACAAGCCGCTGTTCGAGCGCTACACGGAGAAAGAGCTGGAGGACATTGCAGAATATCCGGTGACCGACCGGGCCGGGGCGGACTACCAGGCGCGTCTGAAGGCATATCTGCAGCGGATTCGGATGGCGGACAAGATCGCGCAGTTCCTCGCCGATGAAAAGGCAGCGGCGGTGATTCGCCCCAGCCGCGATGGCAAGAACGGAGGAGGATCAGGCGGAACGATCTTCGACGACAACGGAGGAGCGCTGGGACGCACGCCCTATAAGCGCGAATCGGCGGTGAGGGTGCCCGTTGTGGTGCTGGCAATCGAAAGTTACGGGCGCGTCTATCGGCTGCTGCAGGCGCATGTGCCCGTCACCATTGAGCTGGACGTGGAGACGAAATTTGCCGGCGACAATGAACACGGCTACGACACGATTGCAGAGATTCCCGGCACCGACCCCAGCTTGAAGGACCAGGTGGTCATGGTGGGCGGCCATCTCGACAGCTGGATTGCAGGCACCGGTGCCACGGACAACGGGGCGGGCACGATCGTGGCCATGGAGGTGATGCGCATTCTGAAGGCGCTCAATGTGCAGCCGCGGCGGACGATCCGCATCGCGTTGTGGACGGGCGAGGAGGAGGGACTCTTCGGGTCGCGCGGGTATGTAAAGGAGCACTTCGGCTTCGCGGCTCCGCTCACGACGCCCGACCAAATGGAACTGCCGGAGTTTCTGCGAGGGACGGGTCCGTTGGAACTGAAGCCGGATCAGAAGCTCATCTCCGGATACTTCAATGTGGACAACGGGTCTGGGAAGATCCGCGGCATCTATACGCAGGAAAACGCCGCAGTCGTGCCCATCTTCACGCAGTGGATGGCACCGCTCAAAGACCTGGGCCTAACCACAATCACCATGCGCAACACCGGTGGCACGGATCATCTGTCGTTCGACGCGGTGGGCATTCCCGGCTTTCAGTTCATCCAAGACCCGCTCGACTATGAAAGTCGCACGCACCATTCGAATCAGGACGTGTTCGAACGGCTGCAACCGGGCGATCTGAAGCAGGCGGCCGTGGTCGAGGCGATCTTTGTCTACAACACGGCCATGCGCGACCAGATGCTGCCGCGCAAGCCGCTGCCGCATCCGGAGCTGCGCCAGCAGTTGCAGAAACCGTTGCCGGGAGTCTTCCCAGGCGCGGTAGAGCCGGCGAAATAGACGCGATACAGAAAAATAGCGGCGGGCGGAGAATCTCCGTCCGCAGTTTTTATTTCTCCTGAATCCTCTGGGGAAACAGGCATGCCCGTACCCGATTCGGCCGTTTCTGTCGACTTTGTTGCCATCACAGAAATTTGTTTGGCGTATAAGAAATTTATTGGACAAGGGTCCATCCGTGAGCTGAGAATTTTCGTATGAAGCTGCAACGGTTCGATCTTCGAACGCTCGGTTGCCTTCTGTTCCCGCTCCTGGTTTACCTGCTCCCCCGGCTGGCGGTGGGACAGATTCCTGACCAGCCCAATTCCAGCACCGCCATCGTCTTTTATGCGGATCACGACGTTCAAGACACTCTTTGGCCGGGGCTTTTCGACGCATTTCAACACGAGGTCGCGCAAGAGGAGGGGTACTATCCTCTACCCGCGAATGCGCAACTGATAAAGGCCAGCAGCCTGGCTCCGGGTGAGGAATTCTCGCAGGTCATCGAGGTGCGCCTGATCGGGCGTTGCGATGTGGTCCAGCAGGCCTACCGTCCCTTGCGGCGCGGGCCTCTCGGCTGGGTATTGCGCGTATCCGGAGAGGTGCAACCGTTTGTCTATGTGGACTGCGCGCGGCTTGCGCAATACCTGAACGCGAAGACACTGGGTATGACCGAGGAACAGCGAAGAAATGCCATGGCGCAGGCAATCTCGCGCATCACGATCCACGAATGGATTCATATCGAAACGCAAAGCGGCGACCACGAGAGCCACGGCATTCGTAAGCCGGAACTCTCCGCCGACGAACTCACAGGGACTCCACGGATTTCCGGCGGGCGATAGCCCGCTCCTTCCAGGATCAGTCCCGCTTCATCCCTGATTCAACCGCCAAAGACCAAAGTTGAGGTAGGCGGCAAAGGTGACCCAGGCGAGATAAGGAACCAGCAGCCAAGGGGCGGTCGTGCTCATCTTTTTGAATGTAAGGATGGTGAGCAGGATGGCAACCCAAAGTACAACGATGTCCGCGAAGGCCGTACCGATCTGGTGACGGTCGAAGAAGATCCAGCTCCAGAGGAAATTCAGGCCGAGCTGCACGCAGAAGAGCCGCAGACCACGCCGGCGGCAGGGGCTGGGGCGCGTCTTCCAGACGATCCAAGCGGCGATGGCCATGAGCGTATAAAGCAGCGTCCACACCGGCCCGAAGAGCCAGTTCGGAGGGTTGAGCGGCGGCTTGGCGAGGGCAGCATACCAGGTGGTGAGGTTATGGGCAGTAAAAATCGAAGAGACTCCGGCGACGGCAAAGCAGAGCAGGAGCCAGCCAACGAGCGCTATGGCAGCGTGGGGTCTTGGTTCAGGCTGCGTTCCCATTTCATCTCTCTCCGTCCTGGATGCTAACGCATTCCGTCCTGACGCGCTCGACGCATCTCGCTCAAAAACATATCCTTAATAATTAGAAGCAGATATTGACCAACAAGAATAAAAGCAAACATCGTCACAGGATTGTAGAAATCGATTCGACTCTATGAATGATTCCGGAAATTCCGTTCAGGTCAAACTTCCCGATGGATCTTTGAAGCGGTTCGCTGCGGGCGTAACGCCCTTTCAGGTGGCGGAGAGCATCTCTCCACGCCTCGCTGCCGCCTCGGTCGTGGCGCGCATCAAACCGGTTCACTCTGCGACCACAGCAACGGCAACCAGCGAGGAGGCCGCGATGTATGCGGCTGAGAATCCGCAGGCAGAGCGGCTGGTGGATCTGAGCACGCCGCTGACGAAAGATGTCGAACTGCAGCTGCTCACGGAGAAAGATCCAGACGCGCTGCCGGTAGTTCGGCACTCGGCCGCGCACGTGCTCGCGACGGCGGTGCTCGAACTCTTCCCAGAGACCAAGCTGGGGCATGGTCCAGCGACGGAGTCTGGATTCTTCTACGACTTTTATCGGCCGACTCCGTTCACGCCCGAAGATTTGAAGGCGATTGAAGCGAAGATGGCCGAGGCGGTCGCGCGCGACGACAGGTTCGTACGCGAGTTTGAGCCGCGCGAAGAGGGTCTGGCGCACTTCAAGGCTGAGAACGACTTCATGAAGGTTCACTTCGTCGAGCGTTTCACTCGTGAAGGCGAGGCGATCTCGCTCTATCGCAATGGCGGGTTCGTCGACTTTTGCCGCGGGCCGCATGTGCCTTCGACCGGCCGGGTGAAAGCCTTCAAGGTGATGAGCCTCTCGGGCGCGTATTGGCTGGGCAACGAGAAGAATCCGCAGCTGCAGCGCATTTACGGGACAGCGTTCTTTTCGAAGAAGGACCTTGACGATTATCTGCAGCGGCTGGAGGAGGCGAAGAAGCGCGACCATCGGCGGCTGGGCAAAGAGCTTGAGCTGTTTACAGTGAGTGAAGACGTGGGCGCGGGTTTGCCGTTGTGGCTTCCAAAGGGCGCAACGATCCGAAGGATTCTCGAAGAGTACATCCTGGAGCGCGAGCGCGAGGCAGGATACCAGCACGTCTACTCTCCGAGCCTGGCGAAGGTGGACCTTTATGTCCGCTCGGGCCATTGGGCGCATTATCACGAGGATATGTTTCCGCCCATGGATCTCGAGACCGAGCAGATGGTCCTGCGGCCGATGAATTGTCCGCATCATATTTTGATTTACGAATCGAAGCTCCGCAGTTATCGCGAACTGCCGTTGAAACTGGCTGAGCTAGGGACCATGTATCGCTACGAACGGTCGGGCGTGCTGAGCGGGTTGAGCCGGGTACGCTGCATGACGCTCAATGACGCGCATATTTTCTGCACGCCGGAGCAGATCAAGGAAGAATTCTCGAACGTAATGAAGCTGGTCGAACGGGCGTATCGCGACCTGGGCATAACCAATTACAGTTACCGGCTGTCATTGCGCGATCCCGCCAACAAAGAGAAATATGTCGATAACGACGAGATGTGGGCACTTGGTGAGCGCGTGCTACGCGAGGCCCTGGATGCACTCGGTCTGCCTTACAAGGAAGGCCGCGGGGAAGCGGCCTTTTATGGGCCGAAGCTCGACATACAACTCGCGGATGTGATGGGGCACGAGGAGACCTACTCGACCATCCAGGTAGATTTCCATCTGCCCAACCAGTTTGACCTGCATTACACGGGTGCCGATGGGAAGCTGCATAGACCGGTGATGATTCATCGCGCGATTATCAGCACCATGGAGCGGATGGTTGCCTATCTGATCGAGCACTATGGCGGGGCATTTCCGTTGTGGCTGGCTCCGGTCCAGGTGGGCTTGGTGCCGATCAGTGAGCGTCACCAGCAATACGCTGAAAAAGTACAGTCAGAGTTACAAAAGGCCGGCTTCCGAGTGGAGCTCGACAGTCGCAACGAAAAGATGAACGCGAAGATTCGCGACTTTACCATGCAGAAGGTTCCGTATGTGCTGGTGATGGGCGACAAGGAAGAGGAAGCGAATGCGGTGAGTGTGCGCGCGCGGGGCAAGGGTGATCAGGGTTCGACACCGCTGGCGGACTTCCTGGCGAAGGCGGCGGCGCTGGTGGAGTCGAAGTCTATAGATCTGTGAAGTCAGCCGAGTCTCTTGCGTTTTCGCTGTCCGAAAAAGCAACAATGTGATGAATTCGTGACCAAAAGTTTGCAAAAGAAAAACTTCGGAGGTATCGCGCGGACGCTCACTTGTCGTTATCATCGGCAGCATGAAGGCAGACTTCAGCTCAGGGGCGAAACCTTTATGACCGGTAAACCCATGCAGGTAAGCTCCCGCTTTCGTGCGACGATCGAGGCTACGATCCTGGAGCTGGAACGCAACGCGGCGCGGGATGAGCGGGTTTTGCCGACGTTGCTGAGCGCCGATCATCGCCGACGCCAGCGGCTGCTGGTCGAGAAACAGCTCGATAAGGCGTTTCGCCTCCGCGAGATGCTGGATCTCATGTCGTTGCGACGCGAACAGGGATGGCGCGAACGCGTGCTCTAAGGGAACCTTTCCCCGCCCGGTTTCGTATCTGCGTTCCATGAAGACGAAAATTGCTCTGGCAGTGGTTGGGCTGGCTGCGCTCACCTCGCTCCCGGCTCTTTCCCAGGACGCCGATCACTCGTGGTCGAAGACCTATACCGTTACCGGCAAGCCGACCCTTACCCTCGAGACCTCGGACGCCGGAGTGCAGATTTCTTCCTGTGGAGAATGCCGCGAGATCCGCATCCACGTCGAAGTGGTGGGGCAGAAGCTGAGCGACTACCGGCTTGAGGAGAGCCAGACCGGCGATCAGGTCCATTTTCTCCTGAAGGAACACGATCACATGGGTGTTCACATCTCATGGCATAAAGTGGAAACGCGCGTGACGGTGGAGACGCCGACGGAGTTGACGCTCGAAGCGAAGACCTCGGATGGAAGCGTGAGTCTCACCAGTCTTCAGGGTGAGATTGGTCTGACGACGGGTGACGGGAGCGTAACGCTCGATCATGTATCGGGCAAACTGCGCGTGAAGTCGGGCGATGGGCACGTGAACATCACCAATGCCGCGGGCGCGCTCGATGCACGGACGAGCGACGGCGACCTGACGGTGGACGGAGCCTTCCATGTGGTCGAGCTGCACACCAGCGACGGCAAATTGAACCTGAGTCTGCGCGAAGGCACGAAGCTTACCGAGGCCTCGACGATCCAGGCATCGGATGGCTCAGTGACGCTGCGCGTTCCCCAGGGCTTCGCCGCCGATCTCGATGTCCATACCAGCGATGGCCATGTGAACTGCGCACTTCCGTTGACGATCGACCATTACCAGAGCGGCGCCGGCGATGGGCACGGGCTGAGCGGAAAACTGAATGGCGGCGGCACTCCGTTGACCATCCACACCAGCGATGGCAGCGTAAAAATCGAGCAACTCTAGCTGTCAGCACATCGCATAACGCTTGCTGTCGTGGTTTTTGCGGCAAGGGATGCATCGGCGGTGTTGAGAGCCTCCTCGGCGGTGATGGCGGCATCCAGGTGGAGCAGCGATGCGATCGCGCCAGTCCACCCCGTCTGATGACTTGCCCCCAGGCCTGCGCCATTGTCACCGTTGAAGTATTCGGAGAACAGAATCAGATCGCGCCAATGCGGGTCGTTCTGAAACTTATCCGTAGCGCCGTAGACGGGACGCTTGCCGTCTTCATTGCGCATGAAGATTCGGCCCAGGCGAGTTACGATTTCATGGATAACCTGAAAGAGCGTCATCATCCTGCCTGAGCCGGTTGGACACTCGACGCGAAACCCATCGCCATAATACTGGTAGTAGTGATAAAGTGCGCGGAGGATGAGCGCGTTGACAGGCATCCAGATTGGCCCGCGCCAGTTGGAGTTTCCGCCGAACATGTCGGTATCGGATTCGGCGGGCAGATACTCGACGACGCTGCGCGATCCCCACTGCTCGAACACGTAAGGATGATCTTTGTAGTACTTCGAGACGGAACGAATTCCATAGTCGCTGAGAAACTCTTCTTCGTCGAGCATGCGCTTAAGAACACGCCGCAATTTGTCCTCATTCAAAACGGCCAGCAATAGCCGTCCATGAACGCCCCGCTTGTCGACCGGACCAATCTTGTCTTTCAATTCGCGATGACGTTCAAGAAATGCCTGTGCTCTGTTTATGACTTCGGGATGCTCGTGGCCGAATCCTTCCTCGAAGACCGTGGTCGCGCAGAGCGGAAGAAGGCCAACCATGGTACGCACTTTGAGACGCTCAGAGGCACCGTTGGGAAGGCGCAGCACATCGTAGTAGAAGCCGTCTTCCTCATCCCACATTCCGATGTGATCCGGGCCCACATCATTGAGCGCCGCCGCAATCGAGAGGAAGTGATGGAGAAACTTGAGCACCATTTCGATGTAGGATTCGTTCTCTTCTGTGAGCACTATGGCGAGCTGGAGCATGTTTTGAGCGAAGAGGCACATCCACGCAGTGCCGTCCGCCTGTTCAAGCCTGCCACCCATGGGCAATGTGCTGGAGCGATCGAATGCGCCGATGTTGTCCAGCCCGAGGAAGCCGCCCTGGAAGACATTGTTGCCACTGGCATCCTTGCGGTTGACCCACCAGGTGAAGTTAACCAGTAGCCGCCGGAACGCGGCCTGGAGGAATCCGTAGTCACCCTTTCCGCAGCTGGCAACCTCTTGCCGGTGGAGAGCCATGACCGCAAATGCATGAACAGGCGGGTTCACATCGCCGAAGTTCCATTCATACGCGGGCACCTGGCCATTGGGATGAAGGTAGGCGCTGCGGAGGATCGAGTTGAGCTGCTCCTTGGCGAAATCCACATCGACCAGACCCAGCGGCAACGCATGAAAGGCGAGGTCCCATGCGGCGAACCAGGGAAATTCCCATTTGTCGGGCATGGAGAGAATGTCCTCGCTGAGCATGTGGAACCAGTCCGAGTTGCGAACGCCGCCGACGGTGTTGCGCCTCACACCATGCTCCCTGAGCCACAGGTCGAGATCGTAGTGATAGAACTGCTTCGACCACAGCATGCCGGCGAGAGCCTGGCGGATGACCATCCGCTGATCATCGGAGCGCGCGTGCTCGGTAAGTGCGCCGTAAAACTCGTCGGCTTCAGAGAGGCGCTTGTCGAAAATACCGGCAAAGGACTCGAACGCCTCCGTGGTTGCGGCGCCCGCTTTGCGCAACCTGAGCTGAATGGTCTTCCTGCCGTGCGCGGGAACCGTAAAGTTGTAATGCAGCGCAGCTTTTGTTCCTGTGCGCTCGGGATTTACCGCCTCCGATTTGCCCAGGACGACATATTCATGGATGCCGTCTTTTGCGTAGCCCCGCCATTGCTCTCCATAGATGCGGGCGCGATTCGTCTCGTTCTCGCAGAACAGCGGCTCGGCTGCTTCTTCGGGGATGAGCTCGTAGTCTCCCAGCTCGGCGTGTGACGCGCGAATGGCTGCGTGACCGGGTTGCTTCCCGCAGGTGTTCTGCCAGGAGAGCCCTGGACGGGGCGCGCCTTCCTGGCCCGCCCAGGTATTTCGAAACCAGAAAGTCGGCAGCAGGTGGAGGACGGCGTTGTCGGGGCCGCGATTTTCTGCAGTAATCCTGATGAGCATGTCTTCCGGGCCGGCTTTCGCATACTCGACGAAGAGGTCGAAGTAGCGGTCGTCGTTGAAGACTCCGGTATCCAGCAACTCGTACTCCATCTCACGGCGGGTACGGCGACGGTTGGTCGAGACCAAATCGTCATACGGATATGCGGCCTGCGGATACTTGTAGAGATACTTCATGTAGCTGTGGGTGGGTGTGGAGTCAAGGTAGAAGTAATACTCCTTTACATCTTCGCCATGATTGCCCTCAGAGTTCGTAAGCCCGAACATCCGCTCCTTCAGGATCGGATCTTTGCCATTCCACAACGCGAGCGAAAAGCAGAAGCGCTGCAGATCATCGGAGATGCCCGCGATACCATCCTCTCCCCAGCGATAAGCGCGGGAGCGCGCCTGATCGTGAGTGAAGTAGTTCCACGCATTGCCGTCCTGGCTGTAGTCCTCCCGAACGGTTCCCCATTGACGCTCGCTCAGATAGGGTCCCCACTTGCGCCACGGGATTTTTGATATGCGGGCTTCTTCGAGGCGGAGGAATTCCTGGGGCTTACGTGCGGAGCGAGGCATCGGCGATCTCCTGAAGACTGGTTACCAGCATAGGGCGGTTGCTCAAGAAGGGGAAGAGTGTGTACCGCGGCTCGGCTCGTCGACTTCGCCATTGCGTGAAATGGACTAGATCTGGAAAAACCGCTCCAGGGAGATTACTCTTGCAGTGCAGCAGGGACGATCGCTGTGGGAACTGATCATGACAAAGAAACAACCCCTCCAGTCCGCTCGAAAGCCAGTCCCGGCAACCGTATTCAGCAGGAAAACGCTGTGGGCGGCGGGGGCTCTCGTCGTAGCGGCCCTGGCTGCCTCGTGGATTTTCTATTCGGCCAGGCACGGGACGAGTGCTGAGGCCAGCGCAGCTATTGCTACAGCAGCCCCGGTAGAGTCCGCAGCGACGCCGGCCGCTGGTGCCAAGCCAGAGACAGCCAAGCCGACGATGGCCAGGCCTGCAATGGCGAAGGCCGTCTTTGCGGAGACCAAACCCGACACAACCCGCGCACCGCAAAGCGCTCCTCCGGGGATGGTCTGGATTTCGGGCGGCGAATTCTCCATGGGCGCACAGGATCCGCCAGGCATGGATGATGTCGGCATGAAAGCCACTCTGGATTCGCGGCCTATTCATCGAGTGTATGTCGATGGCTTTTTCATGGATAAGACCGACGTGACGAATGCCGAGTTCGCGAAGTTCGTGAAAGCAACCGGATATGTAACCGTGGCTGAGCGGAAACCGCGCGCTGAAGATTTTCCCGGCGCGCCTCCGGAAAATCTCGTTGCCGGATCGGTCGTCTTCGCGCCGCCCGATCATCCTGTGCCGCTCAATGACTACTTCCAGTGGTGGACCTATATTGCCGGTGCTAACTGGTGCCATCCTTACGGCCCGAAGAGCGATATCAAAGGAAAGGACAAATACCCCGTTGTCCACGTGGCTTATGAGGATGTGCTGGCGTACGCCAAATGGGCTGGGAAGCGCCTGCCGACCGAGGCCGAGTGGGAGTTTGCCGCGCGCGGCGGGCTCACCGGAAAGCCATTTGTCTGGGGCGACGAGTTCCGGCCGAACGGCAAGTGGATGGCCAACACGCATCAGGGACATTTCCCGGACAAAGACACAGGCGTGGACGGCTATGTCGGCATTGCGCCGGTCGCGCAATTCCCGGCCAACGGCTATGGCCTTTATGACATGGCCGGCAACGTCTGGCAGTGGACCAGCGACTGGTATCGCCCTGACTACTATGCGCAGCTTGCCAATCAGGGAGGCGTCGCGCGCAATCCGCAGGGGCCTGACTCCGCTTACGATCCCAGCGAGCCGAACCAGCCCAAGAAAGTCCATCGCGGCGGATCGTATCTATGCACCGACCAGTATTGTTCGCGGTATATGGTAGGCACGCGCGGCAAAGGCGAAGTGAGCACCGGCACAAACCATCTGGGCTTCCGCTGCATTATGACCATGGATGAATGGCGGGCGCAGCAACACAAACTGAACGGGGCGACTACCTCACCGAATGGTAACCATACGCCAGGTCAGTCGGCAGCGCAGGGTCAGTCCATGTAGTTAAGGCGTTTTAGGAAATAATGTGGCCTCGTTTAGATTGTGCAGGACCGCCGCTCCCTGCTGGTCGCGTCGGTTTGAGGGCAGCAACTCCGTCTACACCATTTCCTAAACACTAGAACAGAGCGGCCGCCGGCACGAATATCTGCGATTTGAACCGGTTCGCACCGCTGCTTTCTTCATCAACTGCGCCATCGCTCCAGCGCCTGGAGGCAAACCAAGGCAAAGGTCCACAGAAGGAACGTGAGGACGAGCGTCAGGCCTAACCAGAGAGCAGCGGACGCAAATTGAGTTCCATAGTGTTTTCCACTCCGGTTCGTGCGACCTTTCGTCATAGCTCTCAACGTTGACTTTGCAACTTGCCTTTGCATACGAACCCCGTTGGAGTGTGGAGCTAGTTTTCAAACTCCGCTTCCGGAGTCGGCAGGACATCTTTCTCGCCAGCGATCCATACGTAGAGTGTGGGAAGCAGGAAGACGTTGATAGCGAGAGCCCCGACGAGTCCTCCGACAATGACGATGGCAAACGGTCGTTGCGAATCGGAGCCAATGCCGTGAGACATGGCGGCCGGCAACAGGCCAAGAGTGGCCACCAGCATGGTCATCATGATGGGGCGGAGTCGAAGCACGGCCCCGGCGATCGCGGCTTCTTGAATGGAATGACCCTGCACACGAAGCTGGTTGATGTATTCGAGCATGATGACTCCGGTTTGCACGGAGACACCGAACAGAGCCAGGAATCCGACTCCCGAAGAGACGCTGAAGTTTGTGCGCGTAGCGAGCAGCGCGAGGAGTCCCCCGATGGGAGCCATCGCGACATTCACCATGATCAGAGCGGCCCATTTGCCGGACTTGAACATCGTGTAGAGGATCACGAAGATCAGGAGAATCGTGATTGGAAGCACAAGCAGCAATCGCTTCTGCGAGCGCTTCTGGCTCTCATATTCTCCGGCCCAATCGATGTGGTAGCCCGGAGGCAAAGATACCTGCTTGTTCACCCTGTCGATGGCTTCCTGCACTGTGCTTCCCAGATCACGGCCACGCACGCTGTACTTCACGGCGATGTAACGCTGCTCGCCTTCGCGGTAGATCTCCTCTGCGCCGTCGATGGTGGCGACTTTGGTAAGTTGCGCCAGGGAGACGCGCTCTCCCGAAGGAGAGAGCAGACGCACATTCTCAATGGCCTCGCGGGTATCACGGTATGACGCCTGGTAGCGAAGCACGAGATCATAACGGGCCTCGCCGCTCAGAACCTGGCTCACGGCGCCGCCTCCGACCGCGGTCTGGATGGCATCCTGCACATCGGCTACATTGATTCCGAATCGCGCCGCAGCCCGCCGGTCAACCGCAAAGGTCAGATTTGGCTGGCCGATGACCCGAAAGAGTCCAAGGTCCTCGACGCCACGGATGCGGCTCATTATGCTGACGATTTCATTGCCCTTGGCCTCAAGAGTCTTGAGATCGTCGCCGTAGATCTTGACGGCCAGTTCGCCCTTCACGCCGCTGACCGCCTCTTCTACGTTGTCGGAGATGGGCTGGGAGAAGTTCCAGATAACTCCAGGCATCTTCTCCAACTTCTGATTCATGGAAGCAATCAGGTCCTCCTTGTTCTGGTGAAAAACCGGACGCCATTCTTCCTTCGGTTTCAGACCAACGTAATACTCAGTGTTGAAGAACCCGGTCGTGTCGGTACCGTCGTCGGCTCTGCCGACCTGGCTTGTAGTCTCGGTCACCTCAGGAAATGAGGCCAGCAGCACCCGAGCTTTGTTGGCAATTGCAACGCTTTCGTCGGGTCCGGTACTTGGCGCCAGCGTTCCTCGGACCCAAATCGCTCCCTCATCGAGATGGGGGAGAAATTCCGATCCGATCACACCGCTGAACGCCAGAAAGGCTGACAGCGCAAGCGCGAGTCCCGCAAAACCTACAGTCAGATATCGATGGCGAATGGCGAATGCGGCGGCACGTTTGTAGTTGACGATCAGCCATGCCATGAATGGGTTATGCCACTCCTTTGCGCCTTTGCGAAACAGAAAGCTGGAGAGCACCGGCGCGAGCAGCATGGAGAAGATCAGCGCGCCCAGTAAGGCGAAGGCCACAGTCCACGCCATCGGTTTGAAGAGGCGCCCCTCCACGGATTGCAGTGTAAAGATTGGCAAATATGCTGTGATGATGATGCCGATTGCATAGAACACCGGCCTCTGTACTTCGTGCGCAGCATCGCGGATTCTTTCAAATATAGTCTGCGTACCGTGACCGTTACGATTGAGATGCCGGACAATGTTTTCGACCATCACGACAGCGCCGTCGACAACCATGCCGAAGTCCAATGCGCCGAGAGAAAGAAGATTGGCGGGGATGTGGCGCAGGTCCAGGCAAATAGAAGCGAACAACAGCGAGAACGGGATAGTGAGCGCAACGATCAAAGCACCGCGCGCGTTTCCGAGGAAGAGAAAAAGAACGATCACCACCAGCACAATCCCTTCGGTCAGGTTGTGCAGCACCGTGTGGGTGGTGTAGTGAATCAGATCGCTACGATCGAGAAACGGAACGACCTTGACGCCCTTGGGAAGGATGTGATCATTGAGTTCCTGCACCTTGGCTTCAATGCCGCGGAGTACAGGGTCGGAGTCATCGCCTTTCTGTAGCAGAACAATGCCTTCGACGACGTCCGGGTTGTCGATAAGCTTTCCATCCTCACGACGAATGGTCCTTCCGTTCTGTCCCAACCGGATCTTCGGACCCTGCTCTACTACCGCGATGTCTTTTACACGCAGAGCCGTTCCGGCCTGGGTCTTGATCACCGTGTTTTCAATGTCCTGGACTCTGGAAACGAGACCGACGGCCTGCACATTGATCTGCTGTGAGCCCGCGACGATAAAACTGCCGCCCGCGTTCGCGTTATTGTTCGCCAGCTGCTGCTCGACCTGCGCAATGCTCAGGCCGTAGGAAACGAGCTTGTCCGGGTCGAGACGGATCTGATATTCCTTTGTCTCGCCTCCAAGGCTGGAAACATCCACTACTCCGGGGACCTGCTTGAATTGCTTTTCGAGTGTCCAATCCTCAATGGACTTGATCTCCATCACGTCGATTTCCGGATTTTTGCTCTCGATCGTGTAGAAGTAGATCTGCCCTACGGGACTCCAATCGGTTCCTAACTGCGGAACAAGGCCCGCAGGCAGCGAAACCATGCCCATTCTTTCGACAACTCTTTCCCGGTTCCAATTGTTGTCAGACTCATCGTCAAAAATAAGCATGATGCTGGACAGGCCTGCCAGCGTGGTTGAACGCAAGTGCTGCAGGTGAGGGATGCCCGCCATTTGGATTTCAGTCGGGACGGTCACCTGCTGTTCAATGTCCTCTGCCGAATGCCCAGGCCATTGGGTGATGATGTTGACGTAGTTATTTGCCACGTCCGGATAGGCTTCGACGGGAAGGTTGTGGAACGACACAATGCCCCATGCGAAGAGCAGAAGGGCTCCGCCGAGAACGAGAAATCGATTGTTCAGCGCAAAGTCGACGATCCGTCGAATCATTGCGCCTCCAGCGTGGCTTCCAGTTGGAGGACATTCGAGACCACCTGCTGGCCTGGATTAATGCCGGAGAGAATCTCCTGCTTATTTCCGTACAGCGTGTTGCCGGTGTGAACTTCGACCCGTCTGAAGCGCCCATCGCCGGCGGGAACGAAAACCCAGTCGCGGTCGTGCAGGTGCAAAACAGCAGACGCGGGCACTAGGGCGTGAACTTGTACGTTCCTGCTCACAAAGGTTGCAGTAACAAACATGCCCAGTTTCAAAATGCCGGGGTTTGCAACCTCGATGCGAACCTTCGCCGTGCGAATGCTGGGATCGAGCACGGGGCCGATGTCACTGATGTGACCCGTTAGCACCTTGTCCGGATAAGCGTCGAGTCTGATCTGTGCGATTTGTCCTAGCTGAATCTTCGGTATGTCGTTCTCGTAGACGTCGCAAATGATCCAGACGGTGGACAGATCGGCGATCGTGAACACTGTGGAGGATCCCGAAAAAGTCACGCCGGCAGCGGCGGCGTTGGTGACATTCTGAGCGACGATGACACCGGAGATCGGCGCATAAACGGGGACCACGCTGCTCGGATGGTTCTTGTCGACGCCCAACGTCTTTAGCTGCTCTTCGGCGGCGGTCAGATCCGCCTGCATGTCCTTCTCAGTGTCCTCGGCCTGCTCCAGCATGCCGAGCGAGATGGCGCCGTGCGCATAGAGTTCCTTCGCGCGGACATATGCTTTATTTGCAAGCTGCTCGTCGTTGACGGCCTTGAGATACGTGTCAAAGGCGTTGGTGATGTCGGGGCTCTGTACTTTCAAGAGCAGGTCGCCCTTCTTCACGTGGTCGTCGAGCCGGGCACGAATGTCGACAACGCGTCCGCTTGCGAGCGAAATGACCGGAACTTCACGAGCAATGTCGGGATTGACGCTCCCGGTAACCTTCAACTGGTCGGCGGCTTCCAACTGGTCGGCCATAACGACCGGAAACTGATCCGGCTTATCGACCGTGACCAGGCTCATGTCGCCAGTCTGTATGGTCTGCGCCGGTTGCGGGGCGCCGTCGGCCGGGTTGAACGCTTTCTTGCACGCCACCACGGAGACACAGGCAATCAGGCAGGCGGCACTTTTCAAGATGGACTTGCTGGTCATTGGATCACCTCGCGCCCCACGGCGAGATTCAACTGGCTCGCGGCAGTCAGATAGGAGCCGATCAGCTGGACATAGGCCAACTGAACGACGCGATAATCGCTTTGCGCATTCAGAAAGTCCATCAATGACGCTCCGCCATGCTGGTAGGAAAACGTAACCGTGTCGCGTACACGCGTCGCCTGCTCGCGATACTTGTCTCTGTATGGATTGAGCAGTGCGATATTGCTTCGCACCTGTTCATAGGCAGAATCGACATCGCTGAAAACCTGCGCCCGTGCGGCATCGGTCAACTGTTGGCTTCGATCGATATCGATCAGCGTCCGCTTCTTCTCTCCCTGGTTGCGATCGAAGATCCGCAACGGTATGTTGAAGCTGAGGCCGAGGGTATTGTCGTCTACACCGATGTTGTTAAACGACGGATTGTGCGTCCACCATGCGCTGTAGGTGGGATCGGTCGAACCGTTGGCTATTGCCAGTTTGTGATTCGTCTTCGATTGCTCGATGGTCTGAAGTGCTGCGCGCAGGTCGGGGCGTGCATCGAGCGCAATCTGGCGAAAATCTTCCAACGGTTTGAGCGCATCGGAAAAGTCAAAGGGACCGGTCACGTCGAACTGATCGACGGGTGTGCGTTCGTTGAGCAACTGCAGGAGCTGAATTTTCGCGGTGCGCAGATTCACGATGGCCGTCTGGATCTCAGTCTCGTACTGGACACGCAGCAGTTCGATCCGATCCAGGTCGACCTGGGCGATGTCACCCGTCTTGAAACGGTCGCGGCTGATCTCGATGATCTTGTCGTAATATTCGAGATCGGCCTTTGCCAACTCCAGGACAGCCTTCGCCTGCAGCGTCTGCACAAATGCATCGCGTAGATCGAAGATCATGTTTCGATCCAGATCTTCATGCTGAGACTGAGTAATGCGCGTGCCTTCCTGCGCACTTTCCAATCGCAACTCCCGCTTGTGCTGGCGTTCGTGGAGATAGCTGAAGCTGCTCTGATACTGATCGCTGACGAGAGGCGTATACGGTCCCTGATGGGGCGGGAACTGGGTTCCATCCACGGCGAAGTTGAACTGCGGATTGGGCCGCAGATAGGCGGTGATCTCCTCGGCCCGCATCTCGTCCACATTCAGGGCATCCGCCTTGAGCGCTGGGTTTGCCACCTCGAATCTGGCCTTCACCTGGCCCCAGGTAAGGGCCTGCTGTGCAGCCACGGGCGGGCCCGAAGCCAACAGAATTCCCAAGACGGCAGGCCCGCAGGCAGTCCTAAACAGTGATTTCAGAATTTGCATGTGAGATATCTAGGCCCGTCAATGAAGAAGGCGATCTTCTGTGCCTTCATGCCGGTAGAAGATGCATCGGTCACTGTCAGCATAAAGCGCGGATTGCCGGACATCGCTCTATCTTTCAGTCATGGCAGCCTTATCATTAGGCTCGATGACCTATCTTTTGGCCAATCGGCTTTCGCGATGAATCCTTTGTGAAGCAGAAACATCGCAGCTAACTACAATAGACTTACGTTAGCTCTGCGCATTGGAAGGCAAGCGGGATATCTCTGATGCGATACGCCATAGAGCAGCCTGGACTTCGACTCCTCCCAACGTCGTAGCCAACCGGCAAAACTACATGGGTATGCTCCACCGCAGTTTTCTGCCAGTAACGATCTCTTATTTCATTTTGTAGTTATTTCTCGACGCCGTAATCAAAGAGCTGTTCGAGATGGGGACCATTCACTTGTCAGTGAAGGTGATCTCCGCATGCGCGCGAGCATAGCCTATTGGATTGGCGGGCGCAGGAGCTCTTTGCATCGTGACCTCGTAGGACGCGTCTGACAGTGGGCGGATCGTCGCGCCCTTGAGTGTGGCGATCTCCCATGGGGTCCTTATGATGAAGGCAGCATTCCCGGCTGAGCTCACGTCCGCATCGATGGACAATATTTGATTCTGCAGATTGAGCTTAGTTAACTTCAAACCGGTGCTGGGATCGCCGACCTGTGGCGACGGTTGTGCCAGGATCAAGGAGACTCCGCCGGTGAAGCGGATGTGACAATGGCTTGTTCCGGATGGAGCTTCGATTTCAACCCTCGCGTGCTCGTCCTCGGGGAATACTTCAGGGGACGCGGGAATCGGGTGGCCTTCGAGGTCGGCGCTAACGACCCGCGCGCCCAACGGGATCTGAGGTTCAAACAGGATCTTGGCGGGACTGCCTTCGTTTTGAATGTCGAGATCGACTTCGTTCACGCTCTGACTGACCGAAAGGGCAAGCGTGGATTTTGGAAGGTGAACGTGCTCGACAGAAAATCGACTCCACTGCGCGGGAAGATGTGGAGCAAAGTGAACGCTGTTCCGGGTTCCCTGAATGTCGAGTCCGGTGAAGCCGCGGACGGCCGCGTCGAGGAAGCCGGCCGAAGACCAGGTCTGCTCGGGCACCGACTCTTCTTCCTCGTGATAGAAATTTCCGGCAAGCACTTCATGGATATGACCGAGGGCGTCGAGAGAGTTCCACGGAAGTATCGCGCTCCAGACTCCTAAAGCGATATTGGGACGATGGACCTGCCAGAATGCCACCGCCGCCTCGGTTGTGCCGAGCGCTGAGATACTTCCCCTCGAATAAGAGTCCGGGTCGAACACATGGGAGCTTGCAGCGATTCCTCGCATTCCCCAATCAGCCTGAAAATCCGAGGAAGCTAGCTGATTCAGCAATTCTTCATTTTGCTGCGGCGAAAAGACGTTCTGCACAATCAGCTGAGACGGTCCTCGTGAATGGTTGAAAATCTCCTCTCCCGATCGCAGATAGCCGTCGATCCAGAAGTGACGGCCGGAATCCCAGAAGCGTGTCGCGATGGATTTTCGCGCCAGCTGATTTGCGTTGAGGGCATCGTCTGCCATCTGCGGATGACCGGTGGCGCTGGCCAGCTCGGCGAGACTTTGAGTCGCTGCAACCCAGTTGGTCGAGAGTCCGATATCTTCAGCCGGCACTCCCTGTTCATCGCCGCCCTCTTTGCCAGGCGGGATATGCGGAAGATGGTCGGAAGTGTTTATCAGCGCCTGGCAATACCGGTAGGCTGCGAGAATCGATGGCCAGTGATCAGTTGCAAATGCGGTGTCCCCACTGGCGGCAACATAGCGAGCGACCGTGTTCAGATAGTCGAAACTTATATCTACATGCACATACATGTAAGGATATTTTGACCAGTCCATGTATCCGGCGCTTTGCGAAAGCTCATGCCAGATCATCCCCGTCTTCTGGTCCTGATACTTGATGATGAATTCGAGCTCTTCGCGCGCGCGGGAATATTCACCAGCAGCTAGCAGCGCATTGGTTGTGACCAGCCCGTCGCCCCCGAAGAACCAGTCATACTGCGGACGGCGCGCATCCCGCGAAGGGCCGTAGCCCGCCACGATGCCGCAGCCAATCCGCGGATTACAGACCCACGTTTGATCGAGAGCGATTTCGGCCCACGTGAGCGCGCGGTTTATGTCTTCATCGGGAGTGTGAATGAGGAGGGCGTCGTGTTCCAGCTCGGCGTAGTGCGCCGTGGCGTGGGCCTCCATATCCGTGCGATGAGCGGTCATCTCTTGGAGTATCGCCGCTGCATTCTTCGAATCTCCCGTGCCCAAAGCGACATAAATAGTTGCGACCGCCGGGCCTTTGCCGGAGGCGACTGGCCGAATGGAGAAGGATATTGTGGTGGTGGTGCGCAACGTGGTGTTCACGGTATCGTCGTGAGCCGCGATCTCACGCGAAGCGATCACCGCGGACACACTCTCGAGAGGCTCGGAAATCACGTAGCCCGACAGATCCGGATGCCACCTGGTGAATTGCCCTCCCATGGCGGCAGGCCACATGAGATTGAGAACCGGCGTGAAGTGAATCTGGATGTCGACGGGTTTGCCCTCCACTTCATAGCTGAGGATCGCGCCGGGTTGATCGAGCGGTACAAAGAGCCTTTCGTGGACGATGTAATCGAGTCCTATGTAAATGCGGGTGATTGCTTGTGGCTGATAAATGATGCGCCTGAGTTGAAGGCATCCATCAGACTCGGTCGTTGCTCCCGCAGGCCGAAAGCCGATTTTGTAATTGCTGAAGATCTGGAAGGGATATACCCAGCCCTCGAGCCCGGTTTCGGGATATCCCATAATGACGGCGCCGCGTCCGTGGACGGCCACAAAGCGGATGGGCTCAACCGAGTCTGTGCTTATCGCAAGCCGATCGGAGAGGGACTGCCCGTCCAGGGTGGATTGCTCTTTCTGAGTTGATTCCTGCGCGAATGAGCAGGTAAGAAATGTAGAAATGAACAATAAACACTGGCCCAGAGAAAGGCATTTTCGCAGCACGCGGTTTCTTCCACGTGGCTCGCTGGGCATGCTCTCGAATTTCACGCGATTCATCGCCTTCCAGCTCAGACTATTACCAGTTGAAGGTGACTTGCTTTTCGACATAGCCGCTGCCCTGGCCAAATTCAATTTGTAGCTTTTGCAGTGACGAATTCGCATTCGGGATTTCTACGCCCGTGGCGTGCACTGTCGGCTTTTTGTTGTTAATACGCAGGAACACAGTCTGGATACTCTTCGGCGGTGCGGAGAGCCGTAAGGCGAGCGAGTGGGGAGAACTCTGCTGGTCCAGGATTTTCATTTGTTGCGTGATGGAGCCGGGCTGGGGAAGATCCTGGGTTACTCCCACTTCGATGGGCGGCAGCGGAATGCGCAACGTACCGTTTGTAAACTGTGCTCCCGCAGTGCGCGACTTCAGATGAACGTCTGACGCTGCTGGTCCCGTCACCCTGACTGACAGCGCTCCATCCTCTCGTGTCATTTCGAGATTCACATACCCTTTGCCGAGCGGGATGTTCAACAGCTTCGCGTGATCCCAGTCGGCGGGCAGAGTCGGAGTAAGACTTAATTCATTCGCCGCGGCGTTCCACTCGATTCCAAAGAGCCCGCGAACGATCGGCGAGATCACCATCGCCGACGACCAGAGCTGGTGGGCTGTGCTTCGTCCCAGCGGCTGAAAGAACTCACCGGAGAGCAATTCCGTCGTGTTGCCTAGATCCTGCGCCCAGGTGAGACCCGCATTCTGCCGGAGGTGCGTGTAGGCGGAGAGCGTATGTCCGGCGCGATATTCGGCCACCGAGACCCAGCCGGTGTAGAGGGGCCAGACGGTTCCCTGGTGATAACTGATGGGGTCGTAGAAGCTGACGCGATCGCTCAGGATGCGGGTGCCCCAGTCGGTAGAAAATTCGGCGGAAGCCCAGCGGCTCATCATGGATTGACTCTGATCGAGCGCGTAGGTCCAGTCCCACCAGGCAACGGAGGGAAAAATAGTCGGAGTGTCGTCGGTTGCACCGTTGCCGTTCCAGCTGAAGGCGTAGAAATTGGCCTGGGGGCGGAAGTATTCTTTCTCGATCAGCGGACGGATACGTGTTGCGCGGGCGTCGGCGGCGCTGGCGAGATCGGTGTGTCCGGTGGCGCGGGCCAGATTGGCGAAGGCGAGGCTGGCCTGTTCATCGAGCGCGGCCATGTAGATTTCCTGATGCGGCATGCTGGGTACCCATGATTCCACCCAGCCAGAGCCCTCGGAGTTGTCGTAGATGCCGTCACCGTCCGTGTCGTGCGTGCATTGGAAGTTCCAGGCGCGTGCCAGGCTGTCCCAGTTTGCAGCGATGAAGGCCTGGTCTCCGCTGATGCGCAGATAGTCGTTCATCGCCATGGGCAACAAGAGAGTGGCGTCGGCGGACGCATACTCGTAGGGCAGACTCTTCCAATCGACTTGGTTCGCCGTCTGCGACCACTCGTGCATCATCTTGCCTTCTGGGCTCTGGCGGTGAAGCAGAAATTCGATTTCCTTGCGTGTGGTTTCAAAGCCGCCGTAGCTGTTCACCGCATAGAGCGACCACAGAGCGTCGCGGCCGAAGAACCATCCGAAACCGGGACGCGCTGCATCGCCGGAGCCGACGAATCCTGCCGTGAGCGCCTCTTCATCGTGGTTGGGAGTGGTTTGCACGCGGAGCTGGTCGATGGAAACTTCGGCCCAGGAAAAGGCTTCGTTCAGCTTCTGGTCAGGCGTGTCGATGCTCACGTGCGAGTCCAGAAAGTCGCGATAGTATTTCTGATTTTCCTCGTAGATGGAGCGAAAGGAGCCGTCGAGCTGGGAGAGTTGTGTCGCGAGGGCCTCTTTGGTTGATGCCTCGGTTGTGTTTCCGAGAGTCAGCAGCATCGGGAAGAGCGTGTGCGCGTCACGCGCCGGATCGAAGCGCAGGACGAACTGCAAGGGATAGACCCGGGCGAGTTCCTGGTAGGGCTGAAGGATGCCTGGCTCAGCGGTGGGCATGGCGATGGCCGCCGCGTGATCGGGAAAGTTGAGATGAAGGATGTAAAAGCCGCTTTCATTTCCGGTTTTGACCCACTCCGGCGAGGGACGGTCATCGGAGAGCGCGGGCCACATGCGCTTCATGATGGGCGTAAAGCTGAAGGTGAGAGTCATGGGCCGCACGGCCTCTACCTGATAGAGGACGAGGGCTCCCGCGCCTTCGGGAACCTGCCGGGGAGCGAGGATGATCTCGCGCACGGTGAAAGCGGCATGCGAAAAAGTGATCGTCGTCGAGTCCGGCCGGACATCGATCGACGATGGGAGCTCATTCACGTCGATAGGCACCGGGTAATCCTTGATCTCGGCGGAAATGCGCATGTCGCTAAGCACTTTCCATGGAAAAAGCCAGGCCTCGTAGGAACCGTTCTGTTGTCCGAGGACCGCTCCCCGCGGACCGACGACGGAAAATGGCCGCGAAGGAACAGCCTCGCGAGAAATAACAAGCTGCTCCTGAGGGTGCAGAGGAAACGCCAGCAACGCGGGCAGCGGCTGCAAAGATGTTTGCGGAAATGCCGTGCCGGTCATCAAGAGGATGCCGGAAAGGGCAAGGATTTGGGCAGCGCCATCGTTCGCCACAGGAGCTGTACTCCAGAATGACCGCAAGACGCGGCTTGATTTTTTCCAAATATTGCAGAGAATGCTACACCTGCGTTGATTCCAAACCATCCAGAATAAGCCAGCATGCATCAATCCGGGTTCTAGCCCCGCTTTCACCACCGCCATCGCAGGGATCGCGACTAGTTGCGCAAAAGTGTGAGGGATGCCGAACTGCTTGACTCGACATCCCTCGTTCTGACTGCAGTTCAGAACTGGAAGCGTGCAGCGAATTGCAAGCGACGCATTGAAGTCCCATCCTGCTCGGAATAAGTGCCTTGTATCGTGCCGGCATTTTGAACGCCAGCGCTGTTCAGATCCTGGCAGTCAAGGCAATTATCCGGATTTGCGAGATTCACATGATTGAAGAGATTGAAGGCTTGGACGATCAACTGCAGGCGCAAACTCTCATGCAAGGTGAAGTTCTTCGCAAGTGACGCGTCTACATTGACCAGGCCAGGCCCCCAGAGAGCATCGCGCCCGATATCGCCCCAGGTTGCTACCGCCGGCCGAGAGAATGCGCCGAAGCTATTGTTGGGCTGGCCCGGGGACTGCAGAATATACGGTGACGGCTTGACGTATGGAACATACAATCCATCAGGATGAAAGGAGCCCTTGTGAATGCCAAAACTCTTACCTGGCACTTTGTTCAGGAAACATGCATTGTCATTGCTCCCTACGTCGTTATCAAGCGAGCAATCCGCGTAGGAGGTGTTGAATGGTATGCCGCTGTCCCAGGCAAACGTTCCATTCAACTGCCATCCGCCGATGATCTCGTTCACCCATCCGGAGGCTCCTGAGCCGAACATCTTATCCCTGCCAAACGGCAGATCGTAATTCCCGGCAAAGACATATTGGTTGCGGCGGTTGTAATAGCCATTGCCGCGGCCGATTTTGGTATTAATCAGGTATTCGTAGGACTCATGGCCTAATGCGTGCGACCAGGTGTAGTGGGTGATGAACTGCAGCCCCGAACTGAAGCGCTTGTTCAGAACAACCTGAAGCGCGTCGTAGCTATTGTCCGCCAGGTTGGCCATGTAGTCGACTCGCTGCGTCCACCCGTGCGGCACACCATACTGCACGCCCAATTGGCTTTGAGCCGTGCCGTCGTAATAAGGTGAACGCTCAGGTACGGTGTAGGGCTGACCCGTTTTCGGATTGATCTGGTTAAAGCCGGCAAGTGTCTGTTCATTGGCGTTAAATGACGGCGAGGATTCAAACATATTGTGGTAGGAATGGCTGCCGATATAGCCCACCTGAAACGACATCGTCGGGGTCAGTTCCTGCTGCACCATGGCATTCCAGCCGGCCACAGTTGGGATCCGTACTTTGAATGGACGCGCAATCTGATAAATTCCATCCGGCAACGGGTAGTTGCCGTCCGCCGGAATCAAGGGGAAGGTGTATCCCGGAGGTCCTTGCGCCAGGTTAAACACCCCGCCATAGCTGGATAGCGGGTTCACGCTTTGCTGGATCTGTGTTGGGAACGAGGACGCAAGCACATCGCCGAAGGTATCGCCCGCCCAGCCCTGGCCGTAAACAATGCCATAGCCGCCACGGACCACCGTCTTGGGAAACGCCTGATATGCGATGCCAATGCGCGGCGCAAATTCGTCGAAATTGTTCTTAACGTTCAGGTTCAGTCCGTTTGACCCATAACCGGCGATGTGAAGAATGCCGCTATCGAGGTTGAGCAATCCTCCCGCGCCCTTAGCAGTTAGCGACTCAGGGGTGTAGAGCTCCCAGCGAAGACCGTAATTGAGGGTGAGCTTCGGCGTTACGCGCCATTGATCCTGCCCGTATGTGAAGAAGCGGTTCTGCCGGGTCTGTGCCGTGATATTTGCAGTCTGGGTGCGCCAAAACGTTGTAGTATCACCCAGCAGGAAGGTCGCGAAACCTACGCCGGGAGAAGCGACGCCCGTAGCGCTGACTCCCGACGTGAGTGGGGCGGAGAAAAAGAAGGTGCCGGAGCGAAGCGCGTTGCTGGCGATTGAAACTGTGTAGAGCTTGCCGTAACGGTAATCGGCGCCAAACCTGATGTTGTGATTTCCAATCTGGTGAGACCAGTTGTTCACGAACTGATACTGGGCCTCTTTCTGTATATTGGGGTTCGCCGATGTCCCGTATTCTATGTTCTGGCCACCGTTGGCTCCGTTGCTCGGAATCGCGATGTTGATCTGCGGTAACCCCCCATAGAGCGATAAGGGAGAACCGTTGCAATTGGGAATACCAAGCTGGGTATTGCACAGAGGCTGGTCGAAGTCGGGTCCTTCGGTGTCGTTGCGAATCCGATAGTAGCCGAAGCGGAAATCTGTGGTCCACTTCGGCGAAAAGACATAGTCGCCACCCCCGGCGATGCTTTGATACCGAAATGAATCCGTTCCTGCAAATCCTCCGGAGCCGAAGCCCAGTCCGCCGGCCGCTCCGAAGAAGGGATTGCCCGACAAATTCCCACCGAAGTAGGTGTATCGCCCAAAGACGTGGAGTTTCTCTCCAAGCACGCTATCCCCGCGCACATCCCACTGGTTTGTGTTGAAGATGCCGGAACCGGATGCGGAATAGTTGTTCGTAACATTATTTCCTGGCACATTTGGCGCAGGCAGCAGCTTGAAGAAATTCACCGCCTGCGGCGAAATGTCGGATGCTGGAATAATATTTCCCGGATACGGCGTTCGGCCGGCGTTGGAAGTGTCTGTGAGGGAATTCGGTTTGTAGATCTGGCCGATGGACAGATAATCGCTCAGGTTACATGGTCCGCCGGACGTGCAGCTGCTCAGTGCCAGCGCCGTAGGCACGGTGGTCAAGGTTGAAGTACCCGTTTTTTCACGAAGTCCCTGATAGTCGGCAAAGAAAAACACTCTGTTCTTTATGACGGGTCCACCGACGGATCCTCCGAACTGGTTGTGAAGAGTCGGGGCCAGGTATTTTCCGGTAAGCGAATTAGGGGCCGAGTTCGCAAAGGGATCGCGCGCCTGCTGCGCATCCGAACGGCGATACTCAAACGCTGAACCGTGGAAGGAGTTGCTGCCGGATTTGGTTTGCGCTGTGACCAGGCCAGCCACAGCCTTGCCAAACTCGGCGTCATAATTCTGCGAAGTGACCTTCAGTTCAGAAACAGCATCGAGGTTGGGATTGATGACTGCGACTCCAACGAGCGGGTCCTGGTTATCCGTGCCATCCAGCTCGTAGCCGGTAGCGAACGGCAGCTGTCCATTGACCTCGATCGATTCGCTGCGCTGCGGGTTACCGCTGCCTTCTCCGGGCCCCCAGCCGATGTACGTAGTGCCTGGCGTCAACAGTTCAAAAGCGGTGAAGTTGCGGTTGAAGTTGGGCAGGTCCTCAACCGCGCGCGCATTCAGAATCGTGCTAACCTCGGCGCGGTCGGTTTCCAGCAGAGGAGCCGCCGCAGTGACGTTGACGGTGTTTGAAACCTCGCCAACTGTGAGCTTAAGGTCGACTTTCGGAGCGGTGTCGACATAGACAAGCACGTTGTCCACCGAGCTTTTGCTGAATCCCGCCGCCTGAGCATCCACACGATATGTGTCCACGATAAGGTGTTGCACTCGATATTCGCCGCTGGCATTTGTCTGCGTTGTGACGGAGGTTCCCTTGGAGATGTCGGTCACCGTTATGGTGGCATTGGGAAGAACGGCGCCTGTATTGTCAGTGACCGTTCCAAAGATCGATCCATAAACGGCCTGAGCGCTCGCCGGGATGTTGGCAGTGACGAACCCCAGCAGAAGAGTGACCAACAGCGGCAGGATTCGGTTAGAGCTTTTACTCGTTTTCGATACGTCTTTTTCGTAATCAATTGCGTTCATTGGGGATGCCTCCTGGAGCTCCTGAAAAGTGGACCTGATCTGACCCATCGTGATGGGTCGATCGAATTGTTTAGACTTTGTCTGTCGACCGGATGCGTCCGTTCGAGTTCGAGCAAGCTCGCGTGGTACTTGCTCAAACGATGAGAAGCATCCTCGTTTCTATCAAGAGCTGACAACGTTTTTTACGGTGATTTGACCCGTGAAATGTCGTGTGAAACACTGATCGCTCACTGATGACGGCCTCTCATTTAGCTCCCGAAATCAGTACCAAGGTGCTGGGAGACGCGCGATGGGCCTTGATCGAGCGCATTGCAGCGAGCCAGCACCTGAAGCCCTCTGCGCGCCTGTGCGATTTCCTTTTCTATGTCGCCGATTGCGCGATCCGCGAAGCACCTGAAGAGGCAACCGAGCAGCAGATCGGCATTCGCATCTTCCATCGGCATCCCGGCTACAACTCCAGCGAAGACAGCATTGTTCGTACTCATGCTCGTTTGCTGCGGCAAAAGCTCGCTGCCTATTTCGCCGAAGAGGGCATTAGCGAAGAGTTTGTGGTGGACATTCCGAAAGGCCACTATCTTCCGATGTTTCACCCCAGATCGGAACAGGTTCAAGCGGCGTCAGGGGAAATCAAGCCGATGCTTGCCCCGATGCCTACGACGCCGGACACCAAACCGCGCTCAATCCCGTGGAAATGGATTGCGCTGTTCCTGCTTCTCCCGATTTCTGTAGCCTGTGCGCTTTTTCTCTGGCATCCCTGGACGCGAGCTCTCACGTCGCAATCGGCAGTAGACAAGTTCTGGAGTCCATTTTTCACGGACGACCAGCCTTTGGTGATCTACAGCAACGCGGTGTTCCTCGGAGATTCCACGAATGGCTTACGCTATGCCCACCCTGGGGAATCGCAAAGCGCATTAGGCGCTGACAACTATGTGGATACCTATACAGGTATTGGAGAGCTCGCGTCGGTCTATGCGCTTACCACGCTATTTGATGCTCACCAGTCGCATTTCATCCTGAAGCGAAGTTTGCTGATGACCTGGGACGAGGCCAAGGCCAAGAACCTGATCTTTATTGGTTCCACCGCGGAAAATCCGTCCTTGCGTGTATTTAAGTCAACAACGGATTTCACGTTGACCGCCGGCCCCGACTTCGCCGGGTTTATCAATCATCATCCCAAGCCTGGCGAACCTGAGCTCTATTCCCGGCCCGAGCAGCGCCCGCTGACCAAAGATTACGCGGTAATTGCAATCCTTCCGGGAATACAGCCGAGCAAGCGGATGCTCATCTTCAGCGGGTTGACGACCTTCGGTACGCAAGCCGCCGTGGAATATGTATGCCGCCCTGAAAGCGCTGCGGACCTGCTCCGGCAGATTACCGGGCCAAGGGGAGAGATTCGACCCTTCGAAGCTTTGCTCGAGACGACGATTGGCGGTGGCGTTCCGCTGCAGACTCACCTGGTGACAATCCGCGTACATTGAGCGGAATTGGAACTGGGCCGCGTGTCAGTCAGAAGGCTGCAGCTTCAGCTGGCTGTCGGCGTGAATCTTTGACGCCAGATCAGTTTCGCGTTTTGAGTCATCCTCTTGTCCAACTTTGCGATATGCCTGTGCTAGCAGAGTATGCGTAATGAAATTTTCCGGATCCATTTTTTCCGCGTGTTTCAGATACATGATTGCGGTTACCGGATCCTCCCGATGCAAAAGTACCTTTCCCATCTGAATAAATGGACCAGTACTGGAGGTGTCGAGCGAAATCGCCTTGGTGAGAGCTTCCTGTGCCTCCTGCAGTTTTCCGGTTCGGGTATAAACATCTCCCAGGCGGTCGTAGATAGGGGCGTAACCCGGATTGATGCGACGCTCCTGCTCAAACTCCTCCGTCGCGTGCTCCACATCCGACTTGAACAGATAGACCTCGCCCAACATGAAGTGGGCCAGAGGGAGATTCGGAGCGATCTGGAGGGCCTTACGCGCTTGATCGGCGGCCAGCTCGGGGAGATTGGCGCGCATCAACATCGTACTCAACAGTAGATATGCAGAAGCCGAGCCAGGATCGACTGCAAATTCTTTAGCAAAGGCCGCGCGTGCATCGTCATAGCGCCGCGAATTCATGTAGCAGAGCCCGAGAACGTAATTGGAGTCGGCGTTCGCATTCGGCATCCACTCGCGTACACGTTCGAGAAAAGGAATAGCCTTTGCGGGCTGGCCCAGCCGGTACAGCGTCAGTCCTTCCATCTGCACCGACTCAGCATCGGAGGGATCTTCCTGGATCGCTGCGGCAAAGGCCTGTTGCGCCTCCACAAGTTTGCCGGTCCGGTAATATGCAACTCCCAGCTCGTGCTGCAGGCTTTTGACCGGAGGCTGAACAGTCGCCAACTGCTGGAGAATCTCCATCGCCTCTGCCACTTTGCCCTGTTGGAGCAACTCACGCCCACGAGTGAGAGACTGCTGAGGAGTTTCAGCTGTGCCCGTTTGACTCCATCCAATCGAGGGCACGACAAACAGGAAAATGAAAAGCGTTAAGATACGCATGACGCATTTAGCATACTGCGAGACAGGGAATTGATGACTCTTGGAACCCGCTCCCCGGGAAAACTACTGACCTCGCTCTGTATCGCATGCTTCGCTCTCGCAACTCTAGGTACCGCGCAGACGCGCGCAAATCATCAGGAGAAATTGCCGGTTCATCCTTATCCCACAAGTACAAATTATTCAGGACCCGCCTGGTTCGTGAACGTAGCTCCAGATGCCGGGCTGAACATGCTAAATGTCAATGGCGAGCCAACGATTAAGAAGTACATCATCGAAACCACCGGCAGCGGCGTAGCAATTATTGATTACGACCACGATGGCTGGCCGGACATTCTTCTCCTCAATGGGAGGACGCTGGATGGTGAACCGTCTATCGACCCGCACCCAACCAACCATCTCTATCACAACAATCACGACGGAACTTTCACCGATGTGACCGCGACAGCAGGCCTGACGGCAACCGGCTGGGCGCAGGGAGCTTGCGTGGGAGATTACGACAACGATGGCTACGATGATCTTTATATCACCTACTACGGCAAGAACCGGCTCTACCACAACGAGCGCAATGGAACCTTCAAGGAAGTGGCAGGTCCCGCAGGCGTAGCCGGTAATGGCAGTGCCTGGGGAAGCGGCTGCGCCTTTTTAGACTATGATCGCGATGGCAAGCTCGATCTTGTCGTAGCGAATTATGTCCAGTTGGATATCGCGACTGTGCCGAAGCCGGGTGAAGGTCTCACATGCATCTGGAAAGGCACGCCAGTCATGTGTGGGCCGCGCGGCCTACCCTACACGACTAACATCCTCTACCACAATCTTGGCGGAGGTAAGTTTGAGGATGTAAGTCAGATAAGTGGCATTATGCACACGAACGGGCATTATTGCCTGGGCGTTTCTACCCTCGATTACAATCGTGACGGCTGGCCGGATATCTATATCGCCTGCGATGGCACGCCAAGCATTCTCTATCGCAATAACAAGAATGGGACCTTCACCGATGTAGCTCCCGATGCCAGTGTGGCCTACGACGAGGACGGCCGCGAGCAAGCCGGCATGGGCTCGACGATCGGAGATTACGACGGCGACGGCTGGCCCGACATATTCAAGACAAATTTTTCCGACGATATCTCTTCTCTCTATCGCAACAATCGAGACGGAACATTTACTTCCACCATCTTCGATGCCGGTCTCGGCCTCAATACGCAGTACCTGGGCTGGGGCACCATGTTCTTTGACGTGAACAACGATGGGTGGCCCAGCATTCTCATTGCGAACGGGCATGTTTATCCCCAGGTCGACTCGGCGCATCTGGGAGCGTCGTATCGAGAGCCGCGGCTGCTCTACCTGAACCTTGGAAATGGCAAGTTCAAAGACATCAGTAACAATGCCGGACCTGGCTTTACCCAGCCCGCATCCGGCAGAGGCCTGGCCATTGCCGACTTTTGGAACGAGGGTCGTATCTCAGCGGTCGTGAACAATATCGATGAGAAACCGATGCTTCTCGTAAACCTGGCGCCCAACACCAATCATTGGTTAGGCGTCGTCACGCAGGGGACTCGTTCCAACCGTGATGGAATTGGGGGGCGCGTAACGCTATCTGCCGTGGGACGCAAGTGGGTTCAGGAAGTACGCAGCGGATCGAGTTATCTCTCGAGCAGCGATCTGCGCCTGCATTTCGGACTAGGTTCTGCCCCGGCCATCGATCGCATCGAGATATTGTGGCCCAGCGGGATCGAGGAGACGTTCACCCCGAGCGGTGTCGACCGGTTCGTTACTCTTGTCGAGGGCGCGGGAACTCCGGTGACGCAGGCCAAATGAGGCTTATTGAGCCACCGCCTCGAAGAACACCAACTCCGAAGAATTCGGAAGAGGCAACGCCACCTCAACTCCTTTTGCCATCAGATCTCGCCCGTAGGCAGTGCGGTCTGGCGAACTTTTATCCTGAAAAGCAAGTCGATATCTCATGGATGGCTGCAAACCTTCCAACACAAATCTATGCCTGCTCTCATTCGTAGATGAGCCATGAAACGCGAAAAGCACTCCGTTGCGATGGACCGCATCGAAGTATTCGATTCCATCCCAGCGAGCGCCATCCGGCCGCGCCGAGACATGGTATAGGTCCGCTTCCCTGATAAGTGGCCGCAAGCGCGCCTTGTAAAGCGCGATAGCCTGCTTCGCTGCCGCGTGCTGTTCGTGAGTCCACGCAGTAGTATCAAGCATGAGCGTGAACCAGCCCATCATGCCGCTACGCAAGACATACAGAAAATTCTCCATCTTCGGCGCAGGCCACTTCTCCACATATGTTTCCAGCATGGCCGGTGGCAGCACATAGCTGCTGTCATAGAATGCCTGTCGATTCGAGACAGGATCGTAAGCATCCGAGATGGAAAAGTAATCTCCATGGGCTGCGCTTCCAAAATCAACCATTCGACCGCCGTCATTGCATATCTCCAGCAGGAGACCCGGATGCTCCTTGCGGAGGCCAGCATAGATGTCGTAGTACGAGCGCGTTGCGTGGTAGCTGACATCGGTATCGTTAGAGCTTTCTACCCAAAGAAATCCAGAATCCTCGTAATGCCGGGTAGATTTCGGATCTGGAGGGGCATGTGGATGATCTGTGCGATCGCAACCCTGCGCAACAACATAGCCGTCGTGCTCCAACATATCCAGGCGATAATCCCGCACTACGCGGCTAACCTCGGCAGCGGCCCAGTCGTGAACTGCCGGGACACCTAAATCGATTGTGACCCCTTTGAATGCCTCGACGGGCTTCCAATCCGGAGGAGGATCGGTCGTCAACCAATCGTGTATTTTTGGGTCACGCACATCGAGGGAACCGGGGCGCGAATCCAGGCCGGCTTGTGCCCAGTCCATCCACAGTCCAAACTTCAGTCCGAGTGAATGTGCATAGTCGGCAATCGACGCAAGCCCATTGGGAAACTTTTCCGGGTCGGGTTGCCAGTCGCCTACGCCACGAAACCATCCAGCGTCGAGGTGAAACATCTCGAATCCCAGTTCGGCAGAGTCGCGAATCATAGTGCGGGCTTGTGCTTCATTGATCGCCATCCCGCTGCCCCAGCTGTTATTTACCACCAGAGGATATTCCGGATCGCGAATCGTCGTCGGATTGTTCAGTACATCGCGAACCCAACGCCGTAGAATATTGCCGGCTGCGTCCGGTCCTCGGCGATATGTGCCAAGGAATATCGTAGGCGTCTCAAAGCTTTCGCCCGGATCAAGATGTGTTCTGAGCGGTCCTGGTTCAGGATTCAGGCCTGCGACTCCCTTCAGCAAATCTCCATCGCGCTGCAGGGTAATGCGAGTTCGTCCGCTGAATTCAATGCCTAAGTACCAGCCGATTCCGCCGGCGTCGCGACGATCCACCAGTATGTAAGGAATCATCTCTCGCTGCTGCCCCGCCGCCGGGTGAGCATAGGTGCTCGATGTCCCGATCCATTTGTAACCGCTACTGATCGGAATGCGATGAGTCCCCTCCGCCGATGGGCCACCGGCGCCTTTCTCGACCCACAATTGTTCGAGCTTTTCATCGCCAGGAATGCGCCAGGCGAACTGAAGACTGTCCTGCAACGGAATCCAGATACCGGTCCCGCTCAGGTTCTCAATTCGTACCGTGTGCTCAAGGGGCCCATGCTCCGCCCGCGCACGCCACTCCCAGAGAAGTCGGAGTCGCGGAGCTTGCGCGTCGTAGACAAGGCGAACAATTGCAGGCTCGATTTGACTGGCCGCAAGGTCTAGCTTCCAATGCAACGGTTTCCATTGTCCGTCGCTCTCGACACGATCGATCATTGTCTCCGGCATTACGCCGTTCCAGATGAGGCCCCTATTCTGTTGGAGCTGTGCGAGGCGCGGCGCTTCCGCACCCGCTTCCAACGTGAGCAGAGTGTCCGCGTTTGCAAGGTGAACGGTCTTTGTCTCGAAACCCGACAAGCTGATCGCGCTTAGTAAGGTGCTTGCCACAGCGACGAGCTTCCACACCATCTTGTTTCCGCCTCTTGAGAAACCTTGCGAGAGGTCACTTCTGCTGCGCGAAGGGAGAATCCCGATCGGTGGGTTTCAGTTTACTTCAGGTGCCCGCGACCGCCGGATCTCTCGAAGGCCTCCTGTTCGACACAACCCAATCGTAAAGCTCAAACGCTAAGGAGCTCGTAAAGTGCGTGTTTGCTTCCACCATGCTGCAATGCTGGCATGCAGAATCATCGTAGAGATGGCCGAGGTGAATGTTGATAACCCCGGCCACGCGGATATTGAGTCGTTAATATTTGACTTCAGAAGTCAAGCCGTAGAGCAACTTGCCCGGTCCGGTTCCCTGCGCTCTCCGCCGTCTGCGCCGTGGTGAGCGCACCAAAGGAGGCAGGACTGCTGATATCTGTCACTGGAGGAGCGAAGTTCGGATGGTTCAGCACATTGGTGAACGTCGCCTCAAAGCGAAGGTGCAAGCTCTCTCGGATCGGGATGACCTTTGCCAAACCCGCGTTGACTGCCACAGTGCCTGGACCCTCGAGGCTGCCAACTCCTGCATCGCCGACCCGTCCCGCGCCTAAAGGCGGAAGCGCAAACGCATTGATGTTGAAGTAATTCGCATTCGTACGGTGAGCGGGTATCGGATTGCCCACCCGGTCCGGACGCACCACCGTCACATCGGCAGCCGCAGGGTTGGTGTTGGTCTGATCCTCGCTCACGCTCATGGTTGGAGTCAGATACGGGCCCGTTTCCAGCAGCGTGATGGTGTTGAAATTCCAGCCGCCGAGAACGCCATTAACCGCAGACGAAGAACTGGACCACTGACGGCCACGGCCGAATGGCAACTCGTAGGTTCCCGTCAGCAGGAACCGATTGCGTCGCGTTCCGACCACGTTGCCGCGGTTACGATTAATCGCGAAACGGTCTTCGTCCGCGAGTCCATAACGGGTCTCTCCCTGAAACGCAGTCGGTGCGTCGCCCTGGGCGTCACTCAGGTCATGCGCCCACGTGTAATTGGCCTGGTATGACAATCCCCGGCCCATTCTGTGCGTGGCCTGCAACTCCATCGCCTGGTAGTTCTGATGGCCAAGGTTCTCCGTAGAGAAAATGGTGCCCCAGTTCGTAAATGGTATTGGGTTGGGGTTCGGCTGCGGTGCGGGTACCGTCGTGGGCTGTTGCTGATTCAGGTTGACGGTGACATTCAGGCGGTAGGAGTTCATACCCACATAACTGATCCGCATCGCCGTATTCGAAGTAAGTTCCCGTTCGAGCGTGACGTTCCACTGCGCCGATTGCGCATCGCGATAGCGCGGATCGGTAGCCTGTTCGATCTCGCCGCCACCTATCTGGGCCTGTCCGGCGACACCAGGAGGGGCGACTTGCGGAAACTGGAATGACGGGTCGCCGTTCGCGTTTTTATTTGTATAGGTGTAAACCGATGCCTGCGGATTGCTCTCGTTGTTGTTCTGAAGCTGCCCTAGGGCGGTTACAGTAAAGATGCCGAAACCAGCGCGAATCACAGTCTTGTCATCGTGAAATGGCCGATAGGCAAAACTGATGCGCGGATCAAAATTGCGCAGATACGTCTGGCGGAGACCGGTCGAGAGACCCTCCTGTTCGTTCGACACGACGGCGGTACAGGGCAGCGATGTTGAAGGGGCATACCCTGCATCTGCAGGAGCGGAGAATCCCGGAGGCGCCGCATTACACGCATTGAAGGACTGCAGGAAGGCCAGAACCGGGCCGCCCAGCTTGCGGTAAAGCACATCGTTGACGATGACCGAGTTCGTCTTCGGGTCGAAGTTGGCTTGAATTCCATTGGCGTCTACGAAGGGAGGAAGCAGTTCCCAGCGCAGGCCGAAGTTCACGGTGAGGCGATCGCTTATGCGCCATTCGTCCTGCCCATAGATGCCAGTCTGCGGGCCTCCGGCGTTGTCTCTGGGTCCGGTAACCGCAAAATATGTGGTGTTCGGAATGCCGAGCAGAAAGTCGCCGAAGGAACTACCGGTGAAGATGTTCTGGTTGAAAGTAAACAGGCCATAGTCGTCAGACGGCGTCTCGATTTCAGGTACGCCGAACCTCACCCAGCGAACGTCTATACCGGCGCGCATAGTGTGCTTGCCGCGGCTGTAGGTGACGTTGTCCGCAATTTGATTGGTGCTGGACTGCGTGGGCCCCACATGGTCTCTGCCGATCGGCGTGAAGTTCGTGCCATCTGAGAAGACAATGCTGGGGAACCCACCATCGGTCGGATGATGCGAAACGTTTACACCCTGAAGGCCCAATTGCGCGATAGCTTCGGCCCCCTCGATCGGGAAATCCGGGGCGAGAATCGAGTGAGTAAAGCCGAAGCGAAACTCGTTCAGCCATCCGCTGCTGATGTCATAGTTGTGGGAGATCAGAAAGCTCCGGTCGTGCTCGGTGTCCACATCGTTCGGCAGCAATGGGTTCACTACATTGACGAGCAGGTTCTTCCAGTTGAAGCGGGCATACACTTGCTGCTTCGATGTAATGACCTGATCGACTCGTCCGTCAAAACCGTTTGTATTCGAGGGAACCGGGACGAGGGTCTGGTAATTCAGACCACCGCCAAGATTGCTCGCATTCGGCAGCGGATAGTAAGAGTTCAACAACGTCAAAGAGGACTGGCTGAGCGGAGTAGTGATCTGATAGTTGGCGAAGGGCTGGCCTGTAGTCTGCGATCCTGTCGCCGGATTGATAAGGCATCCTGCGTTCACCGGGCAGTTCGGGTTTGCCATGTTGACGGGAATCGTGGAAGCAAGATCACCGAGATTCCCGGCCCTGTCCAGAGCGGTCGGGACGGTATATTGTTCCGCCTCCGATGTCCTCCTGCGGTTGCCTTCATAGTCAAAAAAGAAAAAGGTTTTGTTATGTCCGTTATAGAAATGCGGAACCGAGAGAGGGCCGCCGAGGCTGCCGCCAAAAGTATTGAACCGTTCCGGGGACTTCTGCGCGAAGTTGTAGACATTCGCATTGAGCACGTCGTTCTGGAGATATTCGAACAGGCTTCCGTGATACTGATTCGTTCCCGCCTTGGTCGTGAACGTCACATCGCCGACCTGGGAGAATTCCGCATTGTTGTTGAAGGCTGTGACCTTGAGTTCAGCGATACCCTCGGACGAGGGATAAGGATTGGACCCCGCGGCGTTCACTCCAAGCGCAACGCCGCTCTGGAAGATGTTCACCGAGGAGATACCGTCGACCGAGAAACCGATCATGTCGGTCGTTGCCCCACCGATGGTGAAATTGCCTTGGCTATCCTGCTGGACATTTGCCGACGTCGCCAGAGCCGCCAGAGGACTGGTGGTGGAGGCGCGAAAGTTCAGCGGCAGCTGGCTGATCTCTGCTGTATTTTTCGAATCACCGACGGTTGCATTTTCGGTGTTGATTTCACTCGCGGACGAGGTGACTTGAACCGTTGTCGTTTGAGCCGCAATCGCCATCGACAGATTGAACCGCAGGTCCTGCCTCGCTGCTAATGTAATACCGTCGATAACCGTATCGGCGAATCCGGTCCGCTGTGCTCGAATACTGTACTTGCCCGCCTTCACATTCTCCAGCGTGTAGTTGCCGCTCGCATCTGTCTTCACCACTTGGTCCGTATTTTCATCGACGCTGTGCAGTGTGACCTGCGTGTCCGGGATGGCTGCACCGGAAACATCCTGGGCAGTGCCGCGAATGCTCCCAAATGTAGATTGCGCGCGCAAGGAAGATGCACCCATGAAGATGAGCGCGAAAATAAAGAGCAACGCGCGGAAAAGATGACGCGCCCGAACGCTCTGAGATCGAGGTGATTTTGACGATTGCGCGGTTGGCCTGGGGGAGGTTGGCGCTATCCGGTCTAGCAGTACGATGCGCTCCAGATGCAGGAGCATCAAAGAATGCATCGTCGCGGATGAGACAGGGGCTATGGAGCCCCTCGGAGTTATCTTTGTAGCTGTCATTCTATTTCTTCCAGTCTGCCAATAACATTGGCCTTTCCTCCTTTCAGTCAAAACGGCGACCCATTATGACGGGATTACGATGAGCGCATTCTTATGGTTTGCTTACAACTTTCTATGCGTTTCCGCCCAAAAAGGGGCGGGTTCGCATGGTGCTACTGACAAACGCGCGGCAGCTCATTTCTTCCTTAGCCAATCCTTACGGGTTGAGAAGTACTCTCGTTGGTGGAAACGAAGTACACGCAGGGAACGAGGAGATTGCTGAGAAGCGCGGCGACCGTCGCTTTCATCCCGTTACTCGCGATCATCGCTTATCAATGCCACGCTAAACCCTTGACGGCGGGCCTCATCGATCTTGCTCTTGTCATGCTGATTGCCTTCCGGTGGGGATTTCTCGAAGCCGCAATCGCTTCGGTTGAAGCCGTCGCCTGTCTGGACTTCTTCTACATGCCGCCAATCTTTTCTCTCTACGAGAACGATCCGCAGGACTGGATTTCCTCTCTGATCTTTGCTGCCATCGCCCTGCGTCTGAGTTATTTTGCAAACCGCTTGCGCAAGCAAATGGTCGAGACTCATCAGGAGCGAGCAAGGCTCGAGAAGCTCTATCTCACCAGTCGAGACATCATGATGTTGGACCGCCGGCAGGACGTCGGAGCACAACTTACAAGTCTGATCGGAGATCTATTTGACGTTGAATCGGCGACTATATGGGATGCGCGAGAAATGCGAATCAATGAGTCTGGACGACGTACCATTCCCGACGACGAAGTTCGCGCAATCTATTTTCACCAGACGATCGAGAACGATCCGGCATCCCGCAGCTTCAAACGGGTCCTTCGCCTTGGGGTCACTCCGGTTGGAGCACTTTACATCGCCGCGTCTTCTCATAACTGCTACGTGGATTCCAGATCTGTAGACGCGATCGCCTCCCTCGCCGCGATAGCTCTCGAGCGAGCGCACTCCTTCGTCGCGGAAAGCAACGCGGAAGCTGTCAAGCGCAGCGAACAGCTGAGATCCACAGTCCTCGACGGATTGGCGCACGCGTTCAAGTCGCCCCTGGCCACCATTCATACCGCCAGCGCAGGACTATTGGCCATCCCTTCCCTCGGATCTACCGAAAAGGAGCTTGCCGCCCTGATCGAGGAGGAGGCCGAGCGACTGGCGAATCTCACGAGCAAGGTTCTACAGATGGCCAGATTGGCCGAGGGACGACTCGACGTCGACAATGAAAGGATCGACCTCGACCAGGTCGTTCAATACTGTCGCGAGTGGTTCGTTCAGGCGGTGGCCGATCACCCTCTCCGGCTCACGCGACAGGCTTGCGCCAATCATGTGTGGGCCGACGCCCGTCTATTGCAGATGGCACTTATGCAGCTGGTCGATAACGCCTCCAAATATGCGCGCCCGGCGTCGCAGATTACACTCGGCATCGGATCGACCGAGACCGAGATCGTGTTCAGCGTTCAGAACGAGGGATCCTATGTCGCGCCCGAAGAGAGACTTCGGATCTTCGACCGCTTCTATCGCTCCCCTGAAGCCCACCATAAAGCGCCCGGGACCGGTATCGGCCTGTCGGTAACCAGGCGCATCGCCGAAGCACACCGCGGTCGCGTCTGGGTGGAGAGCGACCCGAAAACGGGCACCACCTTCTATTTTTCGCTGCCGCGCACAGATGAGGAGAATTGAAATGGATCAAACGCAGGGCCGTGTCCTGATCGTCGAAGACGACACCTCACAGCGGCGCAGTCTGCGCGCTACACTCGGCATTCTGGGATTCGATACCGGTGAAGCCGGCAATGGAGAAGAGGCTCTCATGCGCCTTCACATGGTCGACTACGACGCCGTGCTGCTCGATATCAATATGCCTGGATGCGGAGGAATCGAGACCTGTGCCCGGATACGTCGTATCTTCCCAAATCTTCCGGTTCTCATGCTTACTGTCCGCGAGAGTGAAGACGATACGGTGCAGGCCTTCGCCGCCGGGGCCGACGACTACGTGACCAAGCCGTTTCGTGCACGGGAGCTAACCGCGAGAGTTAGCAATGTAATCCGCCGCTATCGCTCTCCCCAGAACTTATCCGAGACTCCCATCACGGTTGGCGACGTCACGCTCGACCCTGAGCGTCGACGCCTGGAAGTATTCGGAATCGAAGTACACTTGACGCCTCACGAATTCGACATCTTGCGATTGCTGATGACGATCGCAGGGCGCCCCGTAACGCATGCGAGACTCCATGTCGCCCTCAACCTTCCGGGAGAGATAGCCAATCGCGGATATCTGCGGGTGCTTATCCGTCAGTTGCGGAAGAAAATGGGAGACAATTCTGCAAATCCAAAGTACATACTCACGGATGGATACATAGGATACCGTTTTCGCGCACCTTAGCATTGGAACGCCCCAGGTGGACATGTCCGTCAACTTCTTCGTTGACGGCCAGTTTTTACCGTCTTCAACGCCTCGGTGAGGGGACAGTTCCTTTACGATGCTCTCATTGATCCTCACGGAACGAGATCTTTCCCTATCTTGCTGATCTCGCCCCGAAGCCATGCATGCGCCGCATCGGTGTTCACCCGTGGATGCCATACCATCAGATACTTGAATCCGGTGATCTCCGCAGGAGCTCTCAGCACTTTGACGGCCCGATTTCCCGCCTCAGCCATGGCAAATCTTCTTGGCGCGGTGAGCATCAGGCCCGACTGCGGAACGCATCGCACAGCCGCCCCAAAATAGGGCAGCGTAATCACCGTTCGGCGCCGTTCACCGCGCGCGGCCAGGCGTTTCTCGGGGATGGTCTGGCTTCCCTCCATCACCGCCACGCCGATGTGCTCTGCAGCGAGATACTGCTTCAACGTAATCTGGCGGCTGTATGGAGCCTGCGCATCGACCACACAGACAAGCTCCTCCTCATAGATCACTTCGGTTTGCAAAGGCGAGGGAATGTGCTCCTCATCTCCAATCAGCGCCAGATCCAGACGCCCGTGAATCAATTCATCGAAGACCTCATCGCGCCACGAGATAAAGGTAAAGCGTGTGTACTTCGCCGCCGGTAACACCTCGCGGCAGAGGATGGGGGCAAGAATGGAGGTCGCATTGTCAGTGGCTGCGATTCGGAATGAGGCATGTTCCGTCGCCGGATCGAAGGCTGAGCCAGCAATCAGCCGATCAAGTCGGGGCAACATCACCTCAAGCTCTCTCAAAACGCGCTCGCCCTGCGGAGTGGGCTCGTATCCCTTCGCCGTGCGCACCAGCAAGTCGTCATGAAAGGTATCGCGCATCCGCTGCAGAGCGCGACTCACTGCCGGCTGGCTGAGCAAGAGCCGCGTCGCCGCACGCGATACATTCCGTTCCTCGGCCAGAACGGCAAACACCACAAGCAAGTTCAGGTCGGCCTGACGTAGCTGCGTTACACGCATAAGCAATATTAGCACTATGCATTGGACGTATAACCGCGGGAGGTTCACTCTTGTTTCAGAGACAGCCACCGATCAACGGCGGCCCACAAAGGAGAAACTTCAATGAGAAAAACAGCCATCGTCACCGGCGCTTCCCGCGGAATCGGCCGCGCCATCGCCCTCCGGCTTGCAGGCGACGGATTCGGGGTAGTCGTCAACTTCGCAGGCAATGCGGCCAAAGCTGAAGAAACCGTAAACGAGATCGTCAGCGCGGGCGGATGCGCCATCGCCATCCAGGCAGACGTCGCAAACCCCGACGACGTAAAACAGCTCTTCGACAAGACGCTCAAGACCTACGGCCAGATTGACGTCGTTGTGAACAACGCTGGCATCATGCCTGTGTCGCCGATTGCTAAAAACGATGTCGATACCTTCGACAAGGTCATTGCCACCAATCTTCGCGGCACATTCCTCGTACTCGCCCAGGCCGCACAGCATGTCGCTGAAGGCGGCCGCATCATCGCCTTCTCCAGCAGCGTGCTGGCAAAATCCTTTCCAGCCTATGGCCCTTACATCGCATCGAAGGCCGGCGTCGAAGGCCTGGTCCACGTGCTCGCGAACGAACTGCGCGGTCACAAAATTACCGTCAACGCCGTCGCTCCCGGACCGGTTGCAACCGAGCTTTTCCTTGGCGACAAGACCGAAGAACAGATTGCCACTTTCAGCAAGCTGGCTCCGCTGGAGCGCCTCGGGCAGCCGGAAGATATCGCAAGCGTCGTCTCCTTCCTCGCCGGGCCTGACGGCGGATGGATCAACGCTCAGGTACTCCGCGCCAACGGCGGCTTCGCCTGATCCCCAAGCACACAGAATCCCCAACAAGTCATCAAGGAGAGTCGAAATGAAGAGCGTCATCATTATTACGGGAGCATCCAGCGGCTTCGGAGCCTTGGCTGCACGCGCCCTCGCCAAGGCCGGACACACTGTCTACGCCAGCATGCGCGAAACCGCAGGCCGCAATGCGCCACAGGTTGAAGCAGCAAAGCAATTCTCAATCGACAACCGTGTCGATCTGCGTACCATCGAGCTCGACGTCGCATCGCAGCAGTCTGCCGATGAGGCGATCCGCACCATCATTCAGGCGAACGGCAGGCTCGACGTTGTCATTCACAATGCCGGGCACATGGTCTTCGGCGCGGCGGAGGCCTTTACGCCCGAGCAGTTGGCGCAGGTTTACGATACCAATGTTCTCAGCACGCAACGCGTCAACCGGGCCGCGCTTCCGCAACTGCGCAAGCAGCGCAACGGCCTCGTGCTGTGGATTGGCAGTACCAGCACCCGCGGAGGCACACCGCCCTATCTCTCTCCTTACTTCGCAGCCAAAGCAGCCATGGACGCGCTTGCTGTCAGTTATGCCGCCGAATTGAATCGCTGGGGCATCGAGACTTCCATCATCGTGCCGGGCGCGTTTACTTCAGGGACAAATCACTTCGCGCACGCAGGCGTGCCCGCGGACAAGGCACGTCAGGCTGAATATGACAATGGACCCTATGCTCACCTCGGCGAGGACATCATGAAAGGCCTTGCGGCCACTGCGCCGGCCGACGCCGATGTAGCCGACGTTGCCCGGGCCATCGTGAAGGTCGTCGATATGCCCATCGGAAAGCGTCCATTCAGAGTTCATGTTGATCCCGCAAACGATGGCGCGGAAATCGTAAACGGGGTCGCGGATCGCGTGCGTGCCGAGATGTACCACAACATCGGCCTTGCAGATCTGCTCGCCCCGGCTATCCCCGCGGCGTGATCCACAACATTGGCCGATTAACCGCTCAAGACGATCCGGCATCGGCCTCTCTCAGATGTACGATCTGGGATTGCCGGGCTGGGACGAAGACGATCACAAGGCATTGTCCTCAGTTGACAGGCAAACGATTGTCTCCCTATAGTTTCGTCCGTGCTCACATCCCCCTTGTCGGAGTTCCGTTGTGAATAAAATCGGACGCAGACCTTTGAGTATCAAGTTCACACTTAGCCGCTTCACTCCTATCCTGCTCCTGAGCGCTGCCGCGCTGGGCACCACAGCGATGGCGCAGGGCGGGGATAAACCTAACTTCGGACCCAATGTTTACATCATCGATCCCAGCATGCCGGCCTCGCAGGTGCTGACGACCCTTACTTCACTCTCCAACGAGGCGCAGTTCAGCACTAACCGCTACGCTGTGTTCTTCAAGCCGGGTGCATACAATGTTGAGGCACCTGTCGGCTATTACGAGCAGATTGCCGGCCTCGGCGAAACACCCGGCGGCGTCATCATCAACGGCTTTCTCACCCCCAATTTTGGCGTCGCTGTCTACGGCACCAGCACGTGGCCCGGAAACAACATCACCGACACGTTCTGGCGCTCGATGGAGAACATGACCATCAACCCCGCACAGGATACCGGCCAGGACGCCGCCCCGAATACGTTGCAATGGGGTGTGTCGCAGGGTGCCCCGCTACGGCGTATGCAGATCAATGGTTCGCTCGAACTCACTGACAGCTTTTGCGGGAACGCCAGCGGCGGATTCATCAGCGACACCGTGGTGACCGGCAACGTCAATCCCTGCTCGCAGCAGCAGTGGTATACACGGAACAGCACGCTGGGTAGTTGGGCGGGGGGCGTCTGGAACATGGTCTTCTCGGGTGTAGAAGGCGCACCGCCGCAATCGTTTCCGACCCCGCCGGAGACCGTGCTGCCGACGACCCCGGTGAGCCGCGAGAAGCCCTTCCTTTATGTGGACAGCAACGGCAACTTCAATGTCTTCGCGCCAGCGGCACAGAGTAATTCGACTGGCACCACCTGGGCGAATGGCACTTCACCCGGTCGTTCGATTCCCATCAGCAGGTTCTTCATTGCCCAGCCTTCCATGTCTGCAGCCGAAATCAACCTGGCCCTGCTGCTCGGCAAGAATCTCATTCTGACCCCGGGAATCTACAGCCTTAACCAGCCCATCAACGTCATCTACCCCGATACCATCGTCCTCGGCCTCGGTTACGCCACCCTTGTGCCGCAGACCGGTCAAGCGGCCATCACTGTTGCCGACGTGGGCGGTGTCCAGGTCGCTGGACTCATCATCGATGCAGGCCCGGTCAATTCGCCGGTGCTCTTCAAAATGGGCGTAGGACCATTTGGCTTGCCGCTTCCGCTGGGAGGACTCCTGGCTCACCAGGACGATCCTTCGTCGATCAATGACGTCTTCTTCAGAATCGGCGGAGCTACTGCAGGCAGCGCGACAACCAGTCTTGAGGTCGACAGTGCAGACATCATCCTCGATGACATCTGGGCATGGCGCGCAGATCACGGCAACGGCGTGGGCTGGACGTTGAATACTGCCAGCCACGGCGTGATTGTGAATGGTAACCGTGTGACCGCTCTTGGTCTGGCAGTCGAACACTACCAGCAGGGAGCAGGTCCTGTGGAATGGTCAGGGTGGCCAGACCATCTTCTACCAAAGCGAGTTGCCGTACGATCCCCCCAGTCAAAGCGCGTGGATGGATGGAACCGCAAATGGCTACCCATCCTATGTGGTGTCGAAGTCCGTAAAGTCGCATCAGGCATGGGGACTCGGCATCTACTCGTTCTTTGATCTCGGCATCAACATCGTGGACGAGAACGCCATGACCACGCCCGATACACCTGGCGTACAAATCCACGACGCCGGTACTGTCTGGCTCAACGGCAGCGGCCAGATTACTGCCGTGATCAATGGTGTGGGCGCCCCGGTAAACAGCAGTGACCCGGATCAGTTGAGTCCGGTCGTTTCCTATCCTTAGGCGTTGACGTGGGAGAGCAGCGGCTAATGGACCGCTGCTCTCATTCCGCTGACCGCTTAACGGATTGCCAGGATTTGGATGGCTCTGCGTGAACTTGTCTTGAGAGCGCAAAGGCGTGGTTCTCAGGTTGCCGGCTTCCACATAGCCGCCCCAAGTAATCTGCCAGGCCCGGGTTCCTGCACGAAGACAACGACCCTGACATTCTTTGGATCCGTGCCGGGCTTGAGCTTCAGGCGGACCGTCTCGTCAAAACTTTTTCCCCTTTGCAGCTTCCCTATTTTTGTAAGTTGTTGCACCACGGCAACGTGCGTCAGGTGCCGGCCACCATTCTCGCCGTGCAATACCTGGGACTCCACCCGATTGAGTGCGACCGCAACGTAGACGTCCGCGTTCCGTTTGTCGGAACTCCCATCCGCATCAATGCGCGCCTGGAGAACACCGGCACTGCCCACATCAACGCTCACTTCGCCGATACGGACCGGATCTTTCTGCGCGGCGGCATCACTCTGAAATGCCTTGATGATCTGCTGGGGATCGCTCACGCTCACCACGCTTGTTCCGTCGACGATCATTTGCGGAGTGTAGGGAGCTTGTAATCCCAGAGCATGGACATAGGCAGCCTGGCGTTCGGTCATCGCTGGCGAAGAGGCCGGATCTTTCCAGCCGTCGTGATCCCAATAGTCCACGTGCTCACTGAGGACGATCAACTGCGCCCCGGGAAAGGGCTGGGAGCCGTCCATTTTTTCAAGAAGAGCGTCGGCGGGAGGGCAACTGGAACATCCTTCAGAGGTGAACAGCTCAACCAGAATCGGATGAGCAGCGGCGGTCGATGTATCGGCGGGCGTTGTCTGAGAGGTCAGAGAGCTGACTAATAAAACCACATAGATTATAGACGGCGCTAAAGACGGCACAAAGATACCCCGACACATAGGAATATCTTGGGCGTGAAAAGTTCCAGTGGCAATAGCCACTTGACGGCATCTTATGCTGACCACCGGAGAGATGCCGCCAACTCTTGTAGCTGGAGCTTGTCCAAAACTTGCCTCTACTTTAGTATGTTCGGCGGAGCGTGCACTGCCCGCTCGAACTGATTCACGAGGGATTTGCCGATCAAATCACCCCATGTACATCGCCATCGCGGTGGCTGCCCATGCGTATCAGTACTTCGACAAGGTTCCCAAACTGGTCTTGTTTGGACCTCTTAGGAAACGACTCTACTTTCAGCCTCAACATACCTGAGCCGTACTCACCGACCTCGCGGGCGACGTCCATGGCCTTTAATCCTGGCCGACGGTATGAAGCTGGCGTTCACCGTTCGAAGACGCGTGACTCAGGATAACGCCGCCGTTGGCTTTCCGATGAGAAAGTGTAAATACACTTTATGTTGCAGTTGTTTCATTGACTTGGTGAAATCAATCTCACCTGGAGACTTACTGGCTGCTGGCTCTGATGATCGACTACATCCTCACCACATCCGACATCACCTTCTATCAGACGCCCCGCAGTTCCATCTCACCCGACGAACTGGCCGAGGATATGATCGACCTAGTAAGGGCCTATTTGAAATAGTGACGATGGTCTCACGCGCCGTCTTGCTCATCCTCACGCTCATCAACGTGCGCGGGTCAAAGATACCGGCACGGCCTTCCTCATCCCCACCTATCTCTTCATTGGCACGCTGCTGCTCGTCATCATCGTCGGAACGGTGCGGGCATTCGCCGCTGGTGGCCATCCAGCACCTATCGTGGAGCCTCCACATCTTCCCATCAGCTTGCAAGGCTTCGCGAGTGGATGCACCGCCATGACCGGTGTCGAGGCCGTCTCCAACGGCGTCAACGCTTTCCGCGAGCCGACGCAGAAGAACGCCAAGCGGACGCTTACAATCATCATTAGTTTTGCTCATGGTTTTCCTCGCCGGCATTGCATTGCTGTGCCGCGCATACTCGGTCGGCGCTACCGACCCCGGCGCCGCCGGTTACCAGAGCATCCTCTCTCAGCTCACCGCCGCCGTTATGGGCCGCGGCTGGTTCTACTACGTCACCATCGGCTCGATTCTCGCCGTGCTCGCCCTCTCCGCGAACACCTCCTACGCGGACTTCCCGCGTCTCACTCGCGCCATCGCGATGCATGACTATCTGCCGCACGTCTTCATGATTCGCGGGCGCCGCCTCCTTTACTCCCACGGCCTTTACTCCCACGGCATCGTTGCCCTGATCGGTTTCACCGCATTCTTACTGATCGTCTTTGGCGGCGTTACCGATCGCCTGATCCCGCTCTTTGCCATCGGGGCTTTTCTTGCCTTCACGCTCTCTCAGGCAGGTATGGTGATGCACTGGAAGCGACAGGGAGGTCAGCAGTTGGAACGAGAGGGTCACCCCGTCAGATGGCACGAGCATCACCGCCTAGTAGCTGAAGGATGAGACACCATACTGTGAGGGCTAAAGGACCGATCAGAATCCCACTTACCAGAATGATCCAGATTCGCCTGTCCTCGGCGTCTTTTAGCTTTACGGTGAAAGGTAGGTACAAGAACCAGACCGGAAGCGCAAACATCAGGGTGATGCCGGCAGACCAACAGCATGTCACCGCCCCCGCCATAAAGCTGGATGAAAAGCAGACTGAAAATGGCGACAGCTGTGCGCCGGAATCGTGACGAGCCTGGGTGAGGTCATGTAGTTTTCCAGCCAGCCCTCGTGTCCGTGGACACCCAGCAGAAATTCCGTCAAAGAGCGCGTTTCATGTTCGACACAGGCTTGCTTGAAGGAGTTTTCCATGGAGTTGTTCCCTTCGCTCGTTTTCTCGCTCGCTTGCGTTCATTTTGTCCGATGCGGTGTTTCGGGGTCGGGTGGGCAGTATGGCGCTGCAACTAAAGTGGTACAACGGCAATTGGTACTACAAATGTTGTACCATTTATGCATGAAAACGACGACGATGGCATACGCCAAAGCACACCTGCCGGAACTGATCGAGCGCGTAGCTCGTGGCGAACGGATCATCATCATGCGCTACAAGAAGCCGGTTGCGGAGTTGGGGCCATCACTGGCAGCGGAGAAGCCGCAGCGCAAGTTCGGCACCGGCAAAGGTAAGGCTTTTTTAATAGATCCCCGCGCACTGAAGCCGCTGACCGATGCAGAGGCTGACGCCTTCATCGAAGGGCGGTACTAAGCCGTGCCGACACCGATCCTGCTCGACACGCAAGTGGTTCTCACCGCCTATTTCGGCGACCTGAAAGACCTGCCTCGCAAAGTTCAGTTTATGCTGGGAGACATCGACAACGACCTGTTGATCAGCACCATCACCATGATGGAGATTGCCACCAAGAACAGCATCGGCAAGCTGAAGATGGGCGAAGCGGAGACGCAGGAAGCCATCCGCGATCTGCGTCTGAGCGTGCTCCCCTTCGATACCCGGCACGCTTACCGGATGTTCAGCCTGCCGCTGCACCACCGTGATCCCTTCGACCGGATGATCATCGCCACTGCACTGGGTGAAGATATTCCTGTGATCGCTGCCGACCGCGAGTTTAAAAAATACAAAGGGCTAAAAGTGATCTGGTGATGCAGTCTGTAAAGACCAGTCCGCCGACTGGCGGAAGCTCCCAGCCGAAGAGTCCTGTTGCGTGTTATCAAGACCCCGCAGCGACCAGTCTTCAGTTCGCTTCCGGGGCGGTGAGCTTCCTCGTGATCCCGGTTGGTTACTCCGCCTTGACGGGCAACCTGCGGGCAAGCCCATCAGGCCCAAGCCAGTCCTTCGCCTGACGGTGGCGCACCTGAATCTTACTATCGAGTTAGTAATTAAAGATCGCCGCCGGGTCCACGTATATTTCCGCGACGAGCTTATTGTTACCGCTATGGAGACAAACGACGCCCGCCCGGAAAAGAGGTCCGCCATCGCCAAACGCTTTCGGCGGTTGCGGCGGACGGCAATGCTAACCCAGCAGGATCTGGCCCCGGTTGATTGGCGTTTGCAGGTGCTCTATCAACCGAATCGAACGCGGCCATGCATCGCCTCGGGTTCGCACACTTCGACGGTTCGTCACGCTTGAATTCAAGAACAGCCAGCATAAGCCTCAGCGCTGGGTGTAGCGTGCTTTTGATGAAGCTGGGGCAAAATGGCAGACTAAACGCCACTAGAACGTCACTTCCAGCCGTTGCAAGTCTGGTCATTCACAGTGTTTACGCGGAAACATCGGGCGCGAAAAGTGGCGACTGGGGCCGCGACGGAATCCCGGATGCCGGAAATGGCGACTGGCACTTGGGAGTACTGGGCAACACCGGCAGCTTCGCTTGTCGCTCGATAATCATTTCGGGTTCCTCCATTTGTCACCATAGGTGCCTACTTCTGTTTCAACTGCGGGCGTTTGTGTTATGCAGCACTCGGTTATTGTTCGCTTAAGAATTGGTGCGGCCCCCAGGGACAGGACCTGACCTTTACATTGATGGTCGGCAGTGGCGCGCGTTATAGCTTCAATCCGCGATACAGCATCTCGGGCGGGGTGTCCTACCTGCACGTCTCAAACTTATATCTGTCCGAACCGCGATATGAGGATTTCGGGATCAATGTCTATGGCCCGATTGTCGGGGTCTACATGCGGCTCGGTAAGGAAAAACATCGTTCCGGGCAATGACAACGCGGCGGCTTGGCATGCGCTGTAACCGACTCGCCCCGAAGAGCTTCGATCTGACCTGCCCATGTCCGGGCTGCGGATACAAGATCCCGCCAGCAGAACTGCTGCACGTCGACGGCATTAACGTGCGCTGCCCACAGTGCAAGCTCGAGTTTCCGTACGCCATTTCCGGACTTCTCTGGAAGTGATTTCGGTAGCCATCACGACTTCGGCGACTCGTGACGTGCCACGTCATCCGTCTTTTGAGTGTCGACGTCCGCGACATTTGTTACGTATGTCAATTGTGTGGGCGCCGCGAACTGGGTGCCGGCGGCCTCGACAATTTCCGCGATCTTCAAGATGACGTCCTGGCGAACGGCAGTGAACTCTGTCCAGTCGGCCGTCGCAACGAACGCCCACAACTCCAGTTCGAAGGCCGCGCCGGCGAAATTCTCCACGCGAATTCTCGAAGTTCCCGTTTCGATCAAGGGATGTTCGTTCAGCATGATCTGCACGCGATCGAGCAAGGCCCGCAGCTGTTCGGCCTGCGTCTCAATTCGCAGCGAAAAGTGTTGATTGAGGAGGCATTTTTGGCGAGGCCCAAAATTCTCGAACTGCATTTGGGCCAGCAATCCATTCGGAACCACCAGTAGACTTTGATCGGATGTTCGCAGCTTGATAGAACGCAGCCCGATATCTTCGACAGTACCGGCTTGATTGCCGACTTTGCAAAAATTGCCAACGTGTACAGCTTTGTCCATCAGCAATGAGACCCCGCCTATGAGGTTCTCCAGCGATTTTTGCGCCGCCAGTGCGATCGCCAGTCCTCCGATACCGAGTCCAGCGAGCGCGGTCCCCACGTGCAACCCAAACAGTGCCAGTGCGGCGACGAAGACGATAATCACCATCAAGACGCGCGTCAGCCGCTGCATCACGATCAGGATCGACTCTCCGCCTGCGCGATGCGCCTGTGTGTGTTTCACCGCGTGGTGGAAGCCCCGGTCAGTGATCCTGCTTACCAGCCACGCCCCGCTGGCCAACAAGAGCGCAGCAATAAAACGCGTGTAGTAGACCCGATACAAAATCGGCGGCTCAAGCAGGTAGACAAAGAAGGCATGTATCAGGATCGCGATGATGCACCGGAGCGGCATGCCGAGCGGTGTCTGCCAGATGGTGGTGCAGGGCCTCCCCCGCAGTTTGCACCAGACTCGCCTGGGCACGCTCAGCAGAAACGCCAGCAGCCAGGAAAGCAGCCACGAGATCGGAATCGAGAGCAGCCACCCGAGCCATTGCCTGACAGACATCCCCAGGAGTTGCCGGCCGCTCAGGACGACCGCCGCGATTCGATCCTCTGCCGTCGGTTTTTCGCCTTCCAACTGGGCGTAGAGCCCGGGGATTTTCGCAATCGTTTCTCTGGAAATCAGCCAGATTTTTCCCGACTCCGGATCATCTACCCGCACCAGAGTCACATCTACGGTCGAGCCACCTACTTCAATAACTCCGGCACGCACCTCGCCCTGTCGCAGTCCGGATTCAACCCAGCCGTTGGGATCATCGCTCAACAGGTCAAGGTTGCCTTTGAACCTTGAGCGCAGTGCCAGAAGTTCCCTGGCCAGCGGCGCTACGTCCGTGCTCTGGCCAGGACCAAGCTGCAGGTAACGAGCAGCGGTCGCGTAGTCTCGGCGTTCTCCGTACTTCAGAAGGCCTATCACCGAGCCACGGGGAGTTTCCCGTCCGAGCGGATCTATTGGCGCCGCAGGTTCAGCTTTGGCTGAGGGAGGTGCCGCAGATTTCGGAAGCTGGGCCGCTGAATGCGACGGTGAGCCAGCAAACAAGAAGATAGACAGAGTTACGCCGAGCGCGCAGGTCCAGCGAAGCGACTTGCTTATTCCGAGTCGATTCTCTCTTAGCAAGGACATCGGCTTTGTCCAGTCCCCGGAAACGATCACCCGTCAGGCCCGCGTCGAGTTCGGTCACTCCCCGCGGAGATCATTCGACTTCTCTCCATCAGTGTCTCGACAAGTATGGCAATACTGACTGCGCCCCAATCAGGGAACAGACACGGTTTCTACCCCTTGGCAAAAGCGGCTGATTTACCGGCTTCCAGAACCTGCTGTCCGTCAATGCGGCCAAAAAGCTCGATCAGTTTTGCGACCACGCCGGTCCATCCCGTCTGGTGGCTGGCTCCGAGACCCGCGCCGTTATCGCCGTGGAAATACTCGTAGAACAGGATGTAATCCTTCCATTGCGGGTCGGTCTGGAATTTCGCCGTACCTCCGTACACCGGCCGCCGGCCGGATTTATCCCTCAGGAAGATTGCTTCCAGTCGATCAGTGATATCCCGAGCAACCTCGAACAGGTTCATCAACTTGCCCGAGCCGGTAGGGCACTCGATCTTGAAGTTATCCCCGTAATAGAGATAGAACGACAAAAGGGCGCGGATCAGCAACGCGTTCACCGGCATCCAAATGGGCCCACGCCAATTGGAGTTGCCACCGAACATGCCGGTGTCAGACTCCGCCGGCAGATAGTTCACCCGGTATTCCTGGCCTTCCACATGGACGATAAAGGGATGCTCGTCGTGATATTTAGAAAGCGCCCGTATCCCGTAAGGACTGAGGAATTCGTTCTCGTCGAGCATGCGCGTCAGAATCCGGCGCAGCCTGTTCTCATTCACCAGCGCAGCCATGCCGCGCTGGTTATATCCGAAATGACCGGTACCGGTGGCATGCATACTGTCGCGCAGTTCCGGCATACGCTTGTACCGTTCTTGCAGGACCTGCGTCGCTCGCGGCACCCGTTCGCGCTGCCACTTCTCGATCACGGTGGTGGCACATAGGGGCAAGAGGCCCACCATGGAGCGCACTTTGAGCCGTCTGGCGCTACCGTCGGGGAGGCGCAGGACGTCGTAGTAGAACCCATCCTCCTCGTCCCACATACCCTCCGGCCCGGTCTGATTCATGGCCCGCGCGATCCAAACAAAATGCTCGGCAAACTTCAGGCACATGTCTTCGTACATAGGGTCGTGGGCAGCCAACTCTATGGCGATCTCCAACATGTTCTGGGAGAACATCGAAACCCACGCAGTGCCGTCCGCCTGCTCGAGGCTGCCACCGGTGGGCAGCGGGGCGCTGCGGTCGAAGACGCCGATGTTGTCCAGGCCGAGGAAACCGCCCTCAAAGAGGTTCTTGCCAAACCGGTCTTTGCGGTTTACCCACCAACTGAAGTTCAGCGTCAGCTTGGCAAACGACCGCTTTAGGAACTCGATATCGCCTTTCCCTTTGAGGGCCTGCTCCGACCGATACAGGAAAATGGTGGCCCAGGCGTGTACCGGCGGATTGACGTCGCTGAAGTTCCACTCGTAGGCCGGGATTTGCCCGGTCGGGTGCAGGAAGAACTCCTGCAGCATAAGGTCGAGCTGTTCCTTGGCAAAGTCAGTGTCGACCGTGGAGAGCGCGATGGTGTGGAACGCCAGGTCCCACGCGGCATACCAGGGATATTCCCATTTGTCGGGCATCGAGATGATGTGCTGGTTCACCATGTGGAACCACTCGCTGTTCCGCATGGAGCGTCCGCCCGGCTTCATCGGATCGTCACCATGTTCCGTGAGCCATAGGTCCACGTCGAAGTAGAAATACTGCTTCGACCAGAGCATCCCGGCCAGCGCCTGACGCATGACGAGGGCTTCGTCTTCGCTGACACGGGTTGGGGTTATGGATTTATAGAACGCATCTGCCTCGGTCCGGCGGGTCTGCATGACTTCAGTAAAGCTCTTGAAGGGATCTCCCATGGCCGCGGGCGCCAGATCGCTGAGCCGAACACGAATTGTGGCGGTCTTTCCCGCCCCCACATTCACCTGGTAGTGGGCCGCGGACTTACTTCCGGCTTTCTCGGGGTTGACGGCCTCATGATTCCCCTGGACCACGTAGTTGTTGATTCCATCTTTCACGTACGGACTGTCGTTGGGCCTGCCGAAGAGCCGCTCGTTGTTGCTCTCATTTTCCGTGAACAGCAACGTGGCATCGCCGTCGCAGTACAGATACCGCTCTCCCAGATCGGCATGCGATGCCGCAATCGCCTGAGCGCCATTCGGGCCGGGAACCTCCTTCAATGACGGCTTGGGCGTGCCCGGCCACCACGTCCAGGTGTTGCGAAACCACAGGGTTGGCAATACATCTATTTCGGCCGCATCGGGACCGCGATTGATAACGCTGATCTGGATGAGAAGGTCTTCCGGCGACTGCTTGGCAAACTCCACAAAGACATCGAAGTAGCGATCGCCCTCGAAGATGCCAGTATCCAGCAGCTCGTATTCCATGTCGTTACGATTGCGACGCTTATTGTTCTCGATCAGATCGCTGTAGGGATACGCTGCCTGCGGATACTTGTACAGGTACTTCATATACGAGTGCGTTGGCGTGCTATCGAGATAGAAGTAGTATTCCTTAACGTCCTCGCCATGGTTGGCCTCACTGTTGGTCAGGCCGAACATACGCTCTTTTAGGATGGGGTCTTTGCCATTCCACAGTGCTACGCTGAAGCACAGCAACTGCTTATCATCGCTGATGCCGGCAAGGCCATCCTCGCCCCAGTGATAGGCGCGGGATCGGGCCTGGTCATGAGTGAAGTAGTCCCAGGCGTTACCATCCTGGCTATAGTCTTCGCGAACCGTTCCCCACTGCCGCTCGCTCAGGTAGGGCCCCCATTTTCTCCACGGTGTCTTGGCAGTGCGTGCTTCCTCTAGTCTTGCTGATTCCGAATCTTGGGACATTTTGTTCTCCTCTTTGTAGCTATCCTGCGACAACCGTTAAAGGCAAGTGAGGTTCTCCTATTGCGGTGGGACCAGTTCGTCGAAATCTTTACGGTCGCCCTAACTATGTCAGCCTCGGGTCGTTCTCTCTGCGCGCGAACATCAGAGCCCGCAGTTCCCTGTGGCCGATCACCCGGGCAATCTCTCTGAATCCGAAGAACGGCAACAATACGATGAAGCACATGACGCCCACCGCCAGGACACCCTTTAGACCACTTCCCACTATCGGAGGGAGGCTGTTTGCAAGCGTATTTCCGTGCCATACCCCCACCAGCACGCTCTCTGCGATGTGAAAACAGATGAGCACCACGGTGAACACGAAGCACTTGTGCAGGATCGGATAGATCAGCGGCCTATTCTCAAAGCGCTTTCCCATGTGAAAATACTCAGCGATCAGCAACACCTTTGCAAAAACCAACGCGTTAATAATCGCAAAGGCGTGCTCCGGGTAATCCAAATGGCTCTGTGACAAGACGAGGCTCTTGTGGATCGAGAGCAACCCAAAGACAACCCAAAGGTAGAGAAAGATTACGATGAACCTTTTGAACTCATCGTAGGCTCTCTCGCTCAGGCGGCGCTGTTGCGGGATTGGAAGACTCTTTTCCGCCATGTCAGGACTCCTCTATTGCTGCTGCGGAGACTGGATTTCACAAAACCGTCGCCTAGAAATTCCGTTTCAGTTCCTGTGATCACGCCGGATAATTGGAATCCGCGTGCTAGAGGCCGGGGCTGCTTTGCATGATGCCGCCGTCGGCGAAGATGGTGGTAGCCGTTATGTAACTTGCACCGTCTCCGGCGAGGAAGGCGACAACCGTGGCGATTTCCTCGGGCCTCGCCATGCGACCTAGGGGGATGGCAGCGTTCAGTTTCTTGAGCAGCGCAGGATCGCTCATTGTGGATTGGTTGATCGGAGTTGCGATTGCTCCTGGGCCAACCCCTACTACCAGAATGTTGTGCGCAGCGAGTTCCGCACCTGCAGTTCGGGTGAGCATGCGCATACCTCCTTTCGAGAGGCAATATGCCGTGTTGCCGGGCATAGGCCAGTCTTCGTGAACTGAAGTGATATTAATGATCCGACCACCGCCGCCCTGTTTGATCATCTGCCTGGCGGCGAGTTGCGTACCGAAGAAGGCGCTTTTCAGGTTAATGTCGAGTACCTTGTCATACTGTTCTTCGTTGGTGTCCAGCACCGAGGTGCGGCTCTCGATTCCGGCATTGTTCACCATGACGTCAATCCGGCCGAGCCTGGCAACCGCGGTTTCGATCAAACGCTGCAGATCTGAGACCTGGCCGACGTCCGCTTGTACGCCGATTGCCTGGTCTCCCAGCGCAAGGATCTCCTGTTCGAGCTCCTCCGTAGCCTCGGGGTGAGAGATGTAGTCGATAACGATATTTGCTCCCTGATCGGCAAGCTCGAGCGCAATGGCCTTGCCTATACCGCTGTTTCCGCCGGTCACGATGGCAACTTTGTTCTTTAATGACATGCAAATTCCTATGACAACAAGCTGTTAACCCGAGCGGCTGGTTTTCCCAGATGACTTACATGGAATCGACTCAGTTGACCTTTTACATCCTGATTTCCGGTCTAGACCGTTACTTAGGCATGAACGAGAACACTCCGAGTATGGCCCCGGCAAGCACCAGCAGCGCCGGGTTGATCTTGTACTGGAGCAAGATGAGCAGGACGCCGACGGCGATCGCGGCGGTTTCGACTCCGGTGATAGCGCCTTTCGCCATGGTGAAGCAGCCGGCCAGGAGGAGACCGATGGAGACGGGCGCAAGTCCTTGTTGAATCGAAGTCCGCCACGGCCATTTTTCCAGCTTTTTCCACCCACGGGCGACAATGAACGCGAGCACCGCGGTCGGCCCGAAAAAAGCAATCAACACGATGAGAGCGCCGAGAAGTCCACCCGCCCACTGTCCGATGGCCACGATCATCATCATGTTGGGGCCGGGAGCCATCTGTCCCACGCTGTAGAGGTGGATCAACTGCGGGAAGGTGAGCCACTTGTGGACCTCGACGGTCAGGATCTTCATCTCCGGAAATGCCGCCATTCCGCCGCCAACGGTGAGGATCGAAAGGTACGCAAAAACGCGAATGAGAGCCGGGATCTGGTTCATTGAGATCCACTCTCTTTCTGCTGTTTGCCCGGCCGGTGGAAGAGGATTGCCAGGAGGCCGACGGCTACCAGAGTGCGTGGAACCCCCAGGTGCAGGCGGTTGACGGCAATCACAGTCAGTGCGATGAAAACAAAGTCAAACTTGCCTGAGAGCGACTTCTTGCTCATGCTTACAACCGTAGACAGGATCAGGCCGACTGCCGCCGCCGCCACTCCTTTCAGCGCGGCCGTGATCCAGACGTGATCACCGTGGATGCGGTAGAAGATGCCCACGATGTACATGAGCACAGCACCCGGCAGGCAAATGCCGATGATTGCAGCAATCGAGCCCATCGCACCGCGCAACTTTTCACCCACGAGGACGGCCATGTTGGTGGCATTCAGGCCGGGAAGGCTCTGGCTGATGGAGAGCATCTCAACGAATTCCTTGTCATCGACCCAGTGATTCTTGGTAACGAGGCTGCCGCGCAGATAAGGCACCACGCCGCCGAAGCTGGTAGCTCCGATGATGAGGAACTCGAGAAATATCTGGCCGATCGATACTTGAGCTGTGACCGGAGCAACTGGAAGGGCTTCGACGGGGGGTGTGAGGGCCGCGTCACTCATGGCTTTGGGGCTCGTTCCCCCTGAGGCGGTAAACCATGCCCGTCTTGGTTACGCCGAGCGCGAGCCAATCCTGTACGTCCTGTTGCAGCGTTATATAGAACTGCGCAGCAAGCTGTTTCTGCTTTACGGCTACGTCTTCCCTGCGATCGAACTTGACTTGGAAGGCGAATTCTCCCACCAGAGACTTATGCTCGCCACGCGTGCGCCATAACCCGATGTCGCACTTGGCCACCACGCCTTTACCAAAGTCCAGTTGACCAAGCGGTAGCAATACCTCCTCAACAATGCCTTCGTTGACCAGGCTTATCTTCTCGTCGTCGGATTTCTTGATGATGGCTAACGCCGGGAACACTTTCACGAGAGTAGCCATCGAGGTCTTGTCTGCGTCGTGCATCTGGCTCAATCCGAACTGGCAGTTGTGCGAGTAAAGGATGCGATATCCGCCGACCTGATCCTTCAGGGGAAGGGCCTCGGCTTTGAACTTAATCCGGTATTTTCCTGCGATCTTAGGCCGCACGTCCATGGCCGTCGCTTGCTGTTCGTCTGGGTGACGGAACTTGAAGACGATTTCCGGATCGCCCACAGGGAAGCCATCCACATAGGAGATCCGCCTGCGCAGGATGAACGCATTGTTGTAAAGGCGGAAGTCGGGCGTGTCGCCAAAAAGGATCTCCCGGACTTCCGGTCTTAGCCCGGTCTCACGGTCCTCAATGAAACCAACGCCAACCTTTTTCGCCGTACGCTGCATGATCTTGCCGAAGTCGCGGAAGCTCTGCACCGAATTGAAGCGGTCGGGTTTCAAGATGAGCTTGGCTTCCAGATATTGAACCCGATCAAGAGGTGTCCCATCGGCGTACATGGCCGTATCGGCTGCCGCAGCCGTGCCCGATCGGGCGCTGGCAGTGGCTTTCTTCATCTTGTCCTTCTTGCCGTTCTGCTTCTCTTTGCTTTTCGCCATAATCCCCCCAGAAACGCACTCTCTCTTACGGTCGCAGCGCAGGAGCCAATTTGTGTGCCGATGACATTACGCCCGCCTCGTGGTCTTGGCAACTGTTAAACCTGCTAGTGAGCACACTAACGATTTACCAAGCTCCCGAACTACCTGCTGCACGTACAGAAAACCCGCAAGCCGCAATTGTTTATCGATCGTTCCGATAGATGTGGGTTGCTGGCCTAGTTGGGACGAGGGTTTTGCACGGACTGTTCGAAGGTCTGAAAGTAGGTTGCGTCCACCGGAGGTCGGTCGCACGGAGTATCCCGCTCTGTTCAAGACTTCTTTCTCCTTCGCTTCTTCGCGAAGGCGGATGACATCAGTACCTGGGTGGCCTCCCGTCGGAGAGGGCGCAGGGCGATGCCCATCAGTCTTCCTAGTGCCCTCCCTAGTGCCATCGCCCATCAGAAGCGCCTCGGCGTGATTCCCGCGAATACCCAGCTCACACCATGGCCGGATACCCTCTCTTAGAAATTGGCTGGCGTGCTACAAGTTTTGCTAGTTGAATGAGGCCGACCATGCGGTAGAATCCGAAACGTCAGCAGTGTTCAGCGTGCAGTTGACCTTCGATTCCTCGTCGTAGGCAGTCTCGGATCTGAGGGAGAAGGCCGAAGCGGCAGTGAAGTCTGCTCAAGTAGGTTGCCGCCACAAACAAGAGCGCCTGTCAGTCCAGACCTGGAGACCTGGCAGCGCTCCGAAAGAGGAGCACAATCATGAAGGAAACAAGGATTGCACGAATCACACTATTCGCGACAGCCTCATTGGCGGCAATCCTGCTGCTTGCTGGCACCGCTGTTGCACAAAGCATCCAAGGAGTGATCAATGGGCGCAACGGCGCCACCATGACCGTCCA